>Ga0335080_10003368_pt1 | contig 16164 bp, 18 predicted proteins | sample Lox_Sample_34_FD_206720 | JGI IMG/M metagenome (GOLD analysis project Ga0335080, IMG submission 206720) | Soil microbial communities from Loxahatchee National Wildlife Refuge, Florida, United States - Lox_Sample_3.4 | ecosystem: Environmental > Terrestrial > Soil > Wetlands | place: USA...
AAAAACACTGGCATTACCGGCCCGGACGGTTTTGGGCAATCGGGGAGGCGCTGCTGGGCAATCTGGCCTGGCCATTCATAAATTATCCGCCCCTGCTGTTGGTTCTTTGTCTGCCGCTGGCCATCGTGCTCGTCAAGTACTTCCAGTCGGACTTCAAAAACCCCCGAGCGGCGGAATTTGTCCTGGTGCTCGGCTTTTGGGGATTCCTGCAAGCTGCAGCCCTGGCTTATGGACGTCCGTATCTGGGCAACAGCAGCCGATATATGGACACACTCTGCACCTTCTCCGTGGCGAGTCTGGCCAGTCTGTTTATCCTGGGGGAAAATCCGGAACATCGCGGATTTTCACGGTCATTGATGGGTTTCCTGGCAATGGCTTGGGCCGGTGGTTTGTTTTTGGGAATGTGGCAAATCTCCTGGGCAACGATGGGGGGTGGCCGGGCGGAAAATTACATGCAATTCAGCCGGCGGATGGGCCGGATTGAAGAACAAAATGTACGGGCATTTCTTGCCACGGACGATCCGGCCTGTTTGCTGAACAAACCGTTTGGGGAGGTCCCCTATTCGGATGCCGGCGCGCTGGTGGAATTGCTGCGCGACCCCAATCTGTTGAGGATAATGCCGGCGGCCTGCCGCCCGCCATTAAAACTGGACAGGGATGAAAACTCCGATGCTTCGATGATTGTGAATGGTGGTTTGCGCGGGACCCCGGACCCGAAATTCGTGCCCGTATGGAGTAATTGCTCAAACGGAGCAGTCATGGCCGGACATTTTGTCAGCAAACCCCTGTGCGCAACTTTGCCCAACCTGAGCCTGAAATTATATTTCCGCCCGGGGCCGGAAGGTGTCAGCCTGCAACTCGTGGAACAATCCACCGGGCGCAGAATCGCACTGCGCCCGAAACTCGCCGGAGGCTGGCAGACACTCATGGTGTCCGCGCCGTCCGGGCCATTCCGCCTGGAAATCGCCAATCGAAATCATAACACGCGGGTGGCGGTGGGCGAAATCAACCAATGGGGACGCCTTTCCGGTTACGCGCTATTCCTGCTCGACCACGCAGTCGTCATCTTATTGACCGGCTTGAGTTTGGCGATGTTGCTTTCCGCTTGGGGTGTGGTTCGCTGTCTTATCGGGAATAGTATTTTTTCGAACCACGGTCTGATAGAATTGCTCGTTTTATTGGCCGGGTTGAGCGCGCTGGTGTGGGTCTGGTCGGAGCGAAATTTTGATGCCAGTTGAGCGCCGGCGCGTCTTCCCGGCGGTCAGCGGGCTTGCGCCGCGGCAAAATGTATTTACCCTCGCGCCAACCACGACCTTCCGCCATGGCCGAACCAACCAATTTGACGCGCGACTCGTTCAAACAATTCAGCGCCTGGCTGGTGGCGCTGTTTCTGGTTGTGCTGGGAGCCAAACTGTGGCTCGTGCAGCTGTATGGTTCGCCGTTGCCGTTGTGGGACCAGTGGTATGAAGCCGAACGGTTTTTCCGGCCCTGGGTGGAAGGACACCTGACGTGGAAGACGTTTTTTGCGGCCCATAACGAGCATCGAATCCTCTTCACGCGCCTGCTCGATATGGGCGTCATCTCGCTGAACGGGCGATGGGAACCGATGTTGCAGATGACCGTCAACGCCATCATCCACGCGGCTTTTGTTTGCGGGCTGGCATTTTGCCTGTGGGATTTTCCGGGCCGGAGAAACGGCGGCCTCGTCTGTTTTCTGCTGGCGCCTTTTTTTGCCCTGCCCTATGCCGGGGAAAACACGATTTGGGCTTTTAATTCCCAGCTTTACCTCCTCGACATCACTGCGTTGGTGACACTGGTTGGTTTGGGTTTTGGAAAGCCGGGCGGTCGGAGTTGGTGGCTGGGACTGGCTGCAGCGGTCATGGGATTGTTTACCATGGCTTCGGGTTTGCTGGCTCCCCTGGCCGTGGGAGGATTGATGATTTTGCGCGCCCTCAAACAGAGGCGCATGGTCCGGGGGAATTTAGTCACGCTGGGCTCCTGCCTGGCGGTTGCGGGACTGGGCATGGCTTTGAGCGTGACGATGCCGGACGACCGGCTTTTGCGGGCGCAATCGTTGACGCAATTTGGCTCGGTCCTGGCGCGCTGCCTGGCCTGGCCGTTTTTCGACAAGCCGCAAATGGGTGGTCTCATTGCTTTGCCTCTGGTCTTGTTGGTTGCCCTGTATTTCCGGCCGAACTTTCCGGCGTCGCGGGCGGCTGAATTTCTTCTGGCCTTCGGACTGTGGGGCGCGTTGCAAACCGCCGGCCTGGCCTATGGCCGGGCGAATTACGGGGACGTGATACCGGCGAGCCGTTACATGGACATCTTGAATATTTTCGTCATCGCCAGCCTCTTTGCCACCGTGCTGCTTTCGCAGTTGTGGCCCGGCGGCTCATTTTCAAAGTGGCCGTGGATGTTGTTGTCCCTGGTTTTTGCCGGCGTCATTTTCCTTGGCCTGAGCCGAATTTCCCCAATCGTCGTGGACAATCTTTTGCGGCCTACCCGCATGATGAATCTGGTGGCGGAAGAACGCGTGGAAACCTTTCTAGCCACCGGCGACCAGCGCGAACTGTTTGAACCTCCCACCGTTCGCCCGGATCCGGAACTGGTCCTGACCGTGTTGCGCAATGCGAAATTGCAGGCCATCCTGCCCGCCGTTTGCCTGCCGCCGGCGGACGCGCACGTCACCGGCCGCTTCACCGCGCTTTCACAATGGCTAAGGCGCAACGCCGTCTGGATATTGTATGGCGGACTGGGGCTGTTCGTCGGTCTGATGGGCTACGGCTTGATTTGCAGCCCGCTGGGTCTGGCGCGGGAAAATGGACCGGCCTTCATCGCTCTGCTGACAATTCTGGCCGCGCTGGGCTTTGTCTGGTCAAAGGCGCCGATCAAGCGCGAAACCATCCAGCGAGAACTGGAATATAAACTCGCCGGGTATTTCAAATCCGTGGACAATCCAAAACGCGCGGCGATTTTTGAGCGCAAGGCCGAGGCGGTGGAGAACAGATAAAATTCAAGTTGTCCCCGGCGGCCACAGGCTTTGGCCGATGTCCGTGCGGTAGTAACTGCCTACCACCCGGATTTTGCGGATGTTCGCGTAGGCTCGGGCAATCGCCGCGTCCAGCCCGGGTGCCAGCGCAATCACGTCGGCAATGCGATGGCCGGTGGACACGAGCTTTTTATCTTCGTCATGCGCGACCTCATTCCACCAGACGTCGCAATCGAATTTTCCGTCCACTTCCAGCGGCAGATGCGGGCTGCGCACCCGGATGAACGGATACCCGTAACCGGCCAGCGTGAGCGAACAACCGAAATTGATTTTTTCGCTGAATCGCAGGTCCAGCTTTTGATTTTTGGCGGTCTGCAAAACAATCTCCGCCGGATTTTTCAGCATCCGCAGAATCATCGGGCCGGAGGTGACGCCGATGCGGATGTTGTATTCGATGACGTGCCATCGGCCTTTGCGTTTCACAGCCGTGACTTGCAGCGGGCCGTTGAATTTTGCGGCGCGCAGCCACGGCAGCAGCGGATGAATGAGCTTGCGTGCCAGCCCGTATTTGTCGTCCGGGTCGCGTTCGACCAGCCCGCCGAGCGGTGCGCCGGCCACGACGCCCTGGTTGCCGTTGAAGGCGTATTTGTATTCCTGGTTGGTGACGAGCGAATATATCTCACCGCCGCTCACCAGCACGATGTGGCCGACCTCGGCGCGGCCCAGATATTCCTGCAGAAAAACGCCCTCGGCATAATTAACGTGCCGCAGCCAGGCGCGTGTGTCCGCCACCGTCTCGCACAAAATCGTGTGGATGGGGCTGATCGGCGAGCAAAGCGGGTTTTTGATGACGAACGGTCGCGGATGACGCGCCAGGATTTTTTCGGCTTCGGCCTGGTTAGCGGCCACATAAGCCGGCGGAAAGGGAATCTTGAAATCGGCGCACAACTTGCGGGCGTAATCGCGCTCGCGCTCGATGCGCATGGCCTCACGTACGGGACTGAAAATACCCACCCCCGATTGCAACAAGTCGCCCGCCCACGGTTGCAACGCCCAGTCGATCGATTGCGGGATGATCACCGTAACGCCGTTTTTCTTGAGGAGCGGAACCGGGCTGGGAAACGTTTCACGCGAAAAGGTCGGTCCCACCAACGACGGCGGGAAATGGCCGTAATTGCGGGTGAGATACGTCGAAACCTTCGCCCCCGTGCCGACCAGCGTGCTTCCGATGCTGTGCGCGAACGAACCGACGCCGAGAATCATCACGGAAGCGGCGGGTTTTGGCGTTAATGTTTTGCGCGGCATGGAAACCGGGGAAAGTGTTCCCGAATTCTGTCCGTAGCGCAACGGTTTCCGGCGAGATGCCGGAAACGACAGGCGGCGCGCCTGTGCCACCCACAGCCTCACTCGACTTTACCCGCTGATTTTGCTACGTTAGGGTCGTGAGTTTTGTCGCTGAATTCAATTCCTTGCCGCTGGCGGCGCTGGTGACGCGTTCGCAGACCGCCGGCACCCCGTCGGTGCGCGAGAGCATGGCGAAAACGAAATTGTCGCTGGCGGATTTTGCGCGCTTGATATCGCCGGCAGGCGCTGTGTTACTGGAACACATGGGCCGGCGGGCGCATACGATGACCCAACAACGGTTCGGCAAGGTCATCCGGATGTTCGCCCCGCTCTATCTGTCCAACGAGTGCATCAACAATTGCCGGTATTGTGGTTTCTCGCGCGATAATTCAATCCTGCGCGTGACCCTGTCGCCGGACGAAGTCAAACAAGAGGCCCAAGCGCTCAGGGAACAAGGCTTCCGCAATATCCTGCTGGTGGCCGGCGAACATCCGAAATTTGTCTCGAACGATTACCTGCGCGATTGCATCGCCGCGCTGCATCCGGATTGGCCGGGCATCTCGCTCGAAGTCGGGCCGATGGAAGCGGCGGATTATCGTCCATTGGTGGCGGCGGGCGCGGACGGGCTGGTGGTTTATCAGGAAACCTACGACCGCAAGGTTTATGCGGACATGCACACCGCCGGGCCGAAGCGGAATTTCGATTGGCGGCTGGAAACCCCGGAACGCGCCTACGCGGCGGGCTTCCGCCGGCTCGGCATCAGCCCGCTGTACGGTTTGGCCGACTGGCGGTACGAAGCCATCAGCGTGGCGGCGCACTCGGATTACCTGCTGCGCAATTGCTGGAAGGCGCAATTGACGATTTCCCTGCCGCGGCTGCGTCCGTGCGCGGGCGAATTCCAGCCGCTCACGCACATGACTGACCGTGACTTCGCTCAACTCGTCTGCGCATTTCGTTTGATGTTTCCCGATGTCGGGCTGGTGCTTTCGACGCGCGAACCGGCGAAGCTGCGCGATGGGTTGATTCCGCTGGGCATCACGATGATGAGCGCGGGCAGCCATACCGAGCCGGGCGGCTACACCGGCGCGGGCAAGGAGAAAATCCATCACACCGAGCGCGGACGAATTGTGGAACTTGCATCCGGCTCAAGCGAATGGGCGCCCACGCCGGAAAACGCGACGAACGCGACCGGCCAGTTTCAGATTGCCGACGAACGCTCCGCCGGCGAAGTGGCGGAATTGATCCGCAAGCTCGGCTACGAACCGGTGTGGAAGGACTGGGACGCGGCGCTGACGGCGTAAAATGAAAACATTAGCCTTGAATTTCAAACATCGAACATCGAACGTCGAATTTCCGGCGACTGAGAACTTCGATGTTCAGCGTTCAAAGTTGGATGTTCGATATTAGCAATGGCCACTCTCACCGCCAACGGAAAGCAGGTCGAAGCGAAATTGCCTTGCTCGATTGAGGAATTTCTGGTCGCGCAGAACCTGTTGCCGCGCAGCGTGGTGGTGGAGCACAACGGCGAAGCCGTCGCGCCGTCGGAGTTTGCCCGGCGCCAGCTTAACGCCGGTGACGGGCTGGAGATCGTAAAAATTGTCGCTGGTGGCTGAAATCGGTGCTGCAAAACTTTGTTACATATGTTACAAAGTTTAGCGCGATATTTTGCGTCGGTGCAAAAGAGGGATTTTGCGAATAATTTATCTCCAAATCCAGGCGGCAAGGGCATAAGCTGGGGCCATTATGGACTGGCTGACGAACCTGATCTGGCACAACGATAAATTTCTCGGTGTGGAATGGGGTTTCTGGAAGATCATTGGCTGGCTGGGCAATTTTGTTTTCTTCACGCGCTTTTTCGTCCAATGGTATGCCACGGAAAAAAAGAAACGGGTAGTGGTGCCGACGGCATTCTGGTGGTTAAGTCTGGCCGGTTCACTGCTGCTGCTGGCGTATTCACTGCACAAACGGGATTCCGTCTTTATTTTCGCTTACGTTTTCACGTGGATCCCATACATTCGGAATCTCATCATCCATCGGCGGCACGAGGAAGCGCACACGGATTGTTCCGGTTGCGGCAAGAGTTGTCCGCCGCAGTCGAATTTTTGTCCGAACTGTGGCGCGCGGCTGGTGGCGATTACTTCTTAGGTGCGGCGGGGGCGGCGGCAGGCTGCGACTGCGGCACAACCCCGTATTTTCGGAGTATCGGCTGGAAGTCGGGATGCGTGCTGCCGTACGTGGTGAGTTGCTTCACGAAAGCTTCCATGCCCGGCCGGTCCCGTTTGAAGTCATCAATGATCCGGGAGGCCTGGGGTTTGATCATTTCGATATCCTTGCCGGTCAGTCGGGCTTGGCGATACAAAACGACCGTGAGCGTGCCACTGACCACGACGAGCGCGAGCAGCAGGGTGAAAACCTGATGTCGCAGGGCAACAACTTGGTCCATCAATTCAGTTTGCACGGAGGTGTTTGTTTCAGATTCGTTCATGGCAATTAGTGGTTGGCGGGTTTGGCTTGGCCGGGCTGCACGATGCGAAGGATGTCCGGGTTCGGATTTTGCTTGCTGTAAGCGACCGCGTCGTTCGCGAGTGCTTCGACGGCCATGCGATAGCCGTTGGCTTGGGTGGCTTGCATTTGAAGGGAACGCAACTCACGGGTGCGGAAAATCGTCTGTAGTGCGAAAATCACGCCTAAAATCGCCAACACCGCCAGCACCAGATTCAAAAAGGTCGTAATATTGTCATTTTTCATAAGATTACGGGGACTTTAGCGTAACGGCGGCGGATGTCCACAGATTTTTTGCAACGAAAATGGATTGATTTTACCCGGGGCGAATGGTATTACTTTTTATAATTCAAAGACGCACAGTGGCTAAAGAAGAGCCAATTGAATTGAGCGGGAATGTTACACAAGTGCTGCCCGGCACGATGTTTCGGGTGGCGCTGCCCAATGGCCATGAGGTGCTCGCGCATATTTCCGGCAAGATGCGCAAAAATTTCATCCGCATCGGCGTCGGCGACAAGGTCAACGTTGAAATGTCACCCTACGACCTGAACAAGGCGCGCATCACGTATCGGCACAGTTGATCCTTTACGATTAATGATTGACGATTGACGAGCCGACGCGAAATCTAAAGGCCACACGTAAATCGCCAATCAAAATGAAAATTCATTTCTTCGGTGCGACCCGTACCACGACGGGCTCAGTGTATCTTTTTGAGGTAAACGGCCGACGGTTGTTGCTCGAGTGCGGTTTGTTCCAGGGCCGCCGCGAGGAATCCATCCAGCGCAATTGTTGTTTTCCGTTCGACCCCAGGCAGGTGGACGCCGCGGTATTGAGCCACGCGCACATTGACCACGCGGGCAACCTGCCGAACCTGTGCAAACAGGGTTACACTGGAAACATCTATTGTACCTTCGCCACGCGCGATCTCTCCGGCATCATGCTGGTGGATTCCGCGCAAATCCAGAAGGACGACGCGGCGTTTGTATCCAAAAAACGCGCCAAACAAAAACTGCCGCCGGTCGAACCGCTGTACTCCGAAGCCGATGCCGAAAAGGTGCTCCAGCAATTTGTCGCCCTCAATTACGACCGCCCGTTTCCGGTGCTCGACGGCGTGACCGTCACGTTTCGCGACGCCGGGCATATTCTCGGCTCGGCGCAGGTCGTTTTGGATGTTCAGGAAGGCGGACGCAAATTTCGTTACCTTTTTAGTGGCGACGTGGGGCGCGGTGGCGACGAAATTCTGCGCGACCCGGAGACGGTGGACAACGTGGATTACCTGCAGATCGAGTCTACCTACGGCGGACGCGAGCATTCTGTGCGCACCGACGCCGACGAAACCGTGGGCCGACTTGTGTTGGAAACGTTAAAGCAGAATGGCAAGGTCATCATCCCGGCGTTTTCCGTGGGGCGCACGCAACAGATTGTCTATGTGCTGCACCAGCTTACGCTCGCCGGGAAACTGCCGCGGGTGCCGATTTATGTGGACAGTCCGTTGAGCGTGAACGCCACGGAGATTTATCGCCTGCACCCGGAATGTTTCAATGACAAGATAAATAAATTCCTGCACGAAAAGGAAAATCCCTTCGGCATGGAAAATCTGACCTACATCCGCGAGCTGGCCAATTCGATGAAGCTGAATGATCTCAAGGACCCCGCCATCATCATCAGCGCCTCGGGCATGTGCGAAGCCGGTCGCATCCGGCATCACCTCAAGAACCACATCGGCGACCCGAAGAACCTCGTGTTGTTCATTGGTTACTGTGCGGAACATACGCTGGGCGCGCAAATCGTGACGGGGGCCAATCCGGTGAACATTTTCGGCGAACCGTACCCGGTGCGCGCCAAGGTTGTTTCGCTGGACACCTATTCCGGTCATGCGGACAAAAACGAATTGAGACAATACGTCGGAAGAATTTCCGGCGACCTCAAAAAAATCGTGTGCATCCACGGCGAAGAGGAGCAATGCCTGGCCCACGCCGAAACGCTGCGGGTGATGAAGCCCAGAGCCGAAGTCCTCGTGCCGGAATACAAGCAGGTCGTGGAGATTTGACGTTGTGGATTCAGGCGATCCGGGGTTGGGACGCGCTATTCATACTTCTTGCGTTGAGTCTGTGCCTTCTCCAACTCGTCCTTGAGTTCCCAGATTTGGTCGCGCACCAGTATCCGTTTCCTGCGTAATTCATTGGCCGTCTGTCGATCGGCAGGACCGGCACCTTGATCTTTTTTGAGCTGATTCTGGTCGGCAAGGTCCGCATTGATCCGCTTCAGTTCTTTTTGCAGGTTTCCGATCTTGTTCTGCAGTTCTGCTTCCCTTGCCAGGAGAGAAGTTCGCACCACAGCCACGTTCTGGGCCTGGCGCAACCGCGCCTCCTGCGCTTTCAGCTTTTCGTAGTCTGCCGCTTTTTGGGGGTCGTATGGATACTTTGCCTTCAGTGAATCGGGCAAATCCTGGAGTTGGATCCGGCGGTAGCCATCGTCGTATCCGATGAGCAAATCAACCGGTGAGGCTTGGATGACGCGAACGTTTTTAAACGTATTGGTGCCCACCGTCAGAGTTTCAAACGTGTCCTCCGCTTGAGCGGCAACGGTAAGCATGACTGGAAAACAGACGGCTACCCAAACCAGCCACTGGCATTGTTTCATAAGCCGGGTTTTATTCTATACATAAAGGGTTGTCCAGATTGATCTAATGGCGCTTGTGAAGCGTGAAACGGTGCCGGCCAAGGCGTAAAATATTTCAACATACCACCTCACTCCCTGAAATTCACGAACTGCACGGGTACGGGAAAATCCTGAGTGCGCACGGCGGCGATGACCGTCTGTAATTCGTCCCGGCTTTTGCCGGTCACGCGGATGGCGTCGCCCTGGATCTGCGTGGTCACCTTGAATTTGCCATCGCGGATGAAGCCGGTGATTTGCCTGGTGACGGTGGTTTCAATGCCCTGTTTGATCCTGATGACCTGCCGCGCATGGCCGAGCGGCGAAATATCCGGTTCGGCCTTTTCCACGCTCTTGAGGCTGATGTTGCGTTTGGCGAGCCGGCCCATGACGATTTCCGTGAGCGCGTTGATTTTGAACTGGTCCGTAGCGGAAAGCTTGATTTCGTTTTTTTCGAGAACGATTTCCGCCCTGGTGCCCTTGAAGTCGAAGCGGTTGGCCAGTTCCTTGTTGGCCTGGTTGACGGCGTTTTCGATTTCCATCGAGTTGACCCGGGAAACAATGTCGAATGAAGGCATGACCCCAGCGTAAAAGCGCGGTCAGGAAAGAAAAGCGAATTTACCAATATTCATGGCCGTGAACTTTCCTCCCGGGAGCGCCGGCTGGTTGGGTCAAAGCCCCCGACGACTGACGTCCCGCCGGCTCTCCGATTGGCTCAAGCAAATGAACGCGCCGGCCGTTCAAAAAATCCAGTTCCGCCTGCGCGCCGCGCGCGGCCCGCTGGACTGTATCCGGTAACATTGAACTGAGAGGTTCGATCTCGGCTCGCCAAGCGGCGGCCCGGTTGGTAACGTTTCTCCCGGACGTTCCATGAGCGAACCCGTTGAACTGACCATCCTGATGCCTTGCCTGAACGAGGCGGAAACCCTCGCGCGCTGCATCGAAAAAGCGAAGCTGGGACTCCAACGCTCCGGCCTGCGCGGCCAAATCGTCATCGCCGACAACGGCAGCACCGACGGCTCGCAGGCCATCGCGGGAAAAGCCGGCATGCGCCTCATACCCGTTGAGGAAAAGGCTGCGGCAACGCGCTCATCGGCGTCGTCGGTGCTGCGTTTGGCTGGTGGGGCATCATGGGTGATGCCGAGGAAAGGCCGCCGCTCGGGTACTGGGTTCAGGTGGGCGGGCGGGCAGCGCTGCTGGCCCGCCGTGCCACACGGCAGTGCGGGACTCTTTACATGCTGGCAAGTTCGTATGTTCTGTCGCAAAATTACAACATGTCGATGGATGAATGGCTGATCCGAAACCATGCCGAGCTGGTCCAACGGCTGAGTTTGGAATGGCGGGCAAGCGAGGGGCCGGAGGACTGGCATCCGGTCGGCTTGAGCCCATAACGGTTGAATCGAATCGGCCCAGGGCAGGCCGCACAAACCGGTTAAAATTATGCACGATTTTTCGAAACAGATACCGACGGTTGCCGTTGTGATTCCCTGTTATCAGGAGGAATTGACGATCGGGAAGGTCGTTCAGGATTTCCGGCGGGCGTTGCCCGAAGCGCACATTTATGTTTATGACAATAATTGCACCGATGCCACGGCGGCAAACGCGGAAAAAGCCGGGGCCATCGTGCGCCGCGAAAAAAGGCAGGGGAAGGGTTTTGTGGTGGCAAGCATTTTTGACCAGATGAATGAAGACATATTGGTCATGGTGGACGGCGATGACACTTATGATGCCGGTCACGTCCACAAGTTGCTGGAGCCCCTTTTGCGCGGCGATGCCGACATGACCGTGGCCACGCGGCTCACGGACTACGGCGAAAAATCCTTCCGCCGGCTGCACGTGGTCGGCAACCGCATGATCTGCGGCATCATCAATTGGGTGTTCCAATCGGAGGTTTCGGACATCTTTTCCGGCTATCGCGCCCTCACCCGCGCCGCCGCCGCCCAGATTCCCATCACTTCCTGGGGATTTGATGTGGAAACCGAACTCACGTTGCAGGCACTCTATCGCCGGCTGATCATCAAGGAATTGCCGGCTCCCTACCGCGCCCGGCCCGAGGGAAGCTTTTCCAAATTGAGCACCGTGTCCGACGGGTTTCGTGTCATCCTGAAGCTGTTCCTGATCATGAAATCCTACAAGCCGCTGGCCTTTTTCGGGATCGGCAGCCTTGTGTTCCTGGTTTTGAGTCTCGCCGTCGGGTACCGTCCGGTTTACGAATATATCACCGAGCGATACGTCCATGCGATACCGAGTGCGATACTGGCCTCATCGCTGGTGGTGTTGGCCTTTTTCAGTCTGGGATTGGGCTTGATTCTCAACAGCGTGAATTTGCGCCTCTTGGAACTGGAAAAGTTGGTCGGTAAACAGCCTGGTTCGGAGCGTCACCGACAACTGCCTTCGAATGACCCTCGTAAATAAACGATCAGCGAGACCAAACATCCAGACACTTCCGCCATAAGCCTGAATGTGGGTTGTGATGGGAAATGTATGCGGAAAGCCTTGCAAAACTTTGGAATAGAAAGAAAATTGCGGAAAACAGCCCACCCGGATCGCGGGGCAAAAATCCATATAGGACATTTCAGTATAACCCAGCTGCCCTGTAGTTGACGGAATAGAGATGTCATGACTAAAAACACTGAAGATTGGGATGACCTTTGGTTGAAGTACCACGGGATCAACCAGAAGAAGGTTGAAGGTTACTTCCGCACCTTCGATTTTTACAAACTCGATCGCGGCACAAAGATTCTTGATGTAGGCTGCGGCTCTGGAGAAGCCCTCAAGCTGCTCAGGAAATGTGGGTTCACTCATCTCCGGGGGATCGAGCCGGAGGCAAGGCTTTTCCAGCAGAACAATCCCGCCAACATGATCCAGCAGGGAAACTGTTTGGAAATGAATAACGTCAGGGAACCATACGATGTCATCCTGATGTTTGGGGTGCTGCATCATCTCCACACCTTCGAAGAAATGCAGCGATGTCTGCAGAACATCCGGCAAACGCTCGTTCCGGGCGGCAGTTTCTACAGCGTCGAACAATGGCGGAACCTGGTTCGCAGCATCGCCATGAAGCTGGTGCGCGATACGCCAGTAGGCAAATTGCATCCGATGCTGCGTATCGAGCGCGAATTACTAAGGCTTGAACGGAAGGAACTTGACCACTGGCTCGAGGTTGAAGAGAAGGTAACGGCCTACGCCCAGGAAATCGGACTGAGCGTTGCGTTTTACAAAAAGGATCTGCGCTACCGGTATATTATCTTCAAGAAGGCACTTCGCTGACCCGGAGTCCATATATCCGGCTTTTTTATGAGCGCTGCGGGATAAAACCAACCTGCAGCAAACCGCCGGCCCGGTAGCCGCAACTTCTCAATTTCATCGGACGGCAACCTGCGGCGCCTGATTCCGGCGGTGATGGTCGTGATCCCGGGCCTCCAGTCCATCTTTGCGAGTTTCCTTATGAGCGTGCTGGGACTGAAAACCATTTCACGTCACCCACCGGCGCCGTTCGACAGCTCAAGTTGAAGCGTCTCCACTTGGAAGGGCCGGCAGACCAGCCCGGCCCCGGCGTTGGGGCCGAAATCCGGCCGGGGATTCTGGTGCATCAGGCTGATGAGGCTGTCGCTGCGGAAATTCAAGCGCAACCCGCAAGTCTCGGCGGACTTCAAACCGGCCCACACCAGCCACCAGGGCACGGGCAGGAACCGGATTTTTTTCCCCAACCCGCGTGCGATTTCCAGGAGCAATGGCCGGAAGGCCCAGGGACGTTCGTGCGCCGCCGACAAAATACGCGGGGTCAGTGCCATGGATCCGGCGGCATAACGCTCGATGAACGCGGCCAGGTCTTCATTGTGGACAAGAAATTGGATTTGCGACCCGCCGCCAAAGATCGGGATCACGGACGATTGGCGGACTTGCGCCACGAGCCGGCCGAACATTCCGCCGTGTCCGCCGCCATAGACCAATCCGGGCCGGATGACCAGCGCGCCCTGTTCCAGGGCGATTTTCTCAATTTCCAGTTTCGTCCGGCCGTAAACCGACCGGCAGCCATCGTAAGCGCTGATGGAGGACAGGCAGATGATTTGTTCGACGCCCGCCGCGCGGGCGGCCAGGAAAAGTTTGCGCGTGCCTTCCACGTTCACTGCGCGGATTTCGTCCGGGCGCAACGGTTCGAAATCGTAGGCGCAATGTACCAGTGCGGTCGCAGCCGCGAGAGAGGCGGGGGAAATTTCGGCACCCAGTTGAAAAGCCGTCGCGCGCGTGCCGGGGCGCGGCCGACGGGTCAGTGCCAGCACTTCCCAACCGCGTCCGGCGAAATAATTCCTGAGGCAACCGCCGACAAAACCGCCCGTGCCGGTGATGGCGCAAAGAGGTCTCGAAGGTTTTTCGTTTGTCGAATTGCTCATAGCGTTGCCAGTCCGAACCGGGCGGTACATATTCGGCCGATTTCTGGGCAAATGGTCATGGTTCAATTCAATCCAGCGCGGCGGTTTCCCAGCCGATCCGGTGCGCATTGGCCATGACGGACAAAGTAATCGTCGTTCCCGGAGTGCTCGGCAGCACCGTGGCGTCCACGGCATGAACACGGTTCCAGCCCTGAGGCCGGCCGAGACAATCGCTCTCGAATGCACCTGGCTTTTCCCGCATCGGGAACGAGCCGCCGGAATGAAAACTCCGGCCCGGGTCCGCCAGTTGCAGCATCGGCCACAGCGGCACGCCGCCCACCCGCCGCGTTTGCCGGAGCATTTCGCGCAGCACGCGTTTGACCACCCGGCGTCCCTCGGGATTCGGTTGCACGGTCACGTGCAGGCAGTCGCCGCCGTTGGTGTCGGCACGTTTCAACGTCAAATTCATGGACGGCGATTCATCCGAGTGCAGAAATCCCTGCACGATCAGCAGCCGTTCCTCCAACTGCCGGGCCAGGAAGTCCAGTGGTTTGGCCAGCGGACCGAAGGTTTTACGCACCGCCTCACCGACCATCTCGCTGTAGGTGTACAGTTGCAGGTGGACGGTGTGACGGCTGATCCGGGGATTGCAAAGCTCGATGAACAGCTGAGTCAGTGTGTAGAGCGAAAAGGAAGTACTGGCTGTCCAACAGCGGCACCGGCCGGTCATACGCGGATTGTGAACGCAACAGAATCTGCGCGGTCGGAATGACCCCCGTTGCCAGATACACGTGGCATGCTTCAAACGAGAGCGGCGCGCGCGTCTGGCGGTGCCGGGCCTGGATGACGACTTTTCCGCCGTCTTCACGCACGGCGGTGACGATAACATCGCGTTGGTACTGGAAATTTTTCCCGGTTTGCATTTCCCGCACAGTGTCGGCGCTGTTGTAAATGCAGCCGAAGGGACAGCCGTACAGACAAAAGCCGCACCGGATGCAGCCGATGCCTTTCGGATCGTTGGCGGGGCGGATGGCTACGCGGGCGCGGCCGAAGTGCCATCCGCGTTTGCGCAAAGCGGTCCCGTGCCGCCGCAGATTGTTTAGCAACAACTCCGCCTGGCGGCTGGCCGGAATGACGGAAGGCTGGTCGCAATACAGCGGGAACAATTCCGCCAGTTCATCCCGCTGGGCTGATAACCCGGCAATCTCCACTGCGGCGCGGTAATGTTTTTCCAGGTCCGCATTTTTGATGGGCCAGTCGTCGATGTCCGCGTCCCGATATGGCAGCATGGCCGCACCCCAGACGGTGCTGAAGCCGCCCAGTGCCAGCGAGGGGCGAAGGCCCACGCCCCGCCCCTGCCAGGGGATGTGTTGTTCGGTTTCGCGGTAGGGATAGTTCGAGCCGAAGATCAATTTGAGCGGAATGCCTTTTGCGCCGGCGGTCATGCCTTCCTTCACTCTGGCAATCTGCCCGGGCTGCCAATCCGCCGGCCTGGTGGCGGCCAGCTGGCGGACGACCTGGGCGCGATCAGACTCCAGTTCCAGTCCGGCATCGAGCATGAGCACGTTCGCGCCGCGGGCGAGCAGCGCCTTGGCGCAGGCGACGCCCGCCGGACCGGAACCGATGACACAGTGCATAGTTTTTGCCCCAGAGGCAGCTGCGCAATGGAAACAGAGTAACGCCAGACTGCAAGTGTATTTCAATTAGTATGCGGATTATTACGCCGTGCAATATACAAGTTGAATTTCGATGCGGTTTTTGACAACTTCCGTCCCAATCGGACCGCTTTGAGCAAGTTGTCTAATGAGCGAAATCAAATCCAACGCCGACATTGAACCGTGCCTTTCGGTCGTAATGCCGGTTTACAACGAAGCGGCGACCGTTGCCGAGGTCATCAAGGTGGTGCTCTTGCAGCGCCCGATTCAACAGCTGATTGTGGTGGACGACGCTTCCACGGACGGCACCTGGGACAAATTACAGTCAGTCGCGAACAGCGACGCGCGGGTGACCCTGGTGCGGCATGAACATAACCAAGGCAAAGGCGCGGCCTTGCGCACCGGGTTTACGCGAGCGACAGCGCCCGTCGTGATGGTCCAGGATGCCGATCTGGAATATGACCCGACGGAATATCACCGATTACTGGCGCCGATTTTGACCGACAAGGCGGATGTGGTGTTTGGCTCGCGATTTCTGGGGGCCGGGGCGCATCGCGTTCTGTATTACTGGCACTCGGTGGGGAACAACCTGCTGACCACCTTTTCCAACATGGCCACCAATCTGAACCTGACGGACATGGAG
>Ga0335080_10003369_pt1 | contig 16162 bp, 12 predicted proteins | sample Lox_Sample_34_FD_206720 | JGI IMG/M metagenome (GOLD analysis project Ga0335080, IMG submission 206720) | Soil microbial communities from Loxahatchee National Wildlife Refuge, Florida, United States - Lox_Sample_3.4 | ecosystem: Environmental > Terrestrial > Soil > Wetlands | place: USA...
AACGTAGTAACCCGCGGTAGGGAGAATCGGATCATTGGTGTGGTCCAGGATAAACCGCGCTCGTGCGGTACCCACTCGTCCACTATAGGAAGGAAAGTCCGGGGATCCGAGTCGCAGGTTCGCACTCCCGTAGCCTTCGCCATACCCAACACGCACTTCGCTGAACCTGCTGATCGCGTATCCGACGTCGATCCCACCCAAGACTCGATCTAGGCTGTAAATTGCGCGAGGATTCTCTTTCTGATAGATGTTGAACGTTGAGTTGCTCGCACTCACGAAGGGATCGAAGAACCACTTGCCCATGGGTTGGAACGGCCGATATAGATCCGATGTGATGCCGTATGTCCCACCGAGCTGCAGATCCGTACGCCACTCCGAGCGGAAACCTGCTACATCCATGAAAGTCAGCCGTGCGCCGAACGTGAAGGTCACATCCTGCGTTTGCGCTCCGTTAATTTCGAATGACGGTTGGAGGGTTGGCGGAGCGTAAGACTTTTCGTGGATCCGGACGAGCAATCCGGTTTGACCATCCTCTTGAACCATGTCGTAGGTAACGCTGTCGTAGCGACCTATACCGGCCAGGCGCGTCAGGCTCTTTTCCAGCGCAGGTTGGTCAATCGGCTTTCCGGCAAGGGGTGAGAGAAACTTCTGGACGTTGGCAGCAAGATCTCCCTCGATACCCACAACTTTAACGAATTGGGGCACGCCGATTGCTGTCCGCACCCTGGAATTCTTGTCGTTGAGATACTTCGCCCAGGCTTCGTCATCCAGCGAATATAGCTTTAGGAGCGCCGCTTTCTGTTCGGCGGCGGCGTATCCTACCTTGACCAGTTCGTCAGACTTCTCGTAGTCCATCGTCGTATATTTCTCTACATCGGCTTTGACGACTAGGTCCGCTCCCTCCATGCCGTGGAGTTCCGTTTGAGCGATGATCAGTTCCACCGACCGGCCTAGAATGCTGAACGCGGACTGAATGTCCTTTGCCGACGCCGGAGAGATTTGCAGGTGCACACCGATGACGATGTCCGCACCCATTGCGCGGACTACGTCCGTGGGCAGGTTGTCCACGAGACCGCCATCGATGAAGATTTGATTGCCTTGCCGAACCGGTGCAAACACACCGGGAATCGACATGGTGGCGCGCATGGCGTCAGAGAGCGAGCCATTATGAAAGACGTATGCCTTGCCTGACACTAGCTCCGTCGAAACACAGCGGAAAGGAATCGGCAGGTCATCGAACGACCGAACGTCAGAATAAGGAAGAGTTTCCCGATCGATCAGGAGGGTCACTTGCTGGCCCGAGTTTAAGCCGGGTGGAAGAGTGGGGCCGTGCTTCAATCCGATCGTAATCGCGCTTGGGATTTGCCGCTCATCTTCCTTGCGGCGGAAGGTCAGATCTTCATAAGGAGTTTCGCCGCCGAGCAACAGGGGCCAATCTTGGGTTTTCACCACCTCGTGCATCTGATCGGCAGATTTTCCTGTCGCATACAGGCCACCCATCAACCCGCCCATACTCGTTCCAGCGATATAATCCACGGGAATGTGATGTTCCTCGAACCACTTCAGCACGCCGATATGCGCTTCCCCGAGCGCGCCCCCCCCTTCCAGAGCTACGCCGATCGTGGGACGGCCTTTGGTTTTACCCTGCGTAGTCGAAACGGATTGTGCGTCGGCCGGTTGAGGATTGTGCGTCTCCTGCCCCAAGCAGCAAATGGGTGCCATGCCAAGTAAAATTGAAGCAACGATAAACGGACGCATGGCAAATCACCTCGAATATTCCGGGATCAGTTCAGCACATTGCTCTGCCGAAGCTGCCCCTCTGTTCATGGAAATTGCGAATCACCGTCTCCGCTTTGACTGTTTTGAATTTGCGGACTGCAACTGCGATTGTCATCAACGAACTCTTTTCCCGTCTTTGGTTCGTTATCCATTAAAGGTCATTCTTTGAGCACTATTGGCACTGGAGAGATCGCCGTCTACTACCCTTTGGGGAAGGTTGATCATCTGAAAGGCAGGATCGATCGCTCTTGTGACGTCCTCAGTCCAAGACCGTTGACGAGCGGGTAATAACACTATGTCGTCGCCACGAGGCGCGCGGCACAAAATCAGCGGTTATGAATCGCAGGAGTCTGTGCAGACCTTCCCCAAAGGGCAGTGGACATCCCACCTTTGCATTCCTATAGTGCTCATCGGCAACAACCATCAACCCGTCGACCGGGATTCAGGTTGGTGGGGTACACAGAATTCCGGGTTCGCAGAGGAGAAGTCATGAAGAGAGTGTGGCTGAGTATGGGGTTGGCAACGCTGCTTGCAGTACCCGCCGTTGCACAAGACAAGGAAGCTGATCGCGTCGAAAACGCAGGAAAAGTGATGAAGGAGATTCTCAACGCTCCTGACAGCATTCCGCAGAGTGTGTTGGACAGGGCAGATTGCGTCGTGATCCTACCCTCTGTCCTAAAGTTTGCCATTGGTTTCGGAGGTAGCTACGGCCGCGGCGTGATGACATGTCGGGAAGGCAGTACTTTCCATGGCCCATGGAGTGCCCCGACGATGATGGCTCTTGAAGGAGGAAGCGCGGGTTTGCAGCTTGGTGGCAACGCAACCGACTTCGTTCTTCTGATCATGAGCCCGCGTTCCGCCAACAGCATACTCAGCAGCAAGGTCAAGCTCGGCGGTGACGCGAGCGCTGCTGCTGGACCGGTTGGTCGGACTTCCTCAGCGGAAACCGATGTCACTCTGCGGGCGGAGATCCTTTCCTACTCTCGCGCTCGCGGACTTTTTGCAGGCATCTCTCTTGAAGGTTCCACCCTGCGCCCCGATAACGGAGCTAACAAAAATCTGTACGGCAAGGAACTTAGCGCCAAATCGATTGTCTTCAAGAAGGCGGTCCCAGCACCTGACAGTGCCAAGGAATTGCTCGCAACTCTCGGAAAAGCATCGCCAACAAACAAATCTAAGAATTAGCATCCACAATGAAAATGCAGGTGTTCGACCATTCTCGGCTTCCGACCACAGGGGCTGCACATCAACCCTCGCCTGACATTGCCGGCGTCAGACCAGCGAGGAGGCGGTTATGAGCTCGATCAAAATCAGTTTCCTTGTATTTGTGCTCGTCTTCGGAGGTGCGTTGCTCGGAATCTTCCTGCACGCTGCACTACCTGAGGATTATTTGCGCGAGGGCACGAAAGAGGTCGTGAGACTGAGCATGGCATTGGTTTCCACAATGGCTGCTCTGGTTCTCGGGCTGCTTGTCGCTTCGGCAAAAAGTTCGTATGACGCCAAAAATACAGCACTGGTGGAAAACGCTGCAAGAGCCGTACTCTTGGACCGCGTGTTGGCACATTATGGCCCCGAAACAAAGGAAGCCAGGGCGTTGCTACGGGACGCCTACGCTCACGCTGTAGAGCGAATCTGGTCCAAAAATCGACTGAATCCTTCCGGCTTGGAAGCGCCTTCCACCGAAGCGGAAGTCCTTATCGAGAAGATAGAGGGACTTTCGCCGAAGGATGGAACTCAAGCCTCGTTGAAAACGCAAGCAGTGAGCATCGCGTGGGCTGTAGGGCAAACGCGCTGGTTGCTCTATGCGCAGCAAGCCGTTTCAGTCTCCACGCCGTTGCTCGTAACCGTGGTGTCCTGGCTTATCGCACTTTTTGTCGGCTTTGGATTGTTTGCTCCGCGAGACGCGGTCGTGGTCGTCTCTATGTTTGTGTCCGCCGCGTCTGTCTCCGGCGCGGTCTTCTTGATCGTCGAAATGTATGCGCCTTTCAGCGGACTCGTGCAGATCTCCAGCGCCCCATTGCGCGCAGCACTTGCGCAACTCGGTCGCTAGAGCGGAACTTGGGCCACAGTTCGGTTTACCACTGCGTCGAGGCTGCTTTCAAAAAGCAACACCGGACCCGCCAACTCGGTTACTGCAGGTTGGTGCATTTTTACACTGGAGGGATTGAATGAAATTCACGACACTGCTGCTTTTGGCATCCGCCGCACTCTCGTCAGCAAGCCCCGTAGACGCTCCTGTTTACGAGATAGTGCCCGCGGATAGCAAGATCACGTTTAATGTGAAAGCATCGGTGGCCATCGCCGGCAAGTTCGAAAAGTGGGATGCTAGCCTTACATTTACATCCCCAGAGCTCTCGACTGCCGTACTGGATATCAAGATTCAGGCTGCGAGTGTCAATACGGGGAGCGGCATGAAAGACGGTAAGCTGAAGAGCAAGGATTTCTTTGATGCCGCACAGGACCCACTCATCACGTTTCATTCGACCAAGGTAGAACAGACCGGCCCCAACACGGTTTCGATTGACGGCGACTTTACGATCCGCGGTGTGACCAAACAGGAAAGATTAGTCTTCATCACGGCTGACACCAAGGAAAGGGCTGCGGGCATAGGTACGGTTACCGGGACCATGGCCTTCGACCGCAAGCAGTACGGGATGAACAGCGGCATCCCGTTCATCAAGATCGCGGACCGCGTAGAGGTCAACCTTGCACTCAAGGTACACCGTCTCAGCGGGCCTCCCCCCAATCTCAAGTAATTGTTACCTCAAACGCCCTCCGCAGGGCTGCGGTGCCGCCCTAGCCCCTTGTAAGTGCACCGACCTCGTAGCCTTCGGCGGCACCTTGCCGTAAAATCGCTCTGAGCTCAGTTCGCCGCCCTTACGAACGTTGACAAGAATGCCGGAAAAATCGCGCCGGCAAAATTGCAGCGTGGAATTGTGGGCGTGCCCCTGGATCGAACGGCAACCTCCAATTCGATGAGCCCTATTACGGTCATCTGGTCCATGAGTGTGTCGGCGTGCCTCACGCTGGCAGGGATTCACCTCCTGGTGTGGGTCCGAAATCGCAATGCTTGGGCTAATGTGCTTTTTTCCCTGACAGCCTTCTCCACGGCGGCCTGGGCGTTTTGTGAATTGTGGATGATGTGGGCGGATACGCCACTACAATTTGCGACTGTACTGAAGTGGGGACACGTCGCGGTGTGGTCGTTGGTTTTATCTCTCGTTGGATTTGTGCGGCTCTACTTGAAGTCGGGGCGACCATGGCTCGCGTGGACGGCCTGCGGCCTGCGCACCTCTTCTCTCCTGCTCAATTTTCTAACCGGCCAGAATCTCAACTACCTCGAGATTACCCGTCTGGGGCACGTCCGCTTTTTAGGCGAATCCGTGTCGATTGCCGAAGGCGTACCCAATCCGTGGATGCTGGTCGGTCAGCTAAGTTTGGTGGTGTGGCTTATCTTTACCACAGATGCGGCCGTCACGACGTGGCGGCGGGGGGACCGCCATCGCGCGCTTACTGTGGGCGGAAGTATTGTGTTTTTCGCACTTGTCTCTTCGATTCAGGCCCCATTGGTGTTCTGGGGAATCATCCACACACCAGTTTCGGCGAGCTTATTCTTCACGGGATTGGTCACAGTGATGGGCTACGAGTTGAGCGGAGAAGCGGTCCGTGCATCCCAACTCGATCGCAAACTGCAGCAAAGTGAGGCTGGATTGCACGAAATCGAAGAAAGAATGAGGTTGGCCGTTGAGGGCGCAGACTTTGGTATCTGGGTTCGGGATCTCGTACGGAACGAAATCTGGGCCACGGAGAAATGGCGGGCCTTATTCGGTTTTTCGGAAACAGAACGGTTGGAACTCGACAAGATACTCGAGCGAATCCACCGCGATGATCGCAATGCGTTCCATCTAATGGTGGAGAAAGCGGCTGAAGGTGATGGCAGTTATCAAACCGAATATCGGCTAGTGCTCGCGGGCGGCGAGACTCGCTGGATCGATTCTCACGGCCGTGTCGAGTTTGACGGCTCCGGCAAGCCAATTCTCGTTCGCGGCGTATCGCATGAGATTACTGAGCGAAAGCAAGCTGAGCACGAAAGCCAGAATTTGCGAGGTGAGATTGCGCACGCGGGTCGCGTATCTATGATGGGTCAACTCGCCTCGGCGCTGGCACATGAGATTAGCCAGCCGCTCGGTGCCATCCTGCGCAACGCGGAGGCGGCAGAACTCTTCCTGCAAGACGCATCGCCAGACCTGGAAGAAATCCGCGCGATACTCGCAGACATCCGAAAGGATGACCAACGTGCAGGGCATGTGATCGACCGGATGCGCGGTCTGTTGAAGCGGCAGGACCTGGATAAGCGCCCCGTGGATGTGGCAGAGCTTGTTGGCGAAGTCGTTGCTCTCGTACGGTCCGACGCTACTGCACGGCACGTAAAACTGGAATTGACTGTGGCAGACCATTTGCCACCCGTGTTTGGTGACGCCGTGCATCTTCAACAGGTGTTGCTGAACCTGATCGTCAACGGAATGGATGCAATCGACGAGGTGAAGGGAGGGGATCGACGTGTCAATGTGAGCGCGTCGCTTGACGGACCGCACACGGTCGAGATTGCCGTGAGCGATTCCGGCCCGGGGGTGCCGGCAGACAAACTGGCGCATATTTTCGATCCCTTTTTCACCACCAAGCCCAGGGGCATGGGCATGGGATTGTCAATCTCTCGTGCGATCATAGAGGCGCATCGGGGCCGGATCTGGGCGGAGAACCAGAGTGAGGGTGGGGCGTCGTTTCGATTTACACTGCCGATCGCGGAGGAGGGCATCTAAATGAATGAGCCTACACCGATCGTTCACGTCGTCGACGACGACACATCCTTTTTAACGGCGATTTCGCGGCTGCTCCGGGCAAACGGATTCTCTGTAAAGACCTATTCGTCTGCGCACGAATTTCTTGCCCAACGTGATGCCGATTCACCGGGCTGCGTGTTGGCGGACTTGCAGATGCCTGAAATGAACGGACTAGATTTGCAATCCGCTCTTACCGAGACTTCCAATCCGCTGCCAATTCTCTTTTTGACTGGACACGGTGATATCCCCACGAGTGTGCGCGCAATGCGCGGTGGCGCGGAGGATTTTCTGGAAAAACGTGCTCCCCAAAAGAAGTTGGTGGACGCCGTGACGCGGGCTCTTGCCCGCGGTTCTCGTGAGCGCGAGCTGCGTGCCCGGCAACGTGAGTTGCGCGCTCGATTCGGGACGCTCACCGAGCGGGAACTCGAGGTGCTTTCTCTTGTTGTGCAAGGAAAACTCAACAAGCAGATTGCAGGAGACCTAGGCATCCACGAGCGGACGGTGAAGCTACATCGCACCGCCATCACCACAAAACTGAAAGTGCAGTCAGTGGCGGAACTCACCAGACTTACCCAGGAGGCCGGCATCTTCCCCGAGTCATTGCGGACCTTCCCCAAAGGGCAGTAGACGCCGTTTCCTCACCATTCCCATAGTGTCCTCTGGTCGCGAACCGGGTCACAAGTGAGACTCTTAAAAGCTGCGCTGGCATTAATTGCCTTTTTTTGTGGTGGTCTTGGCCCCTTGTATCCAAACCAACAGCCGGAGAGGCGTGTCCGGTAGCTCAGGTGAGCCAATGTCATTTGGTGATGAGGGTTTGACCTTGCGATTAACGTCCACGACAGACAGATCGATGCTCTGGGAAATTGTGTCGGGGAAAGCGGTTTATACCTGCAGCAAATGCAGATGGAAATTGGAGCTGGCGATAGACGATTGTATGGAACCCCTCCGACAATTTAACCAGCATGTCTGCAATGAACGTTCATTCGATGAATCTATCAAACCGCGGCCATAGTCCTGAGCCATCCGGTAAGTAAATTAGGGGAGAGGCGGAAATGTAGTCACGCCGCCATTCAGGTTGTACCGCCAGCTCGTTTCCGGTCTGGCGCGGCTGACAAATCCATCGAGAAGACGAACCTTCCCCAAAGGGCAGTAGACGGCATTCCATTCCGTTCCTATAGTGCTCGTCGTCCGCTGCGAGGCGAGCTCCGCACTGACGGAGCCATCGATATTGGCGACACTTGTTGAGGTCGCCTTCTCGATGTTTAACGCTCGAATATTTTGTTTCTGATTTCTCTTGAGGAGGAGTGACATGGAGAGCCTTAAAGAAGTGGCAAGTGATTGGATTCATGAAGCAAAGAAGAACGCCGGGTGGCTCATTGCACTTGGGGTGCTGATCGTTCTCGCGGGGATTTTGGCCATGGCCTCCCCGCTGCTCAGTGGTGTTGTTGTCGTCGTTTGCATCGGGTTTGCGTTGGCGATCGGCGGTGTCGCGAGGACTATCGCGGCATTTAGGGCTGGCTCGTTTGGCCAGGGCGCCCTCGCCTTCATCGGCGGCATCCTCACGCTTGGGGCTGGGCTCATTCTCTCAGCACGGCCTGGAATAGGGTTGGCCACCCTCACTCTGATGCTCGGAGCGTATCTTCTGCTAGACGGAATCTCGAGCGCCGTCCTCGCGTTCCGCCTGCGTCCGGAGAGCGGTTGGGGTTCGGTGCTCTTCAGCGCCGTCATTGGTGTGATCTTGGGATTCTTGTTGCTCCGAGAGTGGCCGCTGTCCGGTGTGTGGGCCATTGGCACACTGATGGGAGTCAACCTCCTGGTCAGCGGATTTTCCATGATCACGGTGGGCTCCACTGCGAGATCACTGGCCAAGCGGTTGTCCTAACCAGAGGAAATTGTTGCGTCGGGAGCGGCGGTACCGCCCGCCCGTGTTCGAGGCGGGCACGCCATCCCATGACTCACGGTGTTGAGCCAAGGACAGCCAACCGTGAACTCAGCTACGTCGACGGAACTCTCTCGTTGCTTATACTTACCGGTAGAGGGATGGACCCAAGAAGGAAGGTACATGGAAACCCAGGCAGGAACCGGCGATCAGAGTTCACGCGAGGCCGATAAGTCGGCAGTCGGAAATTTTTCTATCGTTGTAGGCGGGCCAGTCTACGACTTACTGCTTCGCTTCCACCTTGTACGACAAACACTGCCGAACGTCTGGCGCAGGATCATCGCCTTGATGGCGTTAATTTAGTTGCCACTCCTGGTGCTTTCATTCAGCGAAGGTCTGGCCTTTGGGCACGAAGTGAGGATCCCTTTCCTTTACGACTTGGCCATGTACGGCCGATTTCTCCTGGGATTGCCACTGCTGCTGTTCGCAGAGATTGGAATCGACCCGGCGATTCGCCAGGCAGTTTCAGAATTCGTTAATGCTCGCCTGGTGCCGGATCGAGAGTTCCCACAATTCCGGAGCTTCTTGCAGAGAGTGCAAAAGGTGCGAGACTCGTGGATTCCGGAAATCATCCTGCTTGTCTTGGCGTTCTTTCCTACATTTCTGTTCCAGCACGGGTGGGTAACCGGTGGAGTCACAAGCTGGCATACCACGGCATCGGGCCTGTCCGCAGCAGGATGGTGGTATGCAATAGTTAGCGCCCCTGTAATGCGGTACATAACCTACCGTTGGGTGTTCCGTTATTTTCTCTGGCCAACCGTACTGTGGCAAATCAGCCGATTGCAGCTCATCCTCATCCCCACGCATCCAGACCGCGCTGCAGGTGTAAATTTTCTTGCATCGACCCAAGGACATTTTGGAATTCCAGCCTGCGCCTTGGGTTGTTCCGCTGCGGGCGCGTTGGCAACATGATGCTGTTTGAAGCAGCACCACTAGCTTCTTTCAAATGCCAGTTGGTTGCGTTTGTTGTCCTGTCGGTGACCTTGGGTTTGTTGCCTCTGGCATTGTGGATCCCCAAGCTCAAGAAAGTGCGGAACGACGGGCTACTGGAATACGCCAGGCTGGCAAAAACGTACACGGAATCATTCGACCGAAAATGGGTTCATTGCGACACAAGACCTGCAGAACCCCTGTTGGGATCGGCCGACCTTCAGTCTCTCGCCGACTTGGGAAACAGCTTCGGATTCATCGAGAACATGAGGGCGGCGCCCATTACCAGGAAGCTTGTTGAACAACTCGCGGGATGGACTGCGATCCCTCTCCTTCCTGTAGTCATCCTCGGTACTGCCACTGCGGAACTGGTGCAGGAGGTGATCAAGTTGATTGTGTAGACGACGATTTCGAAGAGAGGCCCTTTCTAAGATATAGGATTAGCGCGAAAGCTGTTTAGACAAAAAAAAACGCCTTGCGCTTGTCCCCGAACGAGCCAGATGGATACAATGACCTGACGGACCTTCCAAAAAAGAGTTTGGGCTTTTCAGTTTGCTAAAAGGTTGCGGCCTTATCTTATTAGGCAAAAACAGAGACATCGAAATTTGCAATCTGTGCCGAGCTAATGATCTTTCGCCCCAACGACTCAAGGCCTGATGAGGTCGCTTTTAGGGCGCAATGAGAAGTCCTGTGCACCCCTGCTTTTTCAGTATCTTAGCGTTCCTAATGTTTCCTCGTAAGTCCTTGAACTTACAGTCCTCGGTATTTTCGATCTCTACGGCCCGAGAGTGGCATAGAGTTTGACCCATCCACCACGTTTAAGGTGCCAACCCGCGTTGCGCGTGGTACATCTGAACTGTTTCTATACTCTTCGTTTCTTGGGAACAACCTGAGGAACATTAAGCGTTTCTGGGTGCTCCAGAGGCTCCAAAATGCTCCTGAAAGTGCCTTGTAAGTTCCTGAAATTCCATTGGCGGGAGATTTGCCAAGGTTCAGGCGTGAGTTCGATTCTCATAGGCCGCTCCATTCCCACCTTGTTTGCCTTTCCGTTATTCCCGCTTCGACTTTCACGCTAAGTTGCTCTGCTGACTGAGTATTCGACGTTCACATGCCGCCTCCATTGGAGACGGTGGTGCCGAGGGGACCGTTCGGTGGCGGGGCTCCCCCCTCCCCCCTGTTTTCTGCAGTACGACGCGGAAGGAATTGAAAAGGAAGAGGATGAGCAGGAAAACCGTACGGTACGGGCCGTACCGCCGGTAGCCGCTGGTTTCCCGTTAGCAGCGGCACACGAATCCGGGGCGATGCGCTGTTCCATTGTCAAAGAGCGTTGGGCTGGAGCGAGGCTCTTCACGCGTCGTGAAGGAGCAAGCCATAGTGGCACGGCCCGCGGCCACATAAACAACTAGTTAGTTTACCAGTATATAATAGTAAGTCAAGAGGAAAACGGGTGGCAGTGAGGAAAAGTCTCGTACGTCACGGGTTTTTCGGAAACGTGCCGTTGGTCCGCCGTGTTGCTCTTAGAGGGTACTTGGATGAAGGTCTTCGACTGTCGCACGGTTCGGGACACGAGCACGGATTCGGGTTCCTCGAGTCGAGTCCGATTGAATCGAAAAAGAGCCTCGGATGAGCCGCAGGCGTTCCTCCATACTCACCAGGCCCAAGCCGCCCTTGGTCTTGACGGACGGGAGATGGAAGCCGGTCCCGGAATCGGAGATGCAGAGATCGATCTGGTCGTCCCGGCCCGTCAGTTCGACCTTCGCGTCCATGGCGCCGCTATGTTTCACCACGTTGCGCAAAGCTTCCTGTGCGACCCGAAAAAGGCACAAAGCCACGTCCTCCCGGAGTTGGGCCGGGACGTCGCGATGAACAAAGCGAACCTGGATGCCGTGTTGTTTTGAGACTTCTCCACACAGGCTCGCCATGGCCGCGACCAGGCCCTGAAGATCGAGCCGGACAGGATGAAGCTGATGAGAGAGATTGTGGAGGTCGCTGGACAGTTCCGAGGCGATATCCACGACACGATGCAGCTGTTCACGCGTGCAAGATGAAAGGTCGGCGGTCTCACGCTCGAACTGTTCGAGGCCGATTTGCAGAAGAGCCATTCGTTGGCCCAAGTCATCGTGGAGCTCGCGGGCGATTCGAGTGCGGTCCTGCTCCTGCGCTTCAATGAGCCTGCGGCTCAGACGGGACAACTCTTCTTCCACCCGCTTGCGTTCGGTGATGTCAGCGACCATGCCAACGATGCGGATCATCTTGCCATGCTCGTCGAAATGAGCCTGGCTGCTTCTCCCCACCCACACCACGGTTCCGTCGGGTCTGACCATGCGATATTTGATTTCCAGAACGGGTTTCTCCGGGCAAAGACCGGCCATGGCATGAGCGAGTGCTTCCTGGTCGTCGGGATGAACCTTGGCCAATACCTGCTGGCCGGTGAGGGAGGCCGACGCCTCAATGCCGAGAATGTACTTGCTCTGTTCCGACCGTACGATCAGATCCGTTTTGGCATCCCACTCGTAGGCAAACATCTTTCCGGCGCGTGCCGCGAGGCGAAAGCGCTCTTCGCTGGTGCGAAGTTCCCCTTCTGCCTGCCGGCGCTCCTCAACGAGAACGGCAAGAAACATGAATGGGGTAGCGGCGAAGACCAAGAACAACTGCAGGGAAAGCACGTTGACGGACTGGCCGTTTTCGGTGAAGGGACCTTGGCCGTGGACTGCGCCCCAGATGGAGACGAAAGCGACGGCAAGCATGGAGGTACTGACCCCCGTGAGTCCAAAGCGCAGGCTGGACCACAGCAGGAGGGGAACGAGAGAATAAAGCAGCGCGGGAAGGCTGGCCTTCCCCGGAGCGGCGAGAGACAGACTTCCGAGGACAATGAGCGCGGCAAGCAGGCCAAGAGCTTCGAGGTACACGGCGGCGGGTTTTGGAGACCAACGCGAAACGCCCTGAGCCCATCCTAAAATCGCCGGCAACAGAGTCAGGAATCCGAGCGCCTCCGAAAAGAAAGCCACTTTCCAACTGGCCCAATAATGGGTTCGGGTAGAAAGAGCGCCCAGAAACGCGCCCACGAAGGGAGCGAGGAAAACGCCGTAGAACGCATAGAGAGCGAGGTTTTTCACGCTGTTGAGTTGTGGCACACCATGAAAGCAGCGCCGGAGACAAGAGGCCGCTACCCACACCTCAACCGCATTGGACAGAATCAGCCAGAGGAGCGGTTCCATCGGCAAGCGTTGCTGGAGATCGCAGAGGAGAAATCCCGCGAGGCCTGAAAGGAAGAGAACAGGCCAGATCTTTTTCGGCGACAGGAGCAAGACGGAGACCAAAAATACGTTGCCCATCCAAAGCGGTGAGACCATTTGCGGCCGCAAGATCAAAGCGCCGCCCAACCGCGCCGTTAAATACGAGAGCGTGAGTGCAAGGCAGGCGAAAAGCAGCACGCGGTAAAAGGGATAGGAACCCTCTCTGCTTGCTTGGACAGGACTACTTCTCGTTGCGATGGTCTACCCCCCAGCACCGGAGCCCGCTGTCGCTCCTCGATGGGACGGAGGCGCGAACAGTCGTGCCGGCGCCCTCAGATGAGCGAATCTGAAATCCTGCGCAAACGGCCAGACCGAGTATCTGTTGTTAGAGAAAGAGATTCTACTATATCTGTCCCGTTGTACTCCGGAAAGGTCAGGGAGCGTTGCCAGACAGACTCTGCCTAGACGGGCGGGAGAATCGGTTTTTTGTCCGTGCGGGCGGTTGGATTCGCGTGGGGGGGGCTAGCGACGGATAAACAGCGCTGTTCCTAGAATGGTAAGTGATTCAGCCATGCACCCATGGCCTGGACAATTGCATCTCTTTGCGCCAGTGTCTGCGGAGATCATAGTCCAGAATCTGCTGACCTTCAAAAACCGCACGGTTATAAAGCCAAGGGTGCGGCACTCAAGTATTGTTGTTTCGCCGCTGCTCGGTCACGTTCAATTGATGGGCCACGTACCTTTTCCGTATTTCCTCCTGCTTCGACTCGCGTGGTGAGTTGACTCTGCTCATAAATCAATCGTTGGAGGCGGGATTCTACACTTGACACCGCTCCAACTCGATATGCGGCCTAATTCTTCTTTTCTAGGAGTTTCACTTTTGCTTCTAATCTCCTGTTTGCAAGGAAATCGGAACTCCTGAGAATCACCTGTATTCCCAAGTTCTTGAAAACGTTTTTTAGGTCCACTTCTTCTTCCGGGGCTATGTAAGCTTCGTGATAAACATAGATTCGATTGGGAAACATCAGATTACTCGCGCTTAGTTGCGGCGATTGCCCCGGGATCTTTTGTTCAACCCCAAACTTGTGCTTGTCTTGCATTATCTCCTTGAAATGATGTGCCACCCACGACACGCAAATATCGTGCGTTTCCTTTGTGTACGGAATATAAAATGCGATTAACTCAGTCCCCTCAGACAGTCTCCAAGCAACAATGGACTCAATATCTATCTTTGGCTTCGATAGAGCTTCCAAATGCCAAGTTTGTGGATACACGGTCTCGCTAGAAGAGAAATCCGTAGCGAATAAGTCGTGTAGAGTTACCTTGTCTGGATCGAATTCCAATCGTCTCTTTGCTTCCTCTAACTCAACAAAGGACCTGGGGGCATTGGGGGGTAACGGTTTACCCGGCTGTTTTTCTGTAGTGGGTTCGTGTACCTTATTGAGACTAGCCAGCTTTGCCAGACCCTTTTGAATAGAAAACCAATAAGCCGTTGACACTATTCCGCCCAAACAGAAAACAAGAATCCAAATCATGAATCGCGTCCCGCCCCGCTCAAAAACGGCGTTCAACCTTGTCTTTAGAAAGCTCGTCTCGAAAACTTCTATCGTTAGATGACAGAGTACACCCTCTGCAAGCCATGGAATAAGGGCACTAACTTGTTCTGGGTATTTCCACAGAAGCCACCCGATGATCACGGCGGGAGCTACTATGTCAAATATGAAAATTCTCAGAACTTTCATTTTCTGAGATTATAGCCCGTTCCTTGTGTGCAATCCTGGTTAGAGGGCCATGCCGCCGGAGACTTCGATGCGCTGGCCGTTGATCCAACGATTTTCGTCGGAGAGGAGCGCGGCGATCATGGGGCCGATGTCGTCCGGGACGCCGGCGCGGCCGAGAGCGGTCATTTCCGCGACGCGCTTGTTGATCTCCGGATTGTCGCGGACCATGCCGCCACTGAAGTCGGTTTCAATTGCGCCGGGCGCCACCACATTTACGGTGATGCGCCGGGGACCGAGCTCTTTTGCCATGTAGCGGGTGAGCATCTCGACGGCGGCTTTCGTCGCGCCATACGCGGAACTTCCGGGGAGGGCGACGCGGGCCAATCCCGAAGAAATATTCACGATGCGGCCACCATCTTTGATCAGAGGCAGGAGTTTCTGCGTGAGGAAGTAGACGCCCTTGAAATGAACGTCGACGATCTCGTCGAATTGCGCTTCGGTGGTTTGGTCGAAATTCGCGTGAAGCGATCCTCCAGCGTTGTTGATCAGGTAGTCAAAGCGATCGTGTCCCCAGGCCTGCAGAGTCTTTCGGACCTGGCCGGCGAACTCGTCAAAGGATTGAATCTTGCCGGTATGGAGAGGGAAGGCAGCGGCTTTGGCTCCCAGGGCCTCGACTTCGCGGACGAGGGATTCGGCTTCCTTCTGATTGGCGCGATACGTGAAGATGATGTTGACGCCCCGGCGCGCAAGATTCAGGGCGGTGTTGCGCCCGAGCCCGCGGCTGGCGCCGGTAATCACGGCAATTCTTCCCTTCATTGTGGCGATTCCTTCCGTTCCCATGGATCCTCCCAATTCTGAATTAGTCTACCTGTTCGCCGGCGGCAACTCCGACAGGGAATCCGCTGGGCGAGTTGATGTTGCGCGGCTATTTGTTGGTGGCAAAGTAGGTGCCGCGGTCGAGGTCGTCCAACAGGCCAGCGTGAACGGGCCGCCATCCCAACGCCTGTTCGGTCTTGGCACTGGAAGCCGGGCCGTCGACACCGACAAACAGAGAAAACCAGCCGAAGTGGTTGGCTACTTCGTCGCCGGACTTGCTGACAACCGGTACATGCAGATGACGGCCAATGACCGTGGCGATCTCGCGGAAGGGAACGCCTTGATCACCGATGGCGTGATAGATGGCGCCCGCGGAACCTTTCTCCAGAGCCAGGCGGTAAAGGTGAGCGGCGTCGAGTCGATGCACGGCCGGCCAGCGGTTGAGTCCGTCGCCGACGTAGGCGGAGGCGTGCCTCTCTCTCGCGAGATTGATGAGCATCGGCACGAAACCGTGATCGCCATCGTCGTGCACCGAGGGAGGCAGGCGCAACGTTGAGGCCCGCACGCCGCGAGGAACCGCTGCCAGTGCAGCACTTTCTGATTTGCGCGGGAAGTTGGGAACGGGCGAATCGTCTTCGGTTGTCAGGGGGCCCTGACGCTGAATGAGCAATGTTCCCGAGGTGACGATCAAGGGGCGGTCCGAGCCGGCCAGGACGCCGGCGATTGCTTCAATGGCGCGACGATCGGCTTCGGCTGCGGGCGCGTAGTTGTTGAAATCGTGGATAAAGGCGGTGTGGATCACGCCGTCTGCGGCAGTTGCTCCGCTGCCAAGGCTCTCGAGATCTTCCAGGGAACCACGATGTACGGCGGCTCCCGCGGGGGCAACGGATGCGGCAGCCG
>Ga0335080_10003370_pt1 | contig 16162 bp, 12 predicted proteins | sample Lox_Sample_34_FD_206720 | JGI IMG/M metagenome (GOLD analysis project Ga0335080, IMG submission 206720) | Soil microbial communities from Loxahatchee National Wildlife Refuge, Florida, United States - Lox_Sample_3.4 | ecosystem: Environmental > Terrestrial > Soil > Wetlands | place: USA...
ACAACAGAGGTCAGAGGGGATTCGTGCTTCACTAAAGTCGTGACTCCCCACCTACCTTCGACACTCGTTCCACCTGAGAAGATGTTTCCATTGTTATCGAGCTTCACTCCAATGCTATTGCCTGGGGATGTCATGTGTGCGTCCGTCACCAGGAATGGAGTTTGCAGAAGTCCAGCAGCAGAATACTCCACAGTCGCGAGTCCGAAATTTCCGGATAGTGTTTCAGATGTTCCGGACACGTAAATTTCGCCTGAATGATCTATCACAACCCCGCGGGCGTCATCCGTACCGTGTACAGGGCCATCGTAACGCGAAACCCATTGGCGTACCGCGTTCGAGTTGTACTTGATCGTTGCAAAATCAGCTCCTGTCCCAGCTCCGTCGCTCCTGCCGGTGACAACGACATTGCCGGAATCATCAACGGCAATCGCATATGCTCTGTCAGCTCCGTTTCCATCCCCGTTATATCGGGCTATCCATTGCTGGATTCCGTTTGAATCATATTTTATCGTCACGTAGTCAGGTTGAGATATCGAACCCGAACTGCCGGTCACATAGACATTTTGAAAGCTATCTACTGCGATCGCCCTCGGGAACGAATATTGCCCCGTCGAATCATGATATCGCGCCACCCAGAGCTGCGAACCGCCAGGACTATACTTGACCGTGGCAAAATCTCGCGTGCTTTGCCCGGTGACATAGACATTGACGTCATTATCGACCGTTAATGCCGTAGGTCCGTCAAATGAGTCCTGTGACGTGGAATAGTGCTCTTCCCACTGTTGATGACCTTCATGATCGTACTTTACAGTCGTGAAGTCCGCCTTGTCGAAACTGGAAGTCGCTATCAGGACGTTCCCATCCTTGTCCACACCCAGAACATTTCCCGCCAATTGGTAATTGAGACCGAGGCGAGCGACCGACCAACGCTGCGCACCAGCAGAGTCATAGAGGGTCGTGACCGTGTACGTAGTATCATCACCGATCGCTTCCGAGGATCCTACCATAATTACATCACCCGCGTTGTCACTCTCTATTGACCAGGGCGTGTTGAACGTGCTTGGATATGGCTGATAATGTACAGCCCACTTCTCTGCACCAAGCGAGCTATAAGCAACGGTACTGAAAACGGAACCGTCGGCAATCGCGCTTTCACCAGTGATAATTGCATCTCCTTTGCTATTCACTGTGAACGCCGAGGCCCACTCTTTTGAAGTTCCGGGACCATCATATCGGGAGTTCCAGCCGATAACCCCGTCGAGACCGTATTGCAGCGTCATGTAGTCGAACCCCGCAGCGGAATCGATATAATTCCCGGTGATGTAGATATGCCCGTTGGCATCATAGACGATCGCTTGTGCACCGTTGCTCGAGCCGTCATTTCCAGGATTTTCCACGGCCCACACCTGATCACCACCACGAGTGTATTTTACCGTAATGGTACGGCCTGATGAATCCGAAGGCGTGCTAGACCCCGTGACATAGATGTTTCCCATCTCATCATTGGCCAGACCAGAAACGAAATTGTTCGAATTTGGGCGACCCGTGTAGTGCTGTTCCCATTGTTCGACCCCATCGATATTATACTTTATCGTCGTGAACGAGTGAAGCATGCCCTGGTCAATACTTTGTCCGGATATATAGACATTATTTGAGTCGTCGAGAACAAGCCCTAACGCCTGATCGTCGCTGTTCATTGTTCCATTATATGTTCTGACCCACTGTTGATTGCCGCTCGAGTCATATTTGATTGTTGCATAATCAAGGCCGCTGCCGTTATTGGAAGATTCGCCGGTGATATAAACGTTAGAAGCTGAATCCAACATCAATTTGAATGGCACATCAGTTGAATTTGCGGTGCCGTCATATCTCCGGACCCATTGCTCCGTACCACTGGAATCATATTTGATTGTGGCGTAGTCGTAATCCGTCCCCACGCCAACGGACCCCCCGGTGACAAATACATCACCTCGACGATTAACGGCGATGCCGGTTGGAACATCCACGTCGTTCCCCGGGCCGTTGTAGGAAGCCAACCATCGCACAATGCCATTTGGATCATATTTAATCGTCAGAAAGTCTTGCATTGATGTCCCTACAACACTCTCACCTGTTACATAGACGTTTCCGCCGGCATCGAGACACATCTTCGACGGTATATCGCCTCCGGGACCATTGTAATAGGAGCTCCACTGGAGCACTCCATTTGAGTCATACTTTATCGTACAGTAGTCATATCCAGTCGCGAGAGTCCAGCTTGTGCCCGTCACGTAGACGTTCTTCGACGCATCGACCGCAATCGCGTACGGGATATCATCGAATCCGTCAGGACCGTTGTACCGCCGGACCCACTGTCTCACACCATTCGAGTCATATTTTATCGTGAGATAATCCGCATCGCTGTACGTGCTGTCGCTTGCACCGGTCACGTACACATTTCCCGATAAATCAGTCGCAATGTCGATTGGCTCATCAGTGCTTGGGTACAGGCCTGAAGCATATTGACGCAGCCATCCGAATCTGACACTGTCCGTGGCTCTCCTCGAGGTCATTGTGTTTCCCGACGATAATCGGGACTTATGAAATTGATCCAGATTTTTACTCAGGAGGGCTCCATACCATCCTCCCGAATAGAAACCGTAGAGAGAATCCAGACGGTGACCTCTTTTCGTCCCCGCAATCGATGGAGATTGTGATAATGCAAACGCGCCTACCAAGATCAGTGGGATGAGAAGATGAAGAAAGAGTTCCGTTTTTCCCCTTATCATATCCTTCTTGTTCATTTGGGCCCCGAGAGATGAATTACCGGATAAGAACCATCTTCCTTGTTGTTGTAAACTTATCTGCTTCGAGACGGTAAAAGTATATCCCGCTCGACAAGTTTCTCGCATCGAACACTTCAGTTTTCGATCCCGCTTCTTGATACCCATCCACCAGCGTTTGCAGATTCCTCCCCAATACATCGAAGATACTCAGGCGTACATACGTCCTGTGAGGAAGATCGTACGTTATGGTTGTTGAAGGATTGAAGGGATTGGGATAATTCTGGCAGAGTGAGAATGTTCGGGGTAATTCCGGACCATCCTTCACCGCTGTCGGAATATCCACCCACGAACCGTAGAGTTTCCACACTCCCGTGCTGTTGTTTTCCCACACGGACCAGATTATCCAGCCGCCGTACTCTCCGACACCCATCGATATACCCGGATTTCGGTTCGAGCTACCATGGTCGATTGTCACGAAGAAGGTATCAATGCCATTCCCCTGAACCGTGGGAATCATATCCATGAGCGCGACAAAGTCTCCCGCAGAAGAAGTTGAATGCCACACCGCGGCGTCAAAGATTATTCGGGAGGTGCTCATCGGCCTTTGGGATGTAATAAAGGGGGTCATTGTCGTACTGAGGAGATGATCCTCGGTCCGGGGATTATTGCTGATATCCACCACACCATAATACACCAGTTGATTCCCATACGAGTACGCTGTTGTCCCGTAGACATCCCAATCGGAATCTCGCTTCGAGTCCCACGTGATTGTTCCTTCAAAGCCTCCAAACGCCGGGTCGCGGTTGTCTCCGGTCCAGGCAAGTGTGTCCGGCGCAGTCCAGCCACTGCTCGTACGCAGAGAATACATAATCGCCCGCGTGGTGTCGGGTTCTTTGACCTGTTCCCACAGGATCACCGGGTTGGGATACCAATACTGCAGGCGCGGTGAGAAATTAATTGGACGCGGAGTGTTGGTAATGAGTTGAACCGAGTCCCAGCTGTTCCCGTTGTATTCTTCGAATGCGATTTGTCCGCCCCGCTCCCACGTGATACCGAACGTCGCTCCACCCGACGCCACAACCGGACGGAGATTGGTCACAGAATCCTGCGTAAGAGGAGTGACATTGAGCCACCGGAGGCCATTATTCAATGCATAATAGATATTTGATACGTCACTCGTACGCTGCCAGGCGAGCATCGTAATATTGCCTTCAACCATCGATGGAAGCATCGCAAGAGAGGCATAATCATTCTCGGTACTATCGCCGGTAATCTGGTAGACGGTATCCTTCCATGTGGTAAGTTCAGTTTCTGTCTGCATCACGCAAATGTCTGAACCCTGCGTTCCGACCCGTGTAAATGCGAGCCACTCGGGGATTCCCGAGTAACCCAGACGGTTTTCGAAAGCTGGATGAACGTCGTTGGACGGTCCTTTGGTGATCTGGAGTGGGATAGTCCATTGAGAGCGTAATGGCACGGACAGTGCAATGATAAAAGCGGGAATGATGAGATAGGAAATTTTCACTGCAGTCGCTCCCTTCTGTTCGAAAAATGTTCAGCGATCGAACGAAAGATACTTACCACACAAAGAGTCAAAGTAGGATCGAAGTGTCAATCCCGAATAATCCCGGATTCGAAAACTCTGTGTGTGAGGGTAAGAACAGGACTGTACGAAATGTGGGAATGGCGATCTCCCGCCACAGAGTGAGAATACTCAAAAATTCCGTAAAAATCAATCCGTGAATTTATTGAAAATCCGTCAATCGAGTTTCGAATGTTCAGGAAGATCACTTGCTTCAATGACATATTTTCGTTAAGATTTTTGATTCATATTCGATTCCTGACTGGATCAAATCAGGAATGAGCGTCAAGAAGTATTCCTCCGGAGTTCATCTCCCTAAACCTGAATATTTGGCTGAATCGCATCAATGCTGAAAACACGCCGGGCAGGGCTCGGATTCATCTTCGTTACGCTCCTGATCGATGTGACCGGTTTCGGCATCATCATACCGGTCATTCCGAATCTCATTGCCGAACTCATCCACGGAACGATGAGCGATGCCTCGCGCTACGGCGGCTGGCTCATGTTCACCTATTCCGTGATGCAGTTCCTCTGTTCGCCGCTCGTGGGAAATCTCAGCGACCGGTTCGGGAGAAGACCGATACTTTTGGCCGCGGTGTTCGGACTCGGCATCGACAACCTCATCCTGGCGCTCGCACCGTCCATCGGCTGGCTCTTCCTCGGCAGATTTTTTGCGGGGATCTTCGGCGCCAGCTTTACGACAGGAAGCGCGTACATCGCCGATATCAGTACCCCCGACAAGCGTGCACAAAATTTCGGCATCATCGGCGTCGCATTTGGGGTCGGATTCATTATCGGACCGGTGATCGGGGGGCTCCTCGGCCAGTTTGGGTCCCGGGTCCCCTTTTACGCGGCCGCCGCGCTCGCACTGATCAACTGGCTCTACGGCTTCTTTGTACTCCCGGAATCTCTCAAGAAGGAACATCGCCGGGAGTTCAGCTGGAAGCGTGCAAATCCCGCCGGATCGTTGATGCAGCTGAAGAAATATCCTGTCGTCGGCGGACTCGTTGAATCGCTCGTCTTCATCTATATTGCCGCGTATTCCGTCCAGAGCACATGGACATTCTTTACCATGCAACGCTTTCACTGGGACTCAGCGATGGTTGGATATTCACTGGGGGCCGTAGGATTTCTTCTTGCGATCGTCCAGGGCGGGCTTATCCGCGTTGTGATTCCGAAGATCGGTCAGAAGCAATCCGTGTATACCGGACTCTGTTTGTACGGCATCGGCTTTCTGCTCTTCTCGTTCGCAAATCAGAGCTGGATGATGTTTGCGATACTCGTTCCGTATTGCCTCGGAGGGATCGCCGGACCGGCACTTCAGGCGATCATCTCCACGCAGGTTCCACCAAACGAGCAGGGAGAATTGCAGGGCGCCCTGACGAGTCTCATGGGTGCCACAGCAATCATCGGACCTCCGGTGATGACGAATCTCTTTGCGTACTTCACCTCAAATGACGCGCCCGTATATTTTCCGGGAGCACCGTTTCTTGCCGGCGCGATCCTGACCGCACTCAGTGTCGGCTTTGCGATGAGAACTCTTGCCTCCTACGTTCATTATCCGCCAAACATCAAGGAATCGCTCTCTCCATCCCCCGCGGCAACAGATGAGCGCTCATCCGTCTGAATGGAAACGTGCCTGCTTCGGAACCCGCAACTCCGGGGATCAATTGCTTTTTGCCGCATTTTTTGGTTAATTCTGTAGACTTTTCCCGAGTATCGCTCCCAACGACCATCACTCTTGCGGCATGTCCACCCCGCTGATGAAGCAATACAGCCAGATGAAGGCGAAATATCCGGAAACGATACTCCTTTTCCGGCTGGGTGATTTTTACGAGACCTTCGAAGAGGATGCCAGAATTTCTTCCAAGGTTCTCGGGATCACGCTCACCAAACGCGGAAACGGAACTGCGAGCGAAATTCCTCTTGCAGGATTTCCACACCACGCGCTCGAATCCTATCTCCCCAAGCTCCTTCGTGCGGGATACCGCGTTGCCGTCTGCGAGCAACTCGAAGATCCAAAACTTGCCAAAGGAATTGTTAAGCGGGATGTCATCGAAGTTGTAACGCCCGGCGTTGCGTTTTCCGACAGGATACTCGATCAGAAACAAAACAATTATCTTGCAGCAGTCGCTCTCCCTCATGCTCTTGCGACGGGCGACGAGCTGATCGGCCTTGCGTTCGCGGATGTGACAACCGCGGAATTTCATGTCACGGAATTTCCCCTGCGTCAGCTTCCCGAACAGATTTCCTCTCTTCTCCCGGCGGAACTCATCGTCCAGAAGCGGGATCGGGAAGCCATTCAGCAAATTCTGGACAACCGGTACAGCGGCGCGTATTCCAAGCTCGACGACTGGATATTCAATTTTGATTATGGTTATGAGCTGTTGATCACTCACTTCCAGACGCAAACGCTCAAGGGATTTGGTATTGATGAAATGAAGCTCGGCATTATTGCTGCCGGTGCAGTGATGAACTACCTGCAGGATACGCAGAAGGCAAATCTTCCGCACCTGAAGAAAATCACGCCGTATAATACGAGCGAGTACATTCTTCTCGACCAGTCCACAAAGCGCAATCTTGAAATTACCACTTCGACTGAAGGGACGAGCGAAAGCACGCTCTTTTGGGTACTGGATCATACTCAAACGCCAATGGGCGGACGATTGTTGAAGAGATGGATCAATTTTCCATTACGTCACCTCGAACCGATCCGTTCGCGGCTGGAGGCGGTCGCGGAGCTCGCGGATCAGCACGAGCTGTCGAAAGGGGCAAGCCGCGTTCTCGGGGAAATCGGCGATCTCGAGCGGCTTATTGCAAAGATCTGTACAAACCGTGCAACTCCGCGGGAAGTTGTCGGGTTGAAAGCGATGCTCCACCAGGTGGGAGAATTGAAATCCGCCATCGCTCTCGTCGAGTCTCCGACACTCCAGAAACTCCATCGGGGAATCGAGGCACTCCCCGAACTTGTCCGGATAATCTCAGCCGCCCTTGCCGACGAGCCGCCGCTTGCACTCTCCGACGGGGGCGTCTTCAGAGGGGGCTACAGCAAGGAACTTGACGAGCTTCGGAATATTACATCGAATGGAAAGTCATGGATCGCAAATCTGCAGAAGACCGAACGCGACCGGACGGGCATTTCTTCGCTGAAGGTCGGATTCAACAATGTCTTCGGCTATTACATCGAGATCACGAATACGCATAAGGACAAAGTGCCGGATCGCTACATCCGCCGACAGACAATGACGAATGCGGAACGCTACATTACGCCGGAGCTCAAGGAGTATGAAGAGAAGATCCTGCATGCGGAAGAGAAAATCGAAGCACTGGAAACCCAGCTCTTCAATGAACTGCGGGAAAAAATTGCATCGTATGCCGGAACGATCCAGCGAGATGCCCAGTTCATCGGCATGCTCGACTGTTTCGTCTCTCTCGCTTCAACAGCAGTCGAGCATCAGTACGTGAAACCCGAAGTGAACGAGAGCACGCGGATCGAGATCCGGGACGGACGGCACCCGGTCATCGAGCGGCTTCTTCCTCCGGGCGAAACATACACGCCGAACGACGTGGTCCTCGACACCGATGAACACCAGATCATGATCATCACCGGACCGAATATGAGCGGGAAGTCGAGCTATCTGCGGCAGGCAGGCCTGATTGTTCTTCTCGCGCAGATCGGGAGTTTTGTGCCGGCGTCGAAAGCATCGATCGGCATTGTCGACAGAATTTTCACCCGCGTCGGTGCGAGCGACAAGATCGCATCCGGGGAGAGCACATTTCTCGTTGAGATGCACGAGGCGGCGAATATCGTCAATACCGCCACAGACCGGAGCCTGATTCTTCTGGATGAGGTGGGACGCGGCACAAGCACGTTCGATGGGGTGAGTATCGCATGGGCGTTGACCGAATACATCCACGAGCGCATTGGTGCAAAAACGCTCTTTGCGACGCATTATCATGAACTTAACGAGCTTGCAGACTTGTTTCCAAGGATAAAAAATCTTAAAGTGGAGGTGCGGGAATACGGCGACAAGGTGATATTTCTCCACAAGGTCACACCCGGGTTTGCCGACCACTCGTACGGTATCCAGGTTGCGCAAATGGCAGGACTTCCGGCAGAGGTCACGGACCGTGCAACTTCCATTCTGAAGAATCTCGAAAACTCGGAACTCAACGTCCACGGAGGACACGAGTCGGGCCGTACGCGGCTGGCGGCACTCCAGAAGGAACCACAGCTGACGCTCTTCGAAATGAAAGACGATGTGTTGAGAAACGAACTGAAAAAGATCGATATCGAAAAAATAACTCCGCTCGAGGCGCTGCAGCGGCTTGCACAGCTCAAAAAGCGCCTCACATCGTGACGCGGTTGTATACCGGATAATTCTTCTTTCATAATTTTCCCGAACTTCAGGAATTCCATGCATCGCCGAACATTTCTCAAATCAACCGCCGCGGGCGCTCTGGTCCCATTGCTTCCGCTCTCCGCTGCGGCACAGACCTCTCCTTCGTTTCAATCGAAGCTCGATGCATTTCGTGGCCGCATCAAGCCGATCACGAAGGAGGAACGCGGTTCGCGTATCGCACATGCACAACAGCTGATGAAGGATCAGAATATCGACGTCATGTTCTTTGAGGGCGGGTCGAGCCTGAGTTATTTCACCGGTGCCCGCTGGGGACGCAGCGAGCGTCTCTTCGCAATGATGCTCGGCCAGACCGGCGATCCGGAATTTATCGCGCCGCGCTTCGAGGATATGCGCGCCCGTGAACAGGTCGGTGCGTTCAAACTGTATCTCTGGCGCGAAAATGAGAGCCCGTACATCGCACTCAAGAATTTTCTCAAGGGACACAATGCGTCCACCGGAGTTCTGGGAATCGAGGAAACCACCCGGTTCTTCATCGTGGATGGGATCAAGAAGGCCTGCCCGAGCGTCGATCTCGTCAGCGGGACACCCGTCACGGCGGGTTGCAGAAGCGTTAAGTCAGATCATGAAATTGAGCTGATACAGATCGGCAACGATATTACGAAAGAAGTGTATCAGACGGCAGTCACGCGACTGAAGGATGGCATGTCCGAAAAGGAATTCGCCGGCATCATCTCACAACTGTACAGCGACTATGGAGTCAACGGCGGTGCACTCGTGCTCTTTGGCGAGGCGTCGGCGAGCGCCCACGGCCTCGAGAAACCCCAGATACTCAAGGAAAATCAGATTGTGCTCATGGACGGCGGATGCACTGTCGAGGGATACGAATCTGATGTCACGCGTACAATTTGCTTCGGCACCCCGACTGCAGACATGCAGAAAGTGTTTGATATAGTGTTGAAGGCACAGAATGCGGCTCTCGCCGCGGCCAAGCCGGGCGTTCCGGCGGACGTGATCGATTACGCCGCCCGAAAGGTCATCAGCGACGCGGGATATGGCCCCGGGTTCCGGTTCTTTACACACCGGCTCGGTCACGGCATCGGCATGGACGGGCACGAATGGTATTATCTCGTTTCGGGAAACAAGCGTGCAGTCGTCGCCAGGAATATGTTCAGCAATGAGCCGGGGATCTATCAGCTCGGCAAATTCGGCATCCGTATCGAAGACGAGATGCTCATCACGGAGAATGGGGCAAAGATCCTTCTCCCCCGGGCTCAGTCGCTCGATACGATGTTTGCGGCCTGACGAAAGGACACTCATGCAGGTTCAGGATATTACAACACTCTACGATTACAACGGCTGGGCAAAGGAACGAATACTCTCGGTGGTTGAAGGATTGACGCCCGAACAATTTACCAAGGATCTCGGATCGAGTCACGGCGGAGTGCACGGCACTCTGGCACACGCACTCGGAGCGGAAGAAATATGGCTCAAACGATGGAAAGCGGACGTGATCACGGGGTTTCTGAAACCGACGGAAGTCGCCACCTTCAGGGAACTCCAGTCCCGATGGAGCAGAACCACCGCCGACCTTTCCGCGTTCTGCAAGTCACTGCGGAATGATGATGACATCCGCCGCATCGTGACGTACAAAGATCTCAAGGGAAACGAACACCGTCAGCCGCTCGATCAGCTGATGACGCACCTTGTCAATCATTCGACGTATCATCGCGGGCAGGTGGTAACGATGCTGCGCCAGCTTGGTGTCAAGCCGATCGATACAGATTTGGTGATCTACTTCCGCCAGCACTCAAGCTAAGCCCCATCATCTCGTATTGCGGCCATGAGCACATCATTCCAGACAGTCCTTTCGGAAACCAAATCCGGCGTTTGCGTTCTGACACTGAACCGACCGGAGGTGTATAATGCGTTCAACGAGCAGATGAAGAAGGATATGAACGATGCGCTCAAAGAGGCCGAACAGAATCAAACCGCCCATTGCGTGGTCATTCGCGGCGCGGGAGACAAGGCATTTTGCTCAGGCCAGGATCTGAAAGAGCACGCCGGTTCAAAACGTTCACTGAAAGAATCCCTGGAAAAAAGCTACAATCCGATGATCCGGAGAATACGGACAATGGAAAAACCGGTGATCGGGATGATCAACGGAGTTGCCGCCGGGGCTGGCTGCAGTCTTGCACTTGCCTGCGACATGAGGGTCATGTCGTCGAATGCCAAGCTCATCGAAGTGTTCATCCGGATAGGATTGATACCGGATTCGGGATCTCACTGGTTGCTGACGCGGCTCACAGGGATGGGGCGTGCATTCGAGTACGCAGCCACCGGGAGAGACATCTCCGCTGAAGAAGCGGAACGTGCGGGCCTGGCCAATAAGGTCGTTCCCCCGGAGAAACTGGAAGAGGAAGTGATGACGCTTGCAACACGGCTTGCCGCGGGACCGACGAAAGCCATCGGGCTCATCAAGCGGACGCTCAACAAATCGCTCTCCGCAGATCTTGACGCGATACTCGACTATGAGGCGGTACTGCAGCAGATTGCTTCTGAAACCGAGGATCATCGGGAAGGACTTGCCGCGTTTGCGGAAAAGAGATCTGCAACGTTCAAGGGGAAGTAATTTCGCAGTGGGAACGGGTTCCTCTCGTTTCCTCGTTTTCCTTACGTAGAAAGCTTACACTTAACCGAAAGGATATTCATGAAGCATTCACTGTTGTTGGCCATTACTCTGCTAATCGCTCTCTCCGCTGTTGTATTCTCGCAACAGGAAACAAGCAAAGAGAAAGGGATTCCGACGAAAGCCCTCGAGGCATTCAAGAAAACCTATCCGAACGCATCTATCAACAAATTTGAAATGGAACGCCTGCAGGGAAAGATTGCCGTGAAGATCGAGAGCGTGGAAGGAACCACGGCAAGGACCGTTACGTACGATACTCTTGGTACGGTGCTCATGAGCCGGGAACCGATTTTGCCTGTCGATCTCCCTCCCAACGTACGTGCATCGATCGACAATGTGTATCCCCGCCGCGGCATCGACCGGGCCGAGAAGCTGTTCGAGAACGGAGCGGTGAAATATGAAGTATACCTGAAACTGCTCTACGGTTCCGACGGCGACGAAATCGTGAAGTGATTTTCATCCGGGCTGTCCATCAGCCGGCGGACAAATCCGTCATCCTGTTCATTGCAAGTCAGTATGATTTTCGTTATGTTGATTTTAGGAATATCTGCGGAATCGAGTGCCTTTTGAAGGTTCGGGAGATGCAGGATGTTTCCATTCACGTGCAGATCATGCGGGTGAAATCCAAAATCAGACGGAAGATTTTTCAGGAGATGTTCTATGCCCAGTAATCCCTCCAAGCTGACCAACCAGGAACGCGAACGCCTGATGACGGCAAAACTGTCGAAGGGCGAATCGATCGAATCATTCGACGAGATGAGCGATGAGTATTATGATCATCTCACCAATCTCATGCTGCAGCAGGCAGACTCCGAGCTTGCCGGAGGATTCGGATATGTTCCATGGATCATGAAGGCGCCAACCACGGAAGAAATGCTGATCGTCTCGAACATTGTGCGGGACGAAGTGCGTCATGGACGCGCCATGTACCGGCTCTTGGAAGATATCCAGTTCGGCGTGGATGACTGGGTGGATAAGATGGATTTCACCTTCCGTGTGGAAGATTCACAGGATCTGGGAAGCAAACGCGCCGCCAGCGATAAGCGCGTGAATATTTTCTACTATCCGATCGATTCCTGGGCGGATTTTGTAATGTTCAATTTTCTTATGGACCGCGGGGCAGGTCACCAGCTTGAGGATGTGAAGGTGAGCAGCTTCGGTCCGTGGAGAAGAGAGATCGACCGGATCTTCAAGGAGGAACTCACGCACATCGCGCACGGCGATTATTGGGTGAAGCGGCTTGCGCTCGATCCAAAGACCAAACCGGAAATTCAGGCCGCCCTCGAGCGGTGGTGGCCTCGGGTTATGGCGATCTTCGGGCGTCCCGGCTCCCGGAAAAACAAGCGGTACTGCGAACTCCGGATCAAGAAACGGGATAACGATGATGTGCGCCAGACCTTTGCAAAAGAGGTTCGTGAGAAAGCCGAGTCCTGGGGTCTCACCATGCCACAGTGGATTCCCGACTGGCAGCGTGTGCCCGAAGATTCCGTCATCCCCGGATAGATCCTTGGCAGTGTTGAAGATTTCCTTCCGGCGTATTATTTCCCCCGACAAATGAAAAAGTTCGGAGTCGTTGGCGCGGGAACGATGGGTGCCGGCATCGCACAGTCGGCTGCTCTCGCCGGAATGCACGTCATCCTGTGCGACATCTCGGAAGAAATCCTCCGGCGGGCGCACCGTCTCATGTCCGACGATCTCGGGAAAGCAGTCGGCAAGAGCATCCTTTCCCAACAAGAGAGCTTGGATGCACTCGCACGCATCACTGCGAGCACATCGCTCGAATCACTCCGCGAGAGCGACATCGTTGTGGAGGCGGTCGTCGAGGAGCTTGCCGTCAAGAAAGATCTGTTCAGTCGATTAGAAGAGATCTGTTCCGATTCCACCATCTTTGCCTCGAACACATCTTCCCTGTCGATTACTGCTCTGGCATCTGGACTGCGATATCCATCACGGGTCGTTGGCATGCACTTTTTTAATCCCGCTCATCGCATGAAGCTCGTCGAAGTAATCGGCGGAAGCCAGAGTTCCGAAGAAACACTCAGCCGGACGCTTGAACTTGCACGGCTTCTCGGAAAGAGCCCCGTGCTCGTTAAGGACACACCCGGATTTATTGTGAATCGCGTCGCCCGTCCTTTCTACGGTGAAGCCCTGCGCCTGCTCGGCGAGGGGATCGCCACCATCGAGGACATCGACATGATTGTGAAAGAGGAGGGCGGATTTAAAATGGGTCCGTTCGAGCTCATGGATCTCATCGGAATCGATATCAATTTCGCGGTGACGAAATCCATGTACGAACAGACGTTCGGTGAACCGCGATACCGCCCTCATGCCATCCAGCAGGCAATGGTCAATGCGGTAAAACTGGGGAAAAAGACCGGGAAGGGTTTTTACAACTACGACCGATGAAGATTCTCTGCTATTCGACGGTACTTTGCTCCATACTCGCCACTACCATAGTGACTGCAGGCGAGGGCAATGACCCGCGTATGGACAAGTACGATGTGCAGCATTACGATCTCGCAGTCACATTTAATCTTGGAGAAGAATCACTCTCCGGTTGCGTGGAGATGACTGCCAGGGCAATCACGCCATTGGACGTGTGCGTTCTCTCTGCAGATAAAAAGACACTGACGGTAGATTCGGTGTTTGGACAGACCAGCCGGTTATCATTCTCCACCGATTCCGGGAGCGTGGCAATCCGGATGGCATCCACCATTCTGTCGGGAAGGCAATTTTCCCTCAAGGTCTTCTACCACGCCGCCTCAAAGTTCTCCGGACAATACGACGACGGAGGAATATATTTCACCCGATCGGGGCACATTGCCTCGAGCGGGGAGCCACAGTTTGCCCGGCGGTGGTGGCCGTGCAAAGATATCCCATCGGACAAGGCAACCGTTTCGTCACACTTCACCGTTCCCGACTCCATCACCGTTGCATCAAACGGACTTCTGCAGTCGGTTGATCGCCACAACGGGCTCGCAACGTATAACTGGAACACGAAATATCCAATATCGACGTACCTTGTTTCAGTTGCTGCGGCACACTACGTCGAACTCCACGACACATACCACGCGCTGAACGGCAAGCCGATGCAGATGGTGTATTATGTGTACCCGGAAGATTCTGCAAAGGCACTCTCGACATTCAAGGATGCTCCGGATTACCTCTCGTTCATGAGTCACACGTTCTGCGAATATCCTTTTGTTGATGAAAAATTCGGATACGCGGAGGTGGAAGGCGATCTGACGATGGAGAACCAGACGATCTGCAGCATTCAGAATACCATCATCTCTTCCGGAAACGACAGGGACCTGACGGTATTTCATGAAACGGCACATCATTGGTTCGGCGATCTCATCACAACGGTCAACTGGCATCACACCTGGCTGAACGAGGGATTTGCCACATACATGGAAGCCCTTTATGCCGAGCATACCGGCGGCAAGGAAGCGTACCAGAAACGGATAAACCGAATGATGAATGTGCCGCTCGGATTTTACCGGCGCTCGGTCGTCGGGCAGAGCGATACCGCCTTCTGGGATTCGTTCGGCGCATCCGTATATTTTAAGGGAGCGATCGTCCTCCACATGCTCCGGCAGGTTCTGGGCGATTCCGATTTCTTCGCCTCGCTGCGGAGCTATGTAAACGATCCGCGATTCCGTTACGGCAACGCCGGCACAGGAGATTTCGAGAAAGTTTGTGAGTCGGTTTCGAGAAAAAATCTGCATGGATTCTTTCAACAGTGGGTATACACCTCCGTGGATTCTCTTGATCGACCTGTTCTCCGCTACCGATGGAAAACCGCGCCGTCGACTAACGGCGTGGGACTCACCTTGACAATCAAACAGGAAAACACGCCGCATCCGGTGTACACACTCAAGCTTCCCATAGAGGTGCACGAAAAATCCGGAACTTCCGGATTCTCCGTCGTCGACTCGCTGCCCGAACAGTCGTTCCAGCTCATTGTCGACTCCGCTCCGGACTCCATCGCGATCGATCCGGAAAATACAGTTTTCAAACTGGCGGTCAAGGATCACCCATGAAGGGCCAGGCATTGACGGTCTATCTCACGGGCGACGCGGGAATCCTGAGAGAGTTTGCCGAATGCTGCCGTACCGGAGGATTCCAGGTTGCAGCGAAGACAAATGACCGTTCTCGGTTACCCTCCGGCATTCGCCGACGCCCGAAACCGGAGCCGTCAAGTGCCTTTGCCGCCGAGCTGACGATCGTCGAGACCGAACAGAAACGGAGCAATCTCAGAATGCTTGACCGGTCCCTCCCGGCAAAAACATTGATCCTCAGTTCGTGCTGTACCATCTCTGCGGCAGAGCAATCCTCCTGGATGAAACACCCCGACCGACTCGTGGGGATCAGTGCCTTCCCCACACTTCTCCGGAACCACATGATCGAGGGATCGCTCGCTCCTGCGACACGCCGGGAACTTTTGACCACTGCGCAAGAGTTCCTTCTGAAGATGGGGAAGAAAATGACTGTTATTCAGGATCGGGCAGGAATGGTCATGCCGAGGGTTCTGTGCCAGATCATCAACGAGGCGTTTTTCGCGCTTACGGAAGGAATTGCATCACCACCCGACATCGACCGTGCAATGAAGCTTGGAACCGGATATCCCGCGGGGCCTGTTGAATGGGCAGAACGCATAGGCATCCGGGAGGTGGTAGCAGTACTCGAGGGGCTTGTGCGGGAATACGGGGAAGACCGGTATCGCACGGCACCTCTCCTTCGCCAGCTCGCCTTTGCCCGGGGC
>Ga0335080_10003371_pt1 | contig 16162 bp, 12 predicted proteins | sample Lox_Sample_34_FD_206720 | JGI IMG/M metagenome (GOLD analysis project Ga0335080, IMG submission 206720) | Soil microbial communities from Loxahatchee National Wildlife Refuge, Florida, United States - Lox_Sample_3.4 | ecosystem: Environmental > Terrestrial > Soil > Wetlands | place: USA...
ACCGTGAAGGCCTGGGACACGGTGAGCATCAACGGCCAGATCATGCCGCGCACAATGACCGGCTGGTACACAGTGGATGGCCACTGTTCCGGGAAGATTGTGTTGAATGACGGACTCAACCCGGAATACATCATTGAGGCATACGTCGGCAAAAGTGGTGACAAGGTCGCGACGTTGAATGTGAACACGATGGATCTTCTGGATGAGAATGGGAATCCATCTTTAGATGAGAATGGAAAGCCATATCAAATACCGACATTTCTCATGCCTATCCCGCTGGAGCGCGCTGTGCTGGATGATCCGCGCTAGAACCGGCTGCACGTCGGAACCAGTTCATGGGGGCGAGCCAAACTCGGTGAGCCCCCGTTTTTTCCGTCATGGGTTGAACAGCTCTGGTTTGTAATCTGGCGTGTGCACCCTACTGGTGATGTGAGTCACATGCTGGAGTGCATGATTTTCGGGACAATGTAGCCGCTGACCGAGGTGTGTTTTATGGCTACATCTGCCACAACTTCAACCCCAACCATGCATACCCTTCCCGGCGATCCAGTTCGTCAGATTCAGTGGCGTTTTGCCGATCGATACGATCTCCAGATGCTTCTGCAATCGGCCCGTGGAGTGGCGCGTGGAACCGTAGCGCACATGGTCGCCTCTGGCGAGCGCAATAGCCACGAGTGGACTCCGGCGAAGAACGAGATGCTGGAGGCGTTCGACCGCGCCGGAATCACGGCTGCGTTCATGGAACCAGACGAGGGCGGTTTCATTTCGGGTCCGAAAAACCTGGCGCTGGCGCTGGCGGCTTTCGAACTGGCGTGGGTAGATGGCGGGGCGGCGACGGCCAGTCTCGCGGGATTTCTCGCCCTCGCACCCATTCACGAACGCGGAACCCCGGAACAATCGCGCCACTACAAGGCGCTCTCTGCTCCTCCGCAGCCCGGTGAAGAGCGCAGGCCATGGCGTGGAGCTTTCGTGCTCACCGAGCCAATTCCTTATGTGGGCGTCGATACGGGCATGTTGAGCGGCAAGGTGCGCGTCGCCGGATGGCGTCACGATGAAGAACCCTGGCTGCAGGTGGAGAAGCGCGGCCGGTTCATCACCAACATCGCCTTTGCGAACTTCGTAACTGCAGTGGTGACTTCCGACGATCCGCGCATCAAGGGCAGCTGCGTGGTGATCCTTGAGGAAACGGATGAAGGCACTTTCGATCACGGCACACCCACAAAGAAGCTGGTGCACCAGCTCTCGTCAACAGGCGACCCCATCTTCAACCTGAAGGTTCCGGCCAGCCGTATCGTTGGCGGGTACACGATCAAGGATGGCGTCATCGTTCCCAACTTCAGTCACAGCGAGGTCATCGAGGCCGTCTTCCGGCGCACGCGCGTGACGGTTGGACTGATGACCGCAGCGAAGCTCCTCTCCGCTGTCGAGCCAGTGATTCGTTACCAGCGCAGCCGATTTCGCGGTGCCGAGGGCGCCAAGCCGGGCACTGTCCGCTTCGAACAAGGAATCCAGCAACGCGAGGATGCCCTGCACCGGCTGGTGGATGTGTGGGCGACCGGCGAAGCCGCAGCATCTCTGGGATTCGCTGCGGCCCGGCTCTTTGACGAACTCGATCCGATCGAGAAGCAGAAAGGCGCAATCCTCGCCGAACGCGGGGTTGCAGGCGGTCGCGCCGAGTTGAAAGCACTGCGCGAGAGTGAACAGCGCGCCATCGAATTCCTCGGGATGCTCGAAGGAGATCCCCGGCGCGAGGAGCTTGCCGCCGATCTGCTGGTTCAGTTCGTACTCAAAGACGCCGAAGCTAACGTACTGTGTCCGGCAACCAAGCTCTGGAACACAGGCCATGGCGCGAACCTGATGCGCGAGGCCGTGAGTTTGATGGGCGGCTACGGCATCACCGAAGACTGCCCCGGCTTCCTTGCCAGCAAGTGGATGGACGCGCAGCTCGAGGCTACCTATGAGGGACCCGAAGCCGTTCAGCGCCGCCAGCTAACCGTCACCATGACCTCCGAAGTCTTCCTGGCAGAACTGCGTGCGTGGGCTGCGGAGATGCGGCGCATCGCGTCCACTCATCCGGGGACCGGCGCCTGCACTCTGGCCACGGCGATGCGAACGTGGCTATGGACGCTCGAGCACCTGCAAAAGGCGACCGATGCGGCCGGCAACAAGCTCTACCACGGGCAGCGTCAGGGTGTGACTTTCCCGCTTGCGGATGCGCTCTGCTGGCTGCTTGCTTCGCGGCAGCAGATCCTCGATGTGCTGGAACTGGAGAAGCGAGGCGCATCCGATCCATCGGTGGCTGATGGCCTTGCCGGCACCGTACAGTTCCTCAGCGATCTCTGCCATGTTCAGGCAGCACAGGCTGCAGGCGAGGTCTCCCGAATCTGCGCGGAACTGGTCTTCGGCTACAACGAGCATCCCTGCTGGGACGAGCAGGGTTGCAGCAAGTGCTTTTCCTCTGCCGAACTCGATGAACTCGAGGAGACGATGCCCGGAATCGCTGCCATGGCGACAGACGTCATCGGCCCGAACGGCAGCCATCCGTCGAAGGCCGGCCCCTGCGCTGGTTGTGCAGGAGCCAGCGACTTTCTTCAGTTGCAGAACAAGCTGTGCAGTTGTTTAAGCGGCTCGCGACTGGCAAAAGACCGTGCGGCTGAGACGGTGAGCAAGGTAATGATCCCCGAAGCGCTGGACTATCCCGCATGAACATGGACCGAAACCGCGAAGACGGTACTGAGACGCAGATCGAGCGACAGTCGATGGAAGCCGATATCGCCTGTGTCGGCTTTGGCCCGGCAATGGGCGGATTTCTCACCACGCTGAACCACGCCTGGATGGAAAATCCGGCAGACCCGGCCTTTGAGAGCAAGGTTGCGCCCGGGCTGCCACTTCAGGTGCTTTGCTACGAGCGCGCCGATGACATTGCCGCGGGAGTCAGCGGCGTGGTCACCGCCGCGCGCGGGATTCGAGCAACCTTCCCCGATCTGAATCCGGCAGATATTGCGATGGCCGCTCCGGTGCAATCCGAGCGGATCCTTTACCTGCTGGATCCTGTCGGCGCCAGCCGTCGCTCGTGGTTGCTGCGCATGGGAGATCGCGTGCTGCGTGCGCTAAGCGCCACACTCGGGGTTCGCGACCATGCCTACGAATTGCCCTGGACACCAGGTTTCCTGCACAAAACCGGGGGACTCGTAATGTCGATTGGGCAATTCGACCAGTGGGTCGCTCAGCAGATTATGGCGTCGGGGCTGGTGCAGATCTGGCCGGCAATGCCCGTGAGCGAACCTCTCTTTGCGGAAGACAGAGACCGCGACCGAGGAAGTGTCATCGGAATTCGACTCACGGATCAGGGAGTGGATAAGCACGGCGCGCCTGAAGCGGGCTTTGTAGCCGGAATGGATGTGCGCGCTAGTCTCACGGTCATAGGCGATGGGCCGTTCGGTGCCGTCGGGCAGGCAATCGACAGGCAAATGGGAATGCCGCCGGGCCACGACAAACGCGAATGGGCGCTCGGCATGAAGTTCGTGATCGAGTTGCCCGAAGAGACCACGCTTGAGGCTGGCACCGTCTGGCACACCTTCGGCTATCCCGAGCCGGAGATTTTCGGATTCCTGTACGTCCATCCGGAGAGGCTTGCGTCGGTTGGAATCTTCGTGCCGTCGTGGCTTGGAGATCCGGCGCGCACGGTCTACCGCTACCTGCAGCACTTCATCCAGCATCCGGCGCTGTGGCGATACCTCAAGGACGGCACGCTTCGCTCATGGGGAGCCAAGTCTCTCGACGAGTCCGGGCAACACGGCGAGCCCTTCCTCACGGGCAATGGATACGCGCGTATCGGCGAAGGATCAGGATCGACCAACATGCTTGCCGGGGCCGGCGTAGACGAAGCGTGGACAACCGGCGTGCACCTGGGTGCAGCGGTGATCGAGCTGTTGCGAGCCGGTAGGAGCTTCACCCAGGAGAGCCTGGCTGCAACTTACGAAGCGAAACGGCGCGCCAGCTGGGTGGAACGAAATGCGCGCGATGCGATAAACGCTCGCAACGGCTTCCATCACGGCATTGTGACGGGCCTCGTCGGCATGGCGCTCGCGGGGCTAACTGGAGGCAGACTCTCGCTGGCAACGAAGATACCTCCGGCGCACGAGCAGATCCGGAAACGTGGTGTTCGAACGCTGAAGGGACTGAAGCGCCGCGAGGTCGCGATGCTTGCGGTGGAAGACGGACGTCCGCTGCACGATGCAATGATGTCGGCGCGCGGTTGGCCCGAGATTGAATATGACGGCAAGCTGCTGATCTCGCATCAGGACGCGTTGCTAATGGGCGGTAAGGTGCAAGCCATGCCGGGGTTCGCCGATCACGTGGTCTTCCACGATGCCGGACTTTGCATCCAATGCGCCGATAAGACCTGTATCGCCATGTGCTCGGGGCAGGCACTGACGCTGGGATCGAACGGCGTCCCTGCATTCGAACGCGAGAAGTGCGTACACTGCGGCGCGTGCCTGTGGAATTGCTCGGAAACATGCGCGGATGGGAAAAGCAATATCGAGTTTCGCGCGGGGGCGGGGGGATTGCATTCGGTTGAGAATTAGCTCTTAGCTCTTAGCTCATGAAGGTAGTATCCGAAAGAAAGTGCTTACTGAATGTCGCAGGATTATCACAATCTGATCGTCTGGCGGAAGGCGATCGATCTCACGGTTTGTATTTGCAGAGTTACCGACTCCTTCCCGAAGAGTGAACTTTACGGGCTGACATCGCAGATCCGAAGAGCAAGCGTTTCAGTAGCAAGCAATATTGCCGAGGGCCGAGTTAGATTGAATGTCGCCGAATTTCGCCAATTCCTGGGATTGGCGCAAGGGTCAGTTTTCGAACTGAAAACACAACTGCTTGTCGCCAAAAAGCTGGGGTTTGTTTCAGGAGCTCTGATTCGCGAAGCCGACCTCCTCAGCAATGAAGTTTCAAAGATTCTGCGAACCTTCATTCAGCGACTTTCTGTTGAGCCAAAAGGCAGCAGATCATCGGCCGGATTCTCACGCGCAGCAGCAAACTAAAAGCTAAGAGCTACCAGCTAAAAGCTAGGGGATTGAAATGTCGAACCAACTTAACATCGTCGTCTGTGCTGGGATTGTGCCTGATCCATTGCAGACATTGGAACCGATTGCCGGACCGAAGGGGCCCGCGCTCAAGAATGAGATGATGCTGCCTTCAGTGCTTGATCCGTGGGCGGCGAGCGCGTTGTACGAGGCGGCTAACCTCGCGGCGAAAAATCCGGGCAGCAAGGTATGGCTTGTCTCCCTCGGTCCGAAGGCGAAACTGCAACAGGTCATGATGACGATAGCGCAGAAAGTGAGCTTTGAGCTGGTCGCGATCGATGCCCTCACCAGTGGATTTGCCGATGCTCACGGCACGGCCGCGGTGCTGGCGGACGCGATCACTGCGATTCCCGGACTCGATCTGGCAAGGTTGCTCCTCTTTGGCGGATGGGAATCGGCGTCTCGCGGTGCGGGGGTTACGCTGCAGCTTATCGGCGAGCGGCTCGGCATCGCCGACCAGTTCATGGGCGTCGATCAGATTGAGATGCGCGAGGACGGCTCGTTCGAAGTGCTTGAGCGCGCCGAGGGTGGCACACACCAGGTTTCACTTTGTGTGGGCGCGCCTGCGGTTCTCGGTTGGGCAACGGGAAATCTCCCCGAGCCGCGCAACAATCCGCAAATCGGCATGGCCAATATGCGCACAGTTATGCCGTCGCTGCAAAAGGCGAGACCTGCAACGCTTGCGGACAATGGCCTTCAATATCTTTCAGCGAGCCTGCCGAGTCAGCAGAGACAGACGCGCGTGGTGAAGGAAATGGCACCCGAAGCGATCGCGAAGGAACTCGTCGAATGGATGGGAGCGGAATAATGGCCGAATCAGTTCTTGTTTTGACGCATGCAGATGAGACCGGCTCAACGTTGACCAAGGCCTCTCTTGAGGTCGTGTCCGCAGGCAACGAACTGGCCGCACGATTGAAGGCGCCGCTGACGATTGCGATTCTCGCTGCCGACTCGACTGCTGCGGCAAAGGCCCTGGCCGGCGCAGGCGTGCGCGTGTTCGGTGTTTCCGGCGAGGCATTCGCGCAGGCACGGTATGCCAGCGATGCGGCTGCTTGCGAGGCGCTTTGCAGGGCCGCGCAGGCGACCATCGTGCTTGCGCCGGGCAGTTCGCGCATCGCGCGGGTCGCAGCTGGCGTTGCACATCGGCTCGGTGGATGTATCGATACACACATCACCTCCATTCGCAGTGAAGGCAGCACCGAAGTCTCGCGCTGGTTTTATCGTCAGCGCATCGAAGGTGTGATCACGCGGGCCTCCCGGCCGTGGGTTTTGCTGCTCGATGCCGGAACACATCTCCCGTTCGATGGAGCAGCGGGCGATGTAATCCTGGAGCCGGTTGCTGTTGCATTGCCGGCTTTGCGCACTACGGTGACGGGCATGCGCGCTCCTGGGCACGACGCACAGACGATACGGCCTGACGCGAAGATACTCTTTGTGGCCGGCGCGGGTTGGACCAAGAAGCAGCCTGACGGGCACGTGCATGCTGCCGAAGCGGGCGAAATCATTTTGAGTTTCCTGCACAAAGCGAACGCCTCTCTGGGAAGTTCTAAATCGCTGGTCGACCAGGGTGGTGATGGACATCCCGTGCTTCCCTTCCTTACGCATATGAACCAGGTGGGACAGACGGGATCGACGCCACGACATGCGAAGGGCCTTTCCACGTGCTGCCATGGCGAGGAGCCGCACGTTGTGGGCTGGCGCTTCATTGGCGAGCGGCGAGCCGTATCCCTGGATCCGAACTGCGGATGGACGCGCGGAAAGGCCGACGTGGTGTACGTCGCTGACGCGTTCAAGGTGATGGCGAAGGTGAACGAGCTGCTTTCGAAGTAGATCGACAACCGGGCCTGCGGAATAGCCCGCTGGCGTCAGATCTGATTCACCATACTTTACAGACCTGCTCCGGCGGCCGCACCATCGGCTGGCCAGCCTTGCAGCCGAATGCTCTTGCGAACTCCGGCATGTTGACCACCACTCCGTTGATGCGATACTTCGCCGGCGAATGAGGATCGGTAGCCGCCCGCAGGCGCAGATCATCCGGACGCTCATTGGCGCAATCCCACTGTGCGTAACCCACAAAGAATCGCTGCTCCGGCGTGAGTCCATCGACCGGCTGCAGATCCATCGCTTTCGTTTTGCTCTGCCAAGCCATGAAAGCCAGAATCTCACCGCCGAGATCGGCGACATTCTCACCTAGCGTGAGCTTGCCGTTGAGATGAACGTCCTCCACCGAAACGTATGAGGAATACTGGTCGTCGACGCACTTGGTGCGCTCATCGAATTGTTTGCGGTCTTCCTTGGTCCACCAGTTTTTGAGGTTGCCTTTCTCATCGAATTGGCTGCCCTCATCATCGAATCCATGGGTGAGTTCGTGCCCGATGGTGCCGCCGGTATCTCCGTAGTTCGGTGCGTCGTCCATTTTGGGATCATAGAGGGGCGGCTGGAGCACTCCCGCAGGGAAATTGATGTCATTCATTTGCGGATTGTAGTAAGCGTCGACCGTCGCAGCCGAGATCTCCCATTCACCGTGATCTACCGGCTTGCCGATCTTGTTGATCTGACGGTGGAGCTCGAAGGAGCCGGCGCGCTCAATGTTGCCTGCAAAATCATCAGAGGCGAGCTTGATCGAGCTGTAGTCACGCCACTTGTCTGGATAACCAATTTTGTTGCGTATTCCGGCCAACTTGACGAGTGCCTGTCTCTTCGTTTCCGCGCTCATCCAGTCGAGTTGCTCGATTCGCTGATGCATCGCTTCTTCGATGCGAGTGACCATGTCGAGGGTTTCGGCCTTTAGAGCGGGCGAGAATACTTTCTGCACATAAGCCTGCCCAAGGGCTTCCCCCAGATTGTAGTCGGTATATTGCACGCACCTCCGCCAGCGTGGCTGCTGCTCCCTGGCGCCGCGGAGGTACGCGCGGTAGAAACTGAAATTCTCGTCGACAAAGGGCTGCGAGAGGAATGGCGAATAGGAATTCACTACATGAAACCGGAAGTACGTTTTCCAATTGTCCAGTGGCTCACTCTTCAACAATTCGCTTACCTGCTTCAAGAACTTCGGCGCGTCGACATTTACGGTTTCGAATTGAGGATAGAGCGACTCGCGGTAGAACGCGGACCAGTCAAAATCAGGCGCAAGCTGCTCAAGCCCTGCAACAGTCATTTTGTTTTTGAGATTGTATGGATTGCGACGCTCCACTCTCGTCCAAGAAGATCGGGCCAGAGCGGTTTCGATGTTCATAACCGTCTCTGCGTTGCTCTTCGCCACATCCGGTTTGTCGCCTAACAATTCGAATTCCTTCTGGACGTGCTGCAGATATTTCTCGCGAATCTCTTTCGACTTGGCGTCCTCCTTGGTGTAGTAATCACGGTCAGGAAGGCCAAGTCCGCCCTGGTCCAGGTCGGCGATTACTTGTTCGGAATTGTCCGGATCCTGTTGGGAGCCCGCCGCGAAAAGAAGTGTCCGACCAAACGGGAGCGTGGCCTTCGCAGCCATGGGTGCGATGTCGTGGACGGACTTCAGCGCGGCAATGGCATCAAGTTGCGGCCGAATCGCGGCAACTCCACGCCGGTTGACGGCGTCCTCATTCATGCATGCGCCATAAAAATTCCCTATCTCCTGCATTGCCGGGGTGCGTTGCCCTTTTCCCGCAGCTGCCTCTTCCAGAATCCCGCGGAGAAACTGCAGGTTGTCCTGGTAGAGCTTTCCATATACGCTCCATGACGTCTGGTCCGGCGGTATCGGGTTTCTCTTCTGCCACCCGCCGCAGGAATATGCGTAGAAATCCACGCAGGGATCGACCGCCTTATCCATCGATGTGAGATCGAGACTCGGGGAGTAAGGTAAAGCGGGAGCAGATGGCGACTGAGCTGGAGAAGTTATCGAGATCAGGATCGCAAGGGCAGCAGACGCGAGATGGCGCATGATGGTTCCTCCCAAGGCAGGTCAAAAGATTCGATGTGAATCATACACTTCCCGCGGCACGCGAGAAGAAACTCGGAACCTGTCGTTGCGGTCGACCACAGGCATCTCTTTCCTTCGGAAGATTGCTTTCCCGGTAATTGCACGCTGACGGAAGCTGCATGGTAAATGCGACCGAAACTGGGCTACGATGAAGGTATGCCGAGCCCGCACACATCCGAGGCGACCCAGCAAACGGTGAAAGCTGTGAACAACGATCCGATCGAACTGGCACGCCAGCGCCTGATTGTTGCGCTGGATGTTCCGGACTCGAGAGCTGCCATGCGGCTGATTGCGGAACTCGAAGGCATCTGCAACTGGTTCAAGGTCGGACTGGAGCTCTTTGTCGCCGGGGGGCCGGGCGTAGTGGAACCACTGGTAGGTCGCGGCCACAACGTCTTTCTCGATCTCAAGCTTCACGACATTCCCAACACGGTTGCGGGAGCGGTCAAATCGGCGGCCGGACTTGGCGTGCGAATGCTTACGGTTCATGCGGGGGGTGGTCCGGCGATGCTGGCGGCTGCGAAGTCGGCACTTGCTGGAGTCGCACATCCACCGGAGCTGCTCGCAGTCACGGTGCTCACCAGCATGGATTCGGGACAGCTTCATTCGGTGGGAGTGGATCGCGCGCCGGCTCCCCATGTGGAGTTGCTGACGAAGATGGGCGAGGAAGCCGGAATCCGCGGATTCGTCTGCTCACCGCAGGAGGTTGCGGCGGTGCGAGCGATCACTGGGCCGGAAGGTATACTTGTCGTCCCGGGAATTCGACCGTCGGGCGCGGCTATCGGCGATCAGAAACGGATTGCTGGACCTGCTGAGGCGCTGCGGCTCGGAGCGAGCTACCTCGTGGTGGGGCGGCCGATTACGCAGGCGCCGAATCCGGGAGAGGCTGCGGCGGCGATCCTCGAAGAGATGGCTGAGGCGGTGTAGAAAACGGCCGTCAGCCCTCAGCGATCAGTCGTCAACTCTTGCCGGGCGACAGGAAGCCGAAACCTCATTTGAGCTTCGGCTCTCCCATCCAAGCGGCAAGCTGCACCGCTCGGATGGGGCACCCTCATCCATTCCTATGGGTAACCTTGCTTCTTCTTCCTGTGAGCAGAAAATTGAAAAACCCGGCGAGGTGCCGGGCTTTTCAATCTTTTGATGCTTAACTGAACGCTTAAAGTTTCTCGTAGAAGTCACACGCAGAGCAGGAGATGTATATTCCTCCAGGAACGCCGCGTTCTCGATCCTTGACACGCTTGACGATGCGCGTAGGTTTGCTGCACTTGGGGCAGTCGGTGGACTTCGTCGTGTCCATTGCTTTCTTGCGATCACCAGTTTTGGCAATTTTGGCCATGGGTCGGGTGTTTCTCCTTTGAAGATTGTCTCTGCTCACACGCGCAGACGCACTGCACGCGGCTTCAACGGCGCGGTCTACCCACAATCCACTAACGAAAGGCCCGTTGGTGGGAACCCCTGCTCAATTTGTAAGCGGGAGGCAGTCGGACTCGCTGCCTTTTAGTCTACATGAGACGCTACCGCCGGATTTACTGCGGTGTCGGCTTATCGAGAGGGTCAGGGGTGCTGGGAGTTGAAGTTGCCGGCGGATTCGCAGGTTGCTGTTGGGGGTTTGTCTGCCCGGGTTTGGAAGCATCCGGAGCGGGCTTCGCCTGATCGTCAGGATTGTCGGCGCTCTTGTGATCACGGGGCAGATTCGTGGCATCCGGGTAGTCGTCCTGTTTCTGCTTGGGAAATTCCACTGGTCTCATCTGGCCCGCACCGGTTTGAGCTGCATCAGGCAGCTTCTCTCCGGGGGAAGCCAGAGTGGGAGGCGGAGCTGGCGCCTGCTTGTCGGGGTCGGGCTGAACATCGCCTTCCGCGATGGTTCGGGTGTGTGGCTTGTCCGTGATGAGGGGTGTTCCATCGGTCCGCATCAGACCCTCAACTTCATCCTTGGTGTAGATTTCCGGCGGCTCACCCACCTTGGCGATCTCCACGCGGATCACGCGATTGCCATTAATGCGCACAAACTCAACCGGTTTAGGTGGCTGTCCGTAGATCCATTCCTCGAAAGGCATCTGGCCTTCCATTTCGCGGATCTTGCGTTCCGGGGCGCCCTTGGCAAAGATCACCATATCGGTGCTCATGCCAACCCAAACATCGTGATTTAGAATGGCTTCCTTGAGCTTCGCTGGAAGCGTATCTGTGAAGGCCTGCACCGGCGTCTTCACGTCGAAGGAGATCAGTGGCGAGAGGAGCGCTTTGACCTGGGAGCCGGTCAGCGCCGGCACGTCACCTTTGAACTCGAGGGTTATCCGCGCCCCGGTAGCCTCCTGATCATCGCTCTGCACCACCGGAGACATTTGGTCGCCCGTACCGAGTTGAATGTGCCGCAGGAAACGGTGTTTCAGGTCAGGACCGCCGTTGATCTGGAAGACCATCTTATTGTGATCGAACTTAATATCCGTGAGGACGATTGCGTCACCGGGTTTAGCGCAGAGGCCGAACTGAGTAACCATATCAAGGTAGGGTTCGCCGGCCGGCTTCAGATTGCCGTTCGCCTCCAGGGTCAGGCCTTTGTGTCCGCGGGGAACCGGACGCATGGCAAATCCTTGTTCTGACTGGAGAACGCGAATCAGCTCTAGGCGAGTTTTTGTATCCAGCGCCGTCTTGGAGAGCTCAACGTTTGTCGGCTTGATCTGAGCATAGCGCCGGTCCACTGTTCCTTCGGCCGTGGTGACGTTGCCACTGTGCGTATCGATCGTGATGGCCTGGCCAAAAGCATGACTACCCGCTGGAAAACTGAGCAGGCAGAGAATTGCAAGCCTGAATGGAGTATAAGTACATGAAAATGCACGCGCATAGTGCGAACGAGAAGTGGATCCGAACGAAGGCGTGATCATGGGCGTCCCTCCCATGTGTGCGCAGGCGCTGAGCCAACAGTAGTTCCAATTCACCAAAAAGGTCAAATCGGAGATGCGGAGCGGAGCGAGGGCCCTGTGAGCCGGCGGAGCTAGTGCCTTTCTTCCGGCTCACTTGCCCGATCTGATGCGCCGCCGGGGCCTGACGATGGCGAGGCGGCGGGAAGAATCTGCACGAGAGCTGGGGCCGGAGGCTCTGCGGTGGCTCCCATGGCGGCTTCATGCTGGCGGCGCGCCGCGGCATCAAGATCGACTGGGATACCAGCCGGCTCGAAGACCGGCGCGTTATGGCGGAAGTCCAGGTCCCGCGTGACGCGATAGACCACGGGAAACGCACAAAGAAGAACGAGACAGGCCCACCAGCTTGCGTCAAGACCGTAGCCGCCTCCCGTCAACCAGAATGGCCCCATTGGATTGCCTTCGATAATCGGCGAATGGCTGCTTACCCCGTCCACGGTCAGTCCGAAGATCAGTCCCTGCGATGCCTTCCAGGCGAAGTTGAGTCCCCAGCCGACCCACAAAGCGCGCGTACGGAGATACGCGGTGGTGAGCAGAAAGCTGAACACAACGGAAATGGCGATGCCGGCGTTGGTTGCCCCCGGCTGAAGAGCGCGAACAATGGCATAGAAGAGTGCAAATCCGAAGGCCGCGCCTGTGGAACCAACCACGGCAGTGAACCGCTGGAAGCCATAGCCACGAAATGCCACTTCCTCACCAAGGGCTAGCAACGCGAAGTAAACAACGTCGGCGAAAATCCATCCCCAGGCAGAACCGGGCGCCGTGACGATCACAGCGATCCCACCGATAAAGAGCATGGGAAGAACACAAACGACCACGGCACCCCATCCGACTGCCATCCCGAGGCCAAACTCATGGGTGAAGCCGCGCCGCAGAGGTAGCCCCTGCGCTGCGATCGAGCTCGACTGGCGATCGAACAGCGAACCAAATGCGGCGTAACCCAGGATCAGAAGTGCGGCGAGAAGAAACTGCTCAACCAGCGGCGCCCACGCGTCGCGCTGAATTCCGACGGCGACGTTGTGCGCAAAGGATCGTACTACAAAAAAGTAGAGGACAGCCGCGATGAATTCGAGATAGGCGCGAATTTTACCGACGCGAGCGGGCGCAGTCATCGGGCACCATGGTCAGTAGTGAATTGCGCGTGGCTGTTTGGCATTTGCAGGGAACAATACCCCCGTGACACAGCTGGAACTTCGGCTCTTGGTTGCGCCACGGACCTAGCCTTCTGTATAACACTGCGCCATGTTGCGGAACTTCTGCTGCCGGGCCGCTACCAGGGCGTCAATCGGCATCTCTTTCAGCTGGTCCAGATGTTTCTTGATCGCAGTACCAACCAGGCCTGCGCCGACCGGGTGATCGGTATGCGCACCGCCGGGCGGCTCGCAGATGATCTCATCGACGCAGCCCAGAGAAGCAACCTCAGGCGCAGAGATACGCATGGCTTCGGCGGCCAGCTGCTTGTGCGCCGCATCGCGCCACATGATCGCGGCGCACGATTCCGGCGTAATAACGAAGTAGAGCGCGTTTTCGAGGATCAGCACACGATCACTGACGGCCAGGGCAAGGGCACCACCCGATCCGCCTTCACCGCTAATGATGGAGATGGTGGGAACACGGAGGCGCGCCATCTCGCGAATGTTGCGTGCGATGGCTTCTGCCTGTCCACGCTCTTCGGCACCGAGGCCAGGGTAGGCGCCAGGCAGATCGATGAAGCTGATGACAGGGCGGCCAAACTTCTCTGCTAGCTTCATGCAGCGAAGAGCCTTGCGATAGCCCTCGGGATGGGGCATGCCGAAGTTGCGTTTGACACGCTCCTTGGTGCTGCCGCCTTTGCGATTGCCGATGACCATCACCTCGTCACCGCCAAGACGCGCAAGACCGCAGGCAACGGCGGCATCGTCGCCGAATGCGCGATCGCCGTGAATCTCGCTGAAGTCCGTAAAGATCCGCTCGATAAAGTCCATCGGATAAGGCCGCTGCGGGTGGCGCGCTGTCTCAATTCTCTGCCATGCAGGCGAAACCGGCTGCGGGGCGTTATGTGAGCCTGATGCGTGTTCGGTCATCGGTAGTTGGCAGCGCCCGCGGAAGTCGCGCCTGCTGCTCATTCCGATTCTACCGGGTCGAAGTCAAGTGGAGAAGTGCAGCCGGGCAAGCCGTTCGAAGCAACTTCGATGTCCCCCTGAAGCCAGGCCAGGACATGCGCGGCGTATAGTGCTTCTAGCTTTGCGAATTGCTCATTTCTGTTGAGGATGATGAAGGGAAAGATGACCCAGACTCGAAGAGATTTCATCGCCATCGGCGCTCTTGGCGCGCTCGGCGCATCACTGCCTGGCGACGCGCAGCTTCCAGCCCAGCCGCAGAACCAGCAGACCCCGGGGGCCCCGCCGGCCTTCGGCACGGCCGAACCCGTGGGGCCGGAGGTGAGTGCATCGACATTTGCAGAGGCAGAGAAGCTGGTGCAGATCGAGATGTCGCTTGCCGACAGGGCCCAGGCAGCCAGCAACTGGCGCCAGGCGATGGCTCCTCTTTACGAACGCAGAACCGGCCCGCGCACGATGACGCTGGAGCCCGGACTTTCTCCGGCGACGGTGTGGAATCCGATGCTGCCAGGGGTCTCGCCAGGATGGTCGGGCTCGGCGGGAAATCATTTTGTCATGGGCGAGGGAGTGCATGTCCCGCTTCCGACCAACGAAGAAGACATCGCGTACGCATCGGTCCCTCAACTGGGTCGATGGTTGAAGACACGAGTGATTACGTCGGAGCGGCTAACGGAAATTTACCTTGGCAGGCTGGAAAAGTTCGATCCCCAGTTGCGGTGCGTGATCACGCTTACGAAGGAACATGCGCTGGAACAGGCTCTGGAGGCGGACAAGGAAATTGCCGCCGGGAACTATCGCGGGCCGCTGCATGGGATTCCGTGGGGCGCAAAGGACCTGCTCGACACAGCGGGCATTCCGACGACCTACGGCGCCGAACCCTATCGCAATCGAATTCCGAATAAAGACAGCGCAGTAGTGGAGCGACTGAACAAGGCCGGTGCAGTCCTGGTAGCCAAGCTGAGTCTCGGCGCGCTGGCATTGAACGACATCTGGTTTGGTGGTCAGACGATGAATCCCTGGCTGCCCGAGGAAGGCGCCTCCGGCTCGAGCGCGGGTCCGGGCGCGGCTACGGCGGCAGGACTGGTTGGGTTCGCAATCGGAAGTGAGACTGGAGGCAGCATCGTGAGCCCGTCGATGCGCTGCGGCATCGCCGGTCTTCGGCCCACCTACGGGCGCGTGGGACGGACGGGCGCGATGACCCTTTGCTGGTCGCTCGACAAGCTGGGACCGATGGCGCGTTACGTCGAAGACACCATCTTGGTGCTCAACGCGATCTCCGGACCTGATCCGGGAGACGTTGCCAGCGTGCCGAGCACGCTTTCATTTGATGCGAATGCCAAGGTGGCAGGGCTGCGCGTCGGCTACATCCCGGCCTGGATGAAGGAGGCTCCGGCAACCGACGTCGATCGGGCATCGCTGGATGCGGTGCGGCGGCTGGGTATGGAGCTTGTGGAAGTATCCCTGCCCGACTGGCCCTACGATTCGTTGAACCTGATTCTCTTCGCCGAGAGTGCGGCCGCGTTTGAAGAGCTGACGTTGGGCCACAACGAAGCCGAGCTGCGCGCACAAGTTCCCGATGCCTGGCCTAATACGTTTCGCCAGTCGCGGTTTCTTTCCGCGGTCGACTTCGTGCAGGCAGATCGCCTGCGGCGCAAGGTTGCCGAGGAGATGGCGAGGATCATGTCGGAGGTCGATCTCCTGCTTGTGCCGTCGCTTCGCGACGAGATTCTCGTGATCACCAACAACACCGGGCATCCCTCGCTCACTTTCCGCGCGGGATTCGTGGATGTATCGGAAGCGCGCAGCGACTGGGCTCCCGATCCGAATCATCCCCTGCCGAAGTTTTCGCCGCCGCGCCGCGTGCCGCACGGGATCACACTGATCGGGCGGCTTTTTGACGAGGGCACGTTGTGTGAGGCGGGGATCGCGTTGGAGCGTGTGTTCGGAGTGGCAGGGGAACGGCCGAAGCTCTAGCCGCGATTTCTCACGCGCATTGATTTTGGGGGATTTCAGCGGATTTCTGTGTGGGTTTGGGGTGGAGCGATCGTTGTGCGGGTGATGAGAAGCCTGCAATGGTGTCAGTCAGGTCGCGAGGCA
>Ga0335080_10003373_pt1 | contig 16158 bp, 18 predicted proteins | sample Lox_Sample_34_FD_206720 | JGI IMG/M metagenome (GOLD analysis project Ga0335080, IMG submission 206720) | Soil microbial communities from Loxahatchee National Wildlife Refuge, Florida, United States - Lox_Sample_3.4 | ecosystem: Environmental > Terrestrial > Soil > Wetlands | place: USA...
AACAATTAGTATCAAAAGAAGAAGAGATAAAAAGATATTCAAAGATCGTTGCTGATTTTGAAGATAACCTGAAAGCGATCAGGGAAGAAAAATTAAAAGCAGAAGCCGAATGGGCTGATAAATTAAAAACAGCTAAGGAAGAACTGACCAGGGCTTCGATATGGGAACAGAGAGTGAAATCTGCCGAAGAAGATGCACAGAAAGCAAAATCTGCGATTGGCAATGCAGAACGTAAAAAACTGGAGGCCGAATTGAGATTGAAAACTGCTACTGAATATGCCGGTAAAGTAGTGCCCCTGGAAAATGAATTGAAATTGCTTAAGGAAAAATATGAAGGGCAGGTGGCAGATCTTGATACTAAAATCGCTGTATTCGGGAACAAATTAAAAATAAAAGACGAAGAAAACCTTTCACTTAAAAATGAATTGTCGGTAAAAGACAAAATGATCAAAGAAACTGAGGAAAAACTAGCTTCTTCGTCTTTGGATCTTCCCCAGCTGAAAATCGTTTTGGCGCAATTGGAACTACAAAGAGAAAATAATAAAACACTGCAACAGGAATTTGAGATGAAACATGCTTCTAATATTTCACTGATGAATGAGATTGAGTATTTAAAAAATGAAATGAAAAAAATAGCAGAGGAAAACCTCATGCTTAAATCGAAAACACCTGCTCAGGAATCGCTATCTTAGTGACAAATAAGTAGTATGTCGGAACAAAAAAATATTTTTATTCATCATGTATTCTTTTGGTTAAAAAATCCTTCAAGCGCGGAAGACAGGAAAGAGTTGATAGAAGGTTTAAAAAAGCTTTCAAAAGTAAAAACAATCAAGCAGTTTCATATCGGCGAGGCGGCAACTACCAACAGGAATGTAATAGAGCGTTCCTACAGCATCTCATGGTTTCTTGTTTTTGATAATCTTGATGACGAGGAAAGTTATCAGGTGGATCCCATTCATTTAAAATTTGTTGAGACCTGTTCACATCTCTGGAATAAGGTAGTAGTATACGATTCTGTTGATGCTTGGACCGGCATATCATTTTCTCAATAATGAAGCAGCATCCTTGTCAAGGAACCAATGCAATTTTCCATTTTCAGGTTGTATCAGCTGTGAGGGATAAAGATCAGGATTATAATTTCCATGTAAGACTTCTTCTAGCGCATGCGCTTTATCAGCTCCGGTCACTAAAAAAGCGACATTGGCAGATTGATTGACGATGGGTTTTGTCAGAGTGATCCGATACATGTTTTGTGCCTTCAAAAAAAATGAACTTACCCAGGCCTTCTCTTCATGCACAACGGCAGTTCCGGGAAAAAGAGACAGGGTATGGCCATCGCCTCCCATTCCCAATAAAACAAGATCAAAGCTGAAAACATTGTTCAATGGGAAATACCGGTGTAAAATTTTTTCATATTCAACAGCAGATTGTTCCGGCGAAATGTCTGTCCGCATGATATGGATTTGCGGTTGGGGAACCGGAACAAAATTGAGCAAAGTCTCATAAGCCATCCTTGCATTATTTCGATCATCATCGAAAGGAACTGCTCTTTCATCACCCCAGAAAACATGGAGTTTTGACCAGTCAATTTGTTCCTTGTATGGGGCAGCAGCCAATAAGTGAAGTAATTTTTTGGGCGTATTGCCTCCGGATAATGCAATTGTGAATCGATCCTGTTTTTTTAAAGTAGTTGCAATAAGATCGGAAATCCATTTCGCTGCTGCGATGCTTAATAATTCTGGGTTTTCGTAAATATGCAATTCGATTTTTTTTTCAGGCATAGATTCTCTTTTACCAATATTAATTTATTCCTGATGAGGTGCAGGCAGTGTAATCCAATTATGACCATCTCTTGCTATCAGTGCCTCGGCATCTTCCGGTCCCCAGGAATCGGGAGCATAATTAGGAAAATCTACCGGCGGTCTGTTTTCCCAGGCTTCCAATATCGGCATAATAATTTTCCATGCTGCTTCCACCTGATCACTACGCATGAACAAAGTGGCATTGCCTTCCATAACGTCCAGCAATAAGGTTTCATACGCTTCCGGTTCATCTCCATCATAAGCATCTTTATAACTGAAAATCATATCTACCGGATTTAAGGTCATGAACTGTCCGGGTCTTTTTGCCTGGAAACGCAAGCGTATATCCATATCCGGTTGAATGCTGATCGTTAAGCGATTTGGGCGCCATGTTTCCGCAGCTTCAGGCGGAAATGCATAATTAGGAGCCGGGCGGAATTGTACTGTGATGATGGTCGTTTTTTCATGAAGCCTCTTTCCCGTCCTTACATAAAAAGGAACATCCTGCCAACGCCAGTTATCAATATAAAATTTGACTGCTGCAAAGGTATCGACGGGGGATTCGGGATTCACATTTTTTTCCTGCCTGTATCCAGGAACTTTTTCTCCCTTCATCCATCCTTCATTATATTGTCCGCGCACTGCAAAATCATGCGTTTCTTCGGGAGAAAATTTTCGGATGGCATTGAGCACATCTACTTTTTTGTTACGGATTTCATTGGCCTCAAAGGATACGGGAGCTTCCATGGCGATCATGCATAATAACTGGAGAATATGATTCTGCACCATATCACGCAATGCTCCCGACTGTTCATAATATGCTCCGCGTCCCTCAGCTCCTACTGTTTCAGCAGCAGTGATCTGAACATGTTCGATATAATTTCGATTCCAGATTGGCTCAAATAATGCATTTGCAAAACGCAGTGCAAGAATATTCTGAACAGTTTCTTTTCCCAGGTAATGATCAATCCGGTAAATCTGCTGTTCATCAAACATGCTCATGAGCAGGTGATTCAATTCATGTGCGCTGTTGAGATCATGCCCAAAAGGTTTTTCAACCACGATCCTGGTACATTTGGTATCTGCGCATATATTCAGCGGACCCAATTTCTTTGCAATGTCGGGCACGAGCTGGGGAGCAACTGCCATATAAAAAATCACATTCGGATGTTCTCCGAATTCTTTCTCTTTGGCTTTTACAATCTCAGAAATCTTCGGGTATTCAGCTTCATTCTCGGCATCCATCTTCAGGTAGGAAACATGTTGTGAGAAATCCTTCCAGTGGCCATTATCTTCTCCTTTGCGACGGCTGAATTGCCTGATTCCATCGAGCAGGCGTTCACGATATTTTTCATCTGAATATTCGCTTCTCCCGATTCCCACAATCCCGAATTTTTCAGGCATCCAGTTATCGATGAATAAATTATATAAAGCCGGTGAAAGTTTTCGATAATTTAAATCCCCGCTTCCTCCAAAAATAAAAATAAGAGAAGAAGGAGGTCTTTTGTGAATTTGCATAAATTATTTTTTAATCCTCTGATCAGACACCCGTTTCCCATTCCGTATGGAAACTACCGGGCATATCTACACGCTGATAGGTATGCGCTCCGAAATAATCTCTTTGTGCCTGAATTAAATTGGTAGGCAGGTGTTCACTTCGATAGGCGTCAAAATAACCCAACGCAGACATAAAACCTGAAACAGGATAACCCGTTTGTGTAGCATGCATGATGACATTACGCAAATGCTGTTTTTTAGCCTGCAGTAATTTAGCAACATCTGTATCCAGTAAAAGATTGGGCAGTTTCGGATTTGACTGATATGCTTCATAAAATAATTCCAACAGAGAAGAACGGATAATACAACCCCCTCTCCACACTCTGACTACTTCAGGCAATGGAATTTGCATGTCCAGTTCGGACGAAGCCCTGTATAATAAAGCCATTCCCTGCGCATAAGCAATGATGCTTGAGAAATATAATGCGTCTCCTAATTGCTGTATGAACACTTCTTTTGGGACATCGATATGTGCCGATGAAGTTTTATACAAAGCGGCTGCCTGTTTTCTTTCATCCTTATAAGTAGAAATATCACGCATCGCAACCGACATATCAATCACAGGAAGAGGAACCCCAAGATCCATAGCGTCCTGCGAAGTCCATTTCCCGGTACCTTTGGCTCCTGCCTTATCAAGTATCATATCAATCAGGCGGTTATTTGATTTATCATCGAGTTGCAGGAAAATATTTTTCGTGATCTCAACCAGGTAGGATTGCAGTTCGCCATCATTCCAGTTTTTATACACTTTATGCAATTCATCATTATTCAATCCGATTCCATGGTGCAGCAAATCATAGGTTTCACTGATCAGCTGCATGATCGCATATTCTATACCGTTATGAACCATTTTTACATAATGCCCCGCAGCTCCCTTCCCCAAATGGGCTACACATGGACTGTTTTTAACTTTTGCAGCTACTGCCTCCAGCACCGGTTTCACATGAGGGTAGGCCTCAGGATCACCACCAGGCATGATACTGGGACCTGTACGGGCTCCATGCTCTCCACCCGAAATCCCAACTCCCATAAAATGGATGCCCTTCTCTTCAAGCCATTTTACCCTGCGCAAAGTATCTGTATAATGAGAGTTACCGGCATCTATAACGATATCGCCTTTGGCGACAAGGGGAATCAGATCCTGAATAACATCATCGACAGGTTTGCCCGCAGGAACAAGCATCATCAATTTCCTGGGAGTTTTTAGTTGCTTAATCATATCGGCGAGTGTAGTGACTCCTTTTACGATAGTACCGGGAGTGGCATTAGATTCAAGTGTTGCGCCTTTCTGTGCATCTTTATCAAAACCAATTACGCTGAATCCATGATCGGCCATATTTAGCAGAAGATTTCGGCCCATTACGCCGAGTCCAATCATTCCAAAATCATATAGATTATTAGCCATATTGCGTTTTAAGAGGCAGTAAAATTAATCATTTACCATTTAGTGAGAATTTATGGAAGAATGGAGGCCTTTAATTGAAAAAAATAATGACTATTTATAAAAATGAAAGAACCACAGAAACTCATTCTGCGGTTCTTTCTAATTATCACAAATATTTTATTTTCCTTTTTCTTCCGGATGTGGGTTGCCCCGGTGGCAGGTCATGCATTCAATGGCAGGCACTGTTATTCCCTGCTCATTCTTATTATAGCTGAAGAATTTTTTATTGATTTTTTCGGTCATACGCATCATTTTCCTTGCAATATTTTTTTCGGGTTTCTCATCACTGGCAAAATCGAGCTTGTGCCCCGTGCTGTCGCTCTGCAGTTTTGCATGACAGAAATCGCAGCGTACTCCCAATGCAGCCTTGAAGCCATCCATTACCTTGTCCAAATCTTCATGACTGATATTTTTGGGCAATACCTTTAGGTTTTTTGGCTTTGGAGGTTCTGGTGGATTGGTTGCTGCAATTCCGAAAATCATACATACGATCAATAACGAGGCAACGATAATTTTTTTGGAATGCTTCATATGTATAATATTATTTGGTATTGAAACTAAGGAATTCTTTTTATTGTTGATTAAAATTTTTTTGAACGGAATAAAACCGGGAATTCATGTAATACAAATGATGCGAACGGTTGAATATCTGAAAAGAGTAAATTGTAGTAAATTTTTAATATGAAGCAAAGAATTTGTTGGGGCATTTTGGGTTGTGGACGTATCGCCCGCAAATTTGCAGCGGATCTGAAATATGCAGAAAACGCAGCATTGATAGCCGTCGGTTCGAGGAGCAGGGAAACGGCTCAGGAATTTGTAAGAGATTTTCCTGTCAGACATATGCATGACAGTTATGAGGCTCTCGCAGCAAATCCTGAAGTGGATATTATATATATTGCTTCCCCTCACGGATTGCATTATGAACATACCATGCTTTGCCTGGAGCATAAAAAGGCCGTGCTCTGTGAAAAGGCATTTGCTCTTAATTCGAGGCAGGCAAAAGAAATGATTGCAACTGCTCAAAGTAAGGGTGTTTTTTTAATGGAAGCGCTGTGGACGAAATTTATGCCTCACTATAACCTCGTGTTACAATTAATCAATGATGGACGTTTGGGCGAAATACAAAATATGCTGGTGAATTTTGGATTTATTCCTGCTCCACCAATACCCCAAAGATTATTTGACCCTTCATTGGGAGGAGGCAGCTTGCTGGATATTGGCATTTATAATGTTTTTATGGCCATGTCTGTGCTCGGCAAGCCAGACATTATTGAGTCTTCAATGACTCCTGCAACTACGGGTGTGGATGAACAATGTGCCGTGTTATTCAAATATCAAAATGGAGCGATGGCGCAACTTTTTGCGAGTTTTTCTTCCAACCTGGCTACAGAAGCTGATATCAGCGGCAACAAAGCACGCATCCGGCTCACCAGTCGTTTTTATGAGCCAGGTACTACGATTGAATTTTATCCGGGCCGTGTCGACACCAGACAGATCATTCCATTTCATAAGGAACCAGGATTTGGCTACCAGTTTGAAGCCCGGCATGCGGGCGACTGTCTTCGCATGGGCATGACTGAAAGCCCCATCATGAGTCACCAGGATACATTATTGTTAATGGAAACATTGGACCGGATACGCGCAGCAGCAGGGATCAGATATGCTGTGGACTGATAATAGAAGAACAGATCATCCCCGTAAAAGGTTTGTCGGACAGGAGTTTATTTTTTCATAATTAAAACTACAATTTTCATTGGTAAACTGTCAATGATTTGGCTTTACTTTGCAGCAAATTTTTCTTATGAAAAAGAAGCAGGCTGCGATGGGTTTTATTTTCGTCACATTGTTGATCGATGTGATCGGTTGGGGACTCATCATTCCTGTGATGCCTCAATTGATTTCCCAATTAAAACATATTCCCGTTAATGCCGCCAGTAAAGATGGGGGATGGTTGTTGTCTGTGTATGCGTTGATGCAATTTATATGTGCACCTATCGCCGGTAACCTGAGTGACCGATATGGACGCCGTCCTATATTATTGCTTTCTCTTTTTGGATTCGGTGTTGATTATTTATTTCTTGCATTTGCACCAAGCTATGGCTGGCTATTTGTTGGAAGAACCGTTGCGGGAATCACGGGCGCAAGTTTTACAACCGCAGCTGCATATATTGCTGATATCAGTACTGCGGAAACCAGGGCAAAGAATTTTGGATTGATTGGCGCTGCCTTCGGGTTAGGATTTATTATTGGCCCTGCGATTGGTGGTCTATTAAGCGGATTTGGATTGCGCGCACCTTTTTATGCTGCGGCAATATTGACATTATTGAATTGGCTTTACGGGTATTTTATTCTTCCTGAATCTTTAAGCCAGAATAATCGCAGACCTTTTGAGTGGAAAAGAGCAAACCCGGTAGGATCATTATTGCATTTAACAAATTATCCCGCCATCGGCGGATTGATCTTTTCTTTGACATTTGTTTATTTGGCCGCTCATGCTATCCAGAGCAACTGGAGTTATTTTACCATGTTTCGTTTCAACTGGACGCCAAAAATGGTGGGAATTTCACTTGCAGTCATTGGGGCGCTGATTGCATTGGTACAGGCAGGTTTGATTAGAATAATTACTCCGAAACTCGGGAATGAACGCAGTATTTATATCGGCCTGGGTTTATACACAATCGGGATGTTTCTTTTTGCGACTGCAACACAAAGCTGGATGATGTTCGCATTCCTGGTTCCATACTGTTTGGGTGGAATTGCCGGACCTTCTTTGCAGGCAGTAATGTCTTCGCATGTTCCACCGAATGCGCAAGGCGAGTTGCAAGGCGCGTTGACGAGCCTGATGAGCCTGACTTCAATTTTTGGTCCGCCTATCATGACCAATTTATTTTCTTATTTCACAACGAATGCACCGATCATTTTTCCGGGCGCGCCCTTTGTGCTTGGGGGATTCCTGTTACTGATAAGCACATGGCTGGCATACAGAAGTTTGCACAGCGAAAAATTTAAAACTGCAGTGGTGCAAAAAGCTTGAGAATTTCAAACAGATATACTCACAGATTAGGATAATCAAAATAATCATGTATCTTTGCGGCGAATCTAAGTTGATACAGCATTTAGTAATTGAACGATCATTTCTGCTACGCAATCTTCTGTAATAGTTTAATCTTCTTTACTCTGCTTTTTAGTCAGCTTGTTATTAGTAATTTTTAATCATTTATTTGAGTATGAACATTTATGTTTCGAATTTAAGTTTTAATGTCAAAGACGAAGACTTACAAGAGTATTTTGCAGAGTACGGAGAAGTAACTTCTGCAAAAGTTATTATGGACAAATTCACTAACAAATCCCGTGGATTTGCATTTGTTGAAATGCCCAATGAAGAAGCCGCTAAAAAAGCGATCCAGGAATTGGATGGCGCTTCTGTCGACGGAAGAACTATTGGAGTGTCTGTGGCAAGACCAAGAGAAGAGCGCAGCGACAAAGGTTCATTTAAGCGCAGGAGCAATTTTAGCAACAGCAGATATTAAGACTTTTTTAAATTTTGTTGGATAAGAGGGTTCATAGCAACCCTCTTTTTATTTTTAAAAATGAATACAGAAATAAGAGTTTTCCTATTTTTAAATGAGGATTTATCCTGTTCTATAGGTTAATTCTATAAAGAGCTTTTAAAAATGAACTTTTTAGGAAATATTATCTGGCTTTTATTCGGAGGATTGGCTGCCGCATTGGGATATATTTTTGGAGGATTTGTTTTATGCATCTCCATTGTTGGAATTCCCTGGGGCATGCAGTGTTTTAAATTGGCCGGACTTGTATTATGGCCTTTTGGTAAGAAAGTAGTACCCATTGAAGGGTCCACTGGATGTTTATCTGTTTTTTGCAATATTGTGTGGCTGATTTTTGGAGGACTGTATACAGCCATTGTTCATCTCGTATTTGCTGCTATTTTATTTATTACAATTATTGGAATTCCCTTCGCACGTCAACATTTGAAATTGGTTGAACTATCATTCATGCCTTTCAGCAGGCAGGTCGTTAATTAATTATAAGTTCACGCAAAGACACCAGGTCAGATAATCCGCAAAGAAAATTTCACGTCTTATCCATTTTGGCGTCTTGCGTGAATAATCATATTCTACCAATGACCCTTATGCCATCTCCATCCACGATGTGAAGATTCCCAATGTCCATCGTGCCAGACATGCCCTTCTCTTCCTCTTTCCCATCTTCCTTCGCGCCAGACATAAGATCCATTTGTCCAAACCCAATCACCACTAATCCAAATATAATCAGGACCAGGAGCTACCGGTCTTGTATAAACAACATCTGCCGGACGTGATGCTACTACTTCAGCAGAGCATCCTGCAAGAACAATCGTAAAAACAATTATTAGTCCCATTAATAAGTTTTTCATACTTTTTCCTTTTGTTAATAATGTTGATTCTTTCGATCAATACAATTCTAAGATTGTGCCAGCAGGAAATTAACAGTCAAATCAATGAATTAGATAAAATAAAAAAGAAATCAGTCAAAACTGCGGAGCTTTTTCTACAAAATATTTTATTATCTGTTACTGATTTTTCCAGGAACTTATTTTTGTGCTATAATGTGTGGGATTATTTCCTATCAAAAAATCCCATTTGTCGCAAAAAAGAAACCTGGTCAAAATAGGTTGCCTGCCTGATAATTTTTCCATTTCGTATATCCATGCTTGTGCAATTGATAAGGATATATTTCTTGCCACGCATATAATCAGGAACATTCGGTTCATTATTTTTTAAGGTGCCCGATGAACGGTATTCAATCACTACAGCCGAGTCGTTGGCAACCATATGCAGTAATTCATGTGTCAGGTCGGGAGTAGAAGTAAAATAGCGGCTATAGATTTCCTTAGCTTCTTTCCTGCCTGTTTTAATTCCTTCCCAGTTGGGTGATTCCAGTTGAACATGTTCATCATAAAATAAAATCAGCGCATCGGTATCATGCCGGTTCAGGGTTTCAATCCATGAAAGAGCAATTTTTTTTGTGTCCTGAACGGATGAGCCCGATTGCGCTTCAGTCCGAAAACAGGAAAAACAAGTCAGTATAGCAATCAATATAAAACCGGATTCCAATTTTGATTTGACATTTTTCATATGCCTTATGAATTTTGATATGAGGGGTTATTATTTACAAAATTATTAATAATCCTACCGGTCCGTCCCGGACAGGAATCCATATTCTCATAAAAAATTTACAAGAGCCAATATTTAGACCATGGCATCGTTTTAATTTTTTAGAATCAGTATTTGAAGAAAGTTTAGAAACAAATCGGTAAATTTGTTATTACCATGAACGAAATAACGATTACGCCTAAACCTGACTTAACGGCCAAAGATTTTGCTACAGATCAGGAAGTCAGGTGGTGCCCGGGTTGTGGTGATTATTCAATACTTGCCCAGGTACAAAAAATTATGCCCGCACTGGGTATTCCCCGGGAAAATATTGTGATTATTTCCGGAATCGGTTGCAGCAGCCGCTTCCCTTATTACATGAATACCTATGGTATGCATTCCATCCACGGAAGAGCAACTGCCATCGCTTCCGGATTGAAGGCAAGTCGTCCCGAATTGAGCGTATGGATTGTAACCGGAGACGGGGATGGATTGAGTATTGGAGGCAATCATACTATTCATCTTTTAAGGAGAAATTTTGACGTGAATATAATGTTGTTCAATAACCAGATTTATGGTTTGACCAAGGGACAATATTCACCTACATCTGAAGAAAACAAGATTACAAAATCTACTCCTTTTGGAAGTATCGATCATCCATTCAATCCCCTCGCATTAGCGATGGGAGCGGATGCCACTTTTGTTGCCCGCTCCATGGACCGTGATCCAAAGCATCTTCAACAATTGCTGATTAGAAGTCATCAACATAAGGGATCTTCCTTTCTGGAAATTTATCAGAACTGCAATATTTTTAATGACGGAGCTTTTGAAATGTTTACAGAAAAAGGAACTAAGGCAACAGAAACTTTATTCCTGGAGCATGGGAAGCCCCTGATATTTGGCGCTCAACAAAATAAAGGAATTAAACTGGATGGTTTCAAACCAGTTGTAGTTGAATTGGGAAATGGAATTACGGCAGATGAACTTTGGATTCATGATGAAAAAGATTTTTATAAAGCGCAGATACTGGTTCGGATGTTTGATGATCCGGACAGGGAAGGACATTTACCAAGACCCTTTGGTGTATTTTATGAAACAGAAAGACCCTGTTATGAAGAGGTTTTAGGTTTACAGATCGAAGAAGTAATCAACAGCAGGGGAAAAGGAGATTTGGATAAACTATTACGCGGAAATGAAACCTGGTCCATTTCATAATTGTATTGACCGGCTGATCATCATATTGATTGAATAAAAAAAATCCCGGAACTCCGGGATTTTTTTATTGGTTTTTTCACAGCGAAATTTTTTTTTCTTCAATTAGCACTGTAAAAAAAGAGCCAGCGATAGACATCGCCGGCCTGTGCTTACCTCTGAAACCACAAAAAGAAAGACGATTTAATATTTTTGATTAGATCTTGATTCATTTCCTTAGCCAATACTCCATGGTTAATTCCTGCCAATAACAATTTTTTATTAAAAGGCTTTTAACAAATTCCGATTGCAAAGACTATTTTAAAAGGGTATCGAAGACAGAGGGGTACATCAAACATTTAATAAATGTTCAACTTCACAATAATTCCGAGAATGGAGATTGGAATAAAGACCTGGAAATTGGATAGGCACGGCTTGCAGAGATACCTATTTTGTTAAATAAGTAGGATAAAAATAAAGACAGTTTTTTTAAAAAGCAATATTTTTTGAAATTATTAATCTGAAATTACACCAAATGTTTGGAAGAAATATGCTGAAACCCCCGCCCGTTCTGCATTTTACCCATCTTAATTTCTTTATCTGCGGCTGCAAATGTTTTGTCTTTTTTGTAGTTATACCACCATTCCGGGGCTGTTTTTTTCATAAGGGTATCAATATTACGCATTCCAAAAAGATACCAGGCTCCCTTTAATTTGCCGGAAACAGCCGATTGTAAGGCCCTCAGACTGGTGGCAAAACCGCTATCTATATATTCCATATGATGCCAGTAGCCCGCAGGCATAAAGAGGGTGTCACCATGTTCTAAAATGACTTCGTATCCCCTGGCTAATTCAAGAGCCGGATATTTCTGAGTATCGATCTTATTTGAATTTTCATCGAAATATTTTTCAAAATTTACAAGGCTTAATACTTCCCATGGCTTCCGGTAAAGTTTATGTTGTTCCTTAAAGGGGAAGAGCAGGACCCTTTTTTTACCTATAAATTGAGTATGAAAAATATGTGAGAGGTCTATATCAAAATGCATGTGGGTAACAGATCCCTTGCCGCCCACAAATAACATCGGAAATTTTTTTACAAATCCACGGGCCAGATGGTCCGGCCATATGAAATCCCCCGTCATTTGAGGAGCGTGTTCGAAAAGGTTGAACAAAAAAATGCGCCATTGAGCAGGACCTTTCCGGATCATATCAATATATTCACCAAACTTCATGTAGCTATCAGCAGTATTAATCGGAGTATAAGGATCACTTTTGGTATTATTATAAAGACCAACTTCTACTTCTCCCAAAATCGATTTAAAATAATCCCAATTCCATTTAGTGAACGCAGGCCATTGTGAAGCCAGGTTTTTAATCACCAGCGGCTTCATCGGAGTATAATAATTTATTCGGAAATTTTCAGGACTGATATCATTCATTTTATCAACTGATCGCAGTTCCATAACACGAAATTTCTGCAAACTTACTATTAAATGCTACTGGGGGAAGGCGGGTGAGCAGTTATTAACAGGAATTTTATAATAAGGAAAAAAGAAAGTTAATTTCCCAAATATTAGGATTTAATTTTACCTGTTGAGAATATGTATTAGCCCATTCATCATGGTTTATGCTTCTATATCTTCATCCTGATAATCCCCAGCCAAGAACCATCAATACCATCGTAGATTGTTTGCAGGATGGAGGCCTTATCATTTATCCCACTGATACCATTTACGGATTAGGCTGTGATATTTTTCATCAGAAAGCAATTATGAAATTATGCAGGATTAAAAAACTGGATCCTGCTACTGCAAAATTATCTTTCATCTGCAATGATCTCAGTGACCTGAGTCATTATACCAAAACTATTTCAACACCCTTGTTCCGTGTGTTAAAAAATTATCTTCCAGGTCCATATACTTTCGTTCTTCCTGCAAGCAAAGAGGTTCCAAAAATATTCAAGAACAAAAAAAATACAATTGGTCTTCGGATTCCTGATAATCTGATTGCACGGACAATTGTAAAAGAATTAGGGCATCCTATACTTAGCTCTTCTTTACCCGGCAATGATGTGGAAGAATATACCGATCCGGAATTGATGCATGAAAATTTTAAACACCTTGTAGATATTGTAGTGGATGGAGGCATTGGTGGCACAAAACCTTCCACAGTGATTGATTACACATCAGAAAATCCGATAGTATTAAGAAGAGGACTTGGAGTTTGGCCGGAGGATGGAAGTCTGGAGAATGAAGTCGGAGGATGAAATTGGTTTATACTTTCATGAATATATTTTTTTCACCAGGTCTTCTTTTACTCCATTGAACCATTCATCTTTTAGTATCGAAAGAATGATTGAATCTCTTCTTCCGACTGTATCAATTGCATTGCTTCTTAAAATTCCTTCTACCGTGCATCCGATTGCTTTCATTGCATTGACTGATCGTTCATTCTTTGCATTTGCTCTGAATTCAACTCTTTCCATTCCCCAGGTCTCAAAAGCATATGTAAGCATCAAAAGTTTGCAATGACGGTTCAAACCCGTGCGTTGAAATTGTTTTCCATACCAGGTATATCCCAACTGGGTCGTTAAATTTTCCAGTTGAATATCATAAAATCTGGAACTTCCCGCGTAAGCATTTGCAAGCTTATCGAATATAATAAATGGAAATTCTTTTTTTGCGTTTCGCTGTTCAATTGTAGTGCGAATGTATTGTTGCATTCCATTTTCACCAGCGGGAACAGTCATAGAGTATGACCAAATATCCTGTTCTTTTTCCGCGAAATAAAGTAATAATTCGAGATCGGTTTCCTGTAATGGCCTCAACAATGCTCTTTCATTTTCTAAAATAAGATTTTCGGGAAATAAGATCATGAGTTTAGTTTCGGGTCTGAAGTTTTGACTTTGAGGTTTAGATCAGACCTGCTCGTCTTTGAATATATTTAATTGTAAAGGATCGATATTAAAACTTTTGCGATGATATTTACAAAGACCAAATTCCTCAATGCCTTTCCGATGTTCTTCCGTTCCATATCCTTTATTGTTATACCAGTTGTAGTGAGGAAACTCTTCATGCAATTTTTGCATATACTGGTCGCGATAAGTTTTTGCCAATATGCTTGCAGCGGCAATGGAGGCATATATGCCATCTCCTTTGATCACACATTGATATGGAATTTTTTGAAATGATCTGAAAATATGTCCATCGATCAATAAAAACTCCGGTTTATTTTTTAGCTGATTAATAGCCTGATGCATGGCTTTGAAAGATGCTTTGAGAATATTGATGCGGTCAATCTCCCTGTTATCTACCATTGCTACGGCGTAGTCGATTGCATTTTGTTCGATAAAGGTTCTCAATTCATTTCGTATGTCAGGGGGTACCTGCTTTGAATCGTTTAGCAAAGGATGAAAAAAATCTTTCGATAAGACTACGGCAGCAGCAAATACAGGACCGGCAAAACATCCGCGACCCGCTTCATCACATCCGGCTTCCAAAAGCTTGGTTTGATAGAATGGTTTCAGCAAAAGCATTGGTTTGTTCAAAAATACGGCAATGGATCTTTGTGTTGGTGCTGTCGGTACTATTATTTATCTACATTTATTTCCACTGGAATTATTGTTAACTTCATAAATAGTCGTGAAAAGTTAAAAGGGAAACGTGAAAAATATTTTTTTGGAGGAACCATTTCCGGCCTCCGTGGCTGCCACAAGAAATTTCTCACAGATCTTGCTGATTTGCACAGATTTTTTGTTATGATGTCTGTATAGACTTGTGAAATCTGTGAAAAATATTAAGCCACGGAAATGCCATCCTAATTGGAAAGATTCCTACGGAACATTTTTATATTTGACAATTATCTTTTCATCTTTCATATAATCAGGAAATACATCAATATGAATTTCATTCAATCGCTCAGTCAGCCCTGGCCCTGGTATGTAGCTGGTCCCTTAATCGGATTAGTGGTACCTGCTTTACTCATTATGGGAAATAAAAGATTTGGTGTTTCATCCTCTTTACGTCACATATGTGCGGCCTGCTTTCCGTCCGGTATTTCTTTTTTTAAATATGACTGGAAAAAAGAGATATGGAATATTTTTTTTGTAGTGGGGATATTGATTGGAGGATTTGTGGCTGTTGCTTTATTCAATAATCCCGAACCCATGAAATTGAATCAATCGCTGGTCAATCAATTGCAAGGTTATGGTATAAAAGATTTCCGGGGATTGATGCCCGAAGATCTTTTTAACTGGCATTCTCTCCTTACTATCAAAGGATTGATAGTAACAGTATTTGGCGGACTGCTGGTGGGATTCGGAACGCGGTATGCAGGCGGCTGTACGTCGGGACATTCGATCATGGGATTATCCAATTTGCAATGGCCTTCCCTGGTAGCGACCTGTTGTTTTATGGCTGGTGGTATTATTATGGCAAACTTTATACTGCCCTTTATTTTGCGCATGTAAACAATTGAATATGGAACGGACAGAATTAAGAGAACCAGTATTGATTGAAAAGAACACCGATTTTGAAGTACGTTCATTGGATTCAGACTGCATTAATGAATCAGGGTTGCGTCATCCAGGCTGGCATAACCTGAAATATATAGTAACCGGTATTTTGTTTGGGATCATTCTGGTAAAAGCGGAAGTTGTTTCCTGGTTTCGGATTCAGGAAATGTTCAGGTTCCAAAGTTTTCATATGTATGGAGTGATCGGTTCAGCAGTTGTAGTCGGTGTGGTTTCTGTATGGCTGATTAAGAAATTCAGGATCAGGACTATTTATGGTGAGCCCATTATTTTAAGACCTAAAAAATTTAATAAAGGACAGATTTTCGGAGGAATTTTATTTGGGTTGGGATGGGCAATCACAGGTGCATGTCCCGGTCCCTTGTTCGCTCAAATCGGAGCGGGATTCACTGTAGTTATCATAACTTTATCGAGTGCGATCGCAGGAACCTGGCTGTATGGCAGAATAAGAGAAAAAATACCTCATTGAAAATTTATT
>Ga0335080_10003376_pt1 | contig 16155 bp, 17 predicted proteins | sample Lox_Sample_34_FD_206720 | JGI IMG/M metagenome (GOLD analysis project Ga0335080, IMG submission 206720) | Soil microbial communities from Loxahatchee National Wildlife Refuge, Florida, United States - Lox_Sample_3.4 | ecosystem: Environmental > Terrestrial > Soil > Wetlands | place: USA...
GAACCCGCGAGCCGATCTTCGTGCGCCACGCGCCGCGCCCGCGCTGAGATCGAAGGCATGATTGCAGGTCTGGCCAACGAAACCCATCCCGGTTGGTAAACGCCGAAAGGTAAACGCTGAGGAAAGCACTGGCCGTTGGCGCTACGTCGCCGCGAGCGGCTTCACCACGCCGAGCTGCGCCAGAAATCCGAGCGCGTCGGTGGACTGCCAGGTCTCGATGCACTTCCCCGCGCGAAAGAGATTGATCACGATTCCCGGCGTCACCACCAGTTTCATCGTCGGCGCAACGCCCATGTACTCGCCTTTGTGCGTGCCGTAGAAAGTGTATCGGTTCGCGACTTTCTCTCCGTCGGCGATCAGGTCTTCACTGGAAAGCCGCATGTCCGGGAACGCTCGCCGCAGATCCGTGTAGTATTCACGCAAACCGCCCACGCCCGGCTTCAACTTTCGAGAAAGCCCGTGGAACATCACGGCTTTGTCGAACATCGCCAGGTAGCCTTCCAAATCGCCCGCGTTGAACTTCGCAATCGAATTCTTGACCAGTTGCAGATTGTCCAGTTCAGGCATATGTCACCATCCACGTCGGGGCCGGCTCGGCGATGCGAACGCCTCAGTTCGGCTTGGAGTCGCTTTCGGCAAACTCGCGCCAGAGCAGATAAGGCGGCACTGCCGCCGCCGCTCCCATCACGATGTAGAAGCCTATCTTGTGCTGCACGTAAGGCTTGACCGTCTGCTGATCCGCAGCGGCCGCTTCGCGGCATCCGTTGTCAACATTGCCCTCGAATGTCACGTCCGCCGATTTACCTTCCGGAATCGTGCGGAATTCAGACCCCGTTTCCAGTGTCAGCGCGCCCCGCATCGCCGAAATCAGGAGTTCGTGCGGACCTTTGTAGGTCACCTCGCCGGACGCCGGCTGGCCGTTCGTCGCTCGAATCACGCCCGCGGGCGTCCTCATGGAGAATCCGTCCGGGCCCTCGGACGCGAAGCCCACGGTCCCGCCCATCGCCAGCGCTTGGACCGCGCTTCCCTCGTCCTCCAGAGCTGCGAGGCTCGATCCCGCGAGAAACAACTGACTCGATCCGACTTTCACCCGCAGCACCCCGCCGTCCTCCGTGTCCAACTTGTCGCACGAATAGACGTTCGCGCCCATCTGCGCCAGGGCGCTGTCCAGATGCCCTCGATCCGTTTGTGCGACCACCCCGAGCACGCGTCGACCGCCGTGCACGCGGGCGCTCGCCGGAGCCTGGCTCATCAACGCCAGGCAGAGCGAAAGACACCCGATCCGAAATCCGAACCGCATTAGAGTCCTCCAAGAATTCGATCTTGTTTCCCACTTTGGTCCTGCGCATCGGGAGGGTCAATTGAAACGAGACGGGGGGTTGTCACAGCAGCAATAGCAAGCAAAATCAAGCACTTGGGGCTAAGCCGCGACTTCGTGGTCAGTCGGAATCTGGGGGATCACCTCGGCATCTAGGCCCGCAACTTTCGCGGCCCGCTCACGTATTCGTTGCCTCGCTCGTAGAAACGGAGCTTTCGGTGCGCCACCCGCGACAATCCGATGCGCGTGCTCACGCCGGTTGGGCCGCGTGGCTTCACTTGGGCGCCGAGCCAAATCGAGCTCGCCTTGTCGACCAAATCCAAGCCGTCAAATCGTTTGTCGATGTCGAGTGCCTGCGATAGCCTGCCCGGGCCGCGCGCCACGTCGCGCAGCCGCGAAACGCCGCGCAGACGCATCATCGTTTCGACGCCTTCGAGCGGCTCGATGGCTCGGATCAGCACCCCTGCGCCGACCCCGGGCGTCTCGCTCGATACGTTGAAAATCCAGCAGGAGCCGTAGGTGAATCGGATATACGCATGCCCGCGCCGGAGAAACAGCGACCGGTTCGCCGCGCTCAGTCCGGTGAAGGCGTGGCCCGCCGCGTCGCCGACCGGATAGGCCTCGGTCTCGACGATCCGCCCCGCCAGCCGGCCTCTCGCCGAATCGTGCACCACGGTTTTTCCAATCAGATATCGCGCCAGCGCAACCGTATCGACCGGCAGCTCGGCCCTCCGGAGGCGGCGGATGCGCCGCAGTTTGCTTTGCGTTGGCCCGCGCATGGAGTTAGAGTTTCCGCTCCAGTTTAAGAAGCTCGATTGTTCTACCACACCTTCCGGGAGCGATCTCCATGGCTTCAGCTTGTACGCACCTAGACCAGATCAAGAAAGTGACGCCCCACACAAAGGGATGCGAAGAGTGTCTCAAGATGGGCGACACGTGGGTGCACCTGCGCCTGTGTCTCACGTGCGGCCACGTCGGCTGCTGCGACAGCTCGAAAAACAAACACGCCACCAAACATTTCCGCGCCGTGCACCACCCGATCGTTCAATCCATCGAGCCGGGCGAGGACTGGCGCTGGTGCTACGTCGACGACATGGAAGTCTGACCGGCTCGCGGAGGAACCATGGCGACCAAGCCCGCGGTATCGACTCTCACGAAGGACGAAGCTTGGCCCGCGCTGCCGCTGGCCGAATGGAGCGCCACGCTCCAGACACTCCACATGTGGCTGCAGATCGTCGGCAAGACGCGACTCGCCTTGTGCCCCCATCTGAATCACTGGTGGCAGGTGGCGCTCTACGTCAGCCCGCGCGGCCTGACGACATCCCCGATGCCCTACGCCCTCGGAAACGCAGAAGTCGAATTCGACTTCATCGACCACGTTCTCCGTTTCACCACGAGCCGCGGCGAAACCAAAAGCATCAAGCTCGCTCCCCGCACCGTCGCTGACTTCTACGCCGAATACCTCGCCACACTCGAGTCAGTTCGGATCAGCGCGAAAATCTGGTCGGTGCCCTCCGAAGTCGCGAATCCGGTCCGCTTCGAGCAGGACACCGTGCACGCCTCCTACGATCCCGTCTACGCCAACCGCTTCTGGCGGATCCTCACGAGCATCGACTGCGTGCTGAAGGAGTTCCGCGCGCGCTTCATCGGCAAGGCCAGCCCCGTGCATTTCTTCTGGGGCGCTCCCGACATGGCGTCGACGCGCTTCTCCGGCCGCCGCGCTCCCGAACGGCCCGGCGCCGACATCATCACCCGCGAAGGCTATTCTCACGAGGAATGGAGCGCCGGATGGTGGGCGGGCGGAGGCGACATTACCGCGCCGATGTTCTATGCGTACGCTGCGCCCGAGCCGCAGGGCTTCCACGACGCCCAGATTCGCCCCGCGCAGGCGTACTACGACACGAAACTCGGAGAGTTCCTGTTGGCCTACGATGACGTCCGAAACGCGGCAGATCCCGCCGCCATGCTCACGGAATTCCTGCAGACCACCTACGAGGCCTGCGCCAACCTCGGCCACTGGGACCGCGCCGCTCTTGAAAGGTAGGGCGAACGTCAGGAAACGGAAGCGGAAGGAAGCAGAAGCGCCGAGGGTCGCGTCGCAATCGCCGGCATCGTGTCCCTTCGCGCGATCACGGCTTCATGCCTCGCCAGAAAATGTCTCCGCGCGCGGCGTCCCCAGGATCGCACGAAGAAATAGTTGATCGCAGCGGCCGCGCCCGCGCTCAACACAGGCACCACGCGCCCCGCCCACTTCTCGGCGACTTCCGTTCCAACTCTCACGGAGATCTTGTCGATGATTCGCGGCACCACGCGTTCGATCGCCTGCTTCTCCAGAAAGTCGCGCCCCAGATCGACGCCCGCCGCGCTCGCCGCCGCGATCCACAGTGCCGTCTTGTCCTCGTCGGTCGCGTACTCGAATCCATACAGCAGGCTCAGCTTCTGCAGCATGCGCAGCGTGATCGCCGCCAATATGCCCATGTCCGGCACCGCCGTGAGAAATCCGCCGAAGCCGAGGCCCATACCCTCCAGCGCCGCCATCCTCGCCGCCGAGCGAATCGTGCTTTCCGCGATCGGATTTGCGATTTCCGGGCCCAGCAGGAACATCTCGTCCCACGATTGCAGCGGCAGCCTGTGCGCTCGCTGCACATGTCGCAGATACCTTTTCTCGTCCAGGCGCACCTGTTCGTACGCGCGCTCGAACCCCGCCCGCGTCGCGGCGCTCAGCGCGCGTGTCAACATCGCCCTTTTCGCCTTCCTCTCCATATCTCATAGGATGCACCAGCAGGCCACGCGCCGCAAACCTGTTTTCGCGCGCGTGCGTTTAGGATTTGCAAAAGCCCGCCTGATGGCCCATGATTCAGTGTTCCACTTCTTTCCGCGCGTCGCTCAGGGTAGAGCGCGCGCACAACGCGCACCGTCGCCCGGCCCTTCGCATTCACTCGGGAAATTCGGTCGCGAAATTTTACATTCGAATCAAAGGGGGACACGGCATGCGCAGGCCCGCGACTATCGCGCCGCCAAAAGGCAAACTCGGAGTTCTGACGCCCGGCATGGGAGCTGTCAGCACCACGCTGATGGCGGGAGTCGAACTCGTCCGCCGCGGCGAGGCCACTCCGGTCGGATCGCTCACGCAGATGGGCACGATTCGGCTGGGCAAGCGCACCGAAGCTCGCGTTCCCAAGATCAAGGACTTCGTCCCTCTCGCGCAATTGAAAGATCTCGTCTTCGGCGGCTGGGACGTTTATCCCGACGACGCGTATCAGGCCGCGTCAAAAGCCGGCGTGCTCGACGCGAAGGATCTCGCCAAGGCGCAGAAATTCCTGAAGAGCATCCGCCCGATGAAAGCCGCGTTCGATCAGAACTATGTGAAAAACCTTCATCCCACGCACGTCAAGAAGGGCAAGACGAAATTCGATCTCGCCGAGCAGCTCCGCGAGGATATCCGCGACTTCAAAAAGAAGAACAAGCTCGACCGCCTCGTCATGGTCTGGTGTGCCTCGACCGAAGTCTTCATGAAGCCCGAAGCGGTGCATCAGGATTTGCAGTCCTTCGAGAAGGCGATGAAGAACAACGATCCTGCGATCGCGCCGTCGATGCTCTACGCCTACGCGGCGATCAGCGAGGGCGTGCCCTTCGCTAACGGCGCGCCGAACCTCACGGTCGATATCCCAGCGCTGGAAGATTTCGCAAAATCGAGAAACGTTCCGATCGGCGGCAAGGATTTCAAGACCGGCCAGACGCTGATGAAGACCGTCCTGGCGCCCGCGTTCAAGGCCCGCATGCTGGGCCTCGCCGGCTGGTATTCGACGAACATCCTCGGCAACCGCGACGGCGAAGTGCTCGACGATCCCGGCTCATTCAAGACGAAGGAAGAATCCAAGCTCGGCGCCCTCGAATACATTCTGCAGCCGAAGATCTATCCGCAGCTGTACGACAAGTTCTATCACAAGGTCCGGATCAACTATTATCCGCCGCGCGGCGACAACAAAGAGGGCTGGGACAACATCGACATCTTCGGCTGGCTCAACTACCCGATGCAGATCAAGGTCGACTTCCTCTGCCGCGACTCGATTCTCGCCGCGCCGATCGTCCTCGATCTCGCGCTCTTCATGGACTTGGCGAACCGCGCCGGCATGCGTGGCATACAGGAATGGCTCAGCTTCTATTTCAAGTCGCCCATGTGCGCGCGGGAGCTGTACCCCGAGCACGACCTTTTCATCCAGTCGATGAAGCTGAAAAACACTCTGCGCTGGCTGATGGGCGAAGAGCTGATCACTCACCTCGGCCAGGAATACTACGACTAGCCTGAGTTCTCTCTCGGCGGGCATCTCTCAGGAGCGCTCATGCCAATCCCCAGTGGTACTGAATCCGCGCGCCCGTTTCTGCCGGCAAAAGACTTCGATCGTAGTAAGGCGTTTTACGAAGCGCTCGGATTCAGCAAGGTGCTCGACGGAGATGTCGCCATCTTCGAGGCGGGGCACACCGGGTTCATCCTCCAGCGCCTCTATGACGAGAAATGGGCCTCGTACACGATGATGCAGTTGCTCGTTGACGACCTCGACGCCTGGTGGGCGCACATCCAATCGCTCGACCTGCCGACGCACTTCGGAGTGCCCGCGCCGAAGCCGCCCGCGATGATGCCCTGGGGAATGCGTATTGCCTATGTGATCGATCCTTCGGGAATTCTTTGGCACATCGCGCAGCGCGCCGCAAATACGCCATGAAACTCCACGCCTAGTTCGCGGCGCGCAAGACGTCTCCCACAAACTGGACCAGCTGCAATTCCTCCAGCAGCGGCGGATGTTTCGCCGGGTCCACGTGCGAAAACGCGCCGGTAATCAGGACGTCCCGCACTTCGCTCTGCGGCACATCCTTCGCAAGCCACAAACTTTCCGCCGGAGGAATGATGTTGTCCGCTGAGCCGTGCAGGATGTAGACCGGTACATCGAGGCGCGCCAGATTCCCGCTCGGTGAGATCGCCGAGAGCTCCGCCTTGTCCAGCTGAATGGCGTTCAGTATCTCGGGCCGCACCTCGTCGATCCGCCGGCTCAGGAGAGCGTCCATCGTCGCGCGCGCCTGCGGACTCAGCTTCTCCATCACCGGCTTCGCCTTCTCAGGCTCCTCCCACAACCAATCGCGCAGCGCCTCATGCGCCGTGGGGAGCTCGGCCGCCGGGAAAAACTGACCGAGATGCGAGTAGACGAATACCGACGCGCCATAGTCGTGCGCGGGATGCGGCTCCACGCGTCCGTCGGGAAGCTCCTGCTGGCCCGTCGCCAGAAACCGCGACACGCGCGAAAGGTCGTCGTAGGCGCCCATCAGCACCAACGCCCGCATGTGCGACGCGTAACTCGGATTCGTCGCCGCGAGCAACGAGAGGCCGCCCGCGAAGCTAATCCCCGTAACTGTGACGGGGCCCTGTCCGAGCCGCGCGTCAAGCCAAGCGGCGGATTTCCCGATCGTCGCAATCGAGGCCGCGTCCACGTGGTAGTCGGCCAGAGAGTCGACCTGTGGCGTCAGCACCGCGAGACCCGTCGCGGCGATCGCTCGCGCAAACGCCACCAGCCGCGGCTCGTCCATTCCGAGATGATGAATGCCGTGCACCGCCACCATCCCCCGCGGATGCGCTACTCCGACTGGCACATAGAGCCGCGCAGGAAATGTTCCGTTCAATCCCGCGACCTGCATGTCTTCCGCCGTCACGTCGTGCGTTTCAAGCCGCAGCAGCGGCCCGCCCGCTTGCCCGTCGGCGAACCGCATCAGCATGGCGTAGGCGCTCAGGTCGAAACGCAGATAGTTCAATAGGAGTGCGAGCAAGACGACCAGCCAGAACCAGAAAAGCCAGAAGGAGACGCGGCGCCGCGGTCTGCCCGAGGCCACAGGCGAAGAACCGGTTTGGGAGGCGCCTGCGCTCATGCGAGCGCGCAGTGTATCACTGAGCTACGAGCGTCAGAAAGTATTCGTGGACGGAAGGATCATCGGTCAGCTCGGGATGAAAGGTTGACGCGAGAATCTTGCCCTGCCGCACCAGGACGGGATGCCCCGCATCCTCCGCCAGGACCTCGACTCCCTTCCCGATCGACTCGATGATGGGCGCGCGAATGAAGACCATCTCCAGAGGGGCTTCGTGCAGCCTGGTCTTTCCCGTGTGGACGTCACTCGACAGCTGCCTGCCGTATCCGTTGCGCAGAATCGAAACATCGAGCAACCCGAGCGAATCCTGCGACGGGTTGTGGACCTCGCGCGCCAGCAGGATCGCTCCCGCGCACGTCCCGAAAAACGCTCCGCCGTTCGCGGCGAACTGCTTGAGCGCCGCAAACAGACACTCTTCCTTCATCACCTTCAGGTGCGTCGTGCTCTCTCCGCCCGGTAGAATGATTCCGTCGACGCCCTGGAGGTCCTTCGGCAAACGCACGTATCCATGCTTGACGCCGATGCGGTCAAGCATCTTTCCGTGCGCTTCGTAGTCTCCCTGTATCGCAACAATCCCGATCTTCCGGTTCACAAATCACCAATCATTGATCGCGAGCTACCATCCCCGCGTTTGCAGCAAATCCTTCTCTTCCATCTGCCGCACGTCGAGGCCCTTCATCGCCTCGCCGAGTTCTTCCGAAGCCTCAAGGACGATCTTGGCGTCCTTGTAGTGCGTCGTCGCCTTCACGATCGCTCTCGCCCGCTTGGCCGGATCGCTCGACTTGAAAATCCCCGATCCGACGAACACCGCTTCGGCACCAAGATGCATTACGAGCGCCGCGTCGGCGGGTGTCGCGATGCCGCCCGCCGAAAAATTCGGCACAGGCAGCTTCCCGCTCTTAGCCACCCAGGCGACCAGCTCGAACGGCGCACCCAGTTCCTTCGCCTCGTGCACCAATTCCTCTTCGCCGAGCGTCGTCAGCCGCTTCACGCCGCTGACGATCGTCCGCATGTGCCGCACCGCCTCGACGATATTCCCGGAACCGGCCTCGCCCTTCGTGCGAATCATCGCCGCGCCTTCGGTGATTCGACGCAGCGCCTCGCCCAGGTTCCGCGCGCCGCAAACGAACGGCACCTTGAACCCGTGCTTCCACACGTGGTGCTCTTCGTCCGCCGGCGTCAGCACTTCGCTCTCGTCGATGTAGTCGACTTCGAGCGCCTCCAGCACCTGCGCCTCCGCGAAGTGCCCGATGCGCACCTTCGCCATCACGGGGATCGACACCGTGTCCATGATCTCGCGGATCACGCGCGGGGCCGCCATACGCGCCACGCCGCCTTCCTTGCGGATGTCGCTCGGCACGCGCTCCAGCGCCATCACCGAACACGCCCCCGCCTCTTCGGCGATCTTGGCCTGCTCGGCGTTGGTCACGTCCATGATCACGCCGCCCTTCAGCATTTCCGCCAAGCCAACCTTCACGCGCCACAGATTGTTGTTCATCAAGTCCATTGTCTGCCCCTTTGCTGGCCTGAGACGGATGCGAACCGCTCCAAGCCGTCGAAATCTATTTCTGTTTGCTCTCTGGGCTCGCCGCTCCGTCGCCCGCGTTCGAACTCGAATAGAACTGTGCGCGGCTCACCTCGATGAAAGTCGCCCGGCCGCGCGCCAGCACGACTCCCGAACTGTTGCGGATCTCGCCCGCTCGCTCTCGCACGCGTCCGTTTCGGCCGGTCTCCCACCCTTCCACGACCAGATCGTGCCCCACCGGCACCGGCTTCCGATATTCCACCACCAGCTCCGCCGTCACTGCGTGATCCTGCGCGAAGCGGCTGACCTTCGCCATCACCTCGTCGAGCAGCGTTGCGATGATGCCGCCGTGCAGGAAACCTGTGGCCCCCTGATACTCCGGCCCGATGCTGAATGTCCCCCGAATCCGCTTGGCCGCATCGTCCTGGTCGAAGGTGAGTTGCATGCCGCGCGCGTTCGCTCCGCCGCAGCCGAAGCAATGATTGGTCGGGTTGGGTGGCAGCAGCATTCCGGGCTCTCAGACCAGCGCCACGCGCGCCCGGAACTCGTCCCGGGCACCGCGCTGCCGCTTCCGGAATTCGCTCTTCAGCAATTCCGCGAACGTCTGAATCCCGCGCGCAATCGACTTTTCGTCCACGCTCGAAAATCCCAGTCGCAACGTATTCGGCTGCGGATTCTGCGAGTAGAAATGCCGCCCCGGAACGAAGTAGATCCCTCGCTCGCGCGCGTGAATCAGCAAGTCGCCGGCATCGAAACCCGGAGGCAGCGTCACCCACACCGTCATCCCGCCTTCCGGACGTGTCCAGGCAGTAGCCTCCGGCATGTGCTTTTCGAGCGCCTCTTCCATCGCCTCCAGCCGCGACCGGTGGACTTCCTTCATGCGGGCGAGGTGCCGCTTCAAATGCCCGCGCTGTATGAACTCGGCCAGCGTGGCCTGCGAGAGCTGATCGGTGTGCAGGTCGGTCGTGAGCTTGACCAGGCGCAACCGCTCGATGGCGCTCTCCGCGCCGATGCACCAGCCGACTCGCAGCCCCGGAAAGGCGATCTTCGAAAAGCTGTCGATCTGAATCACGTTGCCATGCGTGTCGAGCGAACGCAGCGACGGCGGCGCATTGCCGCGCAGCCGGGTGCGGGCATAGATGCTGTCCTCGATGATCGGCACCTGATAGCGCGCCGCCACTTCGAGCAGGCGCCTTCGCTGTTCGAGCGGCATCGCCGTGCCGGTAGGATTGTGAAAATCCGGCGTGATGAAGATGAACTTCACTCGGTTTTGCAGCAACACGTTCTCAAGCGCGTCGACGTCCAGACCGACGTGGCCCGTCCGCGTCACGTCGGTTTCCACCGGCACCGGAAGCGTACGCACGCGCGCCCCCGCGAAAATCGAAATCGCGCCCGGATACGCTGGGTTCTCGAGGGCCACCGCGTCGCCGGCGCGAATGAACGCCTTGCAGATCAGGTCGATCGCCTGCTGCGCGCCGTCCGTGACCAGCAGTTGCTCGGAACGGACGCTCAGCCCTTCCCCGCGAAACCAATCGATGAGCGCGCGCCGCAGCGGCTCGTATCCGTCGCTCGAGCCGAGTTGCAGGATCCGCCGCCCTTCCCGCCGCAGGACGGCGTTCGAGCAGCGGCGGAACTCCTCGATCGGGAAGAACTCTTCGGACGGCCGCGCGCACGTGAAGGCGATCGCTCCCGCGGGGACGTCCGGCATCAACCGGCTCAGCCCTTCGTCGCCGCGTTCATCCGCGAAGAGCGCCTCCCAACGCGCTGCTCCCCCGTTTCCGTTCGTGCGCGGCGGCGGAGAAAACTGCCGCACGGGCATGCCGCAAATAAACGTTCCGCGACCCACGTGTCCTTCGATCAATCCCTCCGATTCGAGCTCCGCGTAGGCATTCGCTACGGTCGTGCGGTGCACTCCGAGTTGCGTCGCCAGCTCGCGGCTCGCCGGGATTCGGTCGCCCGTGCGGAGATCGCCCGAATGGACCAACGCGCGAAGCTGATCGCGCAGCTGGACGTACAGCGGAATGTGGCTTTCAGCCTGAAGGTGTAGTGGCAGCATTGGCCTCGTCCTTCAGGCCAATATACCGCAGATTCGGAAAGCGTAAAGCGCCAATTTGGTCGCCTCGGAGATTTTCAGTAGAGGCGCACCTTCGACACCTTAACCGGGCCTCAGGTGTCACTTTTCGCCCGCTAGACAGGGTTATTCGGTGAACAATTTCGACTGTGCGCCGAGCACGGCGCCAATTCCGCGCGTGGCCCGCGGCGAGCGCCGCGCCACGCCGACCACTCCCAGGACCTTCATTTCCGAGAGCGACGACCGGGGAATGAACATATACAGAACATTGCCGTGCAGATCGGGCGGTGTGAGGTGCACGCCGACATCGAGCAAATCCAGCAGATTGTTCGCGACGATGCCCTCCATCGAGTCTTCGTCGCGAAATCGCAATCGAACCCACAGCCCGTCCAGCTTGGGCCGGCTGAGGAAGGTCTTCCGCTCGGGCTCGAACGGATCTTTGAATTCGCGGACGAAATAGATGGCTTTCACATCGCGCAACGCGATCGATTCGTGCTCGCCATCAAGTGTAAGCAGATCAATCGCGTCCGAGTGACCCAGTGCCGCCGGGCTGACGTAGCCCTTTAGCGCCTTGCGGTCCGATAGCAGAACCACGACTTTCTTGTGGGTCGAGGCTGGGGTGCGATTCTTCACAAAACGGATGCCTTTTCGGGGAGATTATTGCCATGCCCTCACAGACTATGTTATCTTTATGCCGTTCGATTTCAAGTTGTTGGTGCTTAAAGGGTTAGCAACGGAGCGCCGCCGATCGACAGCAAAGGACAGATCCTAAGATCGGCCTCCCTTGTAGCTCTGATCACCGTTATCAGCCGGATTTGCGGATACCTACGCGATCAACGGGTGGCTCTCCTCCTCGGGACATCGCCCGCCGCCGACTCCTTCGTCCTCGCGTTCCGCATTCCCAGCCTGGTACGGCGAATGACAGGAGAAGGATCTCTCGGCGCTTCGCTGATCCCCGTTTTCACCCGTTACCTGCACGACAGTCCCGGAGAAGCCGCGTGGAGATTCGCGCGGCGAGTGTTCTGGGACATGGCCGTGGTTCTCGCCGTGATCACCGCGATGGGAGCGATTTTCTCACGACAGGTGGTCGGCATCTACACGTTGTTTGGCGGACATCACGCGGCGTGGGACCTTGCCGTCTATCTCAATCGAATCATTTTTCCGGCGATTCTGTTCGTGGGCCTGGCTGCCGTTGCGACGGCGATGCTGCACAGCTTTCGCGTCTTTGGATTGCCCGCGGCGACGCCGATCTTTTTCAACGCGGCGCTGATCGCGTGCTCGTTTGGCGTGGTGTACCGGCCCATTCTGCGATGGGCGCCGCCCGCCTATCGATCACCCGCGGTGGCGCTGGCGGTGGGCATCTTGATCGGCGGCGTGGTGCAGTTCGCCGTGCAAGTACCCGCGCTGGTTCGCCGCGGCATGAGCTTCCGGCCGGAAGTGTCTCTCTCGGACCCGGGCGTTCAGAAAGTGGCGCGCTTGATGGGGCCCGCGTTTTTCGGGATGAGCGTCTATCAGGTGAACATGTTCGTCGATACGGTGTTCGCGTTTTCGTGGCGAATGCCCTCGGGCAGCCCGACGTCGCTCTATCTGGCGGACCGCGTCATGCAGCTGGTGCTCGGAAGTTATGCGATCGCCGTTTCCACCGCGATTTTTCCGGCAATGGCTCACCAGATCGCCGCCCACAACTGGGACGAAATGAAGCGGACCTTCGGCTTTTCGATGCGGATCGTTTCCTTCATCACGATTCCAGCGGCAGTGGGACTCATTCTGCTGCGAAAGCCCATCATCCAGGTTCTCTTCGAGCACGGGCAGTTCAGCAGCGAATCGACGCAGCTGACCGCGCACGCGCTGTTGTTCTACTCGCTCGGCCTGCCTGCGTTCGCGGCAATCAAAATGATCACGCCGATGTACTACTCGACGCAGGATACGATGACGCCGGCCCGCGTCGGCCTCTGCGCGCTGGGGCTGAACGTGGCATTGAACGCGATTTTTCTGCTGTTCTTTTTCCGGGCGCTTTCGAACGGGAGCCCGGCGCTGGCGAGTTCGCTTGTGGCGTATTTCAACTTCGGCGCTCTGCTCCTGCTTTTCCGCAAGCGTTACGGGCCGTTGGGCGCGAAAGGGATGATCATCTCTCTGGTGAAGATTTCAGTATGTGCGGCACTGATGGCCGCGGTGTCCTACGCAGGATTGCGGGCCGTCCATCTATTGGCCGACCGCCAGCTGCTGGCCGAGGCAGGCTTGCTGACGGCCGTTGTGCTGGTTTCGGCGGCCGTCTATTTCGCTCTGGCGCGACTGCTGCGCTGCGAAGAGCTGTCTGAGTTTTTCTTGCTGCTGCGGCGAGATGAGGCGGCCGAAGCCGTGGCGCAAAGCGCGGCTCCGTAAGGGGCGCAGGAGCAGCGCCGCGAGCTCGATCGGGGTGTAGGCCAGCCGAATGTAATTGGGGGGCACGCAACTTGGAAGCGCACGCTCGGACATTTCTGAACTCGCTGCGGGTGGAAAAGGGGCTCTCCGACAATACCCTGCAGGCCTACCGCCGCGACATGGAGAAATTCGTCGCGTTTGCGCAACAGCGGAAGCTTTCCACCGGCCGCGTGGAGCGAAGCGACATCGTCGATTTCCTCGGCTCGCTGTACCGCAAGGGCCTGGACAGCCGCTCCGTAGCGCGGCATCTGGTGACGGTCCGCAGTTTCTTCCGGTTCGCGCTGCTCGAAGGCTACGTGAAGGAAGATCCTGCCGCGACGATCGAATCGCCGAAGTTCCGTCACAGTCTGCCGGAGTTCCTCAGCCTGGACGAGGTGGACCGCCTATTGCAGCAGCCGGACACGACGACGACTGCGGGCATGCGCGACCGCGCGATGATCGAGTTGATGTATTCCTGCGGCCTGCGCGTGTCAGAGCTTTGCGGCCTGCGCGTAGCCGATCTGCAGCACGAGGAAGGGTGCCTCCGCTGCGTCGGCAAGGGCGACAAGGAGCGGCTCGTCCCGGTGGGGCGGCGCGCGCTGGAAGCGGTCCAGCGGTATCTGCGGGAATCACGGCCGCAGCTACTGCGCGACGAGTCTTCCCCGTTTCTGTTTCTCAATCCGCGGGGCCAACCCGTCAATCGGATCTCTTTCTGGAAGCTGCTGCGGGACTATGGGCGGAAGACCAAACTGCGGAAGCAATTGACGCCGCACATGCTGCGCCACAGTTTTGCGACGCACCTTCTCGATCGCGGCGCGGACCTCCGTTCGGTGCAACTGATGCTGGGCCATTCGGATATCTCGACGACGCAGATCTATACGCACGTGGTCGAGGAGCGACTGAAGCAGGTATACAAAGCACATCATCCCCGCGCCTGAAGCAGCCGCGGGACACGGTAGGAGGAGCACGACCTCATGCCCGATTACATGTACCTACTCGAAAGCAGGCTCTCTCCCGAGCAACGCGCCGCGCTGGAGCGCGTGCAGGAACTGGCGCGCATGCAGGATTTGAACATCTATCTGACGGGCGGAGCGATCCGCGATCTGATCTCCGGGCAGCCGATCCGCGACCTGGACTTCACCGTGGAAGGCAACCCGGTGCGCATGGTGAGGGAGCTCGAAAAGGGCGGAGCGCGGGTGGCGCACGAGAACGAGCGGCTGCGGCACTACGAGCTCGTGTTCGCGGGAGACGCGGACGGATCGATCTCCGCGGCCTATGACGAGGTCTACGAACGGCCTGGCGCGAAGCCCGAGCAGCGGTTTGCAAGCATCATGGAAGATTTGCGCCGCCGCGATTTTTCGATGAACGCCATCGCGATTTCGCTCAACCCGAATTCCCGCGGCCTGCTGCTGGATCCGACCAATGGGCTGGCCGATCTGGAGCGGCAGGAAGTGCGCTCCTTATCGATCCACGCCTTTACGAATCAGCCGATCCGCCTCATGCGCATCCTGCGCTACTGCGCCCGCATGGGATCGAAAATGGAGTCGCGGACGCAGGAGTGGTTCGATCTGGCGATGGAGCGCGGCCTGCACGAGAACATCGGAGGCGCCGACGCGGGAGAGGAGGTCCGCCAGCTGGCGCGGGAAGATCAGCCTGCGGCGATTCTCAAGCAGTGGGAGGCGCGAGACCTGCTGGCGGCCATCTACCCGCAGCTGCAGCGCCGCAAGCCGGACTACGACGGGCTGAACAAGCTGGCGCGGGTCCGTACCAACTATTTGGCCGCCGGAATTCGTCCGCGCCTGCAATCGGCCGTGACCTACTACGTGCTCGGCCGGCTGAAATCGCGGGAGGCCGCGGCCGCGATGCGCCGCCTGGAATTCCGCGCCGCCGAGGTGGAATTGATTTCGCGCCTGGTTCCCGAGGCGCAGAAGATCGTCAAGATGCTGAAAGGCCGCAAGACGAACGCTCCGCGCGACGCCTACTTCTATCTGGCTTCGCTGCCGCCGGAGATGCTCGTTTTCATCGAGGTGGAAATGCCCAATCCTCGGGCGCTTTCGAAGATCCGGAACTACATCCAGAAGTGGCGCCCGATGCGCCTGGCTCTGCCCGTTGCGGAACTGGATGCGCTGGGCGTGCCGCGCGGACCGAAGTTCGACAAGATCATCGAGCAGCTTTTCGAATTGCAGCTTCGCGGAAAGGCGCGCTCTCCGGAAGACCGCACAAAGGCGCTCCGCTCGCTGGCCGGAATCAAGGAAGAGCCGAAGAAGAAAGAAGAGAAGGAAAAGAAGAAGCGCAAGGACAAGGAAGCAGCGGCCCCGAAGCAGCCGGAAGCGAAGCGCGCGGAGAAGCCGGGCGCCGCCGCCCCAGCCGAAGCAGCCGGCGCGAAAGCGCCGTCGAAGGTCGGACAGCCCGGCGCCGATCGACGCGCGGCCCGAAAGCATACGGCGCCCACCCATCCGAAGCCACGCGCCGGCAAGAAGTCGCGCGGGCGGTAGCCCGCCAGCGATCGGGCCCGCCATATCCGGATCCATGATCTTGAATCGCCAGCGCCGAATTCGGGTTCCTTTGGGACGGCTCGAGAGCTTCTTGGCGCGAGCGCTCAGAGAATTGCGCCTGTCCCGCGACTCGGTCACGGTTTGCCTTGTGACCGATGCAGAAATCGGCCGGTGGAACCGGCGCTATCGGGGCAAACGGAAGCCGACCGATGTTCTGTCCTTCCCCGCGGACGCCGAAGCCCGGGACCGGCAAGCATCCCGTCGACGCCGGGTGCGAGCGCCCGCGGATCACTATGTGGGCGACATCGCGATCGCGCCGGCGGTGGCGCGGCGCAACGCGCTCCGCTTCGGCCGCACGTTCGAGGATGAGATGCGCATCCTGATCCTGCATGGCGCGCTGCATCTGATGGGCTACGACCACGAAACAGACACG
>Ga0335080_10003377_pt1 | contig 16155 bp, 14 predicted proteins | sample Lox_Sample_34_FD_206720 | JGI IMG/M metagenome (GOLD analysis project Ga0335080, IMG submission 206720) | Soil microbial communities from Loxahatchee National Wildlife Refuge, Florida, United States - Lox_Sample_3.4 | ecosystem: Environmental > Terrestrial > Soil > Wetlands | place: USA...
GCCGGTCGCCGCAATTCCCGAGATCGTCGAGCTCAACATCGGCTTCGCGATCATCGCGCGGTCGATCTTCTCGGGCCTCGATGCCGCGGTGCGCGAGATGAAGCGGCTGATGCGCGAGGCGCGCGGCGGATGATCTTCGGCATCGGCACCGACCTCGTCGAGGTCGCGCGGATCGCGGCGAGCCACCGGCGCTTCGGACGCCACTTCATCGAGCGGCTGCTGATGCCCGAGGAGCTCGCGCGCTTCGAGCGACTGCCGGCCATCGAGGGCCGCGCCGTCCGGTTCCTGAGCCAGCGCTTTGCCGCCAAGGAGGCGATCGTCAAGGCGCTCGGCACGGGCTTCGCGCACGGGGTCTGGATCCGCGACTGCGGCGTGGTCCAGAACGCCTGGGGGCGGCCCGAGGTCGTGTGGTCGGCGCGCGGCGCGGCGGTCGCCGCCAAGCTCGGGGCCGGCGCCGGCCACGTGACGCTGACCGACGAGGGCGGGTTCGTGCTCGCGGTCGCGGTGCTCGAGCGGGCGGCGCCGGCGGGCGGACCGGCCTGATGCGGGAGGCCGAGGAGGCCGAGGTCGTCGACCTCGACCACGACGGCCGCGGCGTCGCGCGCCTGGGCGGCAAGGCGGTGTTCGTCGCCGGGGCGCTGCCCGGCGAGCGCGTGCTGCTGAGAAGGCTGCGGCGCCGTGCGCGGCACGACGAGGCGATCCTCCTCGAGGTGCGCGCGGCCTCGCCGCTGCGCGTTGATCCCGCCTGCGCGCACTACGGGCGCTGCGGCGGCTGCGCGCTGCAGCACCTCGCGCCGGCGGCGCAGGTCGAGGCCAAGGGCCGGGAACTCGCGAACGCGCTGGCGCGGATCGGGCACGTCGAGCCCGAGGCGTGGCTCGCGCCCCTGACGGGGCCCAGCTACCACTACCGGCGGCGCGCGCGGCTCGGCGTGCGGGTGCTGCCGCGCAGCGGCCGGGCGATCGTGGGGTTTCGGGAACGCACCTCGCCACGGCTCGCGGACGTGCGCAGCTGCGAGGTGCTGGCCCCGCCGGTCGGTGCGCTGTGCGAGGCGCTCGGCGAGCTGATCGGCATGCTGTCGGTCGCCGAGCGCCTTCCGCAGATCGAGGTCGCGGTCGGCGAGCGCGCCACGGTGCTCGTCGCGCGCGTCCTGAGCGCGCCGAGCGCGGCGGACCTCGAGCGGCTGCGCGAGTTCGGCCGTTCGCATGGCGTCGAGTTCTGGCTGCAGCCCGGGGGTGCCGAGACCGCGGCGCCGATCGACCCGCCGGGCGCGGTGCTCGACTACACGCTGCCGGAGTTCGGCGTCACGCTCGAGTTCGCGCCGCTCGACTTCGTGCAGGTGAATGCGGAGCTCAACCGCCGGATGGTCGGACGCGCGATCGAGCTGCTGGCGCCGGAGCCAGGCGATGCGGTCCTCGACCTCTACTGCGGGCTCGGCAACTTCACGCTGCCGCTCGCCCGGAGCGCCGCCGAGGTGCAGGGGATCGAGGGCGAGGCCGGGCTCGTCGCGCGCGCGCGCCGCAACGCCGAGCTGAACGGCCTCGGCAACGCGCGCTTCGCGCTGGCCGACCTCGCGGTGCCGCCCGGCCGGGAACCGTGGGCCCAGCGGCGCTACCAGCGCGTGCTGCTCGACCCGCCGCGGGCCGGAGCCGAGGCGGTCCTCGGGCTGATCGGCGCGAGCGGGGCCCGGCGCGTCGTGTATATTTCGTGCCATCCGGCGAGCCTGGCGCGCGACGCCGGGCTGCTCGTGCAGCAGCACGGGTTCCGATTGGGGGCGGCCGGAGTCATGGACATGTTCCCGCACACCGCTCATGTCGAGTCGATCGCGGTGTTCGAGCGCGACGCATGACGCTCGGCTGCCTGATGGTCGACGTCGCGGGGCGCAGCCTGCTGCCGGAGGACCGCGAGGTGCTCGAGCACCCGCTGGTCGGCGGCGTCATCCTGTTCACGCGCAACTACGAGGAGCCGTCGCAGCTCGCGGCACTGGTGGCCGAGATCCGCGCGCTGCGCACGCCGCCGCTGCTGGTCGCGGTCGACCACGAGGGCGGGCGCGTGCAGCGCTTTCGCAGCGACTTCACGCGCGTGCCGCCCATGCACCGGATCGGGCGCGAGTACGACCTCGACCACGCGCGCGGCCGGGAGCTCGCGCGCGAGGCCGGGTGGATCATCGGCGCGGAACTGCGCGCCTGCGGCATCGACCTCGCGTTCACGCCGGTCGTCGACCTCGAATACGGCGTCAGCGAGGTCATCGGCGACCGCGCCTTCCACGCCAAGTCCGAGGTGGTCGCCGTGCTCGCGGGCGCGCTGGTCGCGGGACTGCGCGAGGCGGGCATGAGCGCGACCGCCAAGCACTTCCCCGGACACGGCGCCGTGGCCGCCGACTCGCACGTCGCGCTGCCGGTGGACCGACGCGAATTCGCGGACCTCGAGGCGGACCTGTTGCCGTACCGGCGCCTGATCGCCAACGGCCTGCCGTCGGTGATGATGGCCCACGTCGTGTACCCGGCGGTCGACGCGCTGCCGGCGAGCCTGTCGACGCGCTGGATCACGGACATCCTGCGTGGCGAGCTCGACTTCAGAGGCGCGGTGTTCACCGACGACCTCAGCATGGCGGGCGCGGCGGCGTTCGGTGGCATCGTCGCGCGCACGCGCCTCGCGCTCGCGGCCGGCTGCGACATGCTGCTGGTCTGCAATGCGCGCGCCGCGGTGCTCGAGCTCCTCGCGGAGCTCGACGTGCGCCCGGAGCCGGTGTCGGCGCTGCGCATCGCGCGCCTGCACGGCCGCGGTCCCGCACCCGGGCTCGCGGCGCGCTCGGAGCTGATGGCCTCGGCGCGCTGGCGCAGCGCCCGGCTCGCGCTCGAACGCGCCAGCGACGCGCGCCCGCAGCTGGTGCTCGACGGAGAAGCCTCGTGACGCTGCCGGACAGCCTGACGCTCGCCTTGCTCGACCAGCTGCCGGAGGCGATCGCCGTCGTCGACGCGCGCGTCGAGGGCCTGCCGATCGTGCTCGCCAACCAGGGGCTGCTGCAGATGCGCGCCCGCTCGCGCGAGGAGATCGTGCGCGCCGGCCTTGCGGGGCTGCTTGGCGACGGCGCGGGTGGCGCGCGGACCGCGGAAGTCGCGGCGGTGATCGCGCGCGGCGAGCCGCTCGCGGTGCGGGTCGCCATCGAAGGGGCGCGCGGGCCGATGTCGGCCGAGATCCGCTTCGAGCCGCTGCGCGATGCCGCCGGCGTCGTCACCCATTTCGTGTGCTTTCACAGCCAGCTGCCCGGCGCGCCGCCGCGCGAGGCCGAGCAGCCGACGCGCCCGCCGCTGCCGCGCGAGGACCGGCTGACGGGCCTGCGGCACATCGAGTACTTCCACGAGCTCTTCCGCCGCGACTTCGCGATCGCGCAGCGCGAGGGTCGGGCGCTGACCGTGTTCCTGGCCGACATCGACGCGCTCGGCCTCTACAACGACACCTTCGGGCGCCAGGCCGGCGACTCGGTGATCCGCCGCGTCGGGCGTGCGCTCTCGAGCGCGCTCAGGCGCGCGAGCGACCTCGTTGCGCGCGTCGAGGGCGGGCGGTTCGTCGGCTTCTCCGTCGGCATGGATGCGGCGCAGGCGCGGCGTCACGGCGAGACGCTGGCGGCACGCGTGCGCGAACTGCACATGCACCATCCGCATTCGCCGGTCGCGAAGATCGTCACCGTCAGCATCGGCGCCGGGCACTTGGTACCGGCGCCGCAGTCCTCGCCCGAGCAGCTGCTGAAGTCCGCGCAGCGCGCGCTCGACAAGGCGCGCGAGGGCGGCCGCAACCGGGTCGCGATCGACGAGTAGGGGACTTCAGCGATGCGCGGGCGTGAACGCGAGCCGCACGTTGCCCCAGTGACGCCCGCCAACGACGATCGGCGCGTCGACTTCCTTGAGGATCACGAACTGCCCGCCGCCCATGTCGCGGCGGTAGGTCTGGACAAGGAACGGCTTCTGGTTGGCGCCCGCGGCCTTGCCGGTGCGGTCCTGGAACAGGCGCCGGTTGCGGCAGTTCGCCGCGTTCCACGCGGGGTCCGCGCCCTGCGGCTTCGAGTACTTGAGGTTGTGCGTCGGCAGGAAGCCGCTGCGGTCGACCGCGGCGCAGAACACGACCCGCGACGACCACTCGAGCACGCTCTCCTGGACCGGCGGCAGCAGCTCGTCGGTGAGCTCGACGAAGGCGGTGGCGTACTGCTGCGGGTTGGTCCCGACGATCGGGCGGTAGTGGTCGTCGAAGAGCTGCGCCATGCGGATCGCGCCGCTCGCGACGGCCTCCTCGAAGCGCGCGCTGATCTCGTTGGCGACGTCGATCGCCGCGGCGATGAACGGCGAGTCGTCGGTCTCGGCGCCGGATGCGGCGGTGAGCTCGATCAGCCGCTCGCTCATCGCAAGCAGGCGGCTGGCCTTGCCGGCAGCCCCGCCGAGCGAGTGCTCGAAGCCCGCGACCTTGGCCGCCATGTCCCGCGCCGAGCGGTCGACGTCGGCGCAGTGCTGCACGTTCTCGGCGGCGCGGCCGGCGACGGCGGCGATGCCGCCCTCGATGGCGGCGAACTCGCCGCGGAAGCGCTCGAGCGCGCCGTCGACCGAGGCGCGCAGTCCCGCCGCGGCGCCTTTGCCCTCCGGGGCCCGGCTCGCGAGGGCCTGGACGGTCGCCGTCAGCTCGTCGAGCGTCGCCCCGATCGTCAGGCTCGCCTTCTGGATCTGCTCGGCGAGGTCGCGTACCGAGGCGGCGACGATCGCGAAGGTCTGGCCATTCTTGCCGGCGCGCGCCGCCTGCACCGAGGCGTTCAGCGCGACGACGCGGGTCTGCAGCGCGATCCGCGAGATCTCGTGCGTCGCGCCCGACACCTGCGCGAGCGTGCCGCCGACCGAGTTGAGCCCGGCCTCGATGCTGCCGATCGCCGCGTGCAGCGCCGCCTCGACGCGCTCGCGGGTGCGGCGCGCGTGGTCGACGGCCGCCTGCGCCTCGTTGCCGATGCTCTGGTTGGCCGACAGCATGCCGGCCACCCGGCCCTCGATGTCGGCGAAGGTCGTCGCCTGGGTGCGCGCGAGGCCCTTCATGTCCTCGATCGTGCCGGCGATGTCGGCCATCTCGCAGCCGAGCACGCCCGCCGCGATCGCCGCCTCGCCGACGACCTGCTCGAGCGCGACGGCCGCGCCGGCAGCGGCTCGCGGCGCCGGGGTCGGTAAGGGCTCGGATTCACTGCGCAGCCCGCTCGAGCGGGTCGAAAGCGCGTTTGCGGCCACGTCGCGGGCTCCTGATCCTCGTCGCCCACACTGTCGGCGGCGGGGCGGGGAACTTGAGCGCGGCGTCGGGCTCAGTCGGCGGCGGTCCCGCCGCGCGACGGAACGACCTGGGCGATCACCCCGAAGGCCGGGTGGTCGAAGTAGTGGCGCTCGCCGAACTTGACGCGCCGCTTCTCGCGCAGCCCGTAGCTGACGCCGGGCCCGGCGAGGTAGTCGACGTCGACGCCGAGGAACAGGTACTGGCCGCGCTGCAGCCCGACCGAGCCGGCGAGCGGCGCGCCTTCCTTGAGCACGTCCTCGAGGCGCGCCGTCGTTCGCCCGTTCGGCGGCACCAGCGCCGCCCACGCGGTGTGCGCGAGCACCGGATAGTCGCCGTGGCGCAGGATCGCCTGCTCGAAGCCCGTCAGCTGCCAGGCCGACTCGGGCAGCGTCTCGATCCGCCCCGGGATCGGCGTGATCACCGGCAGCGGCGCGACCGGCATCGCAACGGGCGCGGGACCGGGCTGGCGGAACACCAGCATCTCGACGAGGTAGCGGGCGGTGCCGGCCGGCGCCTCGGCCGCGAGGCTCGGCGTCGCGGCGGCGGCGGCGAGCGCGGTCAGGAACTCGCGGCGCGTCAGGCTCATGCCGGCAGTTTAACCGATGAGCCGGCGGCGAGCGTCGCGAGCAGCTCGTCCGCGCACTGGAAGCGCTCGGCCGGCGTCTCGGTGCGGCGCGTGAAGCGCAGGCGTGTCGCACCGTCGAGACGGTAGCGCTTCGGCTCCCTCTGCACGAGCTTCATCACGGTCAGGGGCTCGACGCGGTGCTCGGCCCCGAAGTCGACGAGTCCGCCCTGCGGGCCGACGTCGAGGCGCGTGAGCCCGAGCGCCGCGGCCTTGAGCTTGAGGCGCGTCACGCGGTACAGGTTCTCGAGCGCCGGCGGCAGCGGCCCGAAGCGGTCGATCATCTCGGCGGCGAGTTCCTCGAGCGCCTCGCGGTCGGGCGCCGCCGCCATGCGCTTGTAGAGCACGAGCCGCAGGTGCACGTCCGGCATGTAGTCGGACGGGATCAGCGCCGGCACGTGCAGGTCGAGCTCGGGCCCCGAGTGCAGCGGCGCCTCGAGGTCGGGCTGGCGGCCCGCCTTCAGCGCCTTGACCGCGCGCTCGAGGAGCTCGAGGTAGAGCGCGAAGCCGATCTCGGTGATCTGGCCGCTCTGCTCCTCGCCGAGCAGCTCGCCGGCACCGCGGATCTCGAGGTCGTGGGTCGCGAGCGCGAAGCCGGCGCCGAGGTCCTCGAGCGACTCGATCGCCTCGAGGCGCTTCGCGGCGTCGGCGCTGAGCGCCGCCTTCGGCGGCGCGATCAGGTAGGCAAACGCGCGGTGGTGCGAGCGCCCGACGCGGCCGCGCAGCTGGTGCAGCTGCGCGAGTCCGAAGCGGTCGGCGCGGTCGATGATCATCGTGTTCGCGGTCGGCACGTCGATGCCGCTCTCGATGATCGTCGTGCACAGCAGCAGGTTGAAGCGGCGGTGATAGAAGTCGAGCATCAGCCGCTCGAGGTCCCGCTCGCGCATCTGGCCGTGGCCGACGCGCACCTCGGCCTCGGGGACGAGCGCGCGGATCTCCGCGGCGCGCCGCTCGATCGATTCGACGGCGTTGTGCACGAAATACACCTGGCCGCCGCGACGGATCTCGCGCAGGATCGCCTCGCGCACGGTCGCCGCGTTCCACTCGAGCACGAAGGTCTGCACCGCGAGCCGCTCGGCGGGCGGCGTCGTGATCAGCGACAGGTCGCGCAACCCGCCGAGCGACATGTTGAGCGTCCTCGGGATCGGCGTCGCCGTGAGCGTCAGCACGTCGACGTCGGCGCGCAGCGCCTTCAGGCGCTCCTTGTCCCGCACCCCGAAGCGGTGCTCCTCGTCGACGATCACGAGGCCGAGGCGCTGGAAGCGCACGCCGGCCTGCAGCAACCGGTGGGTCGCGATCACGATGTCGATCGTGCCGGAGGCGAGGCCGTCGAGCACCTCCCTGGCCTCCTTCCCGGAGCGAAAGCGCGACAGGCTCGCGATGCGCACCGGCCAGTCGGCGAAGCGGTCGGTGAAGCTCTGGTGGTGCTGCTGGGCGAGCAGCGTCGTCGGCACGAGCACCGCGACCTGGCGTCCCGCCTGCACGGCGGCGAAGGCCGCGCGCATCGCGACCTCGGTCTTGCCGAAGCCGACGTCGCCGCACACGACGCGATCCATGGGCTTCGCGGTCGCGAGGTCGGCGAGCACGGCGCGGATCGCCTCCAGCTGGTCGTGCGTCTCCTCGAACGGGAAGGCGGCCTCGAAGGCCGCGTAGTCGCGGGCGTCGGGGGACATGGCGCTGCCGACCCGCGCCGCGCGCCGCGCGTAGAGGTCGAGGAGCTCGGCGGCGACGTCGCGGATGCGCTCGGCGGCGCGCTTGCGCGCCTTGCCCCACTCACTGCCGCCGAGCTTGTGTAGCGGCGCGCTCTCGGCCGGCGCGCCGGTGTAGCGGGTCACCCGTGCGAGCGCGGTGACGGGCACGTAGAGCTTGTCGCCGCCCTGGTACTCGATGATCAGGAACTCGTGCGGCGCGCCGTCGACGTCGAGCGTCTTCAGGCCCTGGTAGCGACCGACGCCGTGGTCCTCGTGGACGACCGGAGCGCCGAGCGTCAGGTCGCGCAGGTCGCGCAGGATCTGCTCGGGGTCGCGCTCGGCGCGCCGTCGGCGGCGCTCCTGCCGGGCGCGCTCGCCGTAGAGCTGCTCCTCGGTGACGAGCGCGAGCCCCTCCGCGGCGAGCCAGAGCCCGCCGGCCGCGGGCGCGATGGTGATCGCAAGCCGCGGGTCGCGGCCCGCGAACTCCGCCCAGCCTGCGACCGCCTGCGGGAAGCGATCGACCCGGTGCAGCAGCTCGAGCAGCACCTCGCGCCGGCCGGCGGACTCGGCGGCGATCAGCACGCGTCCCTCGAAGGCGTCGATGAAGTTCGAGAGCGCCGCGGCCGGGGGGTCCGCGCGCGGATCGATGCGCAGCGGCGGCGGGGCGGCGCTCCCGTAGTTGCGATAGGGGATGCCGGCTGCGTCGGCGGCGATCGGCTCGACCTTGACACTGCCGGCGACGATCCGCGTGTGGCGCGCGAGCGCCGCGTCGAACTCCTCGGGCGCGAGGAACACCTCGGCCGGGTTCAGCAGCGGCCGTTCGATGTCGTGGCGGCGCTGCTCGTGGCGCTCGCTGATGGCGGTCCACGCCTCGGCGGCGACGGTGCCCGCGCCGCAGGCGTCGACGACGAGCGTCGCGCTCGGCAGGTACTCGAAGAGCGTCGCGAGCGTGTCGAAGCACAACGGCAGGTAGTACTCGATGCCGCCGACCGGCAGGCCCTCGCTGACGCTCTTGTAGATCTGCGAGCGCGTGACGTCGCCCTCGAAGCGCTGGCGGTAGCGGCGCCGAAAGTCGCGGATCGCCTCGGGCGTCAGCGCGAACTCGCGCGCCGGCAGGAGCCGGATGCGCTCGAGCTTCTCGCCGGAGCGCTGTGTCTCGGCGTCGAACACGCGGATGCTGTCGATGTCGGTGTCAAAGAGGTCGATGCGGTAGGGCGCCTGGGCGCCCATCGGCCACAGGTCGACCAGCGAGCCGCGCAGCGCAAACTCGCCGGGCGCCGCCACCTGCGTGACGCTCGCGTAGCCGGCGGCCGCGAGCCGGCCGCGAAACGCCGCAAGATCGAGCGTCTCGCCGCTCGCGAGCACCAGCGTGTGCGCGGCGACGAAGCCGGGCGGCGGCAGGCGCATCATGGCCGCGTCGACGGCGACGACGACGAGGCCTGGGCCGAGCGCCGGCAACGCGGCGAGCGTCGCGAGGCGCTGCGAGGTGATGTCCGGGTGCGGGGAGAAGACGTCGTACGGCAGCGTCTCGTAGTCCGGGAGCGCGTGGAGCGGCAGCTGCGGCGGCGCGAAGAACCGCAGCTCCGCCGCGAGGCGCTCCGCCTCGCGCGCACTCGCCGCGAGCACGAGCGTCGGACCCGGGTGGCGCGCCGCGGCCGCGGCGATCGCGAGCGACAGCGCGCCCCCGTAGAGCTCGCCCCAGCGCACTTCGGGTGCGGCGGCAGTCGGCAGCAGCGGTTCGAAGACGGTCGGCACGCGCGTTCAGGCTCGCAAAGGCAAACGACACCGCCCCGGCCTTGCACAGGCCGGGGGGTGGGGCGCAGAGGATACCGATTGCGGCGGCGCGCGTAACGACTTGACGGGTGGCGCCCGCCTAAGTCGTCTCAGCCGGCGCTGGTGACGAGGACGGCGTGCAGGACGCGGTCGAACTCGAAGTAGACGACCATGCCGGGGTAGTCCCAGCGCGTGATCGGCGGCTGGCCGACGGCGGGATAGCGGGTCGCCGGCGCGCCGTAGCGGGCCTCGACGTCGCTCATCCTCATGCCGTTCTCGGGACGGTCGCCCGGCGCCGCGGCGCGGGCCGCGGTCGCCGGCGCATCCTCGGCGAGGGCCGGGAGCGAGGCGAAGGCGAGTGCAACGGCGAGCACAGAAACCAGACGGGCGGTCGATCGCATGGCGACACCTCCAAGATGACAATATATCACCCGCTCCGTGCACGGCTCCCGCCCCCGCCTGCCAGAACATGACGTGGTTCGCAGTTCCGGGCGGCCGTGGTCTAATCCCGCCATGATCCGGCCCCTCGAACTCTCCGTGGCGCTGCGCTACGTGCGCTCGCGCGCGACCGGGGTATCGCTGATCACGTGGCTCTCGCTCGCGGGCGTCGCGCTCGGGGTCCTCGCGCTCGTGGTGATCCTCTCGGTGATGAACGGCTTCGAGGCGGAGCTGCGCGACCGGCTGCTGAGCCTGTCGGCGCATGCGACGCTGTTGCCCGCGGAGGGGACGGCGATCGATGGCGATGCGCTCGCCCGGCGCGCCGCCGCGGCGCCCGGCGTCGTCGGCGCCGCGCCCTTCGTCGAGCAGCAGGCGCTCCTCGTGCACGGCGATCGGATGGAAGGGGCGATGGTGCGCGGCGTCGACCCGGCGCGCGAGCAGTCGGTGAGCCTGCTGGCGGGTGCGATCGTCGCCGGCCGGCTGTCGGACCTCGCGCCGGGGAAGGACGGGATCGTGCTCGGGCGGCTGCTCGCCTTCGAGCTCGGCGTCACGGTCGGCGACGAACTGACGGTGATGGTGCCCGAGAGCGGCGCCGGCGGCGAACTCAGCCCGCGGATGCGCGCGTTCACGGTGGTCGGCCTCTTCGAGGTCGGCATCCAGGACCACGACAGCGGGCTGGCGCTCGCCGACATCGCCGACGTGCGCGCGCTCGCCGGTGCCGCGGCGACGAGCGGCGTGCGGCTGCGGTTCACGGACGTGTTCGCCGCCCCGGCCGCGACCCGGGCGCTCGCGGCGGCGCTCGGGCCGGGACTCATCGGGCGCGACTGGACGGTCGAGAACTCGACTTACTTTCGCGCCATCCGCATCGAGAAGACGATGATGACGCTGCTGCTGCTGCTGGTCGTCGCGGTCGCGACGTTCAGCATCGTCGCCAACCTCGTGATGGTCGTGCGCGCCAAGCGCACCGACATCGCGATCCTGCGCACGCTCGGCCTCGCGCCGCGCGGGATCGTCGGCATCTTCCTCAGCGAAGGGGTCGTGATCGGCTGGTCGGGGGCGCTGATCGGCGTCGGCCTCGGGCTGCTGGTCGCCGCTCACGTCGAGGGCATCGTGCAGTTCCTCGAGCGCACCTTCCGCTTCCAGATCCTCGACGCCGACGTCTACTACGTGACGCGCATCCCGTCCCACGTCGAGGCCGGCGACGTGGTCGCGGTCGCGGCGGTTGCGCTCGTGCTGACGCTCGCGGCCACGATCTACCCGGCGCGGCGCGCGGCGCGCACCGAGCCCGCCGAGGCGCTGCGCTACGAATGAACCGCGTGCCGCTCCTCGAATGGCGGATCGCAGCGCGCTACCTGCGCGCGCAGACGGACAACCGCTTCCTGTCGTTCATCTCGCTGGTCGGCGCCGTCGGCGTCGCGCTCGGCGTCGCGGTGCTGCTCGTCGTGCTCGCGGTGATGAACGGCTTCGAGAGCGAGCTCAAGTCGCGGATCCTCGCGATGACCTCGCATGCGACGCTCGCGGGGCTCGACGGCCCGCTCGAGGACTGGGCGGCGCTCGCCGGGCGCGTCGCGCACGAGCCGCACGTGCTCGCGGTCGCCCCCTACGTCGAGGAGCGGGCGCTCGTGGCGCACGGCGCGCGCGTCAGCGGCGTGCTGGTGCGCGGCGTCGACGCGGCGGCCGAGGAGCGCGTGTCGGGGATCGCCGCGCACGTCGTCGCGGGCCGCCTCGCCGACCTGAGCCCGGGGAGCTACCGCACGCTGCTCGGCCGTGCGCTCGCCGCGGAGCTGAACGCCAAGGTCGGCGACACCGTCGTGCTCGCGGTCCCGATGGGCACGGCGACGCCGGTCGGCGTCGTGCCGCGCGTGCGCCGGCTGCTGGTCGCAGGCATCATCGACTCCGGCTTCTACGAGTTCGACCGCAACGTCGCGCTGCTGGAACTCGGCGACGCGGCGCGGATCTTCCGGCTCGGCGCCGGCATCAGCGGCCTGCGGCTCAAGGTCGACGAGCCCTTCGCCGCCGGGCGCATCGTCAGGAGCGTTGCGGTGGCGCAGGGCGGCGGCTTCACGATCAGCGACTGGACGCGCCAGCATGCGAACTTCTTCCGCTCGATCGCGACCACGAAGTCGATCCTGTTCGTGCTGCTGCTGCTGGTCGTCGGCGTCGCGGCGTTCAACATCGTCGCGACGCTGGTGATGCTGGTGCGCGAGAAGCAGTCCGACATCGCGATCCTGCGCACGCTCGGGCTCGCCCCGCGCAGCCTCCTCGCCGTGTTCATGATGCAGGGCACCGTCATCGGCCTCATCGGGACCCTCGCCGGGCTCGCGCTCGGGGTGCTGATCGCGGTCAACCTGACGACGCTGGTGCACGGCCTCGAGCACCTGCTGGGGACGACCCTGATCGATGCGCGCGTCTACTTCATCGACGAGCTGCCGGCGCGGCTCAGTGGCGCCGACGCCGTGCGGATCTCGGCGACCGCGTTCGTGCTGGCGGTCGCCTCGACGCTCTATCCGGCGCTGCGCGCGGCGCGCATCCAGCCGGCCGAGGCGCTGCGCCATGAATAGCCAGCCGGTGCTCGCGGCCCGCGGCCTCGTCAAGGAGTTCCGGCAGGGGCCGGTGGTGCTGCGGGTGCTGTCCGGCGTCGACTTCACGGTCGGCCGCGGCGAGCGCGTCGCGATCGTCGGCGCCTCGGGCTCGGGCAAGACGACGCTGCTGCAGCTGCTCGGCGGGCTCGACCTGCCGACCGCCGGCAGCGTCGACGTCGACGGCCAGCCGATGACGACGCTCGGGAACGCGGCGCGCGGCGCGCTTCGCAACCGGGCGATCGGCTTCGTCTACCAGTTCCACCACCTGCTGCCGGAATTCACCGCGCTCGAGAACGTCGCGATGCCGCTGCTGGTGCGCCGCGAGGCCCCGGCGCAAGCCTTCGCCGCGGCGCGCGCGGTGCTCGAACGGGTAGGGCTCGCCGAGCGGCTGACGCACCGGCCGGCGCAGCTCTCGGGCGGCGAGCGCCAGCGTGCTGCGGTCGCGCGGGCCCTCGTGACGCGGCCGGCGCTGGTGCTCGCGGACGAGCCGACCGGCAACCTCGACGGCAAGAACGCCGGACAGGTGTTTGAGCTCATGCTCGAGCTCAACCGCGAGTTCGGCTCGAGCCTCGTGATCGTGACCCACGACGAGCGCCTCGCGGCGCGGCTCGACCGCATCGCCGTCCTCACCGACGGCTTGCTGCACGATCGCCCGGCCGAAGGGATTGCCCCGCGGGCGGCAAACTGAAGTATCATCAGCGACTTACGCGGCACGAGGGCTGAAGCGCGCGATGTGGGAAATCATCAAGGCCGGCGGGCCGGTCATGTGGCCGATCATTGCGCTGTCGATCACCGCGGCGGCGATCCTGCTCGAGCGACTGTGGAGCCTGCAGGACGAGCGCGTGATTCCACGCGCGCTGACTGACAAGATCTGGAAGCTCGTCGAGAGCGGCCAGCTCACCGACAAGCACGTCGCGGCACTGGCGCAGAATTCCGCGCTCGGGCAGATCCTCGCCGCCGGTCTCGCCAATCGCCACCGGACCCGCGAGCACATCAAGGAAGCGATCGAGGACACGGGCCGGCACGTCGTCCACGAGCTCGAGCGCTTCCTCAACATGCTGGGCACGATCGCGGCGGTGTCGCCGCTGCTCGGGCTGCTCGGCACCGTCATCGGCATCATCACCGCGTTCAACGCGATCACCCAGCAGGGCGTCGGCGACCCGAAGATGCTGTCCGGCGGCATCGGCCAGGCGCTGATCGCGACCGCGGCGGGACTGATCGTCGCGATCCCGTCGCTGATGGGCTACCGCTACCTGCGCGGCAAGGTCGACGGCCTCGTGATCGCGATGGAGAAGGAGGCGCTGAAGCTCGTGCAGGCGCTCGATGAGCGCCGCGCCGAGCTGCTCGTGCAGCACCACGAGCTCGACCGCTCGGCGTCGGCGAGCGCCGCATGAAGTTCGGCCCGCGCCGCCACGTCGAGCCGGAGATCAACGTCACCTCCCTGATCGACGTCGTGTTGCTGCTCGTGATGTTCTTCATGGTGTCGACGACCTTCCAGCAGGACTCGCGCCTCAAGGTTCACCTGCCCGAGTCGAGCGCGCGGCCCGAGGCGCGGGTAGTCGATGCGGTCACGATCCTGGTCACCGCCGACGGCGCCTACCGCGTCAACGATCGCGCGCTCGTGAACCGCAGCCCGGAGACGTTGCGGGCGGCGCTCGAGAAGGTCGCGGGCCCCGGCGTGCACACGCAGGCGCTGACGATCCGTGCCGATGCCCGCGCGACCCACCAGGCGGTCGTGACCGCCATGGACATCGCCGGGCGCGTCGGATTCGCCCAGGTCAACATCGCGACCATCAATCAGCAACCGGGCGGATAGGTGAGCGTCTCCGCGACCGCGGCTGCGGGCCGGCCGCTCGACGTCTACCTGAGGCTGTTCAGCTACGCGCGACCCCACTGGCGGATGTTCCTGCTGGGGGTCGTCGGCATGGCGCTGTCGGCGGCGGTCGAGGCGGCGTGGCTGTGGCTCGCGCGCACGTTCCTCGACGGCACCTTCGTCAACCACGACCCCAGAACCCTGACGCTGGTGCCGGCGGCGATCGTCGTGATCTTCTTCGCGCGCGGCATCGGCGACTACGTGTCGCAGTACGCGCCGGGCTGGGTCGGGCGGCAGGTCGTCAAGAAGCTGCGTGGCGACCTGTTCCGCCACTACCTGGACCTGCCGAGCGCGTTCTACGACCGCAATTCCTCGGCGCAGCTGCTGTCGCGGCTGACCTACAACACGGAGCTCGTCGCCGAGGCGACCACGAACTCGCTGACGGTCCTGATCCGCGACTCGCTGACGATCGTCGCGCTGCTCTCGTGGGCCTGCTACATGAGCCTGCGGCTGACGCTGGTCGCGCTCCTGGCGGCGCCCGTGATCGCGCTCCTCGTGCAAGCCGTCAACCGCGCGATCCGCCGCTACGCGGCCCGCATACAGAACTCGATGGGCGACGTGACGCGGGTCGCCAAGGAAGCGCTCGACGGCCAGCGCCTGATCAAGGTGTTCAACGCCCAGCCGCACGAGGCGCGCGCCTTCGAGACCGTCATCGAGGCCAACCGCTACCAGAACATGAAGCTCCTGCGCGCGCGGGCCGCGAGCAACCCGACCGTGCAGATGATCGCGGCGATCGCACTCGCGGGCGTCCTGTACCTCTCGATCAAGGACGTGCTGGCGCACGGCATGACGGTCGGCAGCTTCTCGTCGTTCCTCGGCGCGCTGATCGGCATCGCGACGGCGCTGAAGCGCCTCGTCGGCGTGTTCGGGCCGCTGCAGCAGGGCATCGCGGCCGGGCAGAGCCTCTTCGAGCTCCTCGATGAGCCCGGCGAGGACCAGGGCGGCACGCGCGCGCTCGGGCGCGCGCGCGGCGAGGTCGAGTTCGCGCGCGTCGAGTTCGCGTACCCGGGCAAGCCCGCGGCGCTGCGCGGCGTCTCGTTCACGGCGCACGCCGGCCAGACGGTCGCGATCGTCGGCCGCTCCGGCAGCGGCAAGTCGACGCTGGTGGGGCTCGTGCCGCGCTTCTACGACCCGACCGCCGGCTCGGTGCGGCTCGACGGCGTCGACGTGCGCGACTATCCGCGCACGGCCCTGAGGGCCAACGTCAGCCTCGTGAGCCAGGACGTCGTGCTGATGAACGGCACGATCCGCGACAACATCGTCTTCAGCACCGAGGACGCCAGCGCGGCGGCGGTGGAGCGCGCTACGCGCGCCGCGCACGTGCTCGAGTTCGCGGTGCAGCTGCCGCAGGGCCTCGACACCGAGGTCGGCGACCGCGGCGTGATGCTCTCGGGCGGCCAGCGCCAGCGGATTGCGATCGCACGCGCGCTCCTCAAGGATGCGCCGCTGCTGATACTCGACGAAGCCACGAGCGCCCTCGACACCGAGTCGGAGCGCATCATCCAGGAGGCGCTCGAGGAGCTGATGCACAACCGCACGACGCTCGTGATCGCGCACCGGCTGTCGACCGTCGAGCACGCGGACCTGATCGTCGTGCTCGAGGAGGGCCGCTTGATCGAGTCCGGCACGCACGCGACGCTGCTCGCGCAGGGCGGCGCGTACGCGTCGCTGCACCGGATGCAGTTCAACGCCTGAGCGATGCACGCCTGGCTCGAGCGCCTGTGGTACGGAGACGGACGCGGCGGCTGGATCCTCGCGCCGCTCGCGGCGTTGTTCGCCCTCGTCGTGTGGGCGCGCCGTACGGCCTTCGGGCGCGGCTGGCTCGCGAGCCGCCATCCCGGCAAGCCGGTCGTCGTCGTCGGCAACCTCACGGTCGGCGG
>Ga0335080_10003379_pt1 | contig 16151 bp, 16 predicted proteins | sample Lox_Sample_34_FD_206720 | JGI IMG/M metagenome (GOLD analysis project Ga0335080, IMG submission 206720) | Soil microbial communities from Loxahatchee National Wildlife Refuge, Florida, United States - Lox_Sample_3.4 | ecosystem: Environmental > Terrestrial > Soil > Wetlands | place: USA...
TCGTGGCACACTTGACCGCGTCGCAAGACACACTCCTCCTCCACCTGCTGGCGGACACCGGGAACAAGACCAAGAAGCTGCGCATTCGTGAGGAGTTTCTGCCGGTGGAAAATGTCAAGGTGAGAGTGAGGGTGCCCGAAGGCCGCAAGGTCGCGAGCGTCTCGCTCCTCCGCGCTGGCGCGGGCCCCCCGGCCCGCGCGGCCGGTGGCTGGATCGAGGTGACGGTGCCGCGCGTACTGATTCACGAGGCTGTGCGGGTGGATCTCGCGTGATCGCCTCGCCCCTGCGCTGGCGCATGATCTCGCTCGCCTTCTGGGCGACGGTGATCAACTACCTGGACCGCCAGACGCTCTCGGTCGCGGCCCCGCTGCTGCAGGAGAAATTCCACATCTCCGACGAGGCCTACAGTTGGGTAGTAGGCGCGTTCCTGGGCGCGTACACGGTCATGAACGGCATCTCCGGTCCGATGATCGACCGCCTCGGAACGAGGCTCGGATACGGGCTGTGCGTGGCGTGGTGGAGCGCGGCGGCGGCGCTGCACGCGCTCACCGGGGGCGCGTGGAGCCTGGGCGTCTTTCGCGGGCTGCTCGGCGTCGGCGAGGCGGGAAACTGGCCTGCGGCGATCAAGGTCGTGGCGGAATGGTTCCCGGAGAAGGAGCGTGCGCTGGCCGCCGGCCTGTTCAACAGCGGCAGCGCGGTGGGCGCCATCCTGGCCCCGCCGGTGGTCGCCCTTCTGATCCTGAAGGCGGGCTGGCAGGCGGCGTTCCTCTTCGTAGGAGTCTCCGGCTTGGTGTGGCTGGTGTTTTGGTTCGCCATGTACTATACACCGGCGCGCGAGGCAGGCGCGGCGCACGAGCATCCGATTCCGGTGCTCGACCTCGTGCGCACACGGATGGTCGTCGCGTTCACCCTTTCGAAAGTTTTCCTCGATCCCGTCTGGTACTTCTATATTTTCTGGTTCCCGAAGTATCTGAAGACCACACGGCACTTCGATCTCGCGGGTATCGGAACCTACGGCTGGATTCCGTTCCTTGTGGCCGGCCTCGGCAACCTGCTTGGCGGATGGATGTCGGGCCGCCTGCTGCGGCGCGGGTTCTCGATGACGGTGGCGCGCAAGGGCTCGGTGACGTTCTTCGCGGCGCTGATGCTGAGCGCCATCCCGGCGGTGCTGGCGCCTGAGGCCTGGATGTCGATCGCGCTGGTGTCGGTCGCCATGATGGGGTACACGGGTGCCTTGGCGAACATGCTGAGTATCCCGGCCGACGTGTTCCCGAAATCGGCGGTCGGCTCGGTCTATGGCCTCGCCAGCATGGGCTCGGGCGGAGGCGGAATGCTGTTCACGCTGATCACGGGTTGGGTGGTGCAGCGGCACGGCTACACGCCGGTGTTCTTCGGGTTCGGTGTCCTCCCGCTGATCTGCGCAGGTATCCTATGGGGATGGTTGGGACCGCTGGACCGGATGTTACAAGTGGGCAGATCGCCCGCACCTGCGAGCTGATTCGCCCACACATCCGGCGCACGCCGGTGGTCGAGGTGGACGCGGCGGATTTCGGACTGGCCGCGGCGCCTCTGGCGTTGAAGCTGGAACTGTTGCAGCACACCGGATCGTTCAAGGCCCGCGGCGCGGCGGCCAACTTGCTCACGCGCGAGGTGCCGGCGGCGGGCGTGGTGGCGGCCAGCGGCGGCAATCATGGGGTCGCAGTCGCCTGGGCGGCGCGGCGCTTCGGCAAGCCGGCGCGAATCTTTGTGCCGGCGGTGGCCTCACCGGCGAAGATGGCGCGCATCCGCGAGTGCGGCGCGGAGCTGGTGGTCGTGGGCGAGCGCTACAACGATGCGCTGCTGGCCAGCCAGGAATGGGCGGCACAGTCGGGCGCCATGCCGGTCCACGCATACGAGCAGCGGGAGACGCTGCTCGGGCAAGGCACGGTGGGCCTCGAGATGGAACAGCAGGCGCCGGGCATCGACACCCTGCTGGTGGCGTGCGGCGGCGGAGGGCTGATCGGCGGGATCGCGGCCTGGTATGAGGGGCGGGTGCGCATCGTCGGCGTCGAACCCGAGGCCGCCCCGACGCTGTATCGCGCGCTGGAAGCAGGCCGGCCGGTGGACTCTCCGGCCGGCGGAATCGCGGCGGATTCGCTGGCTCCGCTGCGGGTCGGCGAAATGATGTTCCCGCTGGCGCAGAAGTTTGTCGAGCGCGTGGTGCTGGTCGAGGACGACGCCATCCGCGGGGCGCAGGCAGCCCTGTGGGACACCTTGCGCGTGGTTGCCGAGCCCGGCGGTGCCGCCGCGATGGCGGCGCTGCTTTCGGGGCTGTACCGCCCGGCGGCGGGCGAGCGCGTCGGGGTGCTGGTGTGTGGAGGCAATACGACGGCGGTGACGTGGTAAGGTTGCCGCGCCACGCCGCGAACGCCTCATACCCAAAGTTCTGCATCCGCGCAACGGTGCAAAACCAGCTGCCATCCGTATAAGGAATACTGGGGATCCAAGCCTGCTGGAGGAACTATGTTTTCAAGTGTGACGGCCCTTTGCGCTCTACTCGCGATTGCTAGCTACGCACTTGCTCAAACGGAGACTTTGCCGCCCGGGATGCAGGAGGTGCTTCGCGATCTGGATGGCGCCGCATCGCAGGCAGTGAAGAATCCAAACGACATCGGATACACGCTGGGGATCGTGACGCGGAACGGGCTGGCATGGACGAAGAGCTACGGCTTTGCCGGCAGCAGCCGGACTCGTCCGGCGGACGCTGATACGGAGTACCCGGTTGGAACCGGCGCCTTCTCCGCGATCATGCTGCTGCAGTTGGTGCGGGATGGCAAAGCGCATCTTTCGGATGCCGCGGAGAAGTATGTAACCGAATTGAAGTCGGTCCGCGGCCGGTACCCCGATGCGGCGCCGGTGACGCTGATGCAGTTGGCGTTGCACACTTCCGGACTGGACTTGGGGCCGGTGGGCCCAAATAACAACGGCCTTGTGGCGCGGTGGGACGAAAGCCTGACGGCGGCGCTGCCCAATGCGCAGTACGCATTCGAGCCGGGAACGCACGCCGCGGCTTCGTATGCCGAAGACGCCGTGCTGGCGCTGGCTCTCAGCAGAGCGGCGAACCAGCCATACGACGAGTATCTGCAGGAGAAAATTCTGCTCCCGTTGGGGATGTCGCAGTCCCGCATTTCCAAGGGCGGCCGGGGACTGAATCCGGTGCTTCAGACCACGATCGGAGACTTTGCGCGGTTCGCCTCCTTTCTCATGCTCGGCGGTCCTGAAACCGTGCTCTCGAGAAAGGAACTGGAAGAGAATTACCGAAGAGTGTGGGTGGGCAACTCTGTAGCCGTGCCGAACCCCAGTGAATGGTTCGGGATCGGTTACCACGGCGAAACCTGGACCAGTAACCACTATTACTTTGTTCCGTCGATTGGCAGTACTCAGCCGGGATTCGATGCCACATTCTGGTTCGAACCTCGCCGGCATGCGGGCGTAATTCTGTTGCACCAGGGCGGCGGTGGAGGGGTGCTGGGGCAGATGATCCACACGTATGTGTATACACTGAACGCCCAGAAGGTCGATGCCGGGCGGCAGGACCCGGTCAAGCCCTTTCCGTACACCGAGGAGGAAGTCTCGTTCGAAAACAAGGCCGCCGGAATCGAATTGGCGGGCTCGCTGACCGTTCCAACAGGCACGGCGCCGTTTCCGGCGGTGGTACTAATACCGAAATCAGGAGCCATGGATCGGGACGAGCGCATCCTGAACCATCGTCCGTTCCTGGTCTTGGCGGACTATCTGACGCGCGCCGGGATTGCAGTGTTGCGGGCGGACGTGCGAGGTGTGGGTAAGTCCGGCGGAAAGCTCGCGGGGGCGCAGGTGGCGGACCTGGCGGGCGACGCGGAGGCCGCCATGGAGTACCTGAGGACGCGTAAGGAAGTGAATGCCGGCCGTGTTGGCCTCGTCAGCCATGGGGAAGGTGGGCTGGCAGCGGGGATGGCCGCGGCTCGCGATCGTAATGTTGCATTTGTGGTGATGCTCGGCGCTGCAGCGGTCCCCTTGGCCGAAAACGCCGTGGAAGGCAGCCGGCTCAGTGCTGAGGCTAACGGCGAATTGTACGCGAAAGCGGAAGCGCAGGCGTCCCTGATGCGTGGCGTCTTGACAATCGTCCTGCATGAGAGCGATCAGGCAACTCTGGAGAACAACCTGCGAAATCTTTTGGTGGGCAAACTTCCCGAATCTCAGATCGCGCCGCAGATCCGGCAGTGGACTTCGCCGGCGGTCCGGACAGCGATGAGTTACGATCCCGGCCCGGAATTGAAGAAGATCACGTGTCCGGTGCTGGCGCTTTACGCCGAGAAGGACTTCACCGTGCCGGCCAGGCTGAATGTGCCCGCCATGCGCGCCGCGCTCGCGGGAAACAAAGCGGGCGAGGTGGAAGAGTTGCCGGATTTGAATCTTCTCTTTCAAACTGCGGACGTGGGAATAGGCCGGGAAGCCAACTGGGCGGAAGAGACCATGTCACCGGCCGTGTTAACGAAGATCGCGGACTGGGCCGTCCGGCAGGGCAGCCGTCGTTGAGCATCCCGCTCGCCGTTACTCCTTCGCCGCGGCCTCCAGCGTGGCGATGTCGAACTTCACCATCTTCATCATCGCAGCCATCGCTTTGGGATGCTTCAGGACCTCCCCGATCTGCTCCGGCACGATCTGCCAGCTCAGGCCGAACTTGTCCGTCAGCCAGCCGCAAGCCATCGGTTGGCCACCATCGAGCAGTTTGTCCCAGTAGCGGTCGATCTCGGCCTGGTCCTTGCACGCTACGGAATACGAGAAGGCCGGCGTGAGCGCGTGCGCGGGGCCGCCGTTGAGAAACGTCATTTGCTGGCCCATAAGTTCGATGGTGATGGTCGCGATCTTTCCGGCGGGCCAGGGCCCCACGCCGCTCGAACGCAGCTCGCTGATCTTCTTCGCCTCCGGAAATACCGAGAGATAAAACTCCGCAGCGTCTTCCGCGTTGTCGTTGAACCACAGAAATGGTGTGAGCTTGTTCATGCTCAGGCCTCCACTTCGATAGTATCGGTCGTTGAAGCTCCCGGGGAGACATCGCGCCCGCCGGAAAGAACCGCCCCAGATCCTCCGGCAAATCGGCAAGGACGGCCATCGTTCCGTAGCCCGAGGGCAGTTCCGGAGTCCCGTCGTCGTAGCAGCGTCTGTGTACCGTCGCTACTTCCTGACACACCGCACGGAAAATGCTCGCTGCTTCTCGCCGCCGCTTTGACGATGGAGAGCCTTCCCGCCCAGACCGAAGTTAAAGAACCATGCACTGCCCGGATCAGTTTCTGATGCCGTCCAGTAGAAGCCGTGGGCTTCTAATCGTGCATACTGGCCGTCCTCGCCGCGGCCGCCGCCGAGCAGCGCATTGAATCCCGAACTGCCCCCGGCCGAGAGCGCCTCGTATGCCGCTTTACCCTTGTCATCCGCCGGCGGCAATTCGGTTCTGCATCGTCGTAGCAAAAGGACGGCGCCGCGTTGACGTCCAGATTGCGTGTTGTCCACTCTTTGCCATCCGCCATCCGCTTCGGGGAATACGAAACAGCGGACGATTTCCGGTCTTGAGCGGACACCCGTTCCAAGGAGCTGCTGATACACCCGAACGCCGCCCCCAGCGCGATGGATACGACAAACGCTCGCATCGACGAAGTTTTGCCATTAGTTCCTGGCATGAGCGATCTCCGCGGCGTACCGGACTATTCTACCTGCCGCGGAATACCGGTGTCCGTCACAGATGACCCGGCTTTATATTTCCTGTCCCCGCAACCATTTCCAAATTCCGATTTCAGACTGCAGCCTCTCCCCGCGCTACATTGATTCTTGAAGGGCAGACCCTCGCCGCCCGGCGCGGTCTGCTTGCCGCCGCTGCCCCCGCAAAAATAAAAACGAACCGGATTTGACCCGTATCCGCTACATAACCTTGACGAATGCGATGCCCCCCGCCCGGCCAGGCCCGCGAATCACAGAGCCTTCGCCGAATGGATGCCCTCGCCCTCGAGGACATCGGCCATCTTCTTTAGAGCGATCTTGTGAATCTGCGACACACGGCTCTCGTTCACCCCCAGCACGTCGCCGATCTCCTTCATGGTCATGTCGTTCGTGTAGTAAAGGAAAACCACCTTCTGGTACCGCTCGGGAAGCTTGCCGATTGCGCGGGCAAGCGTGATCTGGAGCTGATGGCGCTCGCAAATGCGGTCGGGGCGTGAGTCGGGTGCGCTGGGGAATTCCATCGGACGGTCGCGCTCCTGGTCGGGATTCGGAGTGGCGGAAACCACTCCCGTCATGCTCAGCTCCATCTGCACGCGATGCCAGCGGTCCATGTCCAGTCCCATCTCGTTCGCGATTTCGCTCTCGGTCGGAGTGCGGCCGAGCTTCGCTCCCAGCTCGCGGGTCACGGATTCGACCTGCTTCTGCCGCCGCCGGATGTCGCGGGAGGCCCAGTCCATCTGCCGGAGGCTGTCGAGGATGGCGCCCTTGATGCGATGCTTGGCGTATGCGTGGAAAACGACGTTCTTGGAGTCGTCGTACTTGAGGACAGCATCGAAAAGCCCCATGACCCCGGCGTGAACCAGGTCGTCCAGATCCACGTGAACCGGCAGGTTTTCGTGAACGCGAATGGCGATCGCCTTCACGAGCGGCAGATGTTCGAGCACGATCTGGTCCCGTTGTTCCTGGGTGAGTTTCGGCCTTCTGCGTACGGGCACACTGGTAGCGGGCATCGCGTTCTGTCCTCTTTCCTTTTTTTGATTTGCGCCGGATCTAATCGTCCGACGGACAGAAAGGATGCAGGTTGTGGGCCACGTATTTTACGTAGTTAAAGCTCTTATTATCAGGTAAGTAGTTTGATCGAGGCGGTTCCGGAATGGAACGTGTTTCAAATTGAAACGCGCGGACGCGTTCCGGGATGGAACGTCGGCTCTACCAGCCGGCTTTGTGCGCGATATAGGTGCGCAACGCAAAGTAGCCGAGAATGATCCACACGGCGTACAGGAGCTTGCCGTCCAGCGTGAAGCCGGCCATCAGCGCGAGCACCGCGTAGGCGCCGAACGCCCACATGAGGCGTCTATTGATCATTTCGGCATATTGTAGGCAAAGTTTAGCTGCAAAACCACCTGGCTGCCCTTGAATTCGCCGGGAAGCGGCGGGAACGGAGTGGAGGCGCTGATCGCCGCAACGGCAGCGCGGTCCAGGGCCTCCGTGCCCGATTGGTAGGCCCAGGTGACCTTATTGACGCCGCCGGCCTTCGAGATGATGAAGATCAGTCCCACCTTGCCGCGGCGTCCCAGGCGGGCGCTCTCCGGATAAACCGCCAGCCAGTTGCGCTTGATGGACACCAGAATCTGGGCCAGATAGGGCTTGAAATCGACACCCTCCGGGTCGCTCTTGAGCTGGAGCGCGGCCCCCGGGATACCCGGGGTCGAGGGCTGGTTGATGCCTTCGGCGATCCCGGTAAGCGCGCCGGGGTCGCCGACAACGACCCCCCCGCCGGCCACGCCCCCGCGCGTGTTCTGGCGGATCGCCTCGGCAACCGACCCGCCGGTCGGAATCGGCACTTTGCTCTGCCCGGGCGGAACCGGCGGCGGCGGTCCGCCCACGTTCTCCAGGGCGAGTTTCGGCTTCTCGACCGTCTGGATCTGCGGCGGGGGCACCGTGGAAGGCGACGGCGGCAGGTCGATTTTCGGCTGGTTGTTCAAAGCGGATTCGACCTTCGGCGGCTCTGGGAGAGCCGCGGCCGCGGCGGGCTTCGGCGCGGGCGCGGGAGGAATCACGGCCGGACGCGGAGGCGCCGGGGGAGCGTGTATGGGCGCCCGCGGCTGCAGGCTTGCCATGTCGATTTCGCGGTTGATCTTGCCCTTCGCCGGCTCCTTCTGGGTAAACTCGGTGAGCGGCGGCGCCACCAGCGGCGTGACGATCTCGTGCTTCGGCTGCGGCGGAGGCTCGGGCGGGGGAACGAGGAAATCGGGGGGCAGGACCAGGATTACGGCAACCGCAGCAACATGGGCCAGGATGGAACCGACTCCCGCCGTTCGGCGCCGGGCGGGCGCAAAGGGGTCGCGCCACTCGTAGAGTAAGTGCAGGTCGTCGTCGGTGGGAGGTGGTCCTACGGTTGCCATCCGGAAAGGGTCTGCGAGACCACTTGCGAGTGCTCTTTAATTTTATCAAGGATCGCCAGAGCAGCCGCTAATGTTCGACGCGCCGAAGAGCCGGAAGATTTCGGCGGGTTTCGACTCGCGATGGCATCGAGGAAGGCGTCGAATTGCAGCTTGAGCGGCTCGGACTTCTCCACTTGGGCCTGTTCGAAACCGATTCGCTGGCCGGCGCCGACGCTGAAGATCGCCAGGTCCCGCCGGGCGTAGTCCAGGGAAAGGTATTGATGCGGCTGGAAGAGGCGGAGCTTGCGGACGCTTTCGGTGGAGATGCGGCTGGCAGTCAGGTTTGCCACGCAGCCGTTGGCGAACGCCAGCCGCACGTTGGCTATGTCTACCTTTGGCGAAAGAATGCGGATGCCCGCTGCGCGGATCTCCTCGGGTTCGTGCCCGGTGAGGCCAAGAACAAGGTCGACGTCATGGATCATCAGGTCCAGAACGACATCGACATCGAGACTCCGGGAGCTGAACTGGTTGAGACGGTGGATCTCGAAAAACAGGGGCAGGGTGAGGCGGCGTTCCAGCTCCAGAACAGCTGGGTTGAACCGCTCGACGTGGCCCACCTGGAGGATGCGGCCGCGGCGTTCGGCGGCGGCAATCAGGCGGTCCGCTTCGGCGAGATCGGTGGCGACAGGCTTCTCGACCAGCACGTCGATGCCGGCGTCCAGCAGAAGACAGCCGGCCTCGGCGTGGCCCGTCGTGGGAACCGCAAGGATGGCGGCGTCGGCGCGGCCGGCAAGGCCGCGGGCATCGGCGAGCGCAGACGTGTTGTACCGGGCAGCCGTTTCGGCGGCCCGCGCCGCGTCGGTATCGACGATGGCCGCGAGCTCGCAGCGGTCGCTCTCGTGGACCACGCGGCAGTGGTTCTGGCCAAAGGCTCCCGCTCCCACGACGGCGATGCGTGGCAGGGGCACGTTATGTCTCCACTCCCACGATGGCGATGTCGGCTTCGTTGGCGGCGTCGATCATGCGATCCTTGTCCAGCAAGAGCGTGCGGCCGGCTTCGACCGCCAGGACAGTGGTGCCGGTTTCGCGCATGACCGGAATCGTGCTCAGCCCGGCTACGGGAACGTCGAAGAGCAGGTGCTCGCGGCGGCGCGCGGCCTTGACCAGGCTCAGGCGGCGGCTGTTCACCAGCGAGGCGGCGCGGCGTAGCATCGCGTCCGTGCCTTCCATGGCCTCGAGCGCCACACAAGCCCGCTCGCAGATGGCGACGCTCTGGCCGACATCGAAGCCGCTGAGCGCGTTGGCCACCCGGCGGCCGTACTCGATGTCGCTGGCCTCGTCCTTTGTGGGTTTGCGGCGGGTGAGCACTCCTTCTCCTGCGAGGAGCGGCTTGAGCAGCAGCGTGGAGTCGCCAAGCTGGATGCCTTCGCCGGCGAGGATCTTGCTCACGCCGCCGATGAGGCCGTCGGTGTTCTTGCTGGGCAGCGTTGCCAGCAGCTTGACCAGGCGCCAGTCGGGAACGATCGAGGAGAAGATCTTCGCGTGCTTTACCTGGCCGCACATCATGACCTGGGTGATGCCTTCGCTCTTGCAGATGTCGATCAGCCTGCTGAGCTGCCCAAGGGAGATCCAGTGGCAGCGTTCCGCCAGGGATTCGACCTCTTTGGATGCCTCTTCCTCGATGGCGATCACCGTCACTTCGAGGCTGAGCTGGCGGGCCGATTCGAGCGCCAGAATGGGGAATCGGCCGTTGCCGGCGATGAGACCGTAGCGCATTACTTGACGACGCCCCGCTGGCTGGAGCGGATGAACTCGAGCAGCTCGTCCACTTCCGCGGCGGCCGGCACTTCGGCCCGGATGCGCTCCACGGCCTGCGACGTATTGAGCTGCGAACGGGTGAGCAGGCGGAAGCTGGTCTGCAGGCTCTCGATGGTCCCGGAAGCAAAGCCGCGGCGCTCGAGACCGATGCGGTTGGCGCCGAAGACCTTCATCTCGCGCTCGCTGACGGTAGTCGAGTAGGGCAGGATGTCCTGGGTGACCACGGAGTGCGGTCCCACGAAGGAGTGGCGTCCGATGCGGCAGAACTGGTGGACGCCGACGAACGCGCTCAGCTCGGCCCAATCGCCGATGCTCACGTGTCCGGCGAGAGTGACGCCGTTGACCAGGATGCAGTGGTCGCCGATGGAGACGTCGTGGGCCACGTGAGTGTAGGCCATGAGCAGATTGTCGCTGCCGATCGAGGTCACCAGCCCGCCACCCTGCGTGCCCCGGTGGATAGTGACGAACTCGCGGATCCGGTTGCGGTGGCCGACGCGGGTCTCGGCGCGCTCGCCTTTGTACTTGAGATCCTGGCTGGCCACGCCGACCGTCGAGTAGGGAAAGAATATGTTGTCCTCGCCGATGGTGGTCGGACCTTCGAGGTAGAGGTGCGCCATGAGGCGGGTCCGGGCGCCGATTTCCACCTCGGGTCCGACGATGCAGTAGGGTCCGATCTCCGCCGATTCCGCGACGCGAGCCTGCGGATCGACGATGGCGGTGGGATGGATTGGCATCGGCTAGAGAGCCGGGACGGGCGGCTGCGCGGGAGCGGAGGGCTGGGGCTGGGTACCCGGCATGGCCTCTTCCATGTCGGCGAGCTTGCACATGACTTCGACTTCGGCGACCGTAACGCCGTCCACTGTGGCCACGCCAGCCATCTTCGCCACGCTGGCCTTGCGCTTGAGAACCTTCATCTCCATGCGGAGCGTGTCGCCGGGAACGACGGGTTTACGGAAGCGGGCGTTCTCGATGGCGACCAGCAGGACGAGCTTGTTCCCGCGGCCGCCGAGGCTCTTGAGGACCAGCACGCCGGCCGTCTGCGCCATGGCCTCCACGATCAGCACGCCGGGCATGACAGGAAAATCGGGGAAGTGGCCGGTGAAAAAGGGCTCGTTGGCGGTGACGTTCTTGATCCCGACCACCCGTTCGGCCTCCATCTCTATGATGCGGTCGACCAGCAGAAACGGGTAGCGATGCGGCAGGAGCGCACGGATCTCGTTGATATCCAGAATCGCCATGGAAGCTGTATTATAGCAGCCGTGGATCCTCTACTCTCGTTCGCGCGCGCCAACGAGGCGCGCATGACGGCGCTCATCCGCAGCTTCGTGGAGTGCGAATCGCCGAGTGACGATTCGGCGGCGGTGACCCGGTTCGCGGAACTCGTGGCCGATACGGCGGCGCCCTACGCGAAGGTCCGGACGATGCCGGGCGGCCGGTTCGGGCGCATTCTGACGGCCGAGATGAAGCTGCCGGGCCGCAAGAAGAACGGTCAGGTGCTGGCACTAGGGCACTCCGATACGGTGTGGGCCATGGGGACGCTGCGCGAAATGCCGTTCCGAGCCCAGGACGGGCGGCTGTGGGGACCGGGGGTGCTCGACATGAAAGCGGGGATCGCTTTCTTTCTGGTGGCGGTGCAGGGGTTGCGCGAACTGGATATCGCCGTGCCCAGCAAAGTGCTACTGCAACTCAATCCCGATGAGGAGGTGGGAAGCGAGGCTTCTCGGTCCTTAACGGAGAAAAACGCGGCGCGAAGCAAGGCGGTATTGGTGCTCGAGCCTGGCACCGGGCTCTCGGGCAAACTGAAGACGGCGCGAAAGGGGGTCGGCGACTTCACCGTGAAGGTGAAAGGGCGCGCGTCGCATGCCGGGGTGGACTTCGCGGCCGGGGCGAGCGCGATCGTGGAACTGGCGCGGCAGATCGACCGGATCGCCGGCTTCACGCGCGAGCAATCCGGCATCACGGTGAACCCGGGAGTGATCGGCGGAGGAACGCGAAGTAACGTCGTGGCGGCGGAGGCGTGGGCCGAAATCGATATCCGGGTCCTGCGGCTGAAGGACGCGCCGGCGCTCGAAAAGCGCTTCCGGTCGCTCAAGCCCCACGACCGGCGGTGCACGATCGAGGTCTCGGGCGGTTTGAACCGGCCGCCCATGGAACGGAGCCCGGGAATCGTGAAGCTGTTCCGCATCGCGCAGCGCCTCGGCGAAGACCTGGGGGTGAACCTGGAGGAGTCGCTGACCGGCGGCGGGAGCGACGGCAACTTCACGGCCGCGTTGGGGGTTCCGACACTGGACGGTCTAGGGGCGGTGGGCGAGGGCGCGCATGCCGCCGGCGAGAGCATTCTGGCGGATCGAATGGCGGACCGGACCGCGCTGATCGGAAAGCTGCTGGCATCGGTGTGACGCTCTAGACCAGTTCGCGCAGACCAGCGACGACGTCGTTGAGCTGATCGGCCTGGGCCGAGAGCTCGCGTCCCGCGGCGGCGCGCTGCTCGGCCTGGGCAGCGGTGGAAGCCGTGGCCTGCTCGATCCTTTCGATCGCGTCCGTGATCTGCGCGACTCCTTGCGCCTGAAGGCGGCCATTTTCGTTGACCTGGTCGATGGTTTGCCGGACACCGGTAATTCGCCGGCTCATTTCAACAATCCGGCGAGCGACATCGTTCAGTTTCGCTGTAGCCTCGGAGGTGGACTGGATCGAGCCGGAGACCAGCTCGGCGGTATCCTTGGCCGCATCGGCGCTGCGGCGGGCCAGGGCGCGTACTTCGTCGGCCACCACGGAGAAGCCGAGACCTGCTTCCCCGGCGCGTGCTGCTTCGACCGCTGCGTTAAGCGCCAGGATGTTGGTCTGGAATGCGATTTCATCGATCGTGCGGATGATACGCGAAATACGGTCGCCGGCCGCCACCATCTGCTGCATAGAGGCGAGCAATTCGTCGAGCCGGGCGGCGGCGTCTCCAGCGAGGCGAGCCTCCGATGCCATGGTTTCGGCCGCGTTCCCGGTGCTGGTGACGTTAAGACGCGTCTTGGCTTGAACGTCCCCGGCGGCCTCCATCGTCTGCCGGATGGACTCGGCTTGACTTGCGGCGCCTTGGGCGAGAGAGTCATTCGACTGCGAGAGCTCCCGGGCCGTAGCGGCCACCTGGCGGCTCATTTGAGTCAGATCGCCGGCGCGCCGCCGCAGACTCCGGGCCACCTGGCGAAGGATCCACAGGCCTGTAAGCCAAGCCGAGAATGCCAACAAGACGGCCAGGGCGGTTGAGCGCAGGGCGCCGCCGGCCTCGCGGGCGGCGTCTGCCCGCGCCGCCGCCAGAGCCTTCTGCTCTTCGCCATTCAGCGCGTCGGCCCCGTTCTCTATGCGCGCGGCCAAGGGGTAGATGCGGTCCACCATGATTTCGTGCGCGGCGGGAAATTCGCCCTGTTGCGCCAGGTTGAGGTAACGCTGATAGAGCGGCGACCAGGACCGGATGCCCGAGTCCAGATCATCGAGAAGCTTGCGTTCGGCAGGGCGGAGCGGCATTTCGCGAAGCTCATCGATAAGACGCAGCAGGTTGCCGGCAGAAACCTCGAGCGCACGCCCGTTCGCAAGGATCCGATCTCGTGTATGGCAGGAGTTGCAGGAGGTGCCGGAGACGGAGCCCAACGCGCCATCGGGAATTCTTGTATCGAGAAATGAGATCTCGGCCAGAGCAGCGTGGATCTTCATTTGGGCGACGCCGGAGTGCATGGAGGCAGCAGCCGACATCTTCCTGGCTGTGGAATTGACGGCCAGATCCAGCGAGCGGCCGAGACCGTGGACTCCGGAGAGGGCGATAGCGCCCATCGAACAGATCAGGATCAGCAAAACGGCGAAGCTGCCTCCGAGCTTGAAGCAAAGCGTGATTCTGCGGGATTGGTTCATACGCGGCGCGCTCTATGATGCATATCGGCGGGGTCGGGCCGGAACGTTAGAGCGCCTGGCCGCGCGTGCGCGTCACGCCAGGCTCAGGTTGGCCTGAGCCGCAATATCCAGCGGGGTGAATTCGCCCCGTTGGAGCTTGGGAAAGGCGGCGGCGGCGATCATGGCGGCGTTGTCTGTGGATAGCGCTGGAGATGGGAAGTGGACCGGCCAGGGGAAACCGCTCGCGAGGGCAGCGGCGCGCAAGCCGGAATTGCAGGCCACTCCGCCGCTGACAATCACGCTGCGGGCGCCGCATGATTCGGCGCTGGCTGCCGCGCGGGTGAGCAGCTCGTGGATGACGGCGCGCTGAAAGGATGCAAGCAGGTCCAGGGTCTGTTTGGGCGTGACTTCGAGCCACTGCCCGGCTGAAGGGCTGGGATCGCGCGCAAGCAGCGCGCGGCGCGCGGCGATTTCGGCGGCAAGGTCGTGCGACTCGACCCAGCGGAGGACGGCGGTCTTGAGCCCGCTGAAGCTGAAGTCGAGCGCGTTGCCCTTCATCTTGGCGAAGGTGAAGCGCACGGCTTTGGGATCGCCCAAAGGAGCGAGGCGGTCGATGACGGGGCCGCCGGGATAGCCGAAGCCGAGGAGCTTGGCGACCTTGTCGAAGGCTTCACCCGCTGCGTCGTCGCGCGTGCGGCCAAGCAGCCGGTAATGGAATCCGGCGCGAACTTCGAAGAGATGCGTGTGGCCGCCGCTGGCCACCAGCGCCAGTGCCGGCAACTCCACCGGGCGCCCGTCGCGGGCGGCTTCCAGAATCACTGCATGGATGTGGCCTTCGATATGGTTGACGGCGATCAGCGGCACGCCGCTGGCGAAGCTGAAGCTCTTGGCGTAAGTCAGTCCGACCAGCAGGGATCCGACGAGCCCGGGACCGGCGGTGACGGCGATGGCGGCGAGATCAGAGAGCCGGGTGCCGGACTGTTGGAGGGCATCGCGGACGACCGGCACGATGGCGCGCAGGTGCTCGCGGGAGGCGAGCTCCGGGACCACGCCTCCGTACTTGCCGTGGGTGGTCATCTGCGAGGCAACGACCGAGGACAGGATGGCCTGGCCGTCTTCGACGATGGCTGCCGCGGTCTCGTCGCAGGACGATTCGATGGCAAGGATGCGCACTAATCCCACCTTAGCAGGGGCCGTCGGCGACGTCCTCGAGCGGGGCGTTGACCGGATGGATGCCGGTGCGGGATGTGTAGTTGAGCATGGTGGAGGTTTTCCAGATGCAGCGCTGCGTGGCGGCGGACAGGTCGTAGAGCAGCAGGCGCGCCGGGTGGCCCGGTTCGAGAAGCTGGAGGGAGCTCCAGGCGCTATTGAGGATGATGGTCATTTCATCGTTGAGGTCGTGCGCGGCAGCGGCGGCGACGGCGCTGGCGCGATCGGTTCGCGTGAGACGTTCCACGTCCGCATTGTCACAGGCCCATCCGGGCCGCACCGGCCCGGCGGGTGCCAAGTGGCGCGTTTCCATGGTGAAATTTTGGAAATGTTGACGTGATTCGCCCAAATGCCGCGCTCCCTTCAGGGGCGGATGGGCGAATCACCGGTAGACCGACTTTATTTTGCGGTGATTCCGCGGTACTTACTCAGTCCGTGGCCGGGCAGCCCCGTGCGCCGATGCTAGCTTCGGCTCAGGAGAGCATGGATGAGTATTCCAGACTATTCGATCACTTCCCTGCAGGCGGCCCAGGCAAATGCGCTGGCCGCCGTGCAGCAACAGGTGACCAGCCTGAACGACAATCTGAAGTCCAACTATCTGACGGCATTCAACAACTGGGCGCAATCCGTATTGGCGGGGCGCAGCGACAACAGCAACCCTCCGCAGCCTCCCAAGGCTTTCGTCGTGGGCTACTTCACGGACCCCACCAGCGGACCCGGCGGCAGCGGCGCCTACGGAACCCAGGTGATTCAGTGGGCATACCCGGCGCAAGGAGCCGACCCGGTATGCGCAATGCCGGCGATTCCGAGCATTCCCGCACCGCCTCCGCCGCTGCCCGAGCGCGACGACATCAAGAACGTTCCGCTGGGCGACACCCTGCCGGTGGGATTCAAGATGACTGATCCCGCTACCGGTCATGTCTATCAGAAGCAGGCCAGCCCGACGCCGTTCGGTATCGCCTATTTTTACGTGAGGATCGCATGAGAAAGACGGTCTGGAAGACCCTTGGCGCGGCGCTGGCGGGCGCTGCCAGCCAGCAGATTCTCCCGGCGATCCTTCCCCTGGTGCCGCAGAAATATGCGCCGCTGGTGGCGGGCGCGATCGCGGTGGCTGCGGCGTACCACGTCCCCGCC
>Ga0335080_10003380_pt1 | contig 16150 bp, 11 predicted proteins | sample Lox_Sample_34_FD_206720 | JGI IMG/M metagenome (GOLD analysis project Ga0335080, IMG submission 206720) | Soil microbial communities from Loxahatchee National Wildlife Refuge, Florida, United States - Lox_Sample_3.4 | ecosystem: Environmental > Terrestrial > Soil > Wetlands | place: USA...
TCCGGGCTGTACATCTTGAATCGCGACATACTTCCTTGTCGCCCCACTCCGCCGTGGATTACAAGTATCATCTGGAGTTCTCACGCGGACACTAAAGCCGGGCCCTTGTTACAAACCACGATTCTTTGAGATCTTACGCGCCTGTCAATCTACATCCTTTCAAAGCTGGGTATACCTTACACTGCTACGGCACGTATCCCGCCCCCCGCAGGACCTTGCCTGGCAGCTTTCCGGTCATCTTGCCATCTTCGATCACTGGCACTCCGTTCACGAGCACGTAATCCATCCCCACTGAAAGCTGGTTAGGATTCTCGAAGGTGGCTTTGTCTGCGATCTTTGCCGGGTCGAACACCACCACGTCGGCCCACATTCCCTTCTTCAAGACTCCACGATCTGTGAGCCGCATGCGCTGTGCCGGGAGGGCCGAGAATTTTCGAACTGCATCCGGCAACGTTAGCTGATGATCCTCACGCACATATTTCCGGAGAATCCGAGGGAATGTCCCGTACGCACGTGGATGAGGATGCTCGCCGGCCAGCAGTCCTTCCGGCGAGGTCCCTTGCGAGTCGTTATCAATTGACGTCCACGGCTGCTTGAGAGCCAGCACGACGTCGGGCTCATCCATTCCGAAAACTGCGACCTCCGTGAATGCCCCATCCTTGATCAGCAGATCGCATAACGCATCGATGGCGTCTTCGTGCCAAAGTGCCGCCACTTCTGATAACCGCTTGCCTTGCAGCGGGAGCAACTCTGGATTCTGCACCACCGCGACCAAGATCGCCTCAGGTCCGGGGATTTCCTGCCACTCGTTGTCCCAGTCCTCCCCGGCGGAGTTTTTCCCCGTGCGCGTCATGTCCTTGCGAATTCGCGCCCGTGTTGCCGGATCCTTCAACCGTTCAATCAGCTTTCCATCACCCCCATCATGCGCCCATGGCGGAACAAACGCCGAAAACGTGTTGAACCAGGCGGTATAGGCATAGGTGTTCGCGCTGACGTCCACGCCTGCCGCCCGGGCCGCGTCGATACGCGCGACGATCTGCGGCATCTTGCCCCAGTTCGCCTTGCCCGCGGCCTTGAGGTGCCAGATCTCCACCGGAATCTGCGCCTCGCGACCGATCCGCGTCGCCTCATCGATCGACTCCAGCACCGCATCGCCCTCGCTGCGCATATGCGTGGCGTAGATGCCGCCGAATTTCGAAGCCTCCCGGGCCAGGGCTATCAACTCCTCGGTCTTCGCATATGGTGCCGGCGCGTACTGCAGTGAAGTCGACACACCAACCGCGCCGTCGCGCATGGCCTCGTCCACCAGAGCCGTCATTTGACCCAGTTGCGCCGCAGTGGGATCCACCTTCGCGTCGCCCAGCACCATTCGACGCACCGACGTCGCGCCAACATACGTTGCGAGATTGATCCCCATCCCCTGCTTCTCGAGCCGGGCAAAGTATTCGCGCAGTGTCCGCCAGTCCGGCGTGATGTGGAGGTGTTCGTATCCCGCGCGATCGGCTGCCAGCATCGCGTCATTTACAGGGGCAACGGATTCTCCCTCGCCTGTGATCTCGGTGGTGATGCCCTGGAATATCTTCGAGGGCAGCCGGGGATCGACCAGGATGGTCAGCTCCGACTGTCCGAGCATGTCGATGAAGCCAGGCGCAATCACCTTGCCCTGCGCATCGATCTTCTGTTTTGCAGGAGCTTCTTTCAGGTCGCCAATTGCCGCAATGTGCCCGTTCCGGATGCCCACATCCCCGGAATACCACGGTGATCCGGTTCCATCGATGATGTGCCCATGCAAGATCAGCACATCGAAGGGCTCCTGGGCCGCGGCTTGCTGGCCGCTGAGCGGATTTCCTGCCAATATTCCCACAGCACCAAACAACGCAAACTGCCGTGCGATTCGAAGCATCGTTTCCTTTCGTGGTTCGGAATTTGCTGGTAAATCACCCCGATTCATCGGGTTTTGGCCTCTGAGTATTGTCACAGATGGCAACCGCGTGACCTCCGTACTCTGGGCATTCGTACAGATTCACCGACTCGTCTTACAATAACGGCAATAACCATTGCTTGGTACCGCCCGAGCAGGACCTGACTTCATACTGCGGACACGCGTCCTCAACCGGCAAGATGCAGTGCGCTGTTCGAGAATCTTAGAATCTACGGGCCCACATCGTGGTCCCTGCCTTGGAACCCAAGTCCTGTTGGACAGAAAAGGAAACTCTTTTGAGCGCTATGTGGAAACCCACCCAACAAGGCCAATCGGCCCCGAATCCGACCCCCGAGCCCGTTCGCCCGACGCCGGTGCAGCAGCAGCCGTCTCATGAAACCCCGCGCCCAACCGCTACAACATCAGTCGGCGAGCAGGCATCGATCAGCAAAGGCCTGTCCATCAAGGGCGAGATCACCGGAACCGAATCACTGTTCATCGACGGCAGAGTCGAAGGCAGCATCAATATCCCGGGCAATCGCGTTACGGTAGGCAAAAACGGCGTGGTAAGCGCCAGCATCAGCGCCCGCGAAATCGTCGTTCTCGGCAAACTCAAGGGCAACGTCAATGCGACTGATCGCGTGGACATCCGTGCCGAAGGCGCCCTCACCGGCGATGTCGCCGCGGCCCGCATCAGCATTGAAGACGGCGCATTCTTCAAGGGTGGCATCGATATTCGCAAGCCCGATGCCAAGCCGACAGCCGTCGAGCAGCCGGCCAAGATAGCCGCGAACGCGTAGGCTCGTTTCCCACCTTGCTACCGCGAGGACCCCTGCCGCAGCAGGGGTCCCGATGCCTTCTTGCATCAATCCCCATTGATTGGAAGCGCCGTTCAGGCCCTCGCAGCCCGCGTATCCTGTCTGCCAGGGGGTAGCAATGCGGCGCAGCGTCGGTTTTCTCTTCTATGTTCTGTTCTGCACAATCGGATATTCCCAGACCATCCAAAGCCGTGCGGGCTTCACACTTCCTCCGCCGCCTATCGTCGAACCAAACCCCGTCATCGACAACTACTTCGGCACGAAGGTTATAGACGACTACCGTTGGCTCGAAGACGCCAAGAGCCCTGAAACCCGCACCTTCATCGATGAAGAGAACGTCTATACCACGCGCTACCTCAAGCAAGCCCCCATTCGCAACCAGATCCTCGATGATCTCGATCCCCTCGAGCACACCTCGCGCTGGTCCATCCCCATCCAGCGGGCCGGAAACTACTTCTTCATGAAACGCCTCGCCGGTGAAGAGCAGGCCTCTATCTACATGCGCCGCGGCTCGACAGGAGCGGCGCCCAAGAACCAGTCCGGCGCGGCGAAGGACGAGCGTCTTGTCGATCCCGCTGCGTTCAGTCGCGATCCCAACACTTCAGTCCGCCTCGCCGATGTCTCGTACGATGGCTCGCTCGTTGCCTATCAGGTCCGCCAGGGTGGCGCAGATGAGTCCAGCGTGCGCATCTATAGCGTCACCCGAAAGAAGCCGCTCGAGGACGAACTGCCGGCGACCGGCGTTTACTACTCCATCTTTTTCTCGCCCGACGGCAAAGGCCTCTACTACGCTCGCACCGATCGCAAAGGTACACTCCTTTATCTCCACCCCATCGGTTCCCGCAACACCGACGACAAGCTCATCTTCGGCCGTGAATTTCACGGCGAACTGCTCGGCCCCATTGATCTCTTCCGCGCTGCCATCACCGACGATCACCGCTACCTCGTCATCACGATCGAGCGCGGAATTCCCCCAACCCGCGTCGACATCTGCTTTCGCGACCTCACCAGACCCGGCTCTCCCTTTGAAGTTCTGGCATGGGGAATCGACTCGCGCTTCTCCGCAATCTACGAGAAGGGTGCCTGGTATGTGCGCACGGACTACAGCTCTCCCAACGGCCGTATCCTGCGCGCCGATCCCGGAATCATGCCAGAGTCGTGGCAGACGATTGTGCCGGAAGGCAACGACGTCATCGAGAGCTTCAACATCGTCGGCGGCAAGATCTACGTGAAGCGTCTTCATGACGTGAGATCCGAAATCAGTGCTTATGCCCTCGACGGCAAACCCGCGGGCCAGGTCGAACTCGAGGGCATAGGCTCTGCATCCGGCGTTGTCGGTCGCACCACCGACCGCTTTGGCTTCTTTAGCTTCGAATCCTATATCCAGCCGCCTACCATCTACCGCATCGACACGCTCACCGGAAAGCGCGACATCTTCTTCGAACCAAAGACGCCCTTCAGCACACCTGAATACGATCTCAAGCAGGTTTTCTTCGAATCCAAAGACGGCACCCGGATTCCCATGTTCATTGCCGGCAAAAAAGGCATAAAACAGGACGGCTCCGAGCGGCTGCTCATGACCGGCTATGGCGGCTTCAACTTAAGCGAGACACCCGCATGGAATCCCGCGTGGGCCTGGTGGCTCCAGCAGGGCGGCTGGTTTGCTGTTCCCAACATGCGAGGGGGCGGTGAGTATGGCGAAAGCTGGCACGAGCAAGGCATGTTTGAAAAAAAGCAGAACGTCTTCGATGACTGGTTCGCCGCAGCCCGTTATCTCATCGACCAGAAGTACACCTCTCCCGAACACTTCGCCATTACCGGCCGTTCTAACGGAGGCCTGCTCATGGGCGCATCTATCACCCAGCACCCTGAGCTATTCTCCGCTGTCTGGTGCGGATATCCGCTGCTCGACATGCTGCGCTACCAGAAATTCGAACAGGGTCCGCATTGGACCACCGAATACGGGTCAGCTGAAAAGCAAAAGCAGTTCCCCTACCTCTACAAATACTCGCCCTACCAGCACGTTGAACCGCGCTCCGATTATCCAGCAGTTATGTTCTTCACCGGCGACAGTGACACCCGCGTTGATCCCTTGCACGCACGCAAGATGACAGCGCTCCTGCAGACTGCTTCAAAGAGCGGCCGCCCCGTGCTCCTTCATTACAGCGTCTCCGGCGGTCACTCCGCCGGCGTCAGCGTAGAGCAGCAGATCCAGGACGATGCCGACCAGCTAACCTTCCTCTGGACCGAGACTGGCCCTCCGTCAAAAACAAGAAAGCAGACCTCGCCTCCGCCAGCCGACAATCCGTGATGGAGGACAGTTTCAATGTGGCTCGGACCAATAATCCATTCTCGATGTGGGAATGAGTCGATGCTAACCGCACAATATCCCTCAAGCCCGTTGCCGCAAGCGCCTATGCTGTCGTCATGCCCGAACCGGCACCATCCACGGCGCAAAAAAACCCGGGAAGTTTCGCGAGGCTCCTGGCGTCGTTCACCGGCATGGACGAAGAAGGGAATGATGACTGGGATCTGAGCGAACTCCCCGATGACGTCGCCACCATCAGCTATGAGGAGGCCCTTCGCGCGTACCGCCCCGCTCGCACCTCTGCATTCGCAACCGAAGGGTTGCCGGAAGCTGCACCTGCCCTAATCCCAACCCCAGCCACTGCAAACCGCATGCCAGGCGACAAGAAACGCAAGACCACGAGCACAACGCTTCGGCTCACTGAAGGCGAACAGGCCCAGCTCCACCAACGCGCCGCCGCTGCGAAACTGAGTGTCTCAGCCTACATCCGCTCCTGCATCTTCGAGGCGGAATCGCTCCGCACCCAGGTCAAAGAGGCGCTCGCGCAGATGCAATCGCTGGCATCTTCCCCAAATGCTTCTGATGAAAAGGCGCCCCGAAACTGGCGCATGCGCTTCCTTCCGCGCTGGTCACGTCGCAACACGGCTGAGAGCTGATGGCTGAGGGCCCCTGCTGCTATTCGACTTCCAGCATCAGGCACTTCAGATACTCGGTCTCCGGGATATTCAGCACCACTGGATGATCCGGCGCCGCTCCCCTCCGCTCCAGCAGCCGCACCCGCCGATGCGCATCCGCTGCCGCTGCGGCGACCACAGCTTCGAATTCCGCCAGCGGCACATGGTGCGAACACGAGCACGTCACTAGCAATCCTCGCGGCCGCAGCATCTGCATCGCCCGCAAGTTCAGCTCCTTGTATCCGCGCAAAGCTCCCTCCACCGCACGCCTGCTCTTCGCAAAGGCCGGCGGATCGAGCACAATCGTGTCGAACTGCTCCCCCGCCGCAGCCCAATCGCGCAGCACCTGGAAAGCATCGCCTTCAACCCATTCGACCTCAGTCGAAATCCTGTCGCGATTCGCCGCGAGGTTTTGCTCCGCCACTTCCAGCGAAGCGCGCGAACTATCGACCGCCGTCACCGCGCTGCCCGTCTGGGCAAGATGAAGGGCAAAACCACCCTGATATGTGCACACATCGAGCGCACGGCCGGTCGCACCCATTCTTACGGCCCACTCGCGTGCCGCCGCGTAGTTCTCTCTCTGGTCGAGAAACGCACCCGTTTTCTGTCCGGCATTCGCATCGTAGTGAAACACCAGGCCATTCAACCGGAACTGGGTTGCTGTTAGCGGATTCTTCAGATCAGCGGCGTATAGCGGATCGAGCGACGGAGCCGACAGTGCTTCAAGCTCCCGAATACGCGGATCAGGCCGCTCCAGGATCGTCGCCGGCTTGATCCTTTCCCGCAGCGTGCTCACAACTTTCTCTCGCACCGGCGCGGAGTCAAGTCCCTTGGCCAGCAACTGCACAATCACCAGTTCGCCATACTTGTCGACCACAAGACCGGGAATCTCATCCGCCTCGCTGAAGCACAATCGGCATGAATCGCTGTCTGCCGTTTCCGAATTCAGCATCGGCAGGCGCCTGTCGATTGCGTCAGAAAGCCTCCTGCCCAGCAACTCCAGCCAATCCGCCTCGCCGATTGCCTCGCGCGAAACCAGCCGGAGCGCAATCTGCGATGTCGGACTATAGAGCGCCGTTCCCAGCAGCACCCCGCGATAGTCGGCTACGGGCAACAGTGCCGGCGCATCACCTGCAGCTGCATCCCCCAATTCCAGTGACTCCACGTCGGATGCGTACACCCATACGTGCCCAGCCCGAAGCCGATCCGCTGCACGACGGCTAATGCGCACTCCTGTCTCGCTGTCATTCGTTCGTGCAGATCCATCCCCAATATCCGGAGTTCGTCCGGAATGCGAAGGCGCCCCAGCCTTGTTTGCTGTGGGCGCCTTCCGATGCTTCGATCTCGTCGCCTTCGTCATCGGTCCCTCGTGGCACAATCGCCGCTGCGGGGAGCGATGCCGCCGGCGGTCTACCGTTCCTGAATCGATTCCAGGTAGCGCGTCAGGTTGCTGATTCTGAGCTGCTTGTCCTGGGGGCTCGACGGATTCATGGTACCAAGAATCGGTCCCCACACCGGCATAGTGGCCGAACCGTGCGCCGACACCTCCGTCCCAAACTGCAGAATCGTCACCACATGCGTATCCGGAAATCTTCCGTTGTTGTTTCTCCTCAACAGGGTCAAATCGCTTGGCTGCGTTTTCAAGGCAGAAGCTGCGGGGCCGCCACCCTTGCCGTCTGTTCCGTGGCACGGCGCGCAGTAGTTCGTATACATTTGCTTGCCGTCGTTGGCAGCCGTCTTGTTTACGGGAATGACTATCTTCGAATTTTGATCCGCAAACCCAAGACTCACCGTGAGCAATGCGGCTGAAGCTATAACTAGAATGCCTTTCAGCATAAGTTCCTCGGTTCTCCCGCGGAAGTTCGCGTCCGCAAGGATGGATATCATCCGTCGGAGACTCTACTCCCTTCAGATGGTCCTTCGGCTGTGATGCCAAACACACGCTATCTTACTTAAATAGTTAAAGTTATGGGAGAATATACTTAACAACCGCAGCATTGGATCGGCTAAAGATAACAACGTTAACTCCGCGCTCCAGTTCAGATCCGCTGCCGAGCATCGAAGCTTTGCCGGCTTTCACACTTCCGCGTGCACGGAACCCCCATTGCACCGTCGTTGAGGCATGCTAAACATTTGCAGCCTATAATGAAGTATGGCGACAGTCCGCCAGCCCACCACGGCAGAGCTTCCCACCGCCACGGCAATGCCTGCGGCGCAGCCAGAGACTGTTCGCCCCCTCCTCGACCAAGCGGCCATCGACCGCCGCTTCGAGACGCTTCTCCGCAAAGTTCAGGCAAACCGTCCTACGGAAGACGTAGCTTTGATCCGCAAGGCATGGGAGTTCTGCGTCCAGCATCATAAGGGCCAGATGCGTGCCTCAGGCGAGCCCTACGTCATCCATCCTCTTGAAGTTGCAGAAGTTCTGGCCGAGATGAAACTCGATGCCACGGCGATTGCGGCCGGGCTTCTGCACGATGCCGTTGAGGACACCCCCGCCACCAGCGAGCAGATTGAGGCCGACTTCGGCGACCAGGTCGCTCACATCGTCGATGGCGTCACCAAGATCGACAAGATCCAATTCGCCAACCGTGAAGATCGCCAGGCGGAGAACGTTCGCAAGATGTTGCTGGCCATGGTCACCGATGTGCGTGTGGTCCTGATCAAGCTGGCCGACCGCCTGCACAACATGCGCACTCTCGAGCATCTGCAACCCGATCGCCGCGAAGCCATCGCCCGCGAAACGCTCGACATCTACGCCCCCCTCGCCCATCGCCTCGGCATGGGCAAAGTGCGCGGCGAGCTTGAAGATCTCGCGTTTCGCTACACCGATCCGGTCAGTTATGAAAAGGTTTCCGACGCCGTGGAAGCGCAACGCGTCGAGGGCGAGCAGTTTCTGCGCGGAGTCGAAGATACCCTGGTTGAACACCTCCGCGAAAACAACATTGAGGCACGGGTCGAGTGGCGCATCAAGCGCTACTACTCCATCTACCAGAAACTGCAACGGACAAAGGTCACCTTCGACCAGGTTTACGATCTGCTCGCCATTCGCGTCATCACGCAGGACGTTGCCTCCTGTTATGCGGTCTTTGGCCTGATTCACACCCTGTGGCGGCCCGTCCCCGGCCGCATCAAGGACTTCATCGCCATTCCCCGCGCCAACCGCTATCAATCCCTTCACACTACAGTCATCGGCGACGGCGGCCATCAGTTCGAAGTGCAGATCCGCACAGAAGAAATGCACCGCATCGCCGAGGAAGGCATCGCCGCCCACTGGAAATACAAAGCCAAGGACGACGTCGTGACAGCTCGCGACGAAGAGCGGCTCAACTGGATTCGTCAGCTCGTTGAATGGCAAAAGGAGATGACCGATCCCAACGAGTTCCTCTCCAGCCTGAAGATGGACCTCTATCCGGACGAGGTTTACACCTTCACGCCCAAGGGAAAGGTCGTCGTCGTCCCCGCTGACGGCACTCCCGTCGACTTCGCCTATACCATTCACACCGAGGTCGGCCACACCTGCGTTGGGGCCAAAGTGAATGGGCGCATGGTTCCACTGCGCACCAAGCTGCGCACCGGCGACATCGTCGAGATCGTCACCCAGAAGGACCACAAGCCGAGCCGCGACTGGCTCACCTTCGTCAAAAGCCCGCGCGCGCGCAACAAGATCAAGCACTGGCTCAACGAAGACCAGCGCCGGCGTGCGGTCGAAATCGGCCGCAAACTGCTCGAGCGCGAGGCACGCAAACACAAGGTACCGATGACCCAGATCGACGACCAGGACCTCGGCCGAATCGCCGGCGAGTACGGTGTCGCCACCGCCGCTGATCTTCTTGCCACTCTAGGCCTCGGCAAGCACACGGCGCACCAGGTCCTGAACAAGCTCGCTCCCGGATACGCCAACCCACCCGATGAGACGCAACCCTCAGAGCCTCAGAAGCCCGGCACCGTTGAACAGGCCATGTCGGATGCGGTGCGAAAGCTGCACCTCACCGGCTCCGATTCGTTGCAGGTCGAAGGCCAGAACGACCTGCTCGTCTACCGCGCGCGATGCTGCAATCCGATCCGCGGTGAAGAAATCGTCGGCTACGTCACGCGCGGCAAAGGCGTGGCAGTCCACGCTCGAAGCTGCCCCAACGTCCAGAATCTGCTCTATGAAAGCGATCGCCGCATCAACGTCGAATGGTCCCGCGTGGGTGACGACAAAGGCCGCCCACAGCGTTACCCCGTCAAAATCACTATCTACTGCGACGACCGCACCGGCATGCTGAAGGAACTGACCGCCGTCATCTCCGACGACAATACCAACATCCGCGGCGTTGATATTCACCATGACGATAACGGCGAGGCCGTCATCGAGTTCATCGTTGAAGCCGAAGACCTGCGTCATCTCAACCGCATGGTTCTCGGCATCCGCCGCGTCCAGGGCGTCCGCACCGTTCAGCGCACGCAAAAACTCTAATCCCCTTCGCTAGTCTCAATCCCTGTCTTTCGGTTTACTATCTCTACGAAGCAACAGTGCAGGGGAAAGAGGTGCTCCCGTGGCAGTTCTCTTCTGCTGGTTCGCGATCATCCTCCTCGTCGTTTGTGCGGTCCTGTTTTTCACGCCGCTGCGCAGGCTCGGCTGCTGGTTGATGGCGATCTTTCCGGCAGCGCTTTGCGCAGCCCTGATTAAGGAATTGGCAAAGGGTGCAAAGACAATCGGAGAGGCCAGCTACCATTCCGATCTCATGGTTCTGCTGCCGCTCCTGGGATTTCTAGCCATCGCGGTTCTCGCGGCGCTGCGTCCCAGATGGGGCTGGGTGTTCTGGATCGGATGGATACTCAACGCCGTAGTCTGCGCCTTGATCGTATTCCTGACCTATTTCTGGAAGGTATTCAGCTAAGAGCGGGAGTTCAAAAACAGGGATGATGTTCGCATCAGATCGACGTGAGTCTCTCCTGAATGGGTTTCACATCCTCGACGGCGGCATGGCCTCCGAACTTGAGTATCTCGGCGCCGACATCAAAGGTCCGCTGTGGTCCGCACACGTGCTTGAAGATGCACCGGAGAAAATCATCGCGGTGCATCGCGCCTACATCCAAGCCGGAGCAGACATCATCGAAACCGCAAGCTATCAATTGTCGCGCATGGGCTACGCCAAAGTCGGCTTCGATCCAACGCGTGCGGACGCCGCGCTCCTCCGTTCCGTAGCACTCGCCCGCCAGGCCGCAGCTTTCTATCCCAAGCGCCGCATCTTTATCGCTGCATCCCTCGGCCCCTACGGCGCAGCGCTCCATAACGGCGCGGAATATCACGGCAACTACACCTGCACCTTCGACGATCTCGTCGAATTCCACCGCGCACGCATTAACGTGCTCGCCGCCGCGCCGCCAGCCGAATCCGCAGACTTCCTTGCCTTCGAAACACTGCCTTCGCTCGCCGAAGCCGAAGCGATCGGCCAGGCGCTCGCGCCCCATTCCGAACTCGCAGCCTGGTTCTCGTTTACCTGCCGCGACCACCAGCACGTGGCTCACGGCGAACTCCTTCGTCAGTGCGCTGCCGCCGTAGCCGCCTTTCCGCAGACCATCGCCATAGGCGTTAACTGTACCCACCCCAGGTTCATCTCCACGCTCATCGCAGAGCTCCGCGCCGCGTCCGACAAGCCGATCATTGTTTACCCGAATTCCGGTGAGGGCTGGGACGCACAACATCGTTGCTGGACCGGAAGCAGCGATCCCAAAGCCTATGGTACGGAAGCTGCGAAGTGGTTCGCCACCGGCGCCCAAATCATCGGAGGTTGCTGCCGCACCCGCCCAACCCACATTCGCGAGGTCGCTCGCGTCAGAACGAAAGAGCTGAAGGCTAAGGGCTGACGGCTAAGAGCTGTTTTGCAATCGTCATTAACTGCATATTCGACGTGCCTTCGTAAATCTTCCCCACCTTGGCATCGCGATAATACTTTTCTGCTGGATAGTCCCGCACAAAACCGTTGCCTCCGAAAATTTCGACACACTTGCTCGCAACGCTCTCTGCCATCTGCGACGCGAAGAGCTTGCACATCGCCGCCTCGCAGACATACGGTCGTCCGGAATCCTTCAGCCGCGCCGCGTTGTACACCATAAGTTTCGCGGCTTCGATCTCCGTCGCCATCTCTGCCAAAGCAAACTGGATGGCCTGGAACTCCGCAATCGGCTTCCCGAATTGCCGTCTCTCCCTGGCATATCTCGCCGCATGTGCCCATGCGCCTTCTGCAAGCCCCAGCATCTGCGCACCGATCCCGATTCGACCCTCATTCAGCGTCTCGATCGCGATCTTGTACCCCTTGCCTTCGCTACCCAGCAGGTTCGCGGCAGGCACCATGCAGTTATCCAGCAGCAATTCGCAAGTGCTGCTCGCGCGGATCCCCAGCTTGTCTTCCTTGCGTCCCACTGCGAACCCGGCCATCTCCTTCTCGACGAGGAAGGCCGTTATTCCGCGATAACCCGCCGCCGGATCGAGTGTCGCGAAGATGACGAACAGCCCTGCCTCGTGCGCATTCGTGATCCACAGCTTTCGTCCATTCAGGCGATACCCGCCATCAACCTTTTCTGCCCGCGTCTGCAACGCGAATGCGTCCGAACCCGAGCCTGCCTCGCTCAGCGCGTATGCGCCCGCTTTTCCGCTGGCCAACTCCTCCAGCCACTTCACCCGCTGGTCCTCGGTTCCCCATCGGCGAATGGCATTCACCACCAGCGTGTTGTGAACGTCAACGAGCACCGCTACGGCCGGATCAACGGTGGCAATCGCTTCGATCGCCAGTACCGCATCGAAGAAGCTTCCTCCCGCGCCGCCCAGTGTCTCCGGCACCTCGATCCCCATCAACCCCAGCTCAAACAGCTTCTCTAACAGTCCTGGCGCGAACTGCTGTTGGTCGTCCATTGTGCGCACTGCCGGTGCAATCTTCTCTACCGCAAACTTCCGCACCGTCGCGTAAAACATCCGTTCTTCTTCGCTCAGATTCGTCAACGGGATGGGGGAATGCCTGTCGTGGGACAAGAAATCGGTACCTCCGGCCTCGGAGTGTATCAGACCGGAGCACGTTGTGTACCGCTCTGAAGCCTCGAAGCAGAACGTCAATTGAATGTCGCCTTCGAACCCCTCAGCGCTTTTGAAAATGCCTCACAAGTAAAGGGCAGGCTCCTCACGGAGCCTGCCCTTTACAACACTTCAGCGAATTGAACTGTCAGTCAATCACCAGCGTGAACGAGGACTGGGATGTCAATGCGGTGTTGGTCGAATCCGTTCCCGAGAACGTAATGGTGTACGTCCCCTTCGCCGGATCCTGGACCTGAGAACCACCACCACCGGTCGAGCTGCCTCCACCGCATGCCGACATCGCCAGGCCGAGCGAGACCAGCGCGATGACGCAAGCCAGTTGCCGCAACTTGCGCGACGACCTGCCGAGGAATCCCGCGATCAGCAATCCGGCAAATGCGATCCCCGCAGGAAGGCGGCCGTGCTCTTTGGGGACGTTGTTGCCGGCTTTCAGCGATCTCTTCGCGCGTGGAATCAAGTGCAGCCCGCGTCCCGTCACTACACCCCCGGTTGTCGAAGCACAATCCGACGCGTTGGTGTCGATCGTGATCTGCCCCGTCGCGGCGGTCGACCCCGATACGGTGAAGCTCGTGTCGTTATTGAACCCCGTACCCGCGAACACACATAAATTATTCAGCGCTGTGTCATTCGATGTCGCGTAGCTCAAGTTCAAGGTTCCCGTGTACCCTCCGGCAGGCGTCACGGTCAGCGTCTCCGTGCCGCTCGAGCCCTGTTTTACGGTCAGGCTCGTTGGGTTGAACGACATCGTAAAGCTGCCCTTGCCGGAGCTTCCGCCGCCCACGGTCACGAACATGCTGCCTGTTGATGCTTCATGCGTCGTGTCGCCTCCGTACTGAGCCACGATGGTGTGTACTCCCGTCGTAGCAAAATTCGCAGTGTACATAGCCGTGCCGTTGGAAAGTGTGACCGTTTGCACAGAGCCACTATTGCTGTAACTCGTTCCTCCACCGTCAATCGACAGGTTTACGTTTCCGGTTGGTGTGCCGGAACCTCCGGCCTCCGCCACCGTAATGGTGATCACGTCATTGGTGCTCACGTCAGGCGTTGCGCTTGCTGCCGATACATTGGTCGTCGTGGCAAGCAGCAGTGTGGGGTTCGTCGGCCATGCTCCAACTAGGTTGGCCAGATCCACCGAGCCAAGCCCCGTCACCTGGTCGTATCCCGTTCCCGCGGAGAAGCCTGTCGTTGTTGTTCCGCAATACGTGCTTCCCGCGTTGCAGTTGTTGTTCCCGCTGGTCACATCATGAAACGCAGAAGCGTAGGTGCTCGCGTTTGAAGCGAGTTTGTACAGGGTGCTATTCGCCAGTCCTTGTCCGCCGGTCCACTCCTGCTTCTGATTGATGAGCGCGATCATCCCGGCAAAGATCGGCGCCGCAAAGCTCGTCCCGCCCGCCACGGTCAGATAACCCGTCGAGTTGTCCCGGAACCCGCTATTGCAACTGGCCGCCTGCGCCGGCGAGGTTCCGCTTGCCGGTGCCCAATCCGATGTGTCACTCGTGCAGAACAGGTAGCCCGGATAATTCGGCGATGAATAGAGTGCCACATCCGGCACGTCGCGCTTGCTGTCGTTCGGGATTCCCGGTACACCAGTCTGCCAACTCGGCTTGGCGAACAGGGCGCTAGCTCCCCCGCCGGTAGAACTCAGCCCAAACTGCGTGGAATTGTCGTTCCACACGATCTCCGGGATGTATTTCTTTGCCGACACTCCAAGGTCATTGGACCCATTTGTGGACCAGTACGTGGAAAAATTCGCCCCGCCATTCACGTCGCTGGTCGTGATCGAGGTTCCACCCACTCCTGTAACGTAAGGGCTGCTCGCCGGGTAGTTCACCGCGATGCCAAACTGTTGCGCCGTTGTCAGGCCGTTCTGTGTGTCACCGGAGCATGCCGTCGAGCCCTGGTCGCCGGACGCAGCCAGAATCGTCTGTCCCTGTACCATTGCCTGCTGAAACACGCTCTCCAGCGTGAATGCTCCCAGCGCCGTCTCGCACGTGCCGTAGCTGATGCTGATGATGGTGCCAATCTTCTCGTCGATCGCGTATTGAATCGAATCGTAGGCGTTGAAGTTTGAGCTGCTGCCGGTGTACACAAAATCGATCGTGGCGCCCTTGGCAATCGCACCGGACCATTCAACATCGAGATCCGACTCGCCTTCATCGCCGCCCGAGAAAACTGTCGAACTTCCCGATCCCGGCACAATCACGCTTACCGGATCCTTCACCGGAAGCCCTGCTGCATTTTGAAAGTTCTCGATATCGCTGTTCCGGATCGCGGACTGCCCGATCACTGCAATCGACTGTCCTGTGCCATCGATCCCTGCGCTGTACAGCGGACTGATATCGTAGGTCACCGCGATATCGCCGGGAGTGAAGTAGACGTTCCCCGACTGGCCCGACGTAAAAGCCTTGCGCGTTCCGACGTGCATCGGTCGCGGTCTGAAATCACTCAGATTCCGCACCGCCTCAACGGTTGACGCAATCGCCGCGGGGACCGAAAGCGAAGTCGACGGAGCGAAGTGTTTCTCGCCACCGATATTGTAGTAATGCATCTGCGTCTGGAAGGCCTGCTCGACCTGGCCGGCGGTACCCGAGAAACGGATCATGTTTCTGCTGCGCGCCACCGAGTCAATGGAGAAACCCTGCTGTTGAAGCCAGGTCTGGACCTTGTCGATATCTCCCTGGGCCATGCCGAAACGAGCCGCAAATTGCTCCGGGCTCAGCCACCGGTGATACTGCGGCGATGAAGGATCCTGCTGCGAAGCAAGTAGCGCGTTGAGGTCCGCCTGCTGAGCAGCCGAACGGTTAAAGACAATGCTCATGCCGTTCAGCCTGGAATCCACCGGCACGCGTCCCGCGTCGAATTCGGCTCGTGCGAGTTGCAACTGGGAGGCTTTCAGCTGTGACATTTCGGAGCTGTTGATTTCGGACCGGATCCGGAGCGCAGGCGCTTGCGCCATCAGAGAAGCTGTCGCCAGGGCACAGGTTGCAAGCCATCCAAATGCCCGAAGCCTGCGTGGGCCATCATGGAGCTTTGTAATCATATTTCATCCTTGGAGCAGAGCGGTTTGAGACTGGACGCGGGCCTCCACGGGCCCAAGCTCGAGTCAAGCCAAAGTCGATCCGCGCGGATTCCATCCTCTTTGCGGGGAAGAGGGTCGATCTGGCGGCGCGGTGTCTATCCGGTGTTCCGGACCTGGGTCCGGTATCCAATCCCTTAGACTCGTTTTCCGCTACAAAGTTGTGAGGCCCTGGGTTGGATGCACTTACCACGAAGCGGGAGGCCAACAAGGCTCACTGGCATGTGAGCTTTCAAGTCGCCCGCATGGGGAGCGTGCAAGAAGGGATCTTCCCATTT
>Ga0335080_10003382_pt1 | contig 16147 bp, 12 predicted proteins | sample Lox_Sample_34_FD_206720 | JGI IMG/M metagenome (GOLD analysis project Ga0335080, IMG submission 206720) | Soil microbial communities from Loxahatchee National Wildlife Refuge, Florida, United States - Lox_Sample_3.4 | ecosystem: Environmental > Terrestrial > Soil > Wetlands | place: USA...
CCGCGCGGGCGGGACTTCCCGCCTGGAGCGCGGCCACCCGGAGCACGCCTCCGTCGACGTAGGCGAAGGCGCTTCCGGTGGGGCTGACGCTGACGAACGAGACCTCCCGACCCCGGAGCTCGGGCTCGCCGGTCGACCCGAGCGGGAAGGTGCGAAGGGTGCCGGCCTCGGCGGCGGCGTTGTAGCCGTCGACGAAGAGGAGCCAGCGCGAGTCGGGGCTGAAGAGGACGCTGCCCGGCCGGTTGGAGACGCCCTGTCCGACGAAGCGGACCACGCCATCCTTGAGCGAGACCACCCCGAGCTCGCCGAGGGCCATGAGCGGCGAGACGCCCTGGATGGCCGGGCGCTTCGGGTTGCGGAGGAACGTCGCCCAGGCGCCGTCCTTGGTGAGCTTGAGGTCGGCCACCGGTCCCGCGGCGAGGCGCTTGCCGAGGCCACCGACGAGGGGCTTCTCGGCCGTGGGCGCCGGGCCGCCTCCGCCCTTGCTGCAGCCGCCGAGGGCGTCCGCCAGGAGCAGGGTCGCCATCAGGGCTCGGGTCCGGGTGCTCACCGGGCCACCGCCGCTGGAGCCACCCCGTCCACGCCCGCGGACTCCCCCGTCCACGACGAAGTCTCAGAGAACTCGTCTCGGACCCAAGAGTGAAGCGCGGCGCGCGCGCGCGCGGCGTGGGCCTCGCGGCGTCCGGACTTCGGGACCCGGCCCGCCAGCGGCGGGAACAGCCCGAAGGTCACGTTCGACGGCTGGTACTCCGTCCCGGGCGGGTGCGCCGCCCCCGTCACGTGCCGGTAGAGCGCCCCGAGCGCCGTCTCCGCCGGAGGCGGCACGAAGCGCCGGCCCCCCCGCCGGGCCGCCACCGCCAGGGCCACCAGGTAGCCGGACGCCGCGGACTCGACGTAACCCTCTACCCCCGAGATCTGCCCCGCGAACCACACCCGCCGCTCGGCCCGGAGCGCGAGATCCTCCCCGAGCAACCTCGGCGCATCGATGAAGGTGTTGCGGTGGATCTGCCCCATCCGCAGGAACTCGGCCTCCCCCAGCCCCGGAAGCGTCCGGAACACCCGACGCTGCTCCGGCCAGGTCAGCCGCGTCTGGAACCCCACCAGGTTGTACGCCGTCGCCCCCAGGTCCTCCTGGCGCAGCTGGACCACCGCGTAGGACCGCCGGCCGGTCCGCGGATCGACCAGACCCACCGGCTTCATCGGCCCGTGCGCGAGCGTCTCCGGTCCCCGCTCGGCCATCACCTCGATGGGAAGGCAGCCCTCGAAGTAGCGCGGTTCCTCGAACGCGTGGGGCGGTACCTTCTCCGCCGTGAGCAGCGCGCCGACGAAGGCCCGGTAGGCGGCCTCGTCCAGCGGGAGGTTGAGGTAGTCCGCCCCGTCGCCCCGACCCCAGCGGCTCGCACGGTAGGCCACCCCCTCGTCGACCGAGTCGGCGGCGACGATGGGCGCGATGGAGTCGTAGAAATAGAGCTTGTCCCCGGTCCACCGGGAGAGCGCGCGGGTGAGCGCCTCGGAGGTCAGCGGGCCCGTCGCCACCACCACGTCCCCGGGAGGCAGCGCCTCCACCTCCCCTGCCACCCGCTCGAGCTCGGGAAGCGACGCGAGCGCCCGCTCCACCCCGGCCGAGAAGCGCTCCCGGTCCACCGCCAGGGCCTCCCCGGCCGGAACCCGCGCCCGGTCCGCCTCCCCGAGGATGACCGAGCCCAGCTGGCGAAGCTCGGCGTGGAGGAGGCCGACCGGCGTGTCCGGGCTGTCGGAGCGGAAGCTGTTGCTACACACCAGCTCGGCCGGGAAGTCGGTGCGATGCGCCGGACTCCGGCGGACCGGCTTCATCTCGCAGAGCCGGACCGGGATGCCACGCCGGGCGAGCTGCACCGCGCACTCGCTCCCGGCGAGCCCGGCGCCGATGACCGTGACCGGTTCCATGGCTGCAGTCCTGGCCCAAAGGGACGCCTCCTGCAACCCCCACGTGGACCAGGGCGCGCCGCCCTCTACCCCTCCGTGCCCTCGCCCTTCTGGAGCACCACGAAGCGGTAGTTCTCGAGCTCGGCCTGCCCCGCCGTGTAGAGGACGGTGAGGAGCAGGTCGTAGGGGATCTTCCGGTCGCCGATGACCGAAAGCTCCCTGCTGAACGGCGCGGCGGGATTGCGCGAGGCGATGAGCTTGAGCTTCTCCACCTCGCGGCGCAGCGCCACGTCCAGCGGCTTCACCAGCCGACCGTCGAGGAGGCTCGGCGGGACCTGTCCGTTCTGCAGCTCGACCACCACCCGGTCACCGACCAGGATGTCCTTCGGGGTGATGGTCACCGCCACCGTGTCCTTGGGCACGGCGCGAGTGCTGGAGATGGGCGGCTTGATGTCCTCGCTCTGGGTCAGCGAGATGGCGGAGGCGGCGTAGGACTTGAGGAGGAAGACCAGGATGATGGTCAGCATGTCCATCATCGCGGTGAGGTTCAGCCCCTCGATCTCCCCGGCGATCTCCCGCTCCTTGCGCTTCTTGCGGGCCAGCGCCTGGCGGAACATCAGCCGCTGCAGCGTCTCTTCGTCCAGCTCGGGTGGGCGTGCGACCGGGGCGGCCATCACATCGCTCCCAGGGTGACGTCGGTGAAGAGCAGCTTCCGCTCGCGGCCGGGCGTCTCGCGGATGGCGTCCATGGTCTGGACGAGGATCTCGTAGGGGATGTCGCCCTCGGCGCCGACGATGACCTTGGACTCGGAGGGGAACTCCTTCTTGACGTTCACCATCGACTCGGTGAGCGCGGAGTAGTCGTAGCTGCCGTCCGCCTTCTTGGGGATGCTCGGCGGCGCCTCGGCGGGACTGGGCTGGTTCTGCTGCTGCCCGAGCACTCCGCCGGTGGCCGCGACGTAGAACCCCTTCTTGGAGATCAGCACCGTGAGGAGGAGCTTCGGCTTGTCACCCTCCTCGGTGACCTGGGTCGTCGGCCCGCCGTAGTTCGGAGCGTTCACGTTCAGGATGCCGAACGCCGACAGGCCGGTGATCGACAGCAGCATGAACATGATGAGGTTCATGAGGATGTCGAGGTAGGGGACGATGTTCAGCTCGCCGCCATCGTCGCGGTCCCGGATCCGGAGCTTCCGCTTGCTGTAGAAGAACGCCATGGGCTGGCGGCGACCTCGTTCCTGGGTGCGTCGGCTACGCCGAGCGCTCGAAGTCCATCGCCGAGGTCTCGCCCGCGGCGCGCCGGGAGAGGAGGTTCTCCAGCTTCAGCGCGCTCAGCTCGACCGTCTCCACCATCTTCTTCGCGTACGCGGTGAGGAACAGGTGGGCGATGATGCAGGAGACCGCGATGCCGAGACCGAAGGCGGTGTTGTTCATCGCCTCGGAGATGCCGTTGGAGAGGATGGCCTGCTTCTGATCTGCGGGCACGTTGCCCAGCGACTGGAAGGTCGTGATGAGGCCGGTGATGGTGCCGAGGAGTCCCACCAGGGTCGCGATGTTCGCCAGCGACCAGAGCCAGGGGATGCGCGACTGGATGGGCGGGGTGTACTCGAGGATGGCCTCCTCCACGCTCTTGGCCACCTCCATCTCACCGCGGTTGGCGCGGGTGAGGCCGGCGCGGATGACGCGGGCCAGGGGCGAGTTCGGCGCCGCTCCGCAGAGCTTCACCGCGCGGTCCACGTTGCCGGTCAGGACCAGCTTGGTGATCTGCTCCATGAACGGCTCGGCGTTCAGGTTGTAGCGGAACATCAACGTGACGACGCGCTCGACCACGACCGCGATCGCGCACGCCATCCAGAAGATGTTCACGTACATGAACGGACCACCTTCTTTGAAGAACCGGACGATCGAGTCGGTGGCCCCGCCCTTCACGGCGGGCACGGCGGCCAGCACGACGTCGACCAGAGGGCTCAGCGACGGGCTCATGGACGGGTGAATCCTTTTCGGGGCGCCCGTCCTCTCCGGGCGGGCGCGGTCAGGCTGCAGAGAAGGGAGCGACCCCCCGGGGGACGCGTGGTGATCGGGGAGCGCGGGGAGCGGTACTTCACGGAAAGACGCGAGGAACATCGTCCCTTTGCGCCCCCCGGGGTGTCAAGAACGGCACCGGCTCCCGGGACGTGCTCCGCCGGACGCCGCGCGCCGCGATCGCCCGCCGGAGCCCATGTCGGACCGCCGAGCAGATCCACGGATGCCTGTCCCCCAGCAGGGCACCTGGGCCGCGCCCGCGCCGACCGGGCTCGACCCGCTGCACCAGGCCATCTCAGGCCGCGCTGGGCGGAGCCACTCCGCCCTCGTCGACCGGGCGGGTGTAGTCGCACTCCTTGTTCGGACAGACGATGCGCGCGCCGTCGCGCCTGCTGTACTTCTGCAGCAGGTACGGCGAGGCGCACTTGGGACACGCCTCGGGCAGCGGGCGGTCCCACGCGGCGAAGGTGCAGTCCGGATACCGGTTGCAGCCGAAGAACACCTTGCCCCGGCGACTCCTTCGCTCGGTGAGGTAGCCCACCTTGCAGGTGGGACAGGCCACGCCGATCGACAGCGGCTTGCTGCTCTTGCACTCCGGGTAGCCCGAGCACGCCATGAAGCGCCCGAACCGTCCCCGCTTGATGACCATCGGCCGGCCGCACTTCTCGCAGGTCTCGTCGGTGGGTTGCTCCTCCACCGGAACCACCTTCCCGTCGACCTCCTTGAAGTCCTTGGTGTTCTTGCACTCCGGGTAGCCGGTGCAGGCGAGGAAGCGGCCCATCTTCCCCCACTTGATGGCCATCATCTTTCCGCACTTCTCGCAGGTGACGTCGGTGGGGATCTCCTCCCGCTTGACGTCGCGCATCTCCAGCTCGGCCTTGGCCAGCGTGGCCTGGAACGGACCGTAGAAGTCCTTCAGCACGCGGCGCCAGTCCACCTCGCCGTCGGAGATCTGGTCGAGCTGCTCCTCCATCCCCGCGGTGAAGGTGACGTCCATCTCCGAGGGGAAGTGCTTCACCAGCTCCTCGGTGGTGATCTTCCCGAGCTCGGTCGGATGGAAGCGGCCCTCGATCTTCTCCACGTACTTCTTGTCCTGGATGACCGAGAGGATCGAGGCATAGGTGGACGGGCGACCGATGCCATCCTCCTCCAGCTCCTTGACCAGCGAGGCTTCGGTGAATCGCGGAGGCGGCTGGGTGAAGTGCTGCTCGGGCACGAGCCCCTGCCCCACCAGCCGCAGCGGGTCGCCCTCGGCGAGCTCCGGCAGCTGGACGTTGCCGTCGTCGGAGCGCTCCTCGCCGGGCCCCTGCTCGGGCTCCTCGTCGGTCGGCACGAGGCCGTACACCGCGAGATACCCCGCGAACTTGAGGATCGAGCCAGCGGCCCGGAACGTCGCGCGGCCGGCGGCGATCTCCACCGTGGTCTGGTCGTAGACCGCGGGCTTCATCTGGCAGGCCACGAAGCGGTTCCAGATCAGCTCGTAGAGCCTCGCCATGTCGGGCTCGAGGAACGGCCGCACCCGATCCGGCGTCCACTCCAGCGACACGGGGCGGATGGCCTCGTGCGCGTCCTGGGCCGTCTTCCGGCTCCGGTAGACCACCGGGTCGTCGGGGAGCGCCCCCTTCCCGTAGGTCTCGGCGATGTGGCTGCGCACCGCCTTCACCGCGTCGTCGGAGAGGCGAACCGAGTCGGTCCGCATGTAGGTGATGAGCGCGGTCTGCCCCTCCTCGCCGAGCTCCACGCCCTCGTAGAGGCGCTGGGCCAGGGTCATCGTCTTCTTGGCCGTGAAGTGGAGCCGGTTGGCGGCCTCCTGCTGGAGCTTGCTGGTGATGAACGGCGCCGCAGGATTGCGCCGCCGCTCGCGCCGCTCCACCGTCTCCACCCGGAAGTGGGCCGTGCGGAGCTCCTCCACCAGCGCGGTCGCGGTGGCCTGGTCCGAGACCTCGGCCTTCTTGCCGTCCAGCTTCGCCAGCCGCGCCCGGAACGACGGCGGGGCCTTCCCCTCCAGCTCGGCCTCGATGGTCCAGTACTCCACCGGGACGAAGGCCCGGATCTCCCGCTCCCGCTCGACGATCAGCCGCACCGCGACCGACTGCACCCGGCCCGCCGACAGGCCACGCCGCACCTTCTTCCAGAGCAGCGGGCTGATCTGGTAGCCCACCAGCCGGTCGAGGATGCGCCTCGTCTGCTGCGAGTCGTACTTCTTCTGGTCGAGCCGGCGCGGGTGGGCGATGGCCTCCTGGATCGCCTTCTTCGTGATCTCGTTGAACAGCACCCGCACCACGTCGGGATGGCGCAGCTCCTCGTTCAGGTGCCAGGCGATCGCCTCGCCTTCCCGATCGGGGTCGGTGGCCAGGAACACCCGCTCCGCGCCGACGGCGGCCTTCTTCAGCTCGCCGAGCGCCTTCTCCTTGCTGGGAATGACGTGGTACTCGGGCCGGAACCCGTGCTCCACGTCGATGCCCATCTTGCTCTTGGGCAGATCCTTGACGTGACCGACCGAGGCCTTCACCGCGTAGCCAGAGCCCAAGTACTTCTTGATGGTCTTCGCCTTCGCCGGCGACTCGACCACGACCAGGTAGCGCGCACCGCGGCGCGGGGTGGGAGTCGCGTCGGCATGCACCACGGCGAGGGTGCGCCGCCTGCCGGCAGGCTTCGCCGGGGAGGCACCCTTCTTGGCCTTCACCGCCGGAGCAGCCTTGCCGGCCGCAGGCTTCTTCGCCTTGCCGGCCGGGGACGCCCCCGTGTCGACCTTCTTGTTCCGTGTCGTCGGCATCTCGTTCCTCACACCCGTTGATACAGCCTGCCCGGGACCTGGACCGCCAGTCCCAGCAGCTCCAGCTCGCACAGCGCGCTCACCGCCGACCCTGGCTCCAGTCCCGCGCCCTCCTCCAGCGCCTCGATCGGCCGTGGCTCCCGCCCGAGCAGCCGGTACAGCTGCCCGGCGACCTCGGACAGGCCCGGCATCGGCCCCGGTCCGGGCTCCGCGACCGACTTCGCGTCGAGGCCCACCGCCCGGAGCGCGTCCTCCGGGCCCATGCACAGCCGGCCCACCCCTCGCGCCACGACCCGGTTGCAGAGCTGCGCCGACCGGGCCCAGGTCTCTCCCGGGAGGGCGAGGATGGGGCGACCCTGATCTCGTGCCGCGGCGATCGTGTATCTCGTCCCGCTGTTCTCCCCCGCCCGGAGGATCAGGACGACATCGGATGCACCAGCAATGAGTCGGTTTCGCCGGGGGAACGTCTGCTTGCTCGCGCGGATTCCCGGCGGAAGCTCGCTGTACACCGCGCCGCCACCGTCCAGGATGCCGGGCACCAGACGCGCCTGGGCACCATCCACCACGTCGAGCGCCGAGCCGAGGAAGGCCCAGGTCTCGCCGCCGACGTCGAGCGCGCCGAGGTGGCACGCCCGGTCCACCCCCGCCGCCGCGCCGGAGACGACACCCGCCCCACCGGCGGAGACCGCGGCGGCGAAGGCACGGGCGTGCCGGAGGAAGCCCTGCTCGGGATGCCGGGTTCCCACCATCGCGAGCCGGCGCCGCGGCCGCGCCGGCGCGCCCCGCATGAAGAGCACCGGAGGCGCATCGCGGATCTCGGCGAGCCGGTCCGGGTAGCCAGGGTCGCCCGGATGAACCACCTGCATGTCTCCCTGCGCGGCGCGGTCCCGCACCTCGTCGGCCACGGCGCGGAGCGTCCCGGCCGCCCGGAGCCGCGCGCGGACGAGGTCACTCGCCGGAAGGCCGTCCACCCAGTCGCGTGCCGGCGTGTCGAGGAGGTCCTGCCACCGCCCGGCCGCCCAGGCGCGCATCCCCCCAAGGCCGACGCTCCCGATACCGGGAACCGCCCAGAGGGCCAGGAGCGCAGTGCGTTCGGCGCTGGGAAGCGGAGGGGTGACCATCGCGGGCCCGCCCCCTGCCAGTGCCGGGCCACCTATATAGAAGTGGACCGACCGGCCGGAAGCGGCGGGCAGACATAAGCGTCCGTCCCCATCCGGTCAAGCGACCCCCTCGGCAGGGCGGGGGTCCGGGACTGGAAATTACTTCGTGATGCCAGCCGTTTGTGGGCCGCCCGCGCGCAGCTCGGCACGGTCCCCGGCGACGACCTCCCGGAGCGACTTGAGCAGCAGGCAGGTGGTCACCATCTCCCGGACGTCGACCGCCATGCACCGGCCGACCTCCTCCACCGGGAGGCTCAGGTCCTGGTTGTCGCTCGGATCGACTCCCACCCCGGACGTGATGGGGTCGATCTGCCGGATGATGGTGAAGACGTTGCCGACCTGGACGCCCTGGGTGCTGCCTGCGTCGACCAGGACCCGCGTGTGCTCCCCCGTCATGGTGACGTTCGGGTTCAGGATGGCGACGATGGTCAGGTTGGGGATCGCCGCCGCGTTGGGAACCGGCCCCACGGTCTCGAAGAGCCGCTCCCGGGCGGGACCGATGCGAGCCCCGCGGCCGATCTCGTCGAAGGACTTCTCGATGACCGCCCGGACCTTTGGCTCGCTGGTGCGGTTGATCTTCACCGTCCCCAGGACCTGCGTCTGGTAGCCGAGGAACTTGCCCGTGCGCGGGTTCCGCACGTCGCCGACGGTCCGGTAGATGAGGTAGCTCGCGCCGACCTGGACCGCGCTCTTGTCCTTGAAGTCCAGGTAGACGATGTCGTTCGCCGAGAGCATCTCCGACTCGGCGTAGCTCCCCACCAGGGTCCCGGCGGCCTCGACCTCCTTCGGGGTCGCGAAGCCGTCCCGGACGACGATCTCCTTGGTCTTGACCTCGAGAGGAAGCCGGACGACCTGGATCTCCTCGTCGCTGCTCAGGGCCTCGCCGGCCTGCAGCTCGTCCTCCTCGCCCGCGGGCACCTGCTCGGCGCGGGCCGGGGTCTCCTCACCGTTCCCGGGGAAGAAGCGCACCTGGTTGCCGGGGTAGATCCAGTGGGGGTTGGCGATCTGCGGGTTGTAGGACCAGACCTTCGGCCAGTACCACGGGCTGCCCAGGTACTTGCTCGAGAGGTCCCAGAGGGTGTCGCCCTTCTCGACCGTGTGCACCTGGCCGGGCGCCTGCTCCTGCTCGCTGGGAGCGGCCTTCGCCTGCCCGTCCGGCGGCGGCTGCTTCACCTCGGTGCCTTCGACCTCGGTGCCGCCGCCCGCGGGGGCCTGGGCCCCGGCGACCGATGCGGCGAGGAACAGGATCAGGAACGACGCTCTCATCAGGGGGTCCTCGGCAGACGGGCCAGGCGCGCCTCGGCCTCGGTGGCCGCGGGCGTTCCGGGAAAGGTGGTCACGATGCGCGCGAGGAGGGCACGCGCCTCGGCGGGCTGCTTGAGCCGGATCCGGCAATCGGCGAGCTTCAGCATCGACTGCTGCACGACGTCTCCGGCCGGGTAGCGCTGGAGCACCGTCTCGAGCAGCCGGGCGGCACGGGCCGGCTCGTCCTGGCCCAGCTCGCCCAGGGCGGCCAGGTAGAGGGCGTCGTCGGCGCGCGGGTCCCTGGGATGCGTCTCGGCAAAGCGCTCCATCCGCTCCACGCCCCCGCCGAGGTTCCCGGTCCGGAGCGCCTCCTGGGCCTGCGCGAACTCGCCGTCGAGCTGGGTGGCGTCCGGCGCATCGGCCGCCGCGGTGCTGGAGCGAGACAGCGCCGCGACCAGCTCACCGTCCGGCTCTTGCACCGGCGTGCGCACGTCGATGGGCGGCGCGGCCCGCGGCTTGAGCTTCACCACCGCGAGGGAGGGCATCTCGGTTCCGCTGGCCGTGGAGGCGGCGGCAAGCAGCGGGCCGAGCGGCTGCCGCGCGCCCGCGCGGGCTGCCGCGTGGTCGGCCTCGAGCGCCTGCACGCGCTCGAGGAGCTTCAGATTCTCGTCCTGGAGCTGCTTCACAGAAGCTTGCAGCGTCCGCACCTCGCTCTTGCTCGCAGCGTCCGAGGCACAGCCCACGGCGCACAGGGACAGCGTCAGGACGGACGAGGAGCGGAGCCGATGCACGGGAACACGCCGATTCCGGTGGCAGTGTACGGACCCGCTTGCGGGAGGGTCAAGAAAGGCGGCCGGGCGCGATGAACGCCAGGTGGCGACCGGTCCCACCCCGGTCCCTGCGGTGCGAGAAGAATCGCTCGGGCTCACAGGCGTTGCAGCCCGGCACCTCCTCGATGGCCTCCTCGGGGATCCCGGCCTGTATCAGCGTCCGCCGCACCGCCAGTCTCAGGTCGAGCTTGGGCCGCGAGCCGTCGCGACGCACCACCGCACCGCCGAAGGCCTCGACGAAGCGCGCCGCCAGGTCCTCTCCCACCTCGTAGCAGCAGGCACCGATGGTCGGGCCAATCGCCGCACGCAGCGTCCGGGCAGGAGCGCCCTCGGCGGCGAGCGCACCGACCGCCACGGCACCGATTCGAGCCACCGTCCCTCGCCAGCCGGAGTGCACCGCCGCGACGCGAGCGCCGTCCTCGCTGGCCAGGAGCACCGGGACGCAGTCCGCGGTCCGGATGCCGATCCAGGTGTCGGGTGCGTCGGTCCACAACGCATCCGCCTCCGGCAGGACGCCGGCCTGCGCGCGGGCCACCGTGGCGCCGTGGACCTGCTCGGCCAGCACGAGGCGACCGGGGTCGAGCCCGGCGGCGTGGCCGAGCCTGGAGCGGTTCTCGCGCACGTCCGCGCCTGCGTCCCCGGCGGGCCCGAGGTCGAGCGAGGCACGCTTTCCCTCGCTCACCCCGCCGGAGCGCAGGGTGAAGCCGTGGCGGACAGGGAGGTTCCGGGCGACGAGGAAGAGCGCCTGAGGCACGGGACGATTCTCGCCGGAGGAGCGTACCTCGCCCGGCGGGCGACCGCTCAGCCGGGGACGACGAGCGCCCGGAGCAACGTGTTCTCCTCGCGGTTCGGCAGCCGGATCGTCACCCGGAGCAGCACGGTGCTCCCCGGCCTGGCGTCCTTCAGGACGCGCGAGAGGTCGTCGGCGTTGGCGATCTTCTTGCCCCCGGCCTCGGTCACTACCATCCCCGGGGCGAGCTCGGCGGCGTCCGCAGGAGAGCCGGGCTGCACCTCGGTGATGACCGCGCCCTTGGTGGGCAACCCGTTCGCCTCGGCGGTGCGCGGGTCGATGCTCTGCAGGGTGAGGCCGATCCGCTGCCGGTTGGTCTCGTCCCTCTTCGAGCCGGTGCCCGGACGCGGGCCGCGCGCGTCGCCCACCCGATCGAGGTCGCCCGGGCGCGAGGTGAGGGTCACCTTGAAGTCCTGGGCCTTGCCGTTGCGGATCACCCCGAGGGTGACGCTGGTGTCCGGGGCGCGGAGCGCCACCTGGCGGGAGAGCGAGGAGCTGCTCTCGACCTTCCTCCCGTCGAGCGAGACGACGACGTCGTCGGACTTGAGCCCGGCGCGGTCGCCGGGGCTGTTCTTGGTGACCTCGTTGATGAGCGCGCCCGAGCTCTGCGGCACGTTCAGCGCCCTGGCCAGCTCGGGGGTGAGGTTCTGCAGCTTCACCCCGATGTAGCCACGGGTGACCGAGCCGTTCTTCTCCAGCTGCGGGATGATTGCCTTGGCGAGGTTGCTGGGAACCGCGAACCCGATGCCCGCTCCACCGCTGACGATGGCGGTGTTGATGCCGACCACCTCCCCCCGGAGGTTGAACAGCGGGCCTCCGGAGTTGCCGGGGTTGATGGCCGCGTCGGTCTGGAGGAAGTCATCGTACTGGGAGGCGCCGATCTCCCGGGCCTTCGCGCTGAGGATCCCCGCGCTGACGCTGGAGGCCAGGCCGAACGGATTGCCGATGGCCACCACCCAGTCGCCGACCCGCATCGCGTCCGAGTCGCCGAGCTTCAGCACCGGGAGGTTGGCCGGGGGAGCCTTGAGCTTGATGAGGGCGACGTCGGTCAACGGGTCTCGGCCCAGCACCTCGGCCTCGAGGGTACGCCCGTCGTCGAAGCGCACCCGGATGTTGAAGGCTCCCTCGACCACGTGGTTGTTGGTGAGGATGTAGCCGCGGGGATCGATGACGAAGCCGCTGCCGGCCCCCTGGCGGATCTGCTGTCGCGGGTCGCGCCGTCCGCGGCCGAAGAACTGCTCGAACGGGTCGTCGCCGCTGCTCTCGTCGCGCTCGACGCGAGAGGTGACGTCCACGTTCACGACCGCCGACTTGACGCTGTCGACCAGCGGCGCCAGCGAAGGAAGCGCGGCGGCATGGGGCGGCGCCAGCGCCTGCGTCGTCGCGGCCTGACCCGGCGGCGGCTGGGGAGCGGGAGTGTCCGCGCGCGCGGACAGTCCGTGGAGCAGGGGAATGGCGAGGAGTGCGGCGGCGAGGAGCGCCGCCGGAGCGAGGAGACGACGAGGACCGTTCATGTCGGAACCCAACCTAAAGGTCGCCGGAGTCGGCGCAAGGGAGACTTCTGTGATCCGGGCGGCCTCTGAACACCGAGGGCAACTCCCTTGTTCCCTCACTCCCGGAACGGCCCGAGGGTCAGCGAGGGGAAGACTGGGTCGCGGTCCTCGAGCGCGTGCAGCCGCAGCGGATCCAGGCTCCCGGCCCGCACCGCACGCACGAGCTCGAGGAACGCCGCGAGGTGGGCCTGCACGCGGGCCCGGGCGTAGGCGGTGACGGTCCCGCTCCGGAGGATGAAGGCGAAGTCCGAGGACTGGGCGAGCAGCAGCTCGCGAAACGCCTGCACCAGCGCGCGCTCGTCCACCTGATCCAGGCGGGGGGCGTCCGCGAAGGGGGCGAGCATCTGCGCGCACCCGTGGAGCGCCTGGGGGATCCAGTCGTTCACCGGATCGAGCCACATCGAGGCGTGTCCGTGCTCGCCCCAGCTGCTCTCCACCGGGGCCACCACCTGCGCCTCGGGCCACGCCTGGAGGTCGTCGGCCGGTGTCACCACCGAGAGGCCGACCCGGGCTGCCTCGCGGAACAGCGCCTCGAGGAACGCTGGGCCCTCGAACCACCAGTGCCCGAACAGCTCGGCGTCGTAGGGGGCGACCACCAGCGGATCCCGGTCCATCCGGGTGACGAGCGCGCGGGTCCGCTCCTGCACCCGCTGAACGAAGTGACGCCCGTGCTCGCCGGCGCGGGCGAAGGCGAGCTCGGGATCCCACACGGCCTTGTCCGGTCCCCGGCCGGTGATCCGGTGATACTTGAAGCCGGTGGCGCGCCGGGGCCTTCCCGGGCCCACCACCGGGACCAGCGCGTCCGTGGGGAGGTCCCACCCGATGTCGCGGTAGAAGTCGCGGTAGACCGGGTCCGCCGGATAGCCCACCTCGGAACTCCACACCTGCTCGGAGGCCTCGGGGTCGCGCGCGTACACCGCCACCCCGCTCTCGGTGAATGCGGGCGCGTGCACCGACAGCAGCGGACGCGGCTCGGCGTCGGTCAGCCCGTGCGCGTCGAGGAAGGTGAACCGCAGCCCCTCGGCGGCGAGAACCTGTTCCAGCCCTGGGTAGTAGCCGCACTCCGGGAGCCAGAAGCCCGCCGGCCGGCGCCCGAGCTGGCGCACGTGCTCGGCCACGCCCACCGCCACTTGCGCCCGCACCGCACGCGCCGAGGTCCGGAGCAAGGGGAGGAAGCCGTGCGTCGCGCCCGAGGCGATGAGCTCGACGAGGCCCCGGTCGGCGAGCGCGGCGAATGCGGGGACCAGCGCGCCCCGGTGGCGCACGCTCCACAGCTCGGCGAGCCGCTCCAGGCGGGCCTGGTAGAAGCTCGCCACGCGGTGGAGCTCGGCGTCGTGCGCGGTCCGCCGCACCTCGCGCTCGGCCAGGGCGCGCTGACGCTCGAGGCGCCGGCCGACGCGGGAGACGAGGAGCGGGTCCTCGAGCATCGCCAGGAGGGTCGGCGTGACCGAGAGCGTCAGCCGGACCGGGACGCGATCGGCGGCGAGCCTTTCCAGGACTTCGAGGAGCGGCAGGTAGCACTCCAGCACCGCCTCGCCGAGCCACTCCTCCTCGAGGTGGTCCTCGTCGTCGGGGTGGCGGACGTAGGGAAGGTGGGCATGGAGGACGAGCAGCAGGGCGCCCCGTGGCGGCCGCATCTCCACGCGGGGCCCCCCTCGCTCCTCAGTTCCGCCCGGAGCGGGGGCCGCCCGAGGGGCTCGGTCCGTGGCCAGGGCCCCGAGCGCCCGGGCTCGAGGGGAGCGTCAGGCGGCGGGGCGAATCGAGGGGCTCGCGTCCGGGCGCCGCGGCCGATGCTCCCGGTCCCCGGCCGAGCGGCTCGGACCATGGAAGCCGCAGCGTGCGCACCTCCAGCCGGGCCGAGACCCGGCCCGGTGGCAGCTGGCGGGCGCCGCTCCTGTTCCCGATGGGCCGGGTCCAGCCGTCGCGGCCGAGGAGGAGCACCTCCGCGGTGTACTCCTCCCCGGAGGCGAGGCCGCTGACGTAGGTGCTGCGGGCGCCCAGCGGCAGCTCCAGGCTCCGGTCGAGGTCCGCCCCCCGGTAGATGCGGAGGAGGACCCGGGGCTCGCGCAGCCCCAGCGCTGCACCGCGCTCGAGCTCGCGGCGAAAGTCCCAGAAGACGAACAGCGTGGTCGGGTCACGGACCAGGAGCAGGGGCGCATCGGTCCCCACCTCGCGCGGTGACGCGAGGGGGCCGGGCTCCGGCTGCTCGAGCGGCACCGGTGTGTGCCGCTGGCGCCGGGGCATCTGCGGTGTCCCGAAGAAGGCCTCCTCGACGACGGGTTCGACCCTCGGCGCCACCGGGCCGGGCGTGGAAGCGGGCGCCGCCGAGGGGGCGGCACCGGCGCGCGGACGTCGCGCTCCGCCGGAGCCATCTCCTCGACCGGCCGACCCGTGTCCGCCCGCGCGCCGGGTGGACCCGTTGCTCCCGCCACCGCCGGCCCCCTGCCGGGCGACGGGCGCGGCGGTGCGCGGCGTGGAGCCGCTCCCTGACGGCGGCGCGGTCCGGCCACGGCGGCCGCCCTTCGGCGCCGTGTGCTCGGCGCGCACGCGTCCCTTGCGACCCGGTGGGAAGTCCACCACCCGGACCCGGCTGTCGGCTGGGACCGGCGCGCCGGTCGGATCCGCCGCCCCCGCGGAGGAGACCTTCAGCGCCCCCGTCAGTGCCGCCAGCAGCTGCGCCCGGGTGCGGAGTCGAGAGTGACCCTTTCCCAGGTGCTTCCGCGCAAGCTCCCGGAGCCGCTCCACGCTGAGCTTCTTCAAGTCGTCCATCACCATTCCAGCCACGGCCGCGGGGGTGCGCCCCCGGGCGTGGACCGCCGCTTACGCGTCGGTGCCGCCTCCGGTCAACGCCCGTCCGGACATGTGTCATCCTCCGGGGCGCCCGTGACGATGGATCCGCCAGCCGTCCTCCTCGCCGGATTCGACCTGTGGCCCGGGGCATCGGCCTGGTCCCGGCGGATGCGCGAGGGCGCGCGGGCGAGCGCCGCCCGTCATCGGGTCCTCACCCTGTCGCTCCGCGGCCCCGGCCTGCCCCACACCGAGTCGCTGCTCGGTGCGCGGGCCCTCCGGGTGCCACCGGGCCCCGGCACCCTGCTCGATCAGATCCAGGCCTTCGGCCGCGCGGTGCACCGGCAGCTCGATTCCGACTCCCACGCCCTGGTGCACACCGCCGACCCCCTGGTCGGGGCGGCGGTGCTGGCCCATCCCCGCCGGCCGGCTCTTCTCTACGAGGCGCGCCGGCTGCCCTCGTCCGAGCTGCCGCTGCTCCTCGCCCGGGGGCGCGACGGGGCGGTGCTGGAGCAGGCGCTCCGGCGCTGGGAGCGGCGCTGCCTGGACGAGGCCGACACGGTCCTGGTCACGACCCGTGCCCGGGCGGAGGAGGTTCGCGCTCTCGGTCGGACGGGGCGATTGCATCTGGTTCCCGACGGGGTGGAGGCCGGCATGTCGCTTCCCCGCGGCCCGGGAACGTTGCGCATCCGACACGTGGCCTGGGACCTGACCAGCGCAGGGCTCCGGATGCTGCTCGAGGCGCTTCGGCCGCTCGGCTCCGGGGCCCGGCTGCACCTCGTCCAGCCACCGGGGAAGAGCTGGGATGCCCCGCTCCTGCGCGAGATCGCCGCGGCGGCGCGCCAGGGGCCGGTGACCTCGGGTCCTCCGGGCGCGCTCCCCCGCGCGTGGGCGGACGTGGAGATCCTTCCGGGGCTGGGGCCGGATGCGCGGGTCCCGGCGGTGCTCGCCGACGCGCTCGAGTCGTATGCCCGGGGACGCCCGGTGCTCGCGGCCGACTCGGAGGTGGCCCGGGCGGAGCTTCCATCCGGCTGCACGGTGTTCTTCCCCGCATCCGACGCGACCGCGCTGGGGGCCGACCTG
>Ga0335080_10003384_pt1 | contig 16140 bp, 16 predicted proteins | sample Lox_Sample_34_FD_206720 | JGI IMG/M metagenome (GOLD analysis project Ga0335080, IMG submission 206720) | Soil microbial communities from Loxahatchee National Wildlife Refuge, Florida, United States - Lox_Sample_3.4 | ecosystem: Environmental > Terrestrial > Soil > Wetlands | place: USA...
TGCTTGGCCAGCACGCGGGTGATGGCCGCGGTCAGGGTCGTCTTGCCGTGATCGATGTGGCCGATCGTCCCGATGTTCACGTGCGGCTTGCTGCGGTCGAATTTTTCCTTTGCCATACTTCACTTCTCTCAGCCGGCTCTGTACGGATTTCCTACAGGAGGGCGCTAAGAACTGGAGCCGTTGACCAGGATTGAACTGGTGACCTCGTCCTTACCAAGGACGCGCTCTACCAACTGAGCTACAACGGCCCGTTTCTACTACTGGAGACCGGCAAAATCGTCGGTTCCTTAACACAGTCTACGAAATTCTCTGGTGGACGGGGGAGGATTCGAACCTCCGTAGCTCGCAAGGAGCGACAGATTTACAGTCTGTTGCCATTAGCCGCTCGGCCACCCGTCCGGACCGTTCACCCGCACTGACCCCACCCAAAGCGAGAGCAGAATGACGGGGAAACTACAAGTCTACAAGGTTGCAGCCCCCCGCGCAACTGCGCCGCAGGCCTCAAAATGTCAGCCGCAGCGCGAACTGAATAATCCTCGGCGTATTGGTGGTGCTCGAAATGACTCCGAATGCGGTACTGGTCGGCGTCACGTTGGGCGCGGCGAAGAGCGCATGATTGCACAGGTTGAACGAATCCGCGCGGAACTGCAGCTTGATCTTTTCCCTCAGGACGAAATCTTTAAGCACCGTCAGGTTCAGGTTGTTCGTGGTATCCACCCGAATGTTGTTGAATTGCGAAGGAAAGTAGCGGTAATTCTGCGAGAGCTGCTGCGCCGACACGGTATTGAAGCGGGTCGTGTCGAATGCGCGGTTCACGTTGCGCGCGTCATAGTGCAAGTCTCCGCCGTAGTAGAGCATGTTGCCCCAGGCCACGGGAGCGCCGGAGTGGAACGTATAGCCGCTCGAAACCGACCAATCTCCGATCAGGACATTGACGAAGCCCGAGGCGCCGCTCCCGAAGTGCCGGCCACGGCCAAACGGCAACTGGTACAGCGCGCTCACCGCGAAGTTGTTGGGCCGGTCGTAGGTCGAGGCCCGTTTTTCGAGCGCAAAGTCGCCGTTGTTCAGGTAGCTCACCGCTTCCATCAGCCGGGTGTGGCTGTAGTCCACCGTCAGCAGCAGCCCCCGCGACATGCGCCGCGAAAGCTTCGCCGCCAACTGATGGAAATAGCTTCCGCCGTTGCTCATGTTCTGCATCGTCACCCCGGTGAATTCGGGATACGGGCGCAGCAGGTTGGACGTCGCAGTCGTGGAACCATTGAGGCTGGTGCCCGGCAGCAGGCCTGAGAACGGGTTGGCCACCAGCGCGCCGAGAGCATTGATGGTATTGTTGTCGCGCACCAGCGACGTGCTCAGGTATTGGGCCGGCAGCGAGCCAAAGTTGTAGTTGGTCGCCAGATGCACGGAGTGGTTGCCGATGTAGCCCAGCTCCACCGTGGTGTCACGGGTTAACTGGTGCTGGATGTCGAACGTCCAGCGCAGACTATATTGCCTTCCCAGGTCGGGATTCAAGTAGGTGATGCTTTGGCCCAGGTTGGTGTTGATTCCCTGTGACGATCCCGGGGGCTGTTGCAATCCGCTGGGAAACGGATCGCTCAGGGTCGCGGCCGGTGAGACATAGCTGTTGTTGGTCGCCACAAAGGTATTGGTGTAGCTGAAGCCGGGCTGCTGCGGCTGGATCACGCCGTACACGTAGTCGAAGATGCCCACTCCGGCGCGGAAGACGGTTCGGTTGTGCAGCGCTGCCGGCGTCCAACTGATGCCGAACCGCGGACTAAACGCGGTCTTGGTCGTGGATGTCGGTTGGCGGTGGTCCGGCGTGGCGAAAATGACGCCGCCCACGGGGTTGAACTGGCTGGCGGGGAGTTGTGGAATCGGCGCCTTCGCGTAGGCGGCGCGCGCCGGTGCCGTCGCCTGGTTGGTTGCCGCTGGGTCGAAGCCCACCGTCTGCCGGTTCCAGCGCTCGGTCGTCGGACTGTTGTACTCCCATCGCAGTCCGGCGTTGATGACCAGGTTTGGACGCAGGTGCCAGTCGTCCTGAACGAAGAGGACCTCGTACTTTGAATCGCTCTTGGAGGCGCTGTTGATGGTATAACTTCCGCTGGTGGGCAATCCCAGAAGGAAAGCCGCCATGGCGCCTCCCAACGGAGCACCGGCGGCCGTCGAATTGGCTTTCACCCAGGTGTTGTCGAAGGTGTAGCTGCCGGTGGATCCGGACCAGGCGAAGTTGGAGAAATCCAGAATGCGGTACTCGCCGCCGAACTTCAGCGAGTGCCGCCCCGCGATGTGGGTCACGCTGCCAAATAACTGGTAGGTGTTGTAGGGCTGGTCGGACATGTGAAGATTGGTCGCCGGGTTGGCTACCAGGAAACCGTCGGAAAACGAGAATTGCGGCATCAGAAGCTGGGTGGCGTTGGCGGAGATGTAGGAAGGGAATCCGAGCTGGGTCGGATCGTAGCCGAAACTGTTCTGCTCGTAATAGGCGCGATAGCGGTTGAACCCGACGCGCAGGTTGGCGACGGTGGTGGGCGAGAACGTATGCACGTCGTCGATCATGGCGCCGTAGATACTTCGCATGCCGTTTTCGCCCAGCGCAATATTGTTAAAGATGTTGCCGGATTTCTGGATCCAGAAGCTTTCGCGGCCGCTCAGCGTCAGTTTGTTGACGCTGCTCAGGTTGGCGTCCATTCGGCCGGAAAATGCCGAGTAGCTGTTGTTGGTAGTCAGGCCGGCGAAGTAATTGTTGGTGCCGTCGGCCTTACCCTGAATGTTCGGCTGGCCGATGTAGGTCAGATAATTCTGAGCGATCGGATTCAGCCGGTTGGTGGGAATGACGTTGCCCGGAAATACCTGGCGGGTAACCGTGCTTCCGGACAGCGCCGCGGTGTTGGGATCGTACAGCGCGTAGCTGGAATTGATCTTCAGCAGCTCGGAGAAGTCGCCCTTCCTCTCGGCGGCCGTGGGCACGGTAGTGTAGGTGGGCGCCGGCTCGCTGTTCTTGTGGCCTTCATAGGTGAAGAACCAGAACAGCTTGTCCTTGCCGTTGTAAATCTTGGGAATCACCACCGGACCGCCCGCGGTCACGCCCCACTGGTTCTGCCGGAAATTGGTCTTGTGCCCTCCGGCAGCGTTGGTGAAGAACGGGGTGGCGGTGAAGTTGGAAACCTGGTTGAACTCCGACAGCGACCCGTGCAGTCCGTTGCCGCCGCCCTTGGTAATCACCTGCACCGTGCCTCCCCCGGACCCGCCGTACGCGGCATCCACGTTGAGCACGTCGACTTTCACTTCGCTGACAGCGTCCACCGGCGGGCTGAATCCGGCGCGCCGGTCATTCTGCGTGGTGGCGTTGCCCAGCGTACCGAGGTTCGGCACGCCGTCCAGCAGGACCTCGTTGGCTCCGGCGGCCGCGCCGCCCATCCCCATGTTCGAGAACCCAGAATTCTCGTAAGGCCGATTCTGATCCCGCACGCCCGTGTTGACCACGCCGTACGCCATTACCGCCAGGTCCATCGGGGCTCGTCCGTTGATCGGCAGGTTCTCCACTTCGCGCGTGGTGATGGACTGTCCGGCCGAGGCGCTCACGGTATTGAGTGGTGGCGCGTCCGCCGTCACGGTCACGCTGTCGCTGGTATTGCCGATGGCGAGTTGGATGTCCACCGCTATCCGCACATCGCTGGCCAGCTCGATCCCCGATTGGACGTAAGTTTTGAACCCGGCCACTTCCGCTGTCACCTGGTAAACGCCCGGCGGCAGTTGGGGAATCGTGTAGAAGCCTTCCGGACCGGTTACGGTCGGGAACTTGCTGTTGGTGTCGACTTTGACCGCCGTCACTTTGACGTTCGGCACCCCCGATCCGGAGGGATCGGTGATGTGGCCGGTTAGGGTAGAACGGTATTCCTGCGCAAACAAACCACAGGCGCATGAAAGCATCACGAAGAAAAAGCGTCGCAGCATAATCTATCACCCCAATTGACGCTCATTTTAATACATGGAACTCCCAATCAATACTCCGCAGCGTCGTTTCCGGGTGCCCATGGTAGAATCGAATTCCACGGCCAATGCAACGCGCCAGCAGCCTCATTCGCCAATTGAGACTCTCGGGCGAAATCATCACTCCCGAAGAAATGGCACGTTCTGCATGGCCGGACGCCGTCGGCAAGCGGATCGCCTCCCACACCCGCGTGACCAAGCTGGTCCGCACCCGCCTGGTCGTCGAAGTCGAGGATTCGACGTGGCAGCGCCAGCTCTTCTCCCTGTCGCGGCACATTTTACATAACCTCGAAAAAGCTCTCGGCCCCGGCCTCGTCGACGACCTCGAATTCCGTGTCGTGCCCCGCCGGCGCGAGCCGCTGGTGGCGCGCGTGAGCACGCCCGGCATCTCCGACGACGCCGACGCGATCGCGGACCCCGTCCTGCGCGACCTGTACAAGGTCTCGCGCCGAAAGGCCCAGGCGTGAAGATCACCGAACAGGAAGTCCGCTACGTGGCCGCGCTGGCCAACCTCGAACTCAGCGATGCCGAAGCGGCCCGGCTTCGCGCCGATCTCGACGGCATCCTCGAACATATGGACCGCCTCAGCGAAATCGATACCACCGGGGTTGAGCCGATGGCACAGGTCCTCTTCGACGCCGACCCCGCCGCCACGCTTCGCGACGACGTGCCCATCCCCCCGCTCGGCAACCAGGCAGCCCTCGCCAACGCCCCCGAACCCGGCGCCGGCTACTTCAAAGTCCCCCAGGTCATCGAACGCTGACCCATGCACATTCCCTCGCTGACCATAGCAAGCGTGAGAGATGGCCTGCTGGCCCGCCGGTTCAGCGCCGCCGAGTTGACCGCGGAAGCCCTGCATTTTGCCGAAACGGAGAATCCCAGGACCAACGCCTACCTCCATTTCTGTCCCGAGCGCGCCCTCGCTTCCGCTGAGCGCGTCGATGAGCAGATCGCGCGCGGCGAAACTCCCGGCCCGCTGGCCGGAGTTCCGATCGCCGTCAAGGACGTGATTGTCACCCGCGGCGTGCGCAGCACCTGCGGATCGCGACTGCTCGCCAACTACATCCCGCCGTATGACGCCACCGCCGTGGAGCGTATCGAAGCGGCCGGAGGTGTCATTCTCGGCAAGACCAACTGCGACGAGTTCGCCATGGGTTCGTCCAACGAAAACTCGGCGTTCGGGCCGGTCCGCAACCCCGCGGCCCTCGACCGCGTCCCCGGCGGCTCCAGCGGCGGGTCCGCCGCCGCCGTCGCACAAGGCACGGCCGTCGTGGCGCTCGGCAGCGACACCGGCGGCTCCATCCGTCAGCCGGCCTCCTTCTGCGGCGTTACCGGCGTCACTCCTACGTATGGCCGCGTTTCGCGCTACGGCCTCACCGCCTTCGCCAGTTCGCTGGATCACATCGGACCGTTCGGCCGCTCCGTCCGCGATGCCGCCACAGTTCTAAGCGTCATCGCCGGCCGCGATCCTCGCGATTCCACTTCCGCGGCGGCGCCCGTGCCGGATTACACGGCGCTTCTCGACCGCAACGTAAAAGGTTTGAAGCTTGGCCTCCCGTGTGAGTATCTAAAGCAGTTGACGAGCGAAACCGGGGACCTGATCGCCCGCGCTGTGGAGACCCTGAAATCCCTTGGCTGCGAGGTCAGCGAAATCAGCCTGCCGGCTACCGACTACGCCATCGCATGCTATTACGTCATCGCGACCGCCGAGGCAAGCAGCAACCTGGCCCGCTACGATGGCGTCCGCTACACTTCGCGTACCAGGAGCGCGGGTACCCTCTCCGAAATGTATCGCCGCACACGCAGCGAGGGCTTCGGAGCCGAGTGCAAGCGCCGCATCATGCTGGGCACTTATGTTCTCAGCGCGGGCTATTACGATGCCTACTACCTGAAAGCGCAGAAAGTCCGCGCCCTGATCGCGCGCGATTTCGCCAACGCCTTTCAGCAGGTAGATGCCATCGTGGCCCCCGTCTCGCCTTTTCCCGCGTTCAAACTCGGGGAAAAGGTAGACGATCCGATGGCCATGTACCTTTCGGACATCTACACCATAACCGGCGACCTGGCGGGGATTCCGTGCATGAGCGTTCCGTGCGGCCAGACCCGCGAGGGACTACCAGTTGGAATGCAGATTCTCACCAGGCACTTCGACGAGATCACCATGTTCCGTCTCGCCGACGCCTACGAACACACTCAGAGCAACTGAAGAAGGAGAGACTTGACCATGCCATTCACACTACCGCCGCTGCCCTATGCTCCCAACGCCCTGGAGCCGTCCATCGACACCATGACCATGGAGATCCATCATGGCAAGCATCACGGCGCCTACGTAACCAATCTCAACAAAGCCCTGGAATCGGCGCCGGCCCTGGCCGGCAAGAGCGTCGAAGAGCTGCTGGCGAACCACTGCGCCATCGTGCCCGAAAACATTCGCACCGCGGTCCGAAACAACGGCGGCGGCCACATGAATCACTCCATGTTCTGGAAAATCATGGGACCGGGCGCGGGCGGTCCTCCCGTCGGCCACGTCGCCCAGGCTATCAACGCGGCCTTCGGCAGCTTCGATACCTTCAAGGAGAAGTTCAATGCCGCCGGCATGGGACGCTTCGGCTCCGGCTGGGCCTGGCTGATCAAGACCTCCGGCGGCGTCGAAATTATTTCCACCGCCAACCAGGACAATCCCATCATGGAAGGCAAGAACGCGGTCATGGGCTGCGATGTCTGGGAGCACGCCTATTACCTCAAGTACCAGAATCGCCGGGCAGACTACCTGGGCGCCTGGTGGAATGTGGTCAACTGGAAGGAAATCGAAGACCGCTTCAACGCGAAATAAGGCGGGCGAGACTTGCACAAATACGATCTCATCGTGATCGGTTCCGGCCCGGCGGGCCAGCGCGCCGCCATCCAGGCAGGCAAAGCGGGACGCCGGGTCGTGGTCGTCGAACAGCGTGAGATCGTCGGCGGCGTTTGCATCACCACGGGCACCATTCCCAGCAAGACCATGCGCGAGGCCGTTCTATACCTGTCTGGCTACCAGTATCAGGGCATCTACGGAATCAACTACCGCGTCAAGGAAAAAATCACAATGGCCGACCTGGGCTTCCGGATAAACCAGGTGATCAAGACCGAAGCCGACGTGATCCGCGATCAACTCAACCGCAACGGCATCATGGTGGAAACGGGCGTGGCCAGCTTTCTCGATCCGACGCACGTGAGGGTGGTCAACTCCCGCGGCCAGGGCGACCTCGAGGCACCCAACATCATCATCGCCACCGGTACGCGGCCCGCCGCGTCTCCAACGGTCAAGATCAACGGCCGCAATATCATTAATAGCGACCAGATCCTCGACATGCCGGAGATGCCCCGGACACTCATCGTCGTGGGCGGCGGCGTAGTCGGCGTCGAGTATGCCTGCATGTTCTCGGTATTGGGTGTTCGGGTCACGCTGATCGAGAAACGACCCAGGCTCCTGGAATTCGCGGACCTCGAAATGGTCGAAGCGCTCTCCTATCACCTCCGCGACCAGCGCGTCACCATGCGGCTCAACGAAGAGGTCGTTTCCGTCGAAGAGCAGGCTACCGGCGGCGTGGTGGCCCGCCTCAAGAGCAACAAGGTGGTGAGCGCGGATGCCCTGCTTTACGCCGTCGGACGCCAGGGGAACGTAGAAAGCCTCGACCTTGCGGTTGCCGGACTCGAGGCCGACAGCCGCGGCCGCATCGCCGTAGACTCCGAATACCGCACCAAGGTGCCCGGGATCTTCGCCGCCGGCGACGTAATCGGTTTCCCCAGCCTCGCATCCGTCTCCATGGAGCAGGGCCGGATGGCCGCAGCCGCGGCTTTTGGACTTCAGGTTCACACCCACGCCGCCAGCTACCCCTACGGCATCTACACCATTCCCGAAATGTCGTTTGTGGGCAAGACCGAGGAACAGCTCACTGAGGAGGATGTTCCCTACGAAGTAGGCTTGGCCTACTATCGCGAAACAGCCCGAGGCCAGATCCGCAACGACACTACCGGCCGGCTCAAGCTGATCTTTCACCGCGAGACGCGCGAAATACTGGGCGTACACATCATCGGCGACGAGGCCTCTGAGCTGGTACACATCGGCCAGGCAGCCATGGCGCTCAAGGGCACCATTAATTACTTCGTCGATACGGTTTTCAACTATCCCACTCTGGCCGAATGTTACAAGCAGGCCGCGTTCAATGGTATCAACCGGCTGGCTCAGGGTTAGGCGGCAGCTTTCAGCTTTCAGCTATTGGCTGAAAGCTGAAAGCGGGCATTCCCCAATAACCTTCGATAACATGAGGCTAGCCCGAGCAGTACCTTATCTCTGGTACCTATCGAGGCTTGTAGCCCGCATAAGTCCCATGTAAGTTACAGGACGGAGGTTCACTATGTCTGTGTATTCGGTTCGCGTGGCCGCCTTGATGGTCGCGCTTGCGATGATCGGCTTGACGTCCTGTTCGAGCCCCAACACGGCCCGCGTGGGAACGCCTGAATTTTACTGGTACGCCGCCAAAGAGACTTATGCCGCCGGCGACTACATCAAGACTGCCGATCATCTGGATCACTTGATCGACAATCAGAACGAATATACGGCCCGCGCCGTGCCGTGGTCCCTGGTGCTGACCTCCGGGATGGCCGCCGGCTACATGGAACTTGCCGACGCCTACACCGCCGGAGCACGCGTCAATAGAGCCAATGCCCTCGCCTTCCGCCGCAAGGCCGCGGACTACCGCACCATAGCCAGCCCCCTGGTTCTCCGATTCGCCCAGAATGTGGAAAAAATGGCTCGAGTGGGGGGCGGCGGTGTCCAGCTTGCCTTTTCGCTCCCTAAGGGCACGGCGGCGCAGTCCGCGCTGATCCACCAGATCGCCGGCGGCATTCCGCTGACGGCCGGCGACGAAGAGACAGCACAGTCCCTGACCATTCAACGTAACGTGCTGCTGGCCGTCTGCGCCGCTTCCGGCGCTCCGAACGATACCGCACGCACGGAAGAGGTTTTGGGACACGCCTCGGCCTTGCTTCCTCGCGCGACCTTCGAAAACGCGCTATCCCAAATGCTCAACGCCGAATCCGTGCTCTACGCGCGCGACAAGCTGGACGACCCTGAAAAGCTCGACGCCATCCGGAAGCGCGCCCAGTACATAGCCAGCGGAGCCGCGCGCTTGACCGATACCGCGGGCAAAGTGACCCCTGTCGAAGCCTCCGTGCACTAGTGGCGTGGTTTAGATCACGACCAGCGACCAGTTACCTTTCTGCCTGACCTCCCGCACTCCGGGGAGCGCGGCTCGGACCATCTCCACCTCGTGAGCCTCGAATCCGCTCGCGAGTAGGACTCCGCCTGGTCTGCGCGCGCTCAGCAGGTCTCGCGCCATCGCGGTGATCGCTTCGGGGCTGATATTGGCCAGCACCAGGTCCGCAGTCTCCGGCGCCACCGCGTCCACGCTCCCGACAAAGCCCTCGCCTGCGATCTCGATAGCGACGCGGTCGATATCGCAGGCGATGACTTTTCCGGCCCCCAGCAGCCGCGCCGCGCGCGCCAGAATCCCCTGCCCCGTCCCCACATCGAGCACCGTCATCCCCGGCTTCAGGTAATCTTCCATGGCTTCGATGCACAGCCGGGTGGTCTCGTGCACGCCCGTGCCAAAGGCCATCCCCGGATTCACCGTGATCCGCAGCCGCCCCGGCGGTGTCGGATCGTCCCGCCAATGCGGCGCCAGAAAGAAACTGCGACCGACCTCCATCGGCTGGAGCAGGTCGCGCGCATGCTGCACCCAATCCCGCTGCTCCTCGTCGCGCTCACGGGCTCCGGGGAACAGGTCCAACAGCCGCTTGCGGTCTGCCGTGTCCTCGAAGAAGGCGCGCACGCTCCACGCATCGATCTCGACGATCCCCTCCGACCCTTGCTCCCACAACTCGGCGATCAGGACGTCCCGGTCTTCGGCATCACAATCGATTTCGAGCGAGAACATACTATTTCCGCGGAAACGAGATCTCCACCTCGAACCTGATCCAGTCGATCTTGCCGAGGTCTTTGCCTTCCACTAGTTCACCGGATGGGCTGACCTTCGATTGCAGAATCCGCAACACCGCCTTGCCTCCCGCCGACGAGCCGAATTTGTCCTGCGCTTCCTGAACCTCCGCCGCCGGGTAGGAGCCCGGCCAGGAAAGCCGGTTGAGCCGCTCGAATTCGCGCTTGCACGCGTCTCCGTCGAGAACGAACTCGACTTCCCGCGGGGACCGCTTCACCGCCTCAGCCGCTGTGACTCCGTAGCTTACGTTCAGGTCGTTAGCCGTGTAACCCCGTAGCGGCGTCGCGATCACCGTCGAGTAGTTCCTACACCCTTGGCCGCGTGCCGCCTCCGGCTCCACCTCGATGACCCAGCCGTCCTCGTCTCCCTTCAGTACGAAAACCACACCCCGGCCGATCGGTTTCCGAAAATCCTGGCCGGCCTTCACCTCGCCGTTGAAACGCTGAGGCCTCTCCTGGGCCGGCAAGGTGCACACGATCACCGCCAGTATCAGCCCAAGACTGCTATGTTGAGATTTCACGAGGCACATGAAGCTACAAGGTATTTTCCCACCAATCACCACACCGTTCGATCACAACGGCGACATCTATTGGTCCAAGCTCGAACACAACGTCTGCAAGTGGAACCTGACCGCGCTCTCCGGCTACGTGGTCATGGGCTCCACCGGTGAGAGCGTCCACTGTACACCAGAGGAAAAGTTCAAAATCTGGGAGCACGTCGCCAAACACGCGGCCCCCGAAAAGCTTCTGATTGCCGGCACCGGGGTCGAGAGCGTCCGCGAAACCGTCTGGCTCACCAACCGCGCCGCCGAGATGGGCTACAAAGCCGCGATGGTGCGCACGCCGCACTACTACAAGAACCTGATCAACTCCGCCGCCGGCCAGATGCTCTACTACCGCGCCGTCGCCGACCAGGCCAAACTCCCGTTGATCATCTACAACTGGCCCCAGGTAACCGGAGTGGATATCCCCGTGGATGCCGTGGTCGCGCTCAGCGAGCACCCCAACATCATCGCCATCAAGGAAAGCTCCGGCAATCTCGAGAAAGTGATGCAGATGATCCGCGAGGTGAGGCACGGCTTCCAGGTCCTGGTTGGTTCCGCCCCCACGCTCTGGCCCTCGCTGCTGATGGGTGCCTGCGGAGCCATCCTGGCTTATGCGAATGCCGCGCCCTACTCGACCATCGCCATCTGGGAAGCCTACCGCACCCGTGAGGAAGCGGCCGGCCTCGACTGGCAAAACCGCATCGGCCGGGCAGCCGCGCTGGTGACGTCCAAGTTCGGCGTTCCCGGCCTGAAATACGCGATGGATCTCAACGGCTATTACGGCGGTCCGCCGCGCCTCCCGCTCTCGGTCCCCACCCCCGAAGCCAAGCGCGAAATCGAAGAGGCCTTCAAAGACCTGAAGGGCTAAGACGGCGTCCGAAGCACCATTCTACCCGCTGACCACCCGCCCATCGCGGAGCAGAATCCGCCGGTCGGCCGATTCCGCCAGTGCCTGCTCGTGAGTCACCATCACCATCGTGGTTCCCTGTTCGCGGTTCATCGCAAGCAACAGCTCGAGCACCGCTCCGCCCGTCGCGCTATCGAGGTTGCCCGTCGGCTCATCCGCCAGCAGGATGGGCGGACGCAGCGCGAATGCTCGCGCCAGGGCCACGCGCTGCTGTTCCCCGCCCGATAGCTGCACCGGGTAATGATCGTACCGTCCCTCCAGCCCTACTCGCGCCAGCAGTTCGCGCGCCCGCCCGCGTCCGCCGCCGTTTCCCGCCAGTTCCATCGGCAGCAGCACGTTCTCTTCCGCGGTCAGCGTCGGAATCAGGTGATAACTCTGAAAAACGAACCCGATTTTGCGCCCGCGCACCATCGCCATCTCGTCCTCACTCAGGCGGGTGATATCTTCGCCGTCCAGAATCACCTGCCCGCTGGTGGGCGAATCGAGCCCGGCGAGCAGCCCCAGCAGCGTGCTTTTCCCGCTGCCCGAGGGTCCCATAATAGCCGCAAATTGCCCGCGCGGAATGAGGAGATCGATGCCTTTGAGGATTTCGACCCGGTGCGTTCCCGTGTCGATGGATTTGGTGAGCCCGCGAACTTCGATCAAACCTTTATTATGGCATTGGGATGACGAGAGCTCGTTTTTTCTGGCTCCTCCTGCTGTTCGCCTTCGGCTGCGGCAATAAAGAGCCGGCACCGCCGAAGCCCGAAGCATCCGAGGCTCCTCCCCCCGCCGCGTCCGCGCCCGCGCCGTCCCCCGATACGCGTCCCGCGATCGTGTGCTTCGGCGACAGCATCACCGCAGGCTTCGGACTCGAGCCGGGCCAGAGTTTCCCCGACCTCCTGCAAAAAGATCTTGACCGCCGGGCACTCGGCTACCGCGTCGTGAACATGGGCGTCAGCGGCGATACCACCCAGGACGGCCTCGCCCGCGTTCCGTTGGCGCTCGCCGAGAAGCCCGCCATCGTCATTCTCGAGCTCGGCGGCAACGACGGCCTGCGCGGCATTCCCACCGATCTTACGCAATCCAACCTCGCGCAGATGATCGAGGCATTTCAGTCGGCCGGCGCCCGCGTGGTTCTCGCCGGCATGACCCTCCCGCCCAATTACGGACCGCAGTACATCGCCCGCTTCGAGAAAATCTACCGCGATCTCGCCGCAAAATACAAACTCGCCTTTATCCCGTTCCTCCTCGAGGGCGTGGGCGGGCACGATGAGCTCATGCAGAAGGATCGGCTCCACCCTAACGCTGCCGGTGCGCGCAAGGTCGAGGCGCTGGTGATGAAGTCGTTGGATTCTCTCCTCAAATAGCCCTTTCCTCACCTCGCGCAATAGTCGAACAGCAACTGCCATTCGGTCCGCTGCACTTCGAGCGCTCTCCGCTCCTCCTCCGACCCCGGGCGCGCAGCAGCGCAATAATCGATGAACGCGATCGGGTTCCATTCCGGCCCGAGACTCACGCCACGCGACGCCGCGAATTCCTGCAGCGCGGGGAAAATCGCGTGCCGGCCCGCGCGCCGGAACCAATAGGCCGAGTTCCCCGCGTCGGGCTCCTGCCGGTGCACCATCGCATGCCAGTAGCTCCCCTCGGCGGACTCGATGTTCTGCGCCACCTCGTGTGCCTCCGTCCAACACGAAAAGTAGAAGAAGAGCCCGGCGCGCACCACCGCCGGCAGGCTTGACGCCTGAACCAACCGCCGCGCTTCCGCGGAGCTGCACGGCCCCGTGGTCAGGGGCATCAGCCTCTCGCCGCCGCCATCCAGCGCGAGGATCCGCTCCACCTCTTCACCGTATTTTCCGGCATCGAACATGCGAACCTACTATTATGACGGCCTTGGTGCTCTCCGCGGGCGGCATGTGGGCGGCCTGGGAAGTCGGCGCCTGGCGAGTCCTCTGCGATCGCTTGGCGCCGGATCTGATCGTCGGCGCGTCCGCGGGCGCGTGGAACGGGTTTGCCATCGCCGCGGGAGCCACACCCGACGACCTCGAGCGCGAGTGGCTCGATCCCAGTATGGCCCGCATCATGCGCGAACGTCCCGAACCCATGTACCAGAAGGCCCGCCTTCTCTCGGGCCGTTACCAGCCTCGCGTCCCGTTCGCCCTCACCATCGTCGAAGTGCCCTCGCTGCGCAGCCGCATCGTGCGCGACCGCGATATCACCTGGCGGCATCTCGCGGCTTCCAGTTCGATACCTTGCGCGTTCCCGCCGGTGGAGATCGACGGCCACCGCTATGTCGATGGCGGCTTTCGCGCCAGCCTTCCGCTCTGGGCGGCCGAAGAACTCGGCGCCACCGACGCCATCGCGCTCAACGTGCTCAACACCCGATTATTTCGCACGCTTCAAGCCACTGCCTGGAGCCGCCGTGCCAGTGCAGTCTTGAAGGTGAATCGCATCGAGCCATCAGAGCCTCTCGGCTCCCTCTACGATGCCGTGGCCTGGAACCCAAAAAAGATCGCGCGCTGGATCGCGCTCGGCGAGCGGGATGCTCTCGCCCGAGTGAGTTCAGTTAGAATGTAGCTCTATGCCGCTCTATCGGGTCTTCCGCATGAAGGATTCGCCCCGGCAGCAGTTTCGATGGGCACCTCACGTATCCGGCACCGCCAGCGCCAAGCCCCGCGATTTCGAGCCGCGCGGCCAGGTCGAGGCCCTCAACGAGTACGACGCGTGGAAACTCCTGCGCGATTCCGGCGCTCCGCTCGAAGTCGGCGACCTGCTCGAGACGGAAGACGGCCGCTTGCGCATCTGCAAATACGTGGGCTTTGAGCCGGCCGAGTGGGTGCTCCCTGAAATCAAGCATTCGCCCCTGCCCGAATCCGAACCGGCGAACCCCACCGCGGTGAGCAGCTAGGAGATTGTATGCGCGATATCCGCCTCGGCGATGACATTGACGATTATTGCGTGCGCTGCAAGCGCATCATGAACCACAACGTGGTGTCGGTTCTGAACGGCAAGCCCGCCAAGGTCCGTTGCCGCACGTGTCACAGCGATCACGATTACCGCAACGAGCAGGCGCCGCCGCCCAAGGTCGACCCCCGCAAGGCTGCTCTCTTTAACGAAGTTCTCAAGAAAGTCAGCCCCGGCGACGCCGCCCCGGCCGAAGCCGACCCCGAGCTCGAACTCGAAACCGACGCCGAACCCGAGGCCGAACTCGAAGAGACCGAAACTGCCGCAGCCGCCGCTCCCGTCGAAGAGGAATCGCCCAAGCCGAAGCGCGGACGCGGACGTCCCAAGAAGTAAGGCATGCTCACCAGACGGGCTCTGCTGACAGGCGCCACCGCCGCCTTTGCCGCAAAATCCACTCCTCCGCCCCAACCCTACGGCGCGCTCCCGAGTTCCCGCCAGATCGCATGGCACGAGTTGGAATGCACCGCGTTCCTCCACTTCACCGTCAACACCTTCACCAATAAAGAGTGGGGCTACGGCGACGAAGACCCCGACATTTTCAACCCCGGCAACTTCGATGCCGACGCCATCGTCTCGGCTCTCGCCGGCGCCGGCATGCACGGCGTGATCCTCACCGCCAAGCACCACGACGGCTTCTGCCTCTGGCCCACCAAGACTACCGACCACTCCGTCTTCTACAGCAAGTGGCGCGGCGGCAAGGGCGACGTCGTCCGTGAAATCTCCCAGGCGGCCGCCCGCCACGGCCTCAAATTCGGCGTCTATCTGAGCCCCTGGGACCGCAATAACAAGGCCTACGGGACGCCGGAATATATCAAGATCTACCGCGCGCAACTCAGCGAGCTCCTCACGGGCTATGGCCCGATTTTCGAGGTCTGGCACGATGGCGCCAATGGCGGCGACGGCTACTATGGGGGCGCCCGCGAGAAGCGAGCTATCGACCGCAACACCTACTACGACTGGCCCAAAACCTGGGATATGATCCGGGCCATGCAACCCGATGCCTGCATCTTCAGCGACGTCGGTCCCGATATTCGCTGGGTAGGCAACGAGCGCGGCATCGCCGGCGACCCGTGCTGGGCCACGTTCGACCCCGTCGGCGAAAACGGCGGGCCCGCCTCGCCCGGCAACGTTCGCACGGCGGCATCCAATTCCGGCGATCGCGACGGAAAGCAGTGGATCCCCGCCGAATGCGACGTTTCGATTCGCCCCGGATGGTTCTGGCACGAAACCGAGAACGCGCGCGTCAAAAAGCCCTCGCAGCTCGTCAGTCTCTACTTCCAGAGCGTCGGCCGCGGCGCTACTCTCCTGCTCAACGTGCCGCCCAATCGCGACGGCCTGCTTTCCGCCGAGGACCTCGCTTCGCTCCAGGGCTTCGGCGCGTACCTGCGCGGGACTTTCAATCAGAATCTCGCCGCCAGGGCCAAAACCGACGCCACACATGTCCGCGGCAACGACAAACAGTATGGCCCCGCCAACCTGGTAGATGGCCGTCCAGACACCTATTGGACCACCGACGACAAAGTCACCAGCCCGGACGTCACGCTCGATCTCGGCCGGCCGGCGAAAATCCAGGTGATCCGGCTCCGCGAGGCCATCCGTTTCGGCCAGCGCATCGGCGCCGTGACGCTCGAGCGCTGGCAGCCGGGCGGCTGGGAGAAGATCGCGACTGCCACCAGCATCGGCGCGCGCCGGCTGATCCGGCTCGAAGCGCCCGTGATCGC
>Ga0335080_10003386_pt1 | contig 16135 bp, 10 predicted proteins | sample Lox_Sample_34_FD_206720 | JGI IMG/M metagenome (GOLD analysis project Ga0335080, IMG submission 206720) | Soil microbial communities from Loxahatchee National Wildlife Refuge, Florida, United States - Lox_Sample_3.4 | ecosystem: Environmental > Terrestrial > Soil > Wetlands | place: USA...
ACAGTTGCGTTAGGCGATGACTTTCTCGCCTTTTGGCCCCGAGCGGACCTGAGCGTGTAGCCTGACGATGTCGGCTATCGGGGGTAGACCGGACATGCCGAACCGGCCTGCCGAGGTCTGAGTTTGACCCAAATGCGACGAGATCCAGCGGTCGTCTATATGTCGCCTGTCGGGGATTTCGCACCCCTACGGCTAAGACGGAATTTGCTGCGATGTTAGCCGGCGGACGCGGCGTCGGACCTAAGTGCCGTTCGGCTTCCCGGCCTCTCTTGAACCTCGCAACGGCCGCAACGACTCACGTCAAGGACGGTGCTGGTTCGGCCGGAGTTCTTGCATGGGGCGGCGTGGGTTTGTGCCGGTCTTGTGGATACCACTCATCGGTTTCCTCATTTCCGCGGGGCTGGTGGCAGCCCTGGGGCGCGATCTGGACGGACGTTATGCGCAGTCTCCTCTCAAGCCCTGGTTTGACCGACTTGAAAGCGGCTGGGGGCGCTGCTGTTCGGACGCCGACGGCCGCATCGTGGAAGATGCCGAATGGGAAGCAAAAGACGGCCACTATCGCGTTCGCGTGCCAAACGCTCTCGGCTCCAAAGACATGTTGTGGGTTGTCGTGCCAAACCGTTCCGTCGTCACTGAGCCGAACAGGACTGGGCGGACGATGGTCTGGCCAGTCTATGTCGACGGCTATCAAGATGAAGGGTTCCATAAAGGCGTATGGATCCGCTGCTTTATGCCCGGCAGCATGACCTAGGTGGATTGCGACTGTAGACTCTTCGTCCAGCGCGTCCACAGACTCGTTGTGCAGCGCGTCCACGCCCCACGTAGGGGTGCGGTGTTGCGCGAGAATGCAACGCGGCGACGCGCCGCTGCACACAACCAACAACCGACTGATGCTGGCAAGATGATGGTTATGGAAGCGGCTGCAAGCGACGCGCCAGCATAGCGGTGCCCGCCGCGCATTCACCGAACCGCCTGAACGGAAAGGCGTTGACCCGAAGGAGTGGGAAACTCTCCCACGCTTGGAATCCGGACAATTGCGATACTTGACGCTGAGACATTTGTGACAATTGTCCCACCAGCTGTCCAGCCTCCCGCTTTGCAGTGATGCTCTTCCCCTGTACGATGGCGCCAACAAGTCCGCCATTCAGCGGTCGCCACGGCGGGGGAGGATTTTCATGCGTCGCAACGTTATCGCCGCGTTCGCGCTCATGTTGTGCGGAGCGGGGTTCACCGCCGCCGCGGTCGCGCAGCAGCCGGTGAAGCTCGGTGTCCTCAATGACCAGACGGGACTGTACGCGGATCTGACCGGCATGGGCTCAGTCCACGCCGCGCGCATGGCGGTCGAGGATTACGGCGGAAAGGTGCTGGGCCGGCCGATCGAAGTGATCTTCGCCGACCACCAGAACAAGCCCGACGTCGGCGCCAACATTGCGCGGCAATGGATCGAGACCGACGGCGTCAACGTCATCCTCGACCTTCCCAATTCGGCTGTGGGGCTCGCCGTGCGCGAAGTGACGCGCACGCACGATGCTGTCGATATCAACACCGGAGCAGCCACCTCGGATCTCTCCGGAAAAGCCTGTTCGCCGCACGGTGTGCACTGGAGCTTCGACACCTACGGCCTTGCGGCGACGACCGGCCGGGCATTGGTGAAGCAGGGTGGGGATACCTGGTTTTTCATCACGGCCGACTACGCATTCGGGCATGCCCTCGAGCGCGACACCACGGCGTTCGTCGCGGCCGGCGGCGGCAAGGTGGTGGGCGCTGTGCGCCATCCGCTCAATACTGCCGACTTCTCGTCGTATCTGCTCCAGGCGCAAGCCTCGATGGCGAAGATCATCGCTTTCTCGAACGCCGGCGGCGACACCATCAACGCGATCAAACAGGCCGCGGAATTCGGCCTAGGCCGCAGCGGCGACCAACGCCTAGCGGCGCTCCTGCTGCAGTTTCCCGATACCCACGCGCTTGGCCTCGAAGCGGCGCAGGGCCTGATCGCGAGCGAGACCTTCTTCTGGGACCTCGACGACGCGACCCGCGCTTGGACCAAACGCTTCCTCGCCCGCAACGGCGGAAAGCCGCCAAGCATGATCCATGCCGGGACCTACGGCGCGACGTTGCACTACCTCAAGGCGGTCGCGGCAGCCGGCACGACCGACGCCACCAAGGTCGTTGCCAAGATGAAGGAACTGCCGATCGATGACTTCTACACCAAGGGCACGGTTCGCGAGGACGGGCGTGTGATGCGGCCTTATTATCTGCTGCAGGTGAAGAAGCCCTCGGAATCCAAATATCCGTTCGATTATCTCAAGCTGCTCGCCACGGTGCCGGCCGAGGAAGCGGCGCGCCCCCTGAGCGAGAGCGCGTGCCCGATGGTGAAGCACGGCTGAGGTGGGTCGCGGCGACGTGTCGATGACGTGATCGAATCGAACCCTTCGTTGCTGCGCCGCATCGCTAGAACAGGACCGGGTAACAACAAAGAAGAATCCGATTGGAGGTTTCAGGAAATGCAGCTGCCCAGAGAAGACGTCGACGCCGCCACGCCGAGGTATTTGCGCGACAAGTACGCAGTCGTCGGCGTTGGTGAGAGCACCTATACCCGCGGCTCGAACATGACGACGCGAGCGCTTGCAACAATCGCAGTGCGCAACGCCATGTTCGATGCGGGACTCAAAGTCTCCGAGATCGACGGCATGCTGTCGTATCAATTGAACGACTCGGTGTTCTCACCGTTCGTCGCGGGCGACCTCGGCGTCCGGCTCAATTTCTACATGGACGTGTTCGGTGGGGGGTCGTCGACCGAGGCGTTGATCGGCATAGCGATCGGCGTAATCGAGGCGGGCATGTGCAAGACGGTGGTGATCTTTCGCTCGATGAACGGCTTCTCGCAGGTGCGGATCGGTGGCACCGGCGTGCGCGCCGCAGCGCCTATCTCAGGAGATGCTCTGCACAGCCGCGCCTATGGCTGGCAGAGCGCGGGACAGTCGTTTGCGCCGACCTTCATGCGTCACATGTACGAATTCGGCACTACCGCCGAGCAGGTTGCGCATGTACGCGTTGCCCACAGCCATCACGCCTCGAACAATCCCAAAGCCTACTACAAGAAGCGCCTCACGGTGGATGATGTCGTCTCCAGCCGCATGATCTGCAAACCGTTGCACCTGCTCGACTGCTGCGTCGAGACCGACAACGCCAATGCCATCATCGTGACCACAGCCGAGCGAGCGAAAGACCTGAAGCAGCCGCTGGTGCGGATCCGCAGCGTGGTGGGGCGTTGCTCGAAGCCGCGGGTCGATATGCACTACCAGGCCGGGCCGATCTCAACGGTCGCCGGCCACTACGCCAAGGAGATCCTCTGGCCGAATTCCGGCGTCAGCCCGGAGGACATCGACCTCACGGGCTCCTATGACGCCTTCACCTTCACCACCATGCTGCAACTCGAGGGCTATGGTTTCTGCAAGAAGGGCGAGGGCGGGCAGTATGTTTCGGACGGCACCATCATGCTCGGTGGAAAACGGCCGAACAACACATCAGGTGGCCATCTCTGCGAGGGCTACACCCACGGCATTGCCATGGTGATCGAGAACGTCCGCCAGCTCCGCCACGATGCAGACGATAGTTGTCCAATCGGGCCTGATGGCAGGCGGCGGCACACCTACGATTATCGCGAGGGTGGTTGCCGCCAAGTGAGAGATGCCGAACTGTCAGCCAATCTCGGCTGGGCGATGCCCGGCACTGGATCGGCGATGGTGATGCGGCGGGGGTAGGTTCTGATATAAGGCGAGAGGTTTCGTCTGCAAAGAACCTTGACGGCCCATGTCCCGGCAAACGGTCGGAAAGGAAGCAAATGAAAGCATCAATATTTTGCCTGCCGAGCGTCGGCTCGCGCGCCGAGATCGAGGCGGGAATGGCTGCGACGCGGCCGGAGCTCTACCAGCGTATGTTGAAAGAGTTGACCGAACTCGTGAAACTTGCCGACGACCTCGGCTACGACTCGGTGAGCTTTACCGAGCATCATTTCCACATCGAGGGCTTCGAGCTTTCCAACAATCCCGTGCTGCTAGACCTCTACTTCGCGATGCAGACCAAGCGGATACGCGTTGGTCAGCTCGGTATCGTGCTGCCGGCCGCCAACCCGATCAGGGTCGCCGAGGACATCGCCATGCTCGATCACATGACTGGTGGGCGCGCCTGCGCCGGCTTCGCACGCGGCTACCAACGACGCTGGGTCGACGTCATGGCGCAACAGACGCATGGCGTCTCGGGGACCTTACCGCACCATCACGATGCGATCGATCAGACCAACCGCGAGGCGTTTGAAGAGAACTGGCAGATCATCAAGAAATGCTGGACCGAGGAGATGCTGACGTTCCAGGGCAAGTACTGGAAAGTACCGGCCGGCGCAACGCCCTGGGATCTCGAGACGACGGTGAAGTACGGCAAGGGCGTGGAGAGTGGTATGCTGACGTCGGTCGGCGTAGTGCCGAAGCCATTGCAGAAGCCGTACCCGCCGGTGTTCCTGCCGTTCGCGTCGTCGCCGAACTCAATTCGTTGGGCCGCGCGCGAGGGCGTCACCGCGATCCTGCCGCCAATGCATCAGGCCTACGAGTCACCGCTATTCGATCTTTATGCCGAGGTGTCGGGAAAGCCCCGCGGGCAGGGCACGGGTTTGCTGCGCGATGTCATAATCGCTGACACGGATGAGGAGGCGATGGCGTTGTGGGAGGACTCCGGTCGTTTCTCCGGTAGGGCGTGGTTCGAGCCGTTCGGCTTCCGGCGAGGCCTGATGGACCCGGTGACGAAAAGCTTCGCAACCGCGAAGGAATCGATCGACCTCGGCTACGCGTTGGTCGGAACCGTCGATACCGTGACGCGCGCGTTCGAAGCCAATATGAAACGACAACCGGTCGACTGGTTGTTCTGCTACACTTACAATGCGCTGGTTCCGCATGCCAAGTTGATGAAGTCGACCGAGGCGTTGTGGACGAAGGTGCTGCCGAAATTCGTGTGAGTCCCCGCGTTACCCTGAGGAGCATTCGAATGCCGCACAGTTCGCACTTCTGCTTTCGTTGGAGTGCGCGCAGGTGTAAAGAAAACACGGTGAGAAAATGATATCCGCGCAATATCTCGGCATGCCGCTCGAGATCGGTGATCTCGACCATGAGAACCTCGACTACTTCGCCTACTGTGCGAAGCACGACTTCCGCCTGCAGCGCTGTGCCTCGTGCAAGCTGCTCCGCTACCCGCCGACGACCGCATGCCCCTGGTGCGCCGAGCCGCGTTCGGAGTGGGTGTCGGTCGAAGGCCGCGGCACCGTGCATTCCTACACTGAGGTCCACCATGCCATTCAGCCGGCGTTCAAGCCGTACATCCCATATCTCGTGCTTCTGATCGAACTGGACACGCAGAGCGGCAAGCCGACTAAGGAGGAGGGACTCCGCGTGATAGGCAATCTGACTCGGCCGGACGGCGTGCTCGCGCCGAAGAGTGAGGTCGAGCGGGTCGGCATCGGCACCCGCGTGCGCATGGTGTTCACGGATGTTGCGCCGGGGCTCGCGCTGCCGCAATGGACCATTGACGAGAGTGTCGCCCGCGGCACGCCGTGGCGATACCGGGGATAGGGAGCGCGGCCCGGTTCGCGAAGGCCAAAGCTTTGCCATTCAGTAGTCTTTATCCGCGTGGTCTAAGATTTCCTTCAGTTCAGCGGGGTTACACAAATGTTCACCTATCAAGCCTACATCGACGGCAAATGGGTTGATTCCGCTTCGGGCAAAACCTTCCAAACCTTCGATCCTTACACGGGCGAGCCTTGGGCTACTGTCCCTGAGTGCGACAAGATCGACGTAGACCGGGCCGTGGAGGCCGCCTCGCGCGCCTTCGAAGCGGGGCCTTGGCCGAAGATGACCCCAACCGAGCGCGGTAGGATCATGCGCCGCATCGCCCAGCTCATCGAAAAGCACTCCGAGCACTTGGGCCGGATCGAGGTGCGCGACAACGGCAAGCTGATTTCCGAAATGGCTGCGCAGACCAAGTATATGCCGGAGTGGTTCTATTATTACGGCGGCCTCGCCGACAAGATTCAAGGCGCCGTGGTGCCGGTCGACCGACCCGACCACTTCACCTACGTCTTGCGTGAGCCGGTCGGCGTGTGCGCGTTCATCACGCCGTGGAACTCGCCGCTGATGCTAGCCACGTGGAAGATGGCACCCGCGCTAGCGGCGGGCTGCACTATGGTCATCAAGCCTTCCGAGTTCACTTCGGCCTCGCTACTCGAATTCATGAAGCTCGTCATCGAGGAGTCCGGCCTCCCGCCAGGCGTGGTGAATGTCGTGACCGGCTACGGCGCAGCGACGGGCGAGCCACTCGTGACGCATCCGAAGGTCGCCAAGGTCGCCTTCACCGGTGGCAGCGCCACAGGTGCCCGTGTCAACGAGCTGGCCGCCAAGACTTTCAAGAAAGTATCGCTGGAGCTCGGTGGCAAATCGCCAAATATCGTCTTCGATGACTGCGTTCTCGACGATGCAGTCAACGGTGCGGTGTCGGGCATCTTCGCGGCGACAGGGCAGACCTGTATCGCTGGCTCACGCTTGCTGCTGCAGGAGAGCATTCACGACAAGTTCGTAGAGAAGCTGGTGGCCATGGCCAAAACAGCCCGCCTCGGCAATCCCGCGCTCGCCGAGACGCAGGTAGGCCCGGTGACGACCCCGCCGCAGTTCCAAAAGATTCTCTCCTACATCGACATCGCCAAGGAAGAGGGCGCGAAGTGCGTACTTGGGGGCGGGCCGGCTAGCAAGGAGGAGGGTGGCGGCAAGTATTTCGTCAAGCCGACGATCTTTACAGGCGTGAACAACAAGATGCGTATTGCGCAGGAAGAGGTGTTCGGTCCGGTTCTATCGGTGATCAAGTACAAGGATGAGGAGGAGGCGGTGCAGATAGCCAACGACATCGCATATGGACTTGGCGCAGGCGTTTGGACGCAGTCAGTCAAGCGCGCGCACACGATGGCTGCCCGCATCAGGGCCGGCACAGTGTGGGTGAACACCTATCGGGCGGTGAGCTTCCTGATGCCGTTCGGAGGCTACAAAGCCTCCGGCCTCGGCCGCGAGAATGGCGCAGAGGCGATCGAGGGATATCTGCAATCGAAAAGCGTGTGGATTAACAATGGACCCGGCGGCGGTAACCCCTTCGTCATGAAGACCGCTCAGTAACACAAGCAAGGGCGAGTGAGGATTAACGCCTGACTTCGCTCATCTCTTGCGCAAGGTGTGAAGACCCCAAAGGTCAAGCCGGATCGTGAATATGTCCGTCCGCCATGTCCCCCCAAGAGCCTTACGTTCCAAAAATCGGATTAATTTGCAGCGGGATTGAACCGGCAAAGAGCCGCCTTGCGAGCTGCGGACAGCCGGTCGTCGGCGTCGAAGCCGAGGTCCGCCGTCTTGACGGGTCGGTTTGCAACCCATGTGAGATCGGCGAGGTGTACGTGCGCGGACCGAACATTATGCTGGGCTACTGGAAGCGGCCCGAGGAGACGGCCGATGCCCTCGTCGGTGACGGTTGGTACAAGAGCGGCGACGTGGCCTGGGCAGATGAAGAGGGCTCTTATTCGTCGTAGACCGGGCCAAAGACATGATCATTTCAGGGGGCGAAAACATCTACACGACGGAAGTTGAGAACGCCGTATATCACCATCCCGCCGTGCTCGAGGTCGCGGTGTTTGGAATTCCACACGAGAGCTTCGGAGAGATGGTCCATGCCGAGGTGGTGACCAAATCGGGCACCTCCATTACGGTCGACGAGATCGTGGCCGTGTGCAGGGAGCGCATCGGCGGATACAAGGTGCCCCGATCGGTGATGATCCGAAGTGAGCCGTTACCCAAATCGGGTGCCGGTAAAATTCTGAAGCGCAGTCTTCGTAATCCCTATTGGCAGGGGAGAAATCGTGGCGTGAACTAAGATAGTCCGCGCCGATGCCCGCTTCTGGACCCAATCGCGACGGACGAGCATATCAATTCTCGCGCGCATCTCTAGCACTAAGCGCCGAACCTGGACAGTTGCCGGACAGAAGCAAAACCTCCAGGTCGGCGTCGCCTCGCCCGCAGACAACACGAAATGAAGGATCTTCCACAACCAGTCGCCATGTCCATCGGTTCAATTTGGCGCACTCCTGAGGTCCGGCCATCCCAAATCGGCGTGGCGAAAACAACGCGAATTACCGGCCCGACTTAGAATAAGAGCAAAAACAGCAGCAGCACTGGTAAGGACCCCAGCACAAAAATTGCGACCCGATAGAGAGCTTCATCTCGCATCGCGACAGGTTACAGCCTCTGCATGACAGCTCAACGAAGTGCATACCCAAATTGGGCATCTGGAATTACTGAGATGAACAGGCGCTGACCTCGGTCCACGCCTTTCAGACTTAATCCAACGAAGCCCAGGCTTGGGTCTAGGCCATCGACGGCAACACCACAACGTGCAGCTTCTGGCCTTTGTCGCATCTCTTTTCTTAATATTACGCACGAAATATTAAATCCGACGCGCGACAGTTCGAGCCGACAAAGGCTTGATGCTCGGACTCGCGATGCAAGAGATTTACCGAAAGTTAACCCGATCACCGGGCGCGTCTATTGCTGCGCTTGGTGTGCTACTCTCTATTTCAACTGTCTTGCTGTTTCTTACTGATTTGCAAGCACGCTATTGGGATCGGGTCGCCACCGCAAAGACTGACGCGCAAAGCTTTGCGAAAATCCTCGCCGAGCACACAGCCCTCACATTCGACGAGATCGACAAAGGCCTGCTTGAGGCTGAGGCAATTCGGCGAAGCAGCCTTGGCGGCCAATACAATGCGCCAGGTTCCCTCAACGCGGCACTACGTCAACTGCAAAGAAGCTCATCGGTCCTTGTAGCGATCGGTTGGACGAATTCATTGGGCGAGCTAGTGGCGCACTCCTATCGGTCTGAACCGCCGCGACGAAACATATCGGACTTGCCGCATTTCATCGCTCAACGTGACGGCGCCGATGCGGGCCTCTTTATTGCGCCTCCGTTTCGTTCCGCGGTTAGCGACAAGTGGCTGACCGCTGCATCCCGGCGTCTGAACAATCCGGATGGCAGCTTCGCAGGCGTGGTGACTGCGCCAATAGACCAATCGTACTTCTCGAAAATCTATCGCTCTATTGATCTCGGGAAGAGCGGTTCAGTTGTGTTGCTGCATCGCGAGGGCAGAATGCTGGCGCGGCAGCCGGAGGCGCCCGAAGCGCTCGGGAAATCGTTTGCGGATGGTCCGCTACTAACCAAGTATCTGCCCGAATCGGACGTCGGCGCGTACGAAGCTATCAGCGGTGTCGACGGCGTCGCGCGCATTGTGGGCTACAAAGCTGTGCCCGGGCTGCCGCTCGTTTTGCTTGTGAGCTATGCCAGGAGCGATGTCCTACAGCCTTGGTACCGGCACCTCTATACGGTCGGGTTAGTCGTCGCCACGATCGTCGCGATCATTTTTCTCGGCACTGCCCTGCTGGTACGTCAGACCAACGCCTTGGCGGCAAAAACCAGGGCGCTAGCGAACACCAACGTGCGCTTCGATGCCGCGCTAAGTAACATGCCGCATGGCCTCAGCATGTTCGATGCGAGCGGAAAATTGCTGGTTTGCAACGCTCGCTATCTCGAGATCTACGGTTTCATCGAAGGGCAGGTGCCCCCCGGAACGCCATTCCGCGACATACTGAAGCTCTTTGCGCAGCGTTCCGAAGAAACCGATTTCAGCCCCGATTCATTCTGGCGAGGAGCAAAGCGGCGGCTGCCTCACATTCTGAGGCTCGCCAATGGGCGCATTATCTCGATCCAGCGGACGCCGATGAAGGACGGCGGATGGGTCGCGACCCACGATGATATCACGGAGAGACAGCGCGCCGACGTGATGCTGGTAGCAAACGCTGTTGAACTTAAGCTCGTCAACGAACGGTTCGAAGTTGCGATCGACAATATGTCTCAGGGGCTGTGCCTGTTCGACGCGGATAAAAAACTGGTGGTTTCAAACCGGCGGTACCAAGAAATGTACAACCTGCCAGACAACCTCGTTGTACCCGGTACGCCACTGAGACAGATTTTGCAGCACTATGCCGACCGCGGTGAACGCGCCGACCTGACTGTTGATCAATATACGGACGTGCTGCCAACCCAGTACAAGCAGACCTACCAGCCGAAAGATGGTCGCAACATCCTGATTCAGCGCCAGCCGTTGATGGATGGCGGCTGGGTTGCGACCCATGAGGATGTTACGGAGCAAAAACGCGCCGAACGGCTGTTGGCCGAGAAGGCTAACGAACTAGAAGCGATGAATTTACGCTTCAACGCGGCTCTCAACAACATGTCTCAGGGGCTCTGCATGTTTGATGCAGAGCAGCAGGTTCTTGTTGCGAACGCGCGGTATGCGGAAATCTATCAGCTCACGCCGGATCAGGTTAAACCCGGTACGCCGTTAAGGCAGATTCTCGAATATCGTCGCCAAAAAGGCACAAATTTCGCGACGGCAACGGATGAATACGTCAGCGCAAATGTGAGAAAAGCTAGTGAAGTGCAAGAGCTGGCCGATGGCCGAGTGGTGGCGATTAACCGCTCTCCTATGCCAAACGGAGGATGGCTAACCACGCACGAGGACATTACAGATCGAGCATTGAACGAAAAGCGGATCGCCTTCCTGGCCCAACATGACTTACTAACAGGGCTTGCGAACCGTGCGCTCTTCTCCGAAAAGCTCGAGGAGGCAGCCAGGCGCCTGCAGCGCCACGGGACCACCTTTACGGTCTTGATGCTTGATCTGGACAAATTCAAAAACGTCAACGACACGCTCGGTCATCCGGCTGGCGATCAATTGCTGATCGAAGTCGGCAAGCGCTTAAGATCGTCGCTTCGCGATACGGATATGTTGGCCCGTTTAGGAGGCGACGAGTTTGCCATCATCCAGGAGAATGAAAAGAATCAAGATGAAGGCGCGATTGCGCTCGCGCTCAGGATCATAGCGCTCATAGAGCAGCCGTTCGATCTGAATGGCAATCAGGTTGGGATAGGAACCAGCGTTGGAATAGCGCTTGCCCCGAGGCATGGCGCGGATTCAGAGACCTTGCTGCAGAGGGCCGACCTCGCGCTCTATGAAGCGAAATCGGGCGGACGGAATGATTTTCGCATTTTCCAGCCGGAATTGGCGCAGGCCGCTGACAGCCTGCGGTCTATCGATAGCGAGCTAAGGGAAGCGATAGCCGGGGATCAATTCAAGTTGCGCTATCAACCAATCTTTGATCTCAAGACGTTACGGGCTTCCAGCATAGAAGCATTCGTTCGCTGGCAACATCCATCAAGAGGTTTGCTTGCTCCGGACAAGTTTCTTCCGCTGGCGGTGAAGACTGGGTTGGCAGCATCCCTGGGCGAATGGACTTTGCAACGAGCCTGTGCGGAAGCAGTAGCTTTGCCCTCACGCGTCAAGCTCGCCATTAACATTTCTGCCGTCCAGTTCCGGAAAGGAAATCTTTTCGACGTCGTCCTGTGCGCGCTGGTTGATTCGGGCCTCTCGCCGGAGCGGTTGGAGATCGAAATTTCAGATGCGGCCTCTATGGAGGGTGACGCGATGACGCACCTCCAAACAATCCGTCAATTGAAGAATCTTGGGGTGTCGGTCGTGCTCGACAATTGCGAAGGAGGCCATTCTTGCCTAAGATTCCCGTTCGACAAGATTAAAATCGATAAGGCGTTTACCCAGGCCCTTACCGATCGACGTGATTACGCGGCGATGGTCGCCTCCGTAGTGTCGTTGGCACGTGGCCTTGGTATCCCGACCACGGCCAAGGGAATCGAGACAGAGGACCAGCTCGAGGCGGTACGTTCTGCTGGAATCGACTTCGCTCAGGGCTATTTGTTGGCTCGACCTGTTCCGTTGGATGCGCTCGATTTGGAAGCTGCAACTCCTTACGCAAAGGATGTTGCGTGAAGGCGTGAGACAAATTCGTTGTTTCGATTAGGCCAGCAGTTATGAGTGTACAGGAAAATCTAACCGACCAACTCGAACAGGCGTTGGCAAGCAAGGACTTGTCGAAACGCGCGGACATTTTGCGCCGCGTTACTGATCTTTTCATGGTCGGATCGGGCAAATATTCCACCGATCAAATCGACCTGTTTGACGAGGTCATGAGCAAGCTCGTCGAAGCAGTCGAGCTTGCCTCGCGCGCTGCATTCGGAAGCCGGCTTGCCCACGTCGCAGATGCGCCCCGGAAGGTGGTCCGCATGCTGGCATTTGACGATGCGATCGAGGTGGCGGGTCCAGTTTTGACGCTTTCTCCGAGGCTAGATGATACGAGCCTTTCGGAAAACGCGCTTACAAAGGGCCAGGAACACCTGCTGGCCATATCGAAACGGAGCAGTCTCACCGAGACCGTGACGGATATTCTGGTTACTCGGGGTAACCAAACTGTGGTCGTCAGCACGGCAGGCAATCCGGGTGCTAAATTCTCGGGCTCTGGCATCTCGACCCTTGTCAAGAGGTCGAAAGACGACGGCGACCTCGCCATGTGCATTTGGTCGCGGCCGGATATTCCGCGAGCGGATCTGATTAAGTTGTTTGCGCAGGCTTCGGAGGTGGTCAGGAAACAGCTGCAGGCGGCTGATCCGCGTCGCGCAGCACAGATCGGAACTGCCGTCGCAAGCGCCTCCGATGAGCTACAAAAAATGGCGAGGGCAGGGTCACACGGGCATGCAACGGCCCTCGCACATGTGAAGTCGCTGCATTCGCTGGGACAACTGGACGAATCAAAGCTACTTGAATTTGCTCAGCATCGAAGCTTCGATCGGGTCGCGGTGGCACTCTCGATGCTTTGCGATCTTCCAATAGGATTGGTCGAGCGAACGCTGGTTCAGAATGAGCCAGAGCAGTTCCTAATCATTGCGAAATCGATCGACTTGTCTTGGGAAACGACCAAAGCGATCTTGTGCTTGCACTCGAACCACTTCGGCCCGGAACGCCTAAATCATTGTTTTGCAGCCTATCTTAGACTCAAACCTAAGACCGCTAAGACTGCCCTGCAGTTCTACCGCATGCGAGACCGCGCTACACAGTCAAGTCTGCCCTCCTAGGCGCTGCTTTCGCTTCAGATCGGACACCATGGCTGGGCGTCGGATGCTTGGTTGACGCGGATCTGCCTAAATTGCGGCCAAATCGAAGCCCTTAAAGTTCGAACTACCTCCCACCGCAAAGGCACACTCAGGCTGGCCTCCACTTTGCGGCGGCCTCCTGCTCCATCTCAGTCCAACGCGCGGCAAGCCGCAGCCATTCCGCGTCGTAGGGGCTTAGTGCTACTTCGGCCATGCGCAGGCAAATCTCGGCCTGTTGGCGATAGTGTGCCGCCAGGGCCCGGAAGCGGACTGGCTCAACAGATGCCATCGGGCGTTTCCGCGAATAACCGGCCGCCAAGGTGCTCAGTGCCTGCTAGAACACGTTGATCTATGTCAAGCGAGAACCGCTCTCGGCTATCCCGGTGCGGGGCAGGACCATCCAGGTCTCTTCAGCTCCTGCGGTAGAAAATATGCAGCGAAAAAAACGCCCTGGATCGGCGAATGATCTGCGATCCGGGCGCTGCAGGTACGGACAGCTATCAATTCCGCATCTGGCCCCGGTTGGTTCGCCCGAGATGTCCGCATTTTCGCAGGGGCAAACAGACATGCGTCTTGGAATGCCCGCAAATGACCCTCCCAGACATCGCACGTCTGGTCGGGCTTAGGACCCTATTCGGCGATCGGCTGACCCATATCTGCTGTTTCGTACGGATCCTCCTTTGCCACGACAGTCTTGCTTTTCGTACCTGGCATAATCTCGAAGCGGGGGTCGAAATCGACCATAGTCGAAGCGAGCTGCTTCAAGATGGTTGCGTCGCCTTGCACCTTGGCGGTTCCGTCTGCAAGCTGGGCTTCGAGCGTTTTCGTTCCCATCATCGTCTGCTCTAGGTCGGTGCGATTGATCGTCAGCGTCAAGTTGGGTTTGTCGGCCTGGAAACCCTTTATGTTTGTGAGCGTGGCGTTCTCCAATTCAACTATGAATTCTTCACCATTGTCGGGCGTGACGAGGTTCATCGTGAACCGCATGCCTTCGGCCTTCCGGCTGTCCATGCGGATGCCCAGGAAGTTGAGGAACAATTCGGTCGACATGGCCCGGACGACGTCAGGGCTGCTTGAACTGGCGGTCTTCCCCTGTGGGATTCCAGTTCGCAATTCGTATGCTGCCGCAAGGTAGCTATTTCTGAGGCCTGGATTTTCTTGCTGGTATCCGAGTTGTTCGAAAATGTCAGCGAGCAGGTCTTTAGCGGCTTGATTCTGCGGTTCGGCCAGCACCAGCTTGTTGACGATTTCCTGCGCGTACAGATAGCGGCCCTCGTTGTGCAACTGCTGTCCCCGAGCAATGATTTTCTCTGCGCCACCCATCATATCGACATACAGATGAGCAGAGTCACGCGGTGAAAGCGGAATAAGAGTTGTTGGATTGCAATCCCAAAAGCCGAGATAGCGCTGGATGACGCCGCGGCTGTTGTGTTCGGGAGAGCCGTGATAGCCACGGCAGTGCCACTTGCCTTGCAGTCCCTTCGGAACCTCATAGACGTTGTGAATCTCGTTAATGGTCACGCCTTGATTAGCGAGATGCAGTACCTGGTTGTTCATGTGCGCGTACAGATCGCGCTGGCCGCGCAGAACTTCCTGGATCCTGTCGTTGCCCCAGCGTGGCCAATGATGGGAAGCGAACATGACCTCGGCTTCCAGACCGAAGCGAAAGAGCGCCTCGCCGATGTACTTCGACCAATTCAGCGGATCGCGCACTGGTGCGCCGCGTAAAGTATAAATGTTGTGAAGCGACGCGATGACGTTTTCAGCCATCCAGAGCGCCTTCATGGCAGGAATGTAGGTGTTCATCTCCCGAGGCGCTTCCGTATTCGGCGTGTTCTGAAAGATCATCCTTACGCCGTCGACTTCAAATTCCTCGATGGGCTTTTCGACGTAACGGTTGGGCGCAATGAGGCCCACTGCACCGGCTGACACGGCCTGTCCAAGACCCTGGCCGACATAGCCGTGCGGGCTTGCGGGCAGCAGCAGTCCGTATTGATAGAATAATCGCCGGTTCATCGCGTTGCCGGCATAAACGTTCTCGGAAACCGTAAAGTTCATGAAATCGATTGGAGCGATAACCGGGACCTTGCCGGACCTCACGTCCGCTTCATCAACGATGCCACGCACGCCGCCCCAGTGATCCGCATGCGTGTGCGAATAGATCACCGCCGAGACAGGCAGGCCCTGACCAACGTGCTGCTGGAACAATTCCCAGGCTGCGCGGACTGGCTCCTTTGACACAAGCGGGTCGAAGACGATCCAGCCAGTCTTGCCACGAACGAAGGAGATGTCGGATAGATCAAAGCCGCGCACCTGATAGATGCCCGGGACCACCTCGTAGAGTCCGTAGTTGTTGTTCAATTTGGACTGACGCAACAGCGAGGGGTGAATGCTATCGAAGTCCTCTTGCTGATCCAGGAACTGAAACCGCTCCATGTCCCAGGCAACATGGCCGGCATCTGCCATAATCTTGAGGTCTTTCATAGGAGCAATTAGGCCACGCTTCTGCTCGTCGAAGTCCCTCGTGTCGGTAAACGGCAGGCCGGTGCGAGTCCGTTTGAGAGCATCGAGTGTGTATTTCGAAGGCGCCTTGCCCTTGGGGTGAAAATGTCCCTTCAATGGGGTTGGTGCTTCGGATTGCGTCTGAGCGTTTGCCGGGCTGTCATCGAGGACCAGTTGTCCGGCCACTGCAAAGGCTGTTCCGACTGCGGGAAGAGTTTGGATGAACTCGCGTCGTGTCGACATTATTTTATTTTCTCCAGATTTTCTTGTCTCTAGAACCACGGAGAGCGGAAATGCATTACTGACGTTGACCGCGAGCCTCCTATTGATGTGGATCAAGAGACACAGCGGCATGTGCGTTGTAAGCAGGGTGCTGAGAAGCGCGGCGAAAGTACCTATCCTTGCGATGTCGCTCTCGCTCCCGTCGATTTGACCAGTAGGTTCTATGACAGTGCCAATTCCGAGTCTGTGAAGGGTTTCGGATGCCGGCCGCATGAGGGAC
>Ga0335080_10003387_pt1 | contig 16131 bp, 14 predicted proteins | sample Lox_Sample_34_FD_206720 | JGI IMG/M metagenome (GOLD analysis project Ga0335080, IMG submission 206720) | Soil microbial communities from Loxahatchee National Wildlife Refuge, Florida, United States - Lox_Sample_3.4 | ecosystem: Environmental > Terrestrial > Soil > Wetlands | place: USA...
GAAGGCTATGGCGAAATCATTGGCGGCTCTCAGCGTATGGCGTCCCACGAATTGTTGCTCCAGCGGATTCACGAGCACGGACTGCCCGAGTCAGCGTTTAAGTGGTATCTCGACTTGCGCAAGTTTGGCACCGTGCCGCATGGCGGATTCGGCATGGGGATTGAGCGTGCTGTAGCGTGGATCTGCGGCCTGGAGCATGTGCGCGAAACCATTCCGTTCCCTCGAATGCTGTACCGGCTGTACCCATGAAACCCAGTATCTCTGGGAGGATCTCCATGAAGGGATTTCTCTGGTTGTTGCTAGTCCTGTCGACATCCGTCCTGGCTCAAGGCCCCGAGCAAGCGCCTGACGTTCCGGTGGAGAAGTGGGCCGGCAAGACCATCATGCTGATCGGCGCACACGCCGACGATGACGCACTTTCGCACGGTACGCTCGCGTTACTGCAGGCGCACGGAAATCAGATTTACGTCGTAACTCTCACGACGGGCAACGTAGGCACTCAGGACCCAAACTTGTCGCGCACCCAATTAGCCGACATCCGTCGTCGCGAAGAACTGGCAGCATTATCGGAATTGGGAATTCCTGCCGACCACTACATCAATCTCGGATACGACGACGGTCTGCTCGAATTTGAAGACCGCAAGGCTGTCGTGGAAAATCTCGTCCGCTGGATTCGTAAACTCCGTCCCACTGTGCTCATGTCCTGGGATCCGGGCAAGAATTATCAGCGCTGGCATAAATCGGACCACCGCGCGGCCTCCTACCTGGCGGCCGATGCCGCCCGAGCCGCGATGTGGCGCCTGCTCTTCGAAGGGCAGATCACCCAGGAGGGGCTGAAAGAATACATGATTCCTGAATATCTGTTCTATAACGACTACGATCACGATGACGAGAACACCTGGGTCGACATCAGCGAATTTGTAGACAAGAAAGTAAACGCTTTTGCCCATTACGTGAGCCAATACGGTCCGGGATGGAAGAACTACAAGGCGAACCCCTCCGACACGGAACTGAAGCAGATGAAGGACGATGCGCGCAGCCACGTCAGGATGAAGGACAGCAAGCCGGTTGAAGGATTCCGATACTATAAAGGCCTGCCTGACGGCTTGGGGAAATAGCAAGACTCTATGATGACGACGACACCCCCTTCCTCTTCCAGCATCACTGGCCGCAAGATTCGCGTCATCGGCGTTCCCCTCGACCTCGGTCAATCTCGCCGCGGTGTCGATATGGGGCCGTCCGCTGTTCGTGTCGCCGGGCTCGAAGCGCGCCTGGAGGCACTCGGCCATGAGGTCGAAGACGGCGGGAACGTTCCGGTCGCCATTCCTGAGCAGAAAAAGGAAGGCGATACCCGCGCCAAGTATCTGAAAGAGATTACGGCAACCTGCACGAAGCACGCGGAACTGGTATTCAAAACTCTCGAAGCAGGTAGGGTCCCGTTAGCTTTGGGCGGCGACCATTCCATGGCTGTTGGCACAGTCTCTGGCGTAGCCGAGTTTTACCGTAAGCAGAATCAACGTATCGGGCTCATCTGGATCGACGCCCATACCGATATCAACACGCCCGACTCGTCTCCCAGCGGAAACGTGCACGGGATGCCGCTGGCCGCTCTGATGGGGCTCTGGCCAGGCGATCTCGCCAACATCTACGACTTTTCTCCCAAGGTGAGACCCGAAAACTGTGTGCTGGTAGGCGTGCGCGACATCGACGCGGTCGAGAAAGAAAACGTCCGCAAGACAGGCATCGGCGTCTTTACCATGCGCGACATCGACGAACGCGGCATGCGCACCGTCATGGAAGAGGCCTTGCGCATGGCCGGACGCGGCACCGCCGGCTATCACATCTCACTCGACATGGATTGGGTCGATCCAGAAGACGCACCAGGCGTCGGCACTCCCGTCCGCGGCGGCGCAACCTACCGCGAAGCTCACTTGGCCATGGAAATCATCGCCGACCACGGCCGCATGCTCAGCTTCGAGATCGTCGAAGTAAATCCCGTCATCGACGAGCACAATCAGACCGCCGATCTGGCAGTGGAGTTGGCCCTGTCTGCATTCGGCAAGAAAATTCTGTAGCGTGCTTGCGAAAAAAACTATCGAGGGCAGGCCAGGATAACCGAGTTGGTACCCGCTGTGATGATTCTCTGCTTATCCTCACGGAGCGCGTATGGCAACAGAATCTGGTGCGTCGAGGCCAACTGTCGCAAGATCCTGAATTAGCCAAACATTGCGTGAATGGAACAACGATCATACTTCAGGTGTCCTTAGTCAGAGGAGCGATAATGTTCAACATCACCCCGCCATCTTCATTGTGGTCAGCTTGGCCTTTCTTCTCCATTTGTGAAAGGTTGTTTGTGGGTGGGCTTAGTGCGCTCAGCGGTTATGCGATATTCGTGGCAATCAATACCGTTGCGTGCATTCGAAAAACGAGAGTGTTTATCCGAGAAGGGAAAAATCTCGATTTTGAAAGCAACTTCACAGGGCTTCGTAGGCGGTCAGCGCGGTTGCAGAAGTTAATTGGCGCAGGGTTTTATCTTTTCGGCGTGGTGCTCTTCCTCAGCCTGCAATGGGCATATTTCGGGAATGACATGAGCAGCAGGCCGGGTGAACGCGCCGTTCTAATTAGCTTCCATCCACATTTCGTTTTTGCATTTTACGTTTTCATGTCCTTTTTAGTTCTACATCTGATCGAATGGTTTGTTTCGCTTTATGAGCGATGCATTCGGGGTGCATTTGAATCCGCCCCAAGTGACATTGCGAATGTTGCAGGTGTTGATGGAGGGGAACACAAGTGGCCCGACTACACCTCCCGTGATCATCGAGGAAAATCGCCCCAGAACTCGCGCGCAATCAGTTCCGGCAGCTCTGCGATGCTGTTGATGATATGCGTATGCGGTTCCCGCTCCAAACTTTCACGGCTGTGCGCGCCGGTTAACACTCCGACCCTTCCGGTCACTCCGGCGTTCCATCCCGATTGCAAGTCGAGCGGAGTATCTCCGACATTAACCACTTCCTTCACGCTCTTGACACCGGTCGCTTCCATCGCACGAAAAATCATGTAAGGCGCCGGGCGCCCCTCGCGCACATCGCTGCTCGAAATATTCGCGGCAAAAAAATCCCGCCAGCCCACTTGCCTCAAAACCAACTCGCTGATCTCACGATAGAACCCGGTTGTAGTCGCCAACAGAATGCCGTGCTCGCGGCACCAATGGAATGTCTCCACCGCGCCCGCAACAGGCACAACCTTCTCCGAATAGCACCGCTCCAGTTGCGCGCGAAAGCTGCGATAAGACGTCTCAACTTTCTGCTCATCTTCTCCCTTGGGATCGGCTCGTGCGACAAAGTGCCGGATGACCTCACACTTCGACGCCCCCTTCCATTTCTTCAGCTCATCTTCAACGAACGGAATTCCGTTCTCCATCAGCGCGTTGGCAAACGCGCGGATCACCTCCCCGTGATCTTCGATGATGGTGCCAGCGATATCAAATATGACCAGTTTGACCCGAGACATGGCGCGATTGTACCAGCGGTACCTCTCCTGAGATTGACGCGCAACTGCCTCCCCGTCCAAACTGAATGGGCATGGAAAAGCTTCGGGTGGGTGTGCTGTTTGGGGGGCGGAGCGGCGAGCATGAAGTGTCGCTGCTCTCGGCCGCGTCAGTTCTTGATGCGATAGACAGGGACAAATACGAGGTCGTGCCCATCGGCATCACCAAGGATGGCCGCTGGCTCACCGCCGAGCATGCGGAGAACCTCCTCAACGGCAAGCTTGTACTCGAACCACGCAGCCTACGGGCCGGAGATCCACAGAACACGGAGGCCGCCGCAGTCCTGGCCCGCGGCGAGGCTGTCGTGGTTCCTCCCGAGCCCGTGCATCGTCACAGCGGTCTTGTTCCGTTCCAGACGGATGCATCCCCGATGCGCCGCGCCTCCGATCGCGCCATCAACGTCGACGTAATCTTTCCTGTTCTTCACGGCACTTTCGGCGAGGACGGCACCATCCAGGGCCTGCTTGAACTCGCGGACATCCCCTACGTAGGCGCCGGCGTTCTCGGCTCCGCCGCCGGCATGGACAAGGACATCATGAAGTCGCTGTTCATCGCCGCCGAACTCCCCATCGTGAAGCACGTCACCATCCTCCGCAGCGATTGGGAGAAAGATCCAAAGAAAGTTGAAAAGCAAGTCGCGAAGCTGAAGTATGCAGTGTTCGTGAAGCCGGCGAACCTGGGATCCTCCGTCGGCATCAGCAAGGCCCACAATAAGAAAGAACTCGGGCCTGCTATCGAAGAAGCCGCCAGATTCGACCGCAAGATCGTGATCGAGCAGGGAGTGGGTGGCAACGACGCCAAGGCCCGTGAAATTGAATGCTCCGTGCTGGGCAACGACGACCCCGAGGCGTCCGTTCCGGGCGAGATCGTCCCCATCAAAGAGTTCTACGATTACGACGCGAAATATCTGGACGAAGGCTCGCAGCTGATCATCCCGGCAAAGCTGGCCAAAGCTGAAACGAAGAAGGTTCAGGAATTAGCAATCAAGGCTTTCAAAGCCGTGGACTGCTCCGGCCTGGCGCGCGTCGATTTCCTCATGGACCCCAAGACGCGCAAGATCTACCTGAACGAGATCAACACCATGCCCGGCTTTACCGCGATCAGCATGTATCCCAAGCTGTGGGCGGCTTCAGGTTTAGACTACCCAGATTTGATCGACCGCCTCATCCAACTGGGCATCGAGCGCCACGAAGACAAGAAGAAGAATCAGTACAGCCGGTAGGAGTGCAACCGGAGCCGCCGAGGGAACCAAAAGACAAGAAGCAATGAGAGCCGCTAATCTTTTACCTCTGCATCCCCGCATCCTCCGAGGTTTTCATTTTCCGATCGCGCAAACAAAGTTTGCCGCATCATTTGTATCCCCACTCCCTTTATACTTCGCGGCCTGTGGATACGGACACAACGGCCGCGTCATCTTGGCCTTTGTGCGGTCCTGCCCTTCAAACTTCGACGCGATAATCGTTGCCGGCGCTGTCCCTTTCTCCACCCACTGCTCCAACGCGGCATCCACGCTGTGCGCAGGCTCATCGAATTTCAAATCCCCGACCTGCCCAAAAGAATCAGGCCCGGGCCCGCCACTGCAGTGCTGCACCCCGGGGGCCATGTAGAGCCGCACAAAAGAGTCCACATCTTTCTGTCCCATCCTCTTGATGACGCTCTGGTAGTAGTTGATCGTATTCAGCGCCGTAATCGCCGGATCGTTCCACCCGTGATACAGAATCAATTTCCCGCCTCGAGCTTTAAACGCTTTCAGATCCGGATCAGTGGCATTGAGTGCCTGAGCAGTTTTTTCGTCTGCGACCTTCAGGTCGGTATCGACGTGAAAATCCTTGAAATCCCATTCAGGTTTTCCATAGACGAAATCGGAAAAGAAACCCTTCCCGAAAAACGCCATCAGGCTTTTCTGTGGTGCTGGTCCGGTGATCCACAGCCCCCATCCACCCTGTCCTTCTTCAGCGCCGGGCAGGTAACCGGGATACACCACGCGCCCTTTGGAATCGAGCGTTCCCTGATACAGCTTTTTCAGCGCAGCAACTTGCGGCGCCGGCAGGCACTTGTCGGAATCCTCTGCCTTGCACTGAATGCTGGCCGGATCAAAGTGGCACCGCCGCGGATCGTTCAGAATGCCATCGCGCACGTCGTCGAGTTCGTCGCACGCGGCGTTTACTGCCGCCGCAATCGTGGGAATCTTTGCCGGAGGAATGAAACTCGCCGGATCCAGAGTGAGTGCCTGCGTATCATATGCCGCAGTCGCGAGCAGGGGCGTCCAGTTGTTCGCAGGCGCACCCGCCAGAATGCCGTCAAAATCCTCCGGATACCGCTGCGCTTCCATCAGCGCCTCCCGCCCGCCGTCGGAGCATCCCGCGAAATACGATCGCTGTGGAGCCTTGCCGTAGTAAGTCTGCGCCAAGGCCTTGGCCACGCGTGTCATCTCATGAATTCCGCGATGGCCGAAGTCAATCACCTTCTCTGGATGCCCGACCGCCCATCCCGCATCAATCGGAGAGCCCGTATGTCCAGCGTCGGTGGCAGTCGCGGCATAACCTGCCTTGACTGCCATGCCGAGTTGCATGGTGTCGATAATCCCCGCGAACCCGCCGTTGCCAAGACCTTGTAGTTTTCCGTTCCATGCTGAAGCAGGCAGCCAGACTTCGAGCTTGATGTCGGAATCGGACGTCGGCTTCGCCTCGGCGACAATGCGGCAAAATGCCGGCAGGCTCTTATATAAGGACGAAAGATCAACGCCGCTAAATGGCGCCGGAGGCCCCTTGAACTCCCCCGCCGCCACTTGTTGCGCCAGCGTGATCGTCGTGTTGGGGATTTTCGCCGTGCTCAGGTGATCACAAGCATCATCAGCGAAGCCCGTTGAGTTCACGCATAGCAGCAGACCGAGCAATGCTAATTGACAGCATCTCGCATCTTTCATGAGTGCCTCCTGGAGCGCGAAAGTGTAACGGCTACTGCGGGCTCGCGGCCTTCTCGATGAATCCTGCCTCATCGGCCTTCATCTTCTTCAGACCGTCCGTCGGCAGATACACCATGTGACCCGCATCGTATGTAGCGAAAGAAATGTTATCCCGGTACTTCTGCGGAAGGTTCAAGTGATCGACAGTGTAGTTCGCAGCGTAGTACGGCGTAGCCAGATCGTAATAACCTTCCATCACCAGGATCTTGAGGTACGGATTCTTTACGATCGCTTGCCGCATCGCCGAAGCAGTATCCGGGAATCCTTGAATCGCGGATCCCCAGTCCCATGTATCACCGCCTGGGCCACCGCGCGGCGCACGCACGTTGTAAGGCATGTCGACCTTGTAGCCGAGTTCGGTGCGCAGATAGTTGTTGAACACCGAAGTGAACGGCGGCTGCGTCGCAGATCCGGTTGGATCATAGAACGGCGTATCGAGCAGCCCGTTCGGATCAGGCCCGGTATACCGTCCATCGAGCCGTCCAACTCGCAGCTTCTGATCAATCAGAAGGTAGTGCGTAAACTTCTGCACGTTGATGCGCAGATTCGCCTCGTCGATCACTTCCTTGCTCAGCCCGGTGAAACGTGCCAGTTGATCGATGACATTCTGCCGCTCCTGCGGCGTGAGCGCATCTCCTTTGTCGAGCGCTCGTTCATATTCGGTCGACGTCCACTGCTCGGCCTGCTGCCGTGCTCGGTTCATGTCCTGCGCCAGATCAGCCGGAAGCTTATGGTGGTAGCCGGCGATCATAGTGAACGACGGGATCAGGAACACATAAGGCTGGTCGTTTGTGAAGTTGTCTTCCAGAGACTGGAAATTCAATACGGTCGAGAGCAGAGTAATGCCATTGAACGATATTCCGCGGTCCGCGAGATACCCAGCAATGCCCGCGGCGCGCGTCGTTCCGTAACTCTCACCGAGGATGTACAGCGGCGACGACCAACGTTCGTTGCGGCTGATGTAGAGCCGTATGAATTCACTGAAAGACTCGATGTCTCCTTTGACGCCCCAGAACTTCTTAAGCAGCTCCGGGTCGGCTGCACGACTGAAGCCCGTGTTAATTGCATCGATCAGTACCAGGTCGCTTTTATCCAGCAGCGTGTAGGGGTTGTCCTGGATGCGATACGGTGCCGGCGGCATGAATCCGTCAGGCTGCAGCACGACTCTTCGCGGACCCAGTGCTCCCATGTGCAGCCAGATCGAGGCCGACCCCGGCCCGCCATTGAACGCGAACGTCAGCGGCCGCTTGGCTGCATCCTCCCCATCCAGCGTGTAGGCGACGTAAAACATTTCCGCTTCGATCTTCCCGTCGCCGCGCTTGATAGGCAGGCGCCCTGCCGTCGCCGTGTACTTCAGCAACTTGCCGCCAACAGTGATCTGATGATGCGTCACCACCGGCGGCACCTCAGCCATATCGTAGTGCTCTTCTTTGTCCTTCTCCTTGTCACTGCCTGTCTCATGTATCGCCGGCTTCGGCTCCGGAGTCGTCTCCGGTTTGGGAGCAGTTTCTGCTTTTTCTGCAGGTGGTGATGTTGTCGTTGCTTGTCGGCGAGTCGCAGCAGGCTTGGTCGACTGAGATTGTTGGGCAAGACAGAGGGTGCACAGAAGGCAAATAGAAATCAGCGATACAGAAGCAGACCTCAGATCTTTCTTCATCCATTCCTCGCGAACGGTTTTGTTATGCCCCTTAGACTGAGACCTCTCCCGAGTGCGGGAAATTGTACACCCCCGGCCTGAGGGAGCGTCGTGAGAGCTCGTTGTTTCAATTTCGGAACAAGGTTTTAATTCGCAGTGGGGCAAGGCGCCGTTCTTCAGCCGCGAAGCGGCGAAAGAATAAAGCCCACGGCGTAAGCCGTGGGTGCGAGTTGGAAGCGAGTAAGCCCCGAAGGGGCGAAAGAGGCGTTCCGGTTACAGACTCCACGGATTTAACGTCTGCAGTAAGCAAGCCCGGCACGCGACCGGTCTACTCCTCCCGCAGCGCCTTCACCGGATCCAGTGCCGCCGCTCGCCGCGCCGGTATCCACGACGACAGCGCCGCGATCAGCAAAAACAGCAGCACCATCGACACGTACGTCGCAGGATCGTTCGCCCGTACACCCACCAGCATCGCTTTCATCAGTCGCGTCAGTCCAAGCGCCGCCATCAGGCCGCAGCCGATTCCAATCGCACTCAGACGAAATCCCTGGCTGACCACAAGCTGAAACACTCTTCTCGGTTCCGCACCCAGTGCCATGCGCACGCCAATTTCGGCCGTGCGATGCCGCACCGTCGTCGCCAGCACTCCGTACAATCCCACTCCTGCCAGTAATCCGGCGACAGTCGCAAACACTCCGATCAGCAGCAGCGAGAACCGGGTTCCCGATTGCGCCTTCTGCATGAGAGCATCACCTGTCTGGACCTCGTTGACCACAACTTGGGAGTCCACTTCTCGGACAGCCTGGGTGACGGTATTTGCATAATTTTTCGGATCATTTCGCGTGCGAATCGTCCAGAAATTCGTCGCGCCTGATCCCACGAAAGCGTCCGTGAAATAGACCTGTTCCCGCCCCACTTCCGCCAGTGACGTTTCCCGCTGATGGGCGACTACTCCGATGATCTGCACCCATTCCGCCTCCGGTGTGCGCACGCGAACCAGAATGCGTCGCCCTACGGCTGATTGCCCGTGGAACGCCTTCCGGGCAAGGAGGTCGTCAACGAGGACAAAATCGCGTTTGGGCAGATTATCATCGTTGGTGAACGTCCTTCCTTCCAGCAACGGAACGTGCATGGTTTCGAAATATCCCGGCAGCACAATCGAATTGTCGGTTGCCTGGAACTTGCTTGCGTCGGCCAGCGCCTCCTCGGTCCCCCACCGGATGGGGAAAAAACCGGGCTCGAATGGATAGCGGTTCGCAGCCGTCACGCTCTCGACGCCGGGAATTGAACGCAGCCGGTCTTCCACGGCGCGCTCGAACGCAGCAAGCTTTTCCGGTGTGTCGGCGTTTCGTGGAGTGCCTGCGATTTGAAAGATCAACAACCGGTGCGGATCGAATCCCGGGTCGATGTGCTGCAGTTCGAAGAAACTGCGGAACATCAATCCCGATCCCACCAGCAGCACGAAAGAAAGCGCCACTTCCGCCATCACGACTGCGCTTCGAAGTGCGTTGCCACCCATCAACCCGGCATTCCGTCCCGAGCCGCGCAACAGATTCGCGACGCCCGGCCGCGACGCCCGCCACGCCGGCAGCATGCCGAAAATTCCGATCGCTGCAAGGCATGCCAGGGCTGTGAATCCAAGCACCTGTAGGTTGATCTGGATCGTTTCCAGGCGCGGCAAATCTTCCGGAGCCAATCTCTGCAGGAGGCGGATGCCTATCCACGCCAGGCCCAGTCCTGCCGCCGCGCCGATAGCAGCGAGTACTACCGCTTCCGTCAGAAGCGGCTTCAGCAGCCGCCAGCGGTTCCCGCCCAGAGCCGCGCGTACTGCAAGTTCCCGTTCGCGCAACGACGCGCGAACCAGCAGCAGATTGGCCACATTCGCGCACGCAATCAGCAGAAGAAAAACTGCCGCTCCCATCAGCGCCACGATTGCAGGCCGCACCTTTGCCACCATATGCTGCCGCAGCGGCTCCAGCCCGATGTGGTACCCGGCTGTTCCCGAGATCAGATTATTCTTCCGCGTTTCCGCGGCAACCTTCTCCACCGCCTGTTGCGCTTGATCAAGCGTCGTTCCCGGCTTCAGTTTTCCGATAGCGCGAATCCCGAACTGATTCCGGTTGGCCGCATCGTAGTCGAGCCGATTTGCGATCCAAACATCGGGAGCTGGTTCTTCTTCCGCATCGGGGGGAAAATAAAGCCGGAAATTCGGAGCCAGTACTCCCACCACGAGGGGACTCGGTCCACCGGCCGTCGCACCAATCGTGTGCCCGAGAACTGATGCGTTCGCGCCATAACGCCGCCGGAAATATTCGTAGCTCAGGATGGCCATAAACGGCTTTTGCGCCGTTTGCGGAGCTCCCGGTGCGGCGGCGGGTTGTGGCGACCCGTCCTCCTCTTGAAAGTCGCGGCCCATCACCACATTCCCGCCCAGCATGCGGAAAAAATTCGTGGTGGTCGTCGCCATCTTGACCTCTTCCGGAGTGCCATCGTCATGAACGATGACCTGCCGAAAAGTTCCGACGCCGGCGTAATCCTCAAATTCGTTCTTAGTCCCATCGCGCATGTCGATGTAATCGGCGTTGGAAAACGGCATATCGCGAACGTGGCGCTGCCGCAATTCCATCCCCGCAAACACGAGCCGGTCGGGGTCCTTGTAGGGCAGCGGCTGTAACAACACCGCATGAGTAACGCTGAAGATTGCGGTACTCGCCCCAATGCCGAGCCCAATCGTCACAACCGCGGTCAATGTGAACAGCGGGCTTCGCCAGAGAACCCGAGCCGCGACTTTCCAATTGTGTAGTACCACAGAACCCTCCTAACGCTGGGCTGACATTATCCATCATTCGCAGGATGGAAATGTCTCCTCGGAGACCAACCGGGCGGATGCTGGATGTACCGATGCGCGGTTATTATTCTGGAGCGTGACAGAGATAGCGAACGCACCGGCAAAGCCCACGAATCGGAGGTTCTTTCGATCCCTCATTTCACGCCTCCTCATTGGCGCACTGCTTCTCCTGGTCTTCCTCTGGTCTTATGCCGTGCTGATGCTTGTGTCTTATCGGTGGATCGACCCGCCGACAACCGCGGTGCATATGCAGCGGCGCCTGCAGGCGTGGATTCACAGCACGCCCTATCGCGAACGCTACAAGTTCATCCCGCTGAGCCAAATCTCGCCTGATCTTCAACACGCCGTGATTGCTGCCGAAGACACGCGTTTCTATCAGCACGATGGATTCGATTGGGCCGAAATCCAGATCGCCGCCAAAGAGGATCTGGAAGGGGAGCGCACGCGCGGCGCGTCCACCATTACGCAGCAACTCGTAAAGAACCTGTTCTTCGGGACGAACCGCTCGATCCTCCGCAAGGGCGCAGAGGCCTCCCTGGTACCCGTGGCCGAATTTGTCCTCGGCAAGAGACGCATTCTGGAGATCTACCTCAACGTGGTCGAGTGGGGCCCCGGCATCTATGGTGCGGATTCGGCGTGTCATTACTACGACGGAATCCCGGCTCGGAGTATCGGGCGCGAACGTGCGGCGCGGCTCGCCGCAATCCTGCCCGCCCCTCTCAAGCGACGCCCCGAGCGCATGAATAGCTACAGCGCGATTATCCTGAGGCGAATGGACCAGATGGGGTGGTAAGCGTGGCCAGGCTTTTTTACCCCATGAGGCGATTGTTATTCTTTGCTCCCATTTTGAGAACTCATGAAAGGTTGGGCCAGCCGCCGAAGTGTTCCTGCGGGAAAACAACGTCATGACAGAACTGGGTATACGATAGTGTCATGACATCCAAGTCCAAGAAAGCAAAGCGGAAAAAGGCAAGGGCCCGGCACGGCAAAATCGTTGGCGACCTGCGCGCCTCCGTAGAAGAGCGACCTGTTATTGCTGGCGGATCAGGAGACAGGGGCCGAGGCGCGCTGGAACCGGCCGCGAAAGCGGAAAATCTCATTGAGGGTGGATGTGGAAGTGGTGGACTGGTTCAAGTCCAAAAACCCGGGCTACCAGACGCGAATGAACCGGATCTTGAGAAGACTCATGACGGAAGGGAAGAAGCGAATGGTGGAGAAGTAGAGGGGTCGGACCGGATTTCTCTGTCCCCTTTTTTCCCTAGTCTTCGATGGCCTCCACACCACGCTCGCGTAATCGTTCAACGCCAGCCTTCATGGTTTTGAGTTCTTCGGCGGAGTGGCCTTGCCAGTCGATGACCTCGCCGATCACACGAAGCGGGTCCTCGGAGCGATAGGAGAGCGTGGGATTGCCCGGATACTTTTTGTCAGTGAGGTTGGGATCATCTTCAATCGGGCCGGTCGGCTCCACAACGTAGATTCTGCCGGGTTCCTCGCCGAAGGCCAACTCGGCTCCCCAGATCGCGGCATTCAGAGTGCCTGAGAGGTAGACGTAGGCAGCCATCGTCCTTTTGCCGTAGTTGGAGTTGTAGCCGGCCTTGATGAGATCTCCGTGCTTCAGGTTGGCCTTGGTGCCGTGGAAGCAACTGCGTCCAGGAAAAGCGGGCTGGGTCATTGATATCTCCTATCGATGATTCTATTCGGTCGAAAAGCTGAGAAGGTTCCAGCTGTTGGGGTTTCCCAAGGATGAAAATCTCATGGCGTCAGCAGCATCGTTCCCGCCCTTGCACAAAACGCAAGGACGGGGCGCCCACAGTTTGGGAAGTGCGAAGAGGGAGACCGAGGCTGAAAGCGTCGGCCACCCGCCCCAGAACAATTTGGCTGTCGTGCTCTTGGCCAGAGCCCACCCTCCCGCCAAGAACGCGGAAAGGGTGGGGCAACCCTCTTAAGGAGTCTTGGTTCGAAAAGGATGGGCCGGCCCGCCGACAGGCCGCAAATATAGATCCTACGGTGGCGCTGCGATATGGGTGAGGACAGGTCAAGTCTGAGGAGAAAACGATGAAGCGAAAAAGATTGGCAATGGGAGCGTGTCTAAGTTTTGCCCTGATTTCAGGGCTCCTTGGAACCGAGCAAGGGTGGGCACAAACGCCGAAAACAGCCTATCCGAACATGGCGGCACTCGATCAGTACCTCATGGAAGACCGAAACGCCGAGATTGCATTGGCTCGAAGCGCGGCACCGGATGCCATATCGGGCGATGCCAAAATCTTGGTCCTCGGCCGCCATGGCTACGAAACTGCAGTCGAAGGGAAGAACGGTTTCGTGTGTGTTGTGGAGCGCGGTTGGATGTCGCCTTCCGACGCTCCGGAGTTCTGGAATCCGAAACTTCGAGGCCCAATCTGTTTCAATCCGCCAGCCGCGCGATCCGTTTTGCCGACTACTTACAAGAGAACAGAGATGGTGTTAGCAGGCCGAACGAAGGCTGAGATCATCGAGGGCAACAAAGCGGCGTTCGAAAAAGGGGAACTGCCGCGGCTCGAACCCGGCGCGATGAGTTACATGATGTCGAAGGGGGCCTATCTCACCGATGACGGTGGTCACAACCTGGCCCACTTGATGTTTTATGCGCCCCCGCTGGACGGCAAGGCTTGGGGTGCCGATCTGCCGAAATCACCGGTAATGCTGATTCCACAATTCAAAGGCGCTCAACCAATCGACGTGTTTATCGTTCCGGTGAGCAGGTGGTCAGACGGATCCCCAGCCCCGGTTATGTAGAACCATTTCAGTTCCGGATGTCCCCGATTTCCCGCTCAGTGTCCCAAGCCCACCCTCCCGCCAAGAACGCGGGGAAGGGTCGGGCAACCTCTGGAGGAGTCTTGATTCGAACGGGATGGGCAAGCCCCCAAGCGCGGGCCGAAACCTCCGGGGCGCCGGACAGCCGAGGCGGCTGTCCCTACATGAGCTTCGAGCGGGCCGCATCTTCCGCTTGACTGCCGACCGTTCGGTTTGTATCATGACGGGAACAAGTTCGCTCTGACGTGCATTCGTGGAGCGGACCTGAATTTCATGCAGAGTGGCTGAGGGACGAGCCCTGGGACGCCACGGCAACCGATTCGGGATCATATATCCCGGTATGCTGGTGCCAACTCTCTCCTGGAAACAGGGAACATGAGATTCGGCTGCGAGCTGTATCTGCATCCGAGAGCCTCTTTTCCTTTTCCTGGAAAAAGAGGCCATTTGCTTTTATGGCCGCTTTTTCCGGCTCGTCCTCAGCTATTCGCTAGTAAGGAAGCGCGCCAAACGCGCGATCTTGTCGCCCACACAATGCGCGGGCGATTCGCGCGGCGCGCCCAGATCCTTCGCGAGACCAACAGCGTCTCGCTCAGGATGACAAAGCTTATAGAAAGCGAGTAGCTCATGTCTCATTACGAACTGCGTTGCCGCGAATGCGGACGGACCTGGGGAAACCAGCCCCGCTCCATCTGCGACGAGTGTTTCTCCCCCCTGGAAGTTGCTTATGACTACGACGCGTTGAAGGCGTCGGTAAGCCGTGAGCGCATTTCTCAGCGGCCGCCGAACATGTGGCGCTACTCCGAACTGTTGCCCCTCCCCCAAGGCTATACCCCGAAATTGCCTGTTGGCTTCACGCCGTTCTTCAACGCACCGCATCTCGCGGCGAAGTTGAGCGGTAGTGCTGCCGCGGGCAATCTCTACATCAAGAACGACGCAGTGTGTTTGCCGACGTTGAGCTTCAAGGATCGGGTCGTCGCTGTCGCCCTTTCCCAAGCGAGTGCTTTCGGCTTCGACACAGTTTCGTGTTCATCCACGGGAAATCTGGCGAATGCCGTTGCCGCGCATGCGGCGCGCGAAGGCCTGAAAGCATGGATTTTCATTCCATCGGATCTTGAGCCCGCGAAGATTCTCGGCACGAACGTGTTCGGGGCGAAGGTCGTGCGCATCGCCGGAAACTACGATCAGGTGAATCGCCTCTGTTCTCAGATCGCCGACGAGCATCGCTGGGGATTCGTGAACGTCAATCTCCGCCCTTACTACGCCGAAGGATCGAAGACAGTCGGTTTCGAAATCGCGGAGCAACTCGGATGGCGCTTGCCAGACAACATCGTTTGTCCGATGGCAGGTGGATCGCTGATCACCAAGATCAAGAAGGCATTCGACGAATTGATCAAGCTGGGTCTCGTCGAGGCAAAGGAAGTGAAGTTCTTCGGAGCGCAAGCGACAGGATGCTCCCCAATCTCGACTGCGGTGAAAACCGGCAGCTCCGAAATCGAGCCGCAGAAGCCGAACACGATCGCGCGCTCGCTCGCCATTGGCAATCCGGCCGATGGACACTATGCGATCAGGACCATCAAGAACAGCGGAGGATGGAGCGAAGATGTGAGCGATCTCGAAGTCGTCGACTCCATTCGCCTGCTCGCCGAATCGGAAGGTATCTTCACCGAAACCGCAGGCGGAGTTACGGTAGGATGCGCGGGGAAACTGTACCGTCAAGATCGAATCCTGCCCGAGGAAACGACGGTTCTGTGCGTCACGGGCAATGGGCTGAAAACTACCGATGTGCTCGCCGGGGCATATAAGACCGAGCGCCCGATCGCGCCCAAGCTCGTAGAATTCGAGGCATACTTGCAGCAGACGCTCGATGTCGAAGAGGTTCCCGGTGTGGTCGCCGCGGCGCAAGAAGCCGAGGCGATCGGAGCATAGCGATGCCCATCACTGTCAACATTCCTACAGCCCTGCGACGCCACACCTCCGGCGTCGCTTCGATTACCTGCGCGGCGACGAATCTGGGGGAACTCTTCTCCGTGCTCGACGAGAAGTTTCCCGATCTCAAGCCGCACCTGCGCGACGACAAGGGCCAAATCCGCCGCTTCCTGAATATCTATGTCAATGAGGAAGATATCCGTTTTCTCGGCGGGCCCTCGTACGCCTTTCAGGAAGGCGATGAAGTTCTGCTCGTGCCTTCGATTGCTGGAGGCACCGAGTAGTTCCTCTGTCCGTCAAGACAGTGGATGTCGCGGGCATTTCCTCTGATGCTCCCGGCTTTGCACCCTCACTGCCGCACATGACTTCCTGACACTTTACTGTCTTTCGATGTTTCCCTTCCGTTTTCTCCAAGAACT
>Ga0335080_10003388_pt1 | contig 16128 bp, 16 predicted proteins | sample Lox_Sample_34_FD_206720 | JGI IMG/M metagenome (GOLD analysis project Ga0335080, IMG submission 206720) | Soil microbial communities from Loxahatchee National Wildlife Refuge, Florida, United States - Lox_Sample_3.4 | ecosystem: Environmental > Terrestrial > Soil > Wetlands | place: USA...
CGGGCCTGTTCAACGCGAGCCTCGAGGGCAACACGCGCCGCGCCATCGATCTGTGCGAGGGCGACGCGCTCGACGCGAAGGCCTTCAAGTCTCTGATCCGCGCCGCAGTCACTCTGAACCAAGCGAAAGGTCGAAAGTCATGAGCGACACCGCAGCCATGAGCTCCGCCGCTGGCTTCTTCTCCGGCCCGCTGCTCGCGAACCCGTATGCGCTGTATGCGATGCTGCGCGCGAGTCAGCCGGTGTTCCGGGTGCCCGTTCCGGTCGACGTGGGGGCGGGCGTGTTCCTGCTGACGCGCCACGCAGACGTGCATGCGGCGCTGCGAGACACTCGGCTTTCGGCCGACCGCCGCAAGTCGGATGCGATCGACCGCAACCGGGCACTCCTGCCGAGTCAGCTCCTGGGCGAGGGCACGCTCTACCGCTCGATGCTGATGATGGATGGTCAGGACCACGCGCGCGTGCGCGGGCTCGTGAACAAGGCCTTCACGCCCCGGCGCGTGGCCGAGCTGCGGCCGCGCATCGAGTCGATCGCCAAGGAGCTGCTGGCCGGTCCGTCGGCGCGCGGCAAGATCGACGTGATCGCGGATCTCGGCGCGCCCCTGCCCGCGATCGTGATCGCCGAGCTGCTCGGGGTGCCGCCCGAGGATCACCCGAAGTTCCGCATTTGGGCCGCACAGATCGTCGGCACGCCGGCTGCGATCGCCGCGGGCAGCGACGCCGCCAAGACGCTGCAGGCCGGCTTCGAGTCACTCGGCGCGTACCTGTCCGACGTGATCGCCGACCGCCGACGCGCTCCGCGGAACGACCTGATCAGCGCCATGGTCGCGGCGCAGGAGAACCGCGATGCGCTCTCCGACAACGAGCTGCTCGCCACCGCGATCCTGCTCCTGCTCGCAGGTCACGAGACCACCACGAACCTGATCGGGAACGGGACGCTCGCGCTCCTGCAGAACCCCGGCGAGCTGGCGCGCCTGCGCGCCGAGCCCGAGCTCCTGAAGAGCGCGATCGAAGAGATGCTGCGCTACGACAATCCGGTGCAGGCCACGATGCGCGCCGCGCTCGAAGACGTGGAGCTCGGGGGAGTCACGCTGCCGCGCCGCGCGCTCGTGATCTGCGGGATCGGCGCGGCGAACCGCGACCCCGAAGTCTTTCCCGAGCCCGACCGCTTCGACGTCGCGCGCCGCGACAACCGCCACCTGTCGTTCGGCTTCGGCGCGCACTTCTGCCTGGGTGCGCCGCTGGCGCGGCTCGAGGGCGAGATCGCGTTCCGCGGCCTGCTCGAGGCGTTCCCGAAGCTGTCACTCGCGGAGGGCCCGATCGAGCACCGCGTGAATCCAATCCTGCGCGGGCTCGTGCGCCTGGATGCGAGCGCCTAGAATGCGACGCCAGACCCCAGGAGGATCGACGGCATGCACGATCGCATCGCTGCGCGGGGCGCCGGCGCAATCGCCTGCGCGCTGCTTGCGCTCGCTCCGCTCCCCGCGCTCGCGGAGCTGATCGAGTTCCAGTGCGAGCTCACGGGCACGTCCGCGGTTCCACCCAACGACAGCAAAGCCACGGGCAGCGTGGTGATGACCCTGGACACCGACACGCTCAGCCTGAGTTACACGATCCGATACTCCGGCCTCTCGGGTCCGGTGACCGCGGCGCACTTCCACGGGCCGGCCGCGCCCGGCACGAACGGCCGTCCCGAGCTGCCCGTGGCGAGCCTGAGTCTCGCGAGCCCGATCCAAGGCCAGGCAACCCTGAGCGCTGCCAAGGCGGCCGACCTCGTGCGCGGACTCTGGTATCTGAATTTGCATGACGCGGCGTACCCGAGCGGTGAGATCCGCGGCCAGCTCGTGAAGAGAGCAGCGGTGGCAGCCGGCGCGAAGGCTTCGCCGGCGCCGGCCGATCCACGCGCAAACGGGCGGAGTCCGTAGTCGGGCTCGCGCTAGCGCGAGCCCTTCTTCAGCTCCTGCAGCACCAGGCGAGCCAGGGCCTTGAGCGTCTCGAACACGCCCTTGCCGGACTGCGCGGCGGCCTCGAAGTCGGGGATCTTGCCGGTCGGGTTCAGTGACTCGCGCAGGCTCTCCACCGACACCGCATTGGGCAGGTCGCGCTTGTTGTACTGGACCACGATCGGGATCTTGTCGTAGTCGTAGCCCTGCTCGCGCAGGTTGGCCTTCAGGTTCTCGAGTGACTCGATGTTGGCCTCGAAGCGCTCTTCCTGCGAGTCGGCCACGAACACTACGCCGTCGACGCCCTTCAGGATCAGCTTGCGGCTGGCGTCGTAGAACACCTGACCCGGAACGGTGTAGAGGTGGAAGCGCGTCTTGAAGCCGCGGATCTCGCCCAGCGCCAGCGGCAGGAAGTCGAAGAAGAGCGTGCGCTCGGTCTCGGTCGCGAGCGAGATCATCTTGCCCTTCGCGTCGGCGGCGGTCTTCTCGTAGATGTACTTCAGGTTCGTGGTCTTCCCGCACAGCCCCGGTCCGTAGTAGACGAGCTTGCAGTTGATCTCACGAGCGCTGTAGTTGATGAATGCCATCGAGAATCAGTCCGAGAACAGGTTGTCGATGTCTTCGTCGCTGATCTCCGAGAACGGCGAGGCCGGCCCTTCGCCGTCCATCTCCGCCTCGGCGCGCTTGAAGATCTCGTCGAACACTTCGGAGAGGCGCTGACCCGCCTTCTTCACGCGCAGCCGCACCAGGCCCAGCGAGCTGCGCTCGTCGAACACCACCACCAGGATGATGCGCTGCGCGACCAGGGTGATGTGCACGTTGTCGCGCTCGCCCTGGTGGAAGTGAGTCGGGAAGTCGGGCTCGCCGATCACCTTCGCCAGGCCCTGCGTTGCGGCGACGTTGCCCGCCACCAGCGACGCCAGCGACGTGGTGTCGATGCCCTTCAGCTCGCCGGCCTCGGTCACGAGCTGGCCGTTGCGGTCGACCAGAAAGACCGCCTTGGCGTTGGCGTCCGAGACCAGGCGCTCGGAAACGGCGAGGAGCTTCCGGTGGTCGTCTTCGAAGAGCACTAGCTGAGGCGTCAGCGACATCGCTCGATCCCGCGTATCGAAAGTCGTAAGACTCCGATCCGCCTAGGAATTTTCCCCCGCGCGCGATGCTAGCAGAGGCCTTCCGCGAGATACAAGAGCCGAGATTCCAAAGGCTTTTTCGGCGTGGCGCCGGCCCGAGTTGAACCCCGAGCCGAATTCCGACCTCTGGGTCAGGACGAGTACGAGCGCCGGTTCTCGAGTGACTTCCGGACGGTGACGGGGTCGACGTACTCGAGGTCGCCGCCGATCGGCATGCCGTAGCCGATGCGAGTGACCGGCACGCCGTAGCGCGCCACGCGCTCGGCCACGTACAGCGCCGTGGCCTCGCCCTCGGGGTTGGGGTTGGTGGCGAGAATGACCTCGTCGATGCCGCCGCGCTCGATCCGCTCGACCAGCGCGTCCACGCGCAGTGATTCGGGGCCGACGCCGTCGAGCGGCGCGATCGTGCCGCCCAGCACGTGGTAGCGGCCACGGAAGCCGCCCGTGCTCTCGATCGAGGCCAGGTCGGCGGGCTCCTCGACCACGCAGACCAGGCGCGCGTTGCGCGACTCGTCGCGGCAGATCTCGCAGGGCGAGCGCGCAGTCAGGTTGAAGCACTCGTCGCACAGCCGGACGTCCGCGCGCAGGCGCAGGATCGCCTGACCGAGCTCCCCCGACAGGTTCTCGGGCGCCGCCAACAGGAAGTACGCCAGCCGGGTCGCCGTCTTCTCGCCGATCCCCGGCAGGCGCCGCAGCGCCTTCACCAGCCGCTCGATCGGCTCGGGCCGGCCCGACTCACTCACGCGCCGCCCCCGAGCGGGCCCAGCGGAAAGGGCAGGCCCGAGGCCTGCTGCAGCGTCTGCTGCGCGAGCTCTTTGGCGCGCGTCAGCGCCTGATTCGCCGCGGCGCGCACCAGGTCCTGCAGCATGACCACGTCGCGCGGGTCGACCGCCTGCGGATCGATGCGCACGCCCACCAGCTCGAGCGCGCCGTTGGCGGTCACTTCGACCAGCCCGCCGCCGACCGTGGCCGACACCGTGCGGTGTCGCAGCTCCTCCTGCGCGCGGCGCAGCTTCTCGGTCAGCTCCTGCGCCTTCGCCATCATCGCGCCCAGGTCGAGCTTGGCGTCGCTCACGCCGGCTCTCCGCGCGGCAGGTCGGCCGTGCGCTCGACCCGGATCTCGCGCAGCTCGGCATCGAGCGCCTCGATCACCTGCTGCACGCGCGGGTGGCTCTTGGCCTCGGCCCGGGCGCGCGCCTCGAGCGCCGAGCGCTGCTCGAACGAGAGCGCCGAGCTGCTCGGCGGCGGCGCGGGCTCGTCGGAGCCGGCGTAGGCAACGAGATCGGCGTCGTCGGGCGGAGGCGGCTCCTCGCTCTTCGCGGCCGCCGGCGTCGTGGCCGCTGGCGGCGCCGGGGGCGCAGCAGAGGGTGCGGGCGGAGCCGGCGCGGCCGAGGCGCGAGGAGCCGGCACGGGCGCGGCGCCGCGCGAGCCGGGACGCGGGCTGCCGGCGCCGCTCGTTCCCGACGACGGGCTCGGACCGCCGGGACCGGGGCCACCGCCACCGCCTTCCAGGGCATCGAGCTTCTGCAGCAAGACGCCGAGTGACTCGGCTTCGGGCAGGGTGGCGAGCCGCACCACCGCCATCTCGAGCGCGTGCTCCTGGCGCGTGGCGAGCCCGAGCTCCTGCATGCGCGTGAGCAGCACGCGGAACAGCCGCTGCAGCGTCTCGGCGTCGTGACTTCCGGCGCGCGCGCGCAGCTCGGCGAGCTCGTCCGGCGAGGCGTCGACGAGCCCGCTGGGATCGTTCACCAGCCGCGCGACCACGAGGTTGCGGATCTCTTCGAGCAGGTCTCCGGCGAAGCGCACCGGGTCGGCGCCCTGCTCGAGCACCGCGCGCACCGCCACCAGCGCCTTCGCGGGATCGCGCGCCAGCACCGGCTCGAGCACGCCCACCAGCAGCCGCCGGTCGATCACGTCGAGGATCGCGAGTGACTCGGGCAGCGCGAGCACCGAGCCGAGCGCGCTGGTCAGGCGGTCGAGCAGGGTCAGCGCGTCGCGACCGCTGCCTTCGGCCTCGCGCACGATCGCGCGCAGCACCTCTTCGGGGGCCTCGATCGAGTCGGCCGCGCAGATCTTCCGCAACAGCCCCAGCAGCTCCTCGTTCGACAGCCGGCGCAGGTCGAAGCGCTGCACGCGCGACAGCACCGTGACCGGGATCTTCTGCGGGTCGGTGGTCGCGAAGATGAAGAGGCTGCGCGGCGGCGGCTCCTCGAGCGTCTTCAAGAGCGCGTTGAACGCCGCGCTCGAGAGCATGTGCACCTCGTCGATGATGAAGATGCGGTGCTTCCCGGGCGCGGCCGCGTAGCGCACGCTCTCGCGGATCTCGCGCACGTTGTCGACGCCGGTGTTCGAGGCGGCGTCGATCTCCTGCACGTCGAGCGAGGTGCCCGCGGCGATCTCGAGACACGGCGCGCAGTGACCGCACGGCTTCTCGGTCGGCCCCTCGTCGCAGTTCAGCGAGCGCGCCAGGATGCGCGCGAGCGTGGTCTTGGCGACCCCGCGAGGTCCCGCGAGCAGGAGCGCATGCGGCACCCGCCCCAGCTTGATCGCATTGCGCAGCGCCGTGACGACGTGCTTCTGCCCCTGCACCTCGTCGAACGTCTGCGGCCGAAAGCGCCGCGCCAGGACTTCATAACTCATCGGGGGGATCTCTCGTCTACGGATGCCGCGTTCCAAGTCCGCCCGCGACAGCCAGTCGCGGGCCTCACCTGTACGCCATCGCGAGCCTCGCTCTCGTTCCGGCTCCGCCCGCGACAGCCAGTCGCGGGCCTCACAAGTCTGGCCCATCTCCGGGGGTGATCGCTGGGCCGATCCGACCACCTGGAGAGCGCCGCTACCGTTGCTTCCTTCCGGACCTGGCGGGGGTTACGGACCAACCACCGGCCGGGACCCAGCGATCACCGCCGGAGATGGGCCGGACGACTCTAACTTGCGCGGCGGGGCAGGTAAACCCACCGGTTTGGGTTCCGATGCCGGCGCGCGAGCCAGGTGCCGCAGCAGTACCGCCGCGATCGCGGCGCGCTCGGACAGACTGCGCAGCACCACGAACTCCCGCTCGGTGTGCGCGTTCCCGCCGCGCGGGCCCAGGGTGTCGAGCGTGACGAGACCGAGCGCCGCGGTGAGCGAGCCGTCGGTGACTCCCAGCGCGTGCACCGGGTCGGGCGCGGGGTAGCCGAGCTCGCGGGTGAGTCGCTTGTGCAGGGCCAGCAGCTCGTCGACCGCCGGCGTCTCGGGCTTGGGCGGCCGGTGTAGCCGGCCCCACAGCCTGCCGCTCGTGCCGGGCACGTCGACCTGGCGCGCGATCTCCTCAAGCTTGCGCGCCGCCTCCGCGCCCACCGCCGGGTCGTCGTAGCGCAGGTCGATCCAGGCGCTGGCGTGGTCGGGCACGATGTTGCGCTTGGTGCCGCCGGCGATCGTGCCCACGTTCAAGAGCAGGCCGCGGTCGTAGTCGGTGAGTGACTCGATCGCGATCACCTTGCGCGCCAGCGCCACGATCGCGCTGTGCCCCTCGGTCGCCGAGTTCGAGGCGTGGGCGGCCACGCCCTCGACCGCGAGATAGAACTGACCCGCGCCGCCGTGCGAGCGCGCCATCTCGCCGCCCTCGCGCGGCGCCTCGAACACGAGCGCGAGCACCGCCTTGCGCGCCTCGTCTTCGATCCGCGCGCGCGAGCCGAGCGAGCCGAGCTCCTCGTCGGAGTCGAGCAGCACCGTGAGGTCGCAGCGCGCGAGCTCCCCGCTCTCGGCCAGCGCGCGCAGCGCGGCCACCAGCACCACCAGCCCGCCCTTCATGTCGGCGACGCCGGGGCCCAGCGCGCGCGTCGCGTCGTTCGGGTCGACGCTCATGCGCTGGAACGGCGAGTCACTCTCGAAGACGGTGTCGAGGTGACCGATCAGGAGCATGTGCCGCGCGTGCTCCGGCTCGAGCGTCGCCGCGCGCTCGGCCACGACCAGGGGCCCGGTGCGCGCGTCCTTGCGATCGGGATAGTCGAGCGGGGCGCCCGGCTCGATCCTGACCTGGAAGCCGAGCGCCGCGAGTTCGGCGCCGACGAGCGGCGCGAAGGCCTCGAGGCCCGCGGTGTTCCAGCTGCCGGTGTTGCGCCCGACCCAGTCGGCGAGCTGCGCCTCGAGCTCGGGCTGGCGCTGTTCGATCGCGACCCGGAGCTCGACGTCGTCGGCGTCGAGCTCGCCGGCCGCGGCGCGCAGCGCCAGCAACAGCCCGGCCAGCGCCCCGAGACGCAGAACCACTTCCGCCCCCGCCCCCATGCCGGCGCATCTTACACACGCGGGCGCGAACCCGTACACTCCCCGGGCGCATGCGCGCCGCACGTGTCTCGATTCCGATCGCGCTGACCGCGGGCATCGTCGCGATCACGATCGCGCTGACCGTCGGCTGGCAGATCCTGGTCGCGCGCGAATCCGAGGCCTTCACCGAGGGCCTGACCCCGATTCACTGGGTGCTGATCGGGCTCGGCTCGCTGTTCTTCGCGCTGATCATCACCGTGCTGATCCTGCAGGCGGTCTGGCTGGTGCGGGAGATCCGCCTGAACCAGCGCCAGCAGAACTTCATGGACGCAGTGACTCACGAGCTGCACACGCCGCTGGCCTCGCTGCAGCTCTATCTCGACACGCTGCGCGGGCGCCCGCTGCCCAGCGAGCGGCGCGAGGAGTTCCTGCAGATCATGGCCGAGGACCTGGAGCGCCTGCAGCGCACGATCGACCAGATCATCCAGGCCGCGCGCACTGACGAGAAGCGCGCCCGGCGCGAGTCGGTCGACCTGGCCGGGCTCTTGCACGAGTGCGCAGACGACGCGCGCCAGCGCCACGGGCTCGGCGATGAGTCACTCCGGGTCGACGTGCCGGCCACGGCGCGCGCGCGCGGCGACGCCGAGCAGCTGCGCGTGGCCTTCCGCAACCTGCTCGACAACGCCGTGCGCTACGCCGGCGGCGCGGTGCACATCGAGGTGCACGTGCGGCCGGTGTCGGCGCGAAGGCTCGAGGTCGAGTTCGCCGACCGCGGCGTCGGCATCCCCGCGTCGGCGCTCGACCGCGTCTTCCAGCGCTTTCAGCGCCTGCCGCAGGAGGCGGTGCGCGCCGCGCACGGGCTCGGCCTGGGGCTGGCGATCGTGCGCAACGTCGCGCGCGCCCACGGCGGCAGCGTGCGCGCCGAGAGCGACGGCGAGGGCAAGGGCAGCCGCTTCATCCTGACGCTCCCGGGAAATGTCGGCGAACGCGCGCATTCTGCTGGTTGAGGACGAGGAGCACCTCGCGCGGGGGCTCGCCTTCAACCTGGAGGCGGAGGGCTATCGGGTCGAGACCACCGAGCGCGGTGAGTCGGCGCTCGAGAGACTCGCGCGCCCCGACGCCGCCGAGGTCGATCTGGTGGTGCTCGACGTGATGCTGCCCGGGATCTCGGGCTTCGAGGTGGTGCGGCGGCTGCGCGCCGCCGACAACCACGTGCCGGTGCTGCTGCTCACCGCGCGCGACGCCGCCGGAGACATCGTGCGCGGACTCGACCTGGGCGCCGACGACTACCTGACCAAGCCCTTCTCGCTGCCCGTGCTGCTGGCGCGCGCGCGCACGCTGCTGCGCCGGGCGGCGCTGTCCGAGCCCGAAGCCGAGTCGGAAGCGCCGTTCGTGATCGGCAGCGCCAAGGTGTATCCCGAGCGCTTCGAGCTCGAGCGCGACGGCGAGACTCACTCGCTCACCGCCAAGGAGCTGGCGCTCTTGTCGCTGTTGTGGGCGCGCCGCGACACCGCCGTCTCGCGCGGCGAGATCCTGCAGGAGGTCTGGGACCTCCACCCCGAGACACGAACGCGCGTGGTGGACACCTTCGTCCTGCGGCTGCGCAAGCTGATCGAGCCCGATCCGTCACAGCCGCGCCACCTGATCTCGGTGCGCTCGTTCGGCTACCGGCTGATTCCGGATCCCAAGCCGGCGTAGCCGCCGGCGCCCTGCAGTTCTGCGCGCGGTTGCCCGATCCAGGGGCATGCACTTCGTGCGCAGGTTGGCCCCCTGGATCGCCGCCCTGGCTTGGCTTGGCGGCTGCGCGCAAACCCCGCCGGCGCCGAGCCACGGGCGCGGCACGCTGTTCGGCGAGCTCCGGCTCCTGCCCCACGAGGGAGTCACGATGCCGAGCGCGGGCGACGGCAGCTACGGTGATCCGCGGCTGCGCGACGCGCGGCTGGTGGACTACTCGCAGCCGGGCTTCGCGGTCGTGTATCTCGAGCAGGGCGCGCGCCCCGGCGAGCGCGTCGAGATCGCGATCCGCGCCAGTCAGTTCGAGACCCGGCTCGAGCCGCGCTGGACGGCGCTGGCGCAGGGCGGCTCGGTGGTGCTGCGCAACCTGACCGACGAGCCTCACACGGTCTCGGTTCCGTCGCTCTCGTTCGTGGGCCGGATCGCGCCCGGCGAGTCACTCGAGCTCGCCGCCAGGAGCGAGGGCCAGAACGGCGTATTCCTGCTCGACCGGCCGCAGGTCGAGGCGGGCTTCTTCGCCGCGCCCGGCCCGTACGCGATCCTGACCCGCGACCCGCGCTTCGAGCTGCGCGACCTGGCGCCGGGTCCGGCCCGGCTGCACGCCTGGCACCCCCGGCTGCCGCCCGTGACGCGCGCCGTCGACGTGCAGGCCGACCAGGTCACGCGCGTCGACCTCGAGATGGGCGTGGGCCGCGGATCACAGGAGACCTCCGATGCGACTCACTGAGTCGCTCGCGCTGGCCGCGCTCGCGCTGTCTCTGGTCCAGCCCGCGCCCGCGCGCGCCGACGACGCGGACCCGCGCGACGCCGAGCTGCGCCGGCTGTACGACGAGATGGGGCAGCTCGAGCAGCGCATCGCCGACCTGGAGAGCGATCACGGCGACCACAGCGCCGTCGGAGCCTCGGGCGCAGCGGCCTGGACCGAGCGCGTGCGCCTCTCGGGCAGCGCGAGCCTGGCGTGGCTCGACGGCGGTCACGAGGGGATCTTCGAGCACGGCACGGTGAACGTGTACGACCTGCGCTTCTTCGTCGACGCGGACCTGGCGCGCGACTTCGTGCTGGGCGACGCCAAGCTGTTCCGCGACGCCGGCTTCGCCTTCGAGTGGAACCTCGAGCGCGTGGGCATGCTCGCCAACAACCTGGGCGACGTGTACGTCGACTTCCGCGGCATCGCCGACCAGGACCTCTTGAACCTGCAGGTCGGCCGCTTCCAGCTCCCGTTCGGCGAGAACTATCTGCGCTTCGGCCGCGGCTACCAGACCGATCCGTTCATCGCGCTGTCGGCGCCGCCGCCCTGGTTCTGGGACGAGGGCGCAAAGCTCTGGGGCAAGGCGTTGGAGGGCAAGGTCAGCTACGCGTTCGCCATCACCGACGGCGAGGGCGCGCTGAACTCACTCGCCAACGGCTCGCAGATGCTCACGCTGAAGCTCGCGGCCGATCCGTTCGAGTGGCTGCACCTCTCGCTGAGTGGCCTCACCACCGGCGCGGTCGGCTCGGATACCTCGCCCGCGTTCGCGTCGGTCTGGCTCGGCGAGATGATTCCGCGCGCGTTCGGCAGCGGCACGACCACGCCCAACTTCGACCACGGCGTCGCGATTCCCGACGGTCCCAACAAGCTGCACGGCGTCCGCATCCTGGGCGGCGACGCCATCTTCAAGCTGCCCGACGCACGACTCTGGCTGTCGTACGGCGGCGCGCAGATCGACTCGTCCGGCGGGACGACCTACGACCGCGACCTGATCTACTGGCTGGCGGAGCTGATGGTGCAGATGCGGCTGATCTCGCCGCAGCTGGCGCCCGCCTACGTGGCGGTGCGCGCCAGCGGGCTCGGCACCTACAGCCACAACGAAGGCTACCTGCTCGATTTCCGGAACTACGACGTCGGCTACAACATGAGCGCGCTCCAGACCTACGCGCTGGTGGTGGGCCTGCCGCTGGGCGACTACCTGACGCTCAAGACCCAGTACGCCTGGCAGCGCATCGGGCTGGTCCGGGGAGTCACTTCGCAGAGCGTGAAGGATGCCGCGGCTCATCCGGACTTCTTCGGGATGGAGATCAGTGCCCACTTCTAGATCGCTCGCGCTCTTGTTCGCTCTGTGCTGCGCCGTTCCGGCCTGGGCGGGCGAGGTGCGCGGCCGGGTCGGGATCGGCGTGGCCGGCGCCTCGGTCGAGGACGCCGGCCCGATCGTGGTGTATCTCGAGAGCGCGGGCACGCAGCCGCTGCACTTCGAGCTGCCGGCGCAGCGGCTCGAGCTACACCAGAAGGACGCCAGCTTCTCGCCGTCGTTCCTGGTGATCGCCGCCGGCGAGACCGTGGTGATGCCCAACGACGACGTGATCTTCCACAACGTCTTCTCGTACTCGACGCCCAACGACTTCGACCTGGGCCTCTATCCGCGCGGTGAGTCGCGCGTGAAGACCTTTCAGTATCCGGGCGTGGTGCGTGTGTACTGCTCGATCCACGAGTCGATGAACGCGACCATCTTCGTCGCGCCGTCGATCTGGCACGCCGTGGCCGACGCCAAGGGCGAGTTCGTGATCCGCGACGTGCCGCCCGGCAAGTACCGGCTGCGCACCTGGAACCGCCGGCTGCCGCCGGTGACCCAGGTGGTGGACGTCGGTGGCGCGACACTCACCGCCAACCTCGTGGTCGCGTCGGGCGGGCCGTAGGCCGCGATGTCCCTGCGCACGCGCTTGATCGCGATCCTGGGCGCCACGGCGGCGTTCGCGATCGCGCTGGCGCTGGTGTTCCAGGACCGCACGCTGGCCCGCGACCTGGCGCATGCGGCCTCCGCGCGCCTGCAGCACTCGGCGCTGGCCGCGAACCGGCTGGTCGACGCACATCTCAGCGCGGTCTCGGAGCGCTACCGCGCGATCTCGGGCACGCCCCAGCTGCGCGCGAACCTCGAGGTCGAGGATCCGCCGACGCTGGCGCACTACGCCGCCGACCTGCAGCAGAACCTGGGCGCCGCGCGCATCGTGTTCTGGGACGCGCACGACCACATCGCCGCGGCGGCCGGCGACGAGTCACTCGACGCGCTCGCGCGCGGCTACACCAGCTCGCGCCTGGCCGCGCAGGACGGCCGGCTGTACGCGGTGGTGAGCGTGGCGGTCGGGACCTCCGCCGACCCGGTCGGACGACTCACTGCGGCCGAGCGGATCGACGCGCCGACGCTGCGCGACTGGAGCGAGCTGTGCGGCGCCGAGGTCACCCTGGGATCCGGTGAGCCCGTGGGCGGAGACGAGACGCTCGTATTCCCGGTGCGCTCGCTCGAATCGACCTGGCTGCGCGTCGAGTCGCGCATGGACGCGGAGCACGAGGCGCTCCAGCGCTCGCGCGGCCTGCTCCTGGTGGCGGGCGGCGTCGCGCTGGCGGGCGCGCTCGCCGCCAGCCTGGTGCTGTCGCGGGGCCTGGCCGAGGCGCTGCGCCAGCTCTTGATCGCGGCCGACCGGATCGGCCACGGCGACTTCCGCGCGCGCGTCGGGATCGCGCGCAACGACGAAGTGGGCGAGCTGGCGCGCGCGGTGAACGAGATGGCGAGCCGGCTCGAGGAGCACGCCGCGACCGTGCAGCGGCAGCACCGCGAGCTGCTCGACGCGAAGGACGCCGCCGAGGCGGCGAGCCGCTCGAAGACCGAGTTTCTCGCCAACATGAGTCACGAGATCCGCACCCCGATGACCGCGGTGCTCGGCTACACCGAGCTCCTGCTCTCGAGCGAGGCGCGCTCCGGCGAGCGCGAGGAGTGGAGCGCGGCGGTGCGCCGCAACGGCGCCGACCTGTTGCAGCTGATCGACGGCATCCTCGACATCTCGCGCGTCGAGGCCGGCCAGCTCGAGCTGCGCCTGCAGCCCTGCCGGCTGCGGCGCATGGTCGAGGACGCGGCCGCGCCGATCGCCGCCGCCGCGCGCGAGAAATCGCTCGAGTTCAACTTCGAGATCGACCCGAGCTGCCCCGAGGTGATCGCGACCGACGCGCCGCGCCTGCGCCAGGTGCTGGCGAACCTGTTGCAGAACGCGCTCAAGTTCACCGAGCACGGCAGCGTCTCGCTGTGGGTCGGCCGCGACTCACCGAGCACGGTCTGCTTCTCGGTACGCGACACCGGCATCGGCATCGCGGCCAAGGACCAGGAGAAGATCTTCACGCCCTTCGGCCAGGCCGACAGCTCGCACACCCGCCGCTACGGCGGAGTCGGGCTGGGGCTGTCGATCTCGCGCCGGCTGGCGACCATGCTCTGCGGCTCGCTCACCGTCTCGAGCGACCTGGGCCGCGGCAGCGAGTTCCGACTCACTCTGCCCGCGCCCCCGAACGCGCGGGCGGCCGAGCCGGCGCGCGAACGCGAGTCACGAGCGCTCGCGGCCGCCGCCAAACCGCGCGCCTTCCCCGGAGCGCGCGTGCTGCTGGCCGAGGACGGGATCGACAACCAGCGCCTGGTGCGGGCGTTCCTGCGCCCGCTCGAGGTAGAGCTGACGCTGGTCGAGAACGGCGCCCAGGCGGTGGACCAGGCGCTGGCGGCGCTCGACGGCGGGCGGCCGTTCGAGCTCGTGCTGATGGACATGCAGATGCCGGTGATGGACGGCTACGAGGCCACGCGGCGCCTGCGCTCCGAGGGTTACGAGGGCCCGATCGTGGCGCTGACCGCGCACGCCATGGCCACCGACCGCGGCCGCTGCCTGGAGGCGGGCTGCGACGAGTATCTCTCGAAACCGGTCGACCGGGCCGCGCTGATCGAGCTCGTGACTGGCTTCCTGGCCGCGCGCAAGACCGACAGCGGCGCGTCCGACTGCTAGTCTCCGCGCCTTGGCGGGCGAGTCGCGCTTCGAGCTGGTGATCTTCGACTGCGACGGCGTGCTGGTCGACAGCGAGCCGATCGCCAACCGCGTGCTGGCCGAGTGTCTGTGCAAGATCGGCCTGCCCACCACGCTCGAGGAGTCGTACGCCACCTACAAGAGCCGCTCCTGGAGTCAGTGCCTGGAGCTGATCCAGGGGAAGCTCGGCCGGCCGGTGCCCGAGCACTTCGCCGCCGACTACTACCGGCGCGCGCTCGCGGCCTACGAGCGCGAGCTCGAGGCGGTGCCGGGCATCCACCAGGTGCTGGCGCGCATCACGACACCGATCTGTGTCGCCTCGAACGGACGCCACACCACGATGCAGGTCACGCTGCGCAAGACCGCGCTCTGGGAGCGCTTCGCGGGCCGGATCTACAGCTCCATGGACGTGCCGCGGCCGAAGCCGTTCCCGGACCTGTACCTGCACGCGGCCGGGCAGATGGGCGCCGCGCCGGCGCGCTGCGCGGTGGTCGAGGACAGCCCCTCGGGGATCAGCGCGGCGCGCGCGGCGGGCATGACCGTGTTCGGCTACGCCGGCCGCGAGGACCCCGGCGCGCTCTCCGCCGCAGGGGCGCAGGTCTTTCGCGCCATGCGCGACTTGCCGGCGCTGCTCGGCTGCGACTAGCCCAGAGCTACTTCTGGCGCTCGCCCTTGTAGACCAGCCGTTCGCGGCTCACGCGCTCGCTGCGCACCACTTCCTTGCCGCCCGAGACAGTGCGCGAGGTGTACTCGATGAAGCCCTGGGTGGTGAAGCGCGCCACCTCGGGGAACTCGCGCGCCTCGTCCACCACGATCTGCCAGGTGCGGCCCTCGCCCAGCTCGAAGCTCCAGCGCGTGAAGTTGTAGAGCACCGACGCCATCGTGGTCGCGATCTTTCCGACCCGGTTGCCCCAGGTCTCGGTCGACGCGTCGAACTGGCGGTAGAGTCCGGCCTTGTGCAGGCGCTGGCCGGCGCGCACGCCCCGGTTGTGCAGGTAGAGCTCGGCGTTTCCGCCGCCCTCGAGCTCGACCAGGATGTCGACCACGCGGCTGTAGATGTCGATCGGCACCCAGGTGGTCGCCGCCAGCTGCTTGCCCAGGAAGCGCAGATCGTCGGCGCGGAGCCGCCCCTCGACCTCCTGGCGCGAGATCCTGCCCGCCTCGATCAGGCGGGCCAGGTCGTCCGCGGCGGACTGGAACCCGGTTGCCTTGATCGAAGGAGGTTGGCCGGCCATCGCAGAGCAAATCGGCCGCTTCTGTGATTGGATTGAGGCGGATGGCGGAAAAGAGCTGGGCGAACTTCTCGGGACGGGTGACGTGCGAGCCCGCCCACTTCGCGCGCCCGCGGAGCGAGGCGGAGATCGCGGGCGCGGTGCGCGCGGCGGCGGCGTCCGGCCGGGGCCTGCGCGTCACCGGCACGGGTCACTCGTTCACGCCCCTGTGTGCGACTCACGGGACGCTCGTGTCACTCGACGACTGGCAGGGCGTCGAGATCGGCGAGCTGGACCGCGAGGCGCGGCGCGCGAAGGTCCGCTCCGGGACGAAGCTCCACGCCCTGGGCGAGCCGCTGCTGGCCGCGGGCCTGGCGCTGCCGAACATGGGCGACGTCGACGTGCAGTCGCTCGCGGGCGCGGTCTCGACCGGGACTCACGGCACAGGACCGAGTCTCTCGAACGTCTCGGCGCAGGTGATCGGCGCGCGGCTGGTGCTGGCGAGCGGCGAGCTGCTCGAGCTGGACCTCGGCTCGGACCCGCGCCGGCTCGACGCCGCGCGCGTGTCACTGGGCCTGTTGGGCGTGCTCACCGAGCTCACGCTCCAGCTCGTGCCCGCCTACAGGCTGCACGAGCGGATCTGGAAGACGGGGATCCACGAGTGTCTCGCCGAGCTCGAGCGCGACGTCGCTGCGACCCGCCACTACGAGTTCTGGTGGTATCCGCACAAGGACTACGCCGAGCGCAAGTCACTGGCGCTATCCGAGGGCGAGCCCGCGTCGGTCGCCGGGCGCAAGGGCGAGCGCATCGACTGGAGCTCGCGCATCTTCGCGACGCCGCGCGAGCTGCGCTTCAACGAGCTCGAATACTCCGTCCCCGCGGCTGCGGGGCCGGAGTGTTTCCGCGCCGTGCGCGAGCGCATGAAGTCGCGCTGGCCGGACGTGATCTGGCCGGTCGAGTACCGGACGCTCGGCTCCGATCCGGCCTGGCTGTCCACCGCGCACCAGCGCGACTCGGTCGCGATCTCGCTCCATCAGGACGCGCGGCTGCCGTGCGACGCGTT
>Ga0335080_10003391_pt1 | contig 16119 bp, 12 predicted proteins | sample Lox_Sample_34_FD_206720 | JGI IMG/M metagenome (GOLD analysis project Ga0335080, IMG submission 206720) | Soil microbial communities from Loxahatchee National Wildlife Refuge, Florida, United States - Lox_Sample_3.4 | ecosystem: Environmental > Terrestrial > Soil > Wetlands | place: USA...
GCCCAGGCCGGGGCTTGACTGGACGCGATGAACTCGGCGGCCCGGTCCAGACGCTCGGGATCCCCCTGCACGAACTCGACGTCCCAGGACCCGCTCGACGCCGCCGGCACGTTCGGAATCGGCCAGGGCGTTCGGATTCGGATGCCGTACAGGTCGTAGACAAGCGGATCTGTCATGCGGGGGTGGCGCTCCCATCGGAAAAGAACGTCCGGAGCATCAGCTCGAGCCCGCAGAGGTCCAGGATTCGGTCGGCGACCACCGCGTCCTGGGCGCCGCGGACGGCAGCCCGCCAGTCGTCGAGCCGCTCGCGAATGGCGGCGCCGTCAAGGTACCCGAACCGGACCGCCAGCGCGTCGGGGGCGAGAAGATCTTCAACCAGTTCGAAGTCCTCGAGAATGCCGTCGTTCACGACGTGCGTGAATTCCCCTTTGTGCCGGCGCGTGCGAATGGCTTCGGGCACGGTTCCCCGCATCGCTTCGCGCATCAGGCCGCGCGGCTGGCCGTCGAGCGACAGTACCTCGCCGGGAATGCCCATGAGGAATTGGAGGAGGTCGCAGTCGAGGTAGGGAAACGCCATGTCGAGGTCCGCACCTGCGGCGAGGCGCACGTTCCACTGCATGCACTGAACGAAGTAGCCGAGATGCGCCTGCCGCCAGATCGCGCGGCCGTGGCTGGATCCCTGGAAGGCGGGGAGCCGGTCCGCCGAAAAGCGCTCGCGCAGCAGCTTTCTGAACGACGGCGTGAACCAGGGATGCGACCACGCGCCGTCGAGATCGGTCCGTGCGCGCCGGATCATGCGTGCCGCCCGGCCGCGGGCGTAGCCTTCGAACAGATCGCGTGCGAACCGCACGGCGAGCCGGCGCAGGCCGATGCCCCACTTCTTCCGGTGCCGCGTGAGCTCGCGCCAGCGACCCGATCTGACAAGGTCGAGGAGATAGTCCGAATCGACCAGCACCTGATCGCCCCAATGCCCCGTCAGCAGCCGACCGACTCCTGCCTCGCGCAGCCGGCGCCGCACTGCATGGTGCAGTCCGCCCATTCCGTCGACGAGCGGCGACTCCGACCACCAGACGTCTTCCCGGGCGCCGCTCGCGAAGCCCGGCCGCTCGGGAATGCGCGCGATCGCGACGTCATAGGATCGCTCGATCTCGTCGATGAACTCGCGCTCGTCGGATGGTGTTCCAGGCGCACCGTCGAAGTTGACACCCAGCACGCCGGGGCAGAGGCCCGGCGCCTCGCGAATCGCGCCGAGCGCTAGACAAAGGAGATAGCTCGAGTCCAGACCTCCGCTGACGGCGACGGCAACCGGCGTGGGGCTGGAAAGGCGCTTCCTGACCGACGAAGAAACGAGCTGGTGAAGCTCCTCGGCGTACTCACGCGCAGTTCTGAACCGGATGGGCGCGGCGCTGAACTCGAAGTACTGGTGGAGGCTCACGCCTTCCGACGTTGCGGTGAGGCAGTGCGCCGGCGGAAGCGCTTGAATGCCTTCGAAGAACGTTCGATGCCGGCCGTCGGCGGCCAGAAAGTAGAGGACGAAATCGGCCAGCATGGACTCGTCCGGCGTCGCCGGCCGGCCTGAGTAGGCCAGAAGCGCCTTGGCGTCGGTCGCAAACGCGAAGGTGTCGCCGAACCGTGCGTAGCAGAGGGGGCGGAGTCCGAGGCGATCGTGGCCGATGACGAGGCGCCTCTCATGGAGATCGGCGATCGCGCACGCGAACTCTCCGTGAAGGCGCTCGAACGTCCGGTCGCCGTATTCACGATACGCCGCGGCAACAACCGCGGCGTTGGAGCACGGCGACGAGCCGCGGACGCTGGTTCCGAGCGCGCGCTCGAGACGATCGCGGTCGTCGAGTCGTCCCTGAAGCACGCACGCGATGGCGCCGGAGCGACCGATGGATGAATGGACTTCCGTCGACGAGCTGGTGGATCTGCGGCACGTCAGGCCGAAGGGTCCGTCGGTCCAGCAGATGGCGCCCGAGCCCTCGGACGTCAGCCGCGCCGTGCTTTGTTCAAGCTCTGAGCGGCGTGCCGGACGTCCATCGATATGCCACACGCCAAAGATGCCGTTCACGGGAGCGAGCAGACTCCGCTCGAGAAGACAACGTGGGCTTGGCTAGAAGCCCCCGCTGTTCCATGTCTTCGGTTGGCCGCCATCGCGCCGGCTGCTTCCCTTGGCGGCGGTGAGGGCGCGAAGGTCGCCGTACTTTTTCAGCTTTGGTTTCACGTAGCCACTCGCCGGCGGCTTCCGATCCGCGCCGGGCCGAGCGTTCTCGCTGCGCTTTTTCATGCGGGCGCTGCCTGTTCCTCCGAAAGCCCGCCAAGCTTATCAGAAAAAAACTGCCTTCTCCACGATTCCAGCCCCGCGCGTTCCATCGAATCACCCGTCACCGGATCGCTTGGGTCCGCGATATCGCGCCAACGCCGCTCGAGGATCGGGTCCGGCACGATCCCGCGCATCGCGTCGCGCAGCAGTGCGCGCGGCACTCCGTTCCGCGTCTGAATCTCGCCCGGAATGCTCATCAGGTACGACACGACGTCGCGATCCAGAAAGGGCAGGGTACGCTCGACACCGAATCGCGCGGCCACTTTCTCGTCGGCTTCGATCTGTAGTCGATGTGACGACCGGTGCACGAGCTGATAGAGGTTCCGCGCGTGTGCCGAAGCGTAGCGGGGGTGCCGGGTCGCGGGCCGCGTACGTCTGATGCGGCGGCCGAGATCGCGGCCAGCCCACGACCGATCCTGGCGCAACTTCCACGTCGCGGAGCTGTGCAGCCACGCGCGAACCGGCCCCGGCGTCAAGTTCAACAGCAGCTCACGGTAGAAACGGGAGCGAAAGTACGCGGGATCGGCGTCGGGAAACCACTTGGGGTACTCGCGAAGGTGCGCGACCACCTCACGCCAGGAGAGCCGCGCGAACAGATCGACGAGGTACCCGATCGTGAACTGCGACTGATCGCTCCAGAGCCCGGACAAGAGCACGCGCGCATTCCGCTCGCGAACCGAGGACAGCAGTCCCTCTTCCGCGCCCCATTGCGGATCCGGCCACGGCGTTTCGGCATGCCAGACGATGGCTGGAATGTCGTCGAAGCCGCCTGGCCGCGCCGCGACACGCTCGACGTGCAGCCCGCGCTGACTTTCAAGAAGCGCGATGAACTGGTTCTCTTCGTTCGCCGGATCGGCTGGCGAGGTGTAGGAGATCGCGGAGAGTTGCACGGCACACTCGCCGTTGCGTCGCAGATCGTCGGCGATGCACAGTAGACACGCGGAATCCAGCCCGCCACTCACCGAGACGACGACGGGGTACGCGCTTCGCATGATCCGCCGGACTGCCTCGATGAGAAGCTCGCGGAGACGCTCGGCGTAGTCGCCGTACGCGCGGTACCTCGTCTGCGTCGTCGCGTCGAAGTCCCAATATCGCGTGCACTTCGTCTGCGATCGGTCCAGAGAGACAAGATGTCCTGGTAGGACCCTCCAGACACCGGCAAAGAAGGTGGCGCCATCGTCCTCGTACGGGAGATGGTCGAGCAGGAGACAATCGGCGATCAGGTCGTCGTTGGGCACGGCGGCGACTTCGGGGTGCGCGAGAATCGCCTTGATCTCCGAGGCAAAGAGCGCAAGCCGGCCGTTCGTCCAGTAGTAGAGGGGGCGAAGCCCGACGCCGTCGCGTGCCAGCAACAGGCGCCGCTCGCGCGGATCGTAAAGGGCGAGTGAGAAGCTGCCCTGGAGGCGCTCGGCGAACCGCTCGCCCCATGTATGGTACGCGGCAAGCACGCTCGAGGCGTCGCTCACGTCGTTGGTCAGACCAAGTCGGCCGACGAGCTCCTGGCGGTTGTCGACGCGCCCGTCCATGACGAGCACGGCGCCCGTCCGACCGACGAGCGGCTGCCGCTCGCCGACCTCTTCAGGCGTGTTCCACTGCTGGTGACAGCCGAAGGCCGTCGAGCCCGAGGTGAACGTCTCATGAGCGTCGGCGCCTCGGTGACCAAGCGCGGCCATCATGGCGGGGAACGGCGTGTCTCGAGCTTCTATCGGCGTGTCGTCGAGATGCCAGAGCCCGACGATGCCGCTCATTGAACGGAAGTATACTGCCGGCGTTTTTCGTTTATGCCCGCGCTGCGCCGTTTTTTCGCGCTGAAGGCAGCCGACCGCGCTCTCGTGCTCGAGGCGGCGGTCATCGCCGCGTTCGTGCGCATTTCGGTCCGCGCCGTTCCCTTCGCCCGTCTGCACGGCTGGCTCGAGCGCTGGTCGTGCCGCTGGACCACGAAGCCATGCGCTCAGCCGCCTGCGAGTATCTCTCTGGCGCGGCGCGTCGCCGCAGCAGTGAGCGCGGCCGTACGCCATTTGCCGGGCCGATCGACCTGCCTCGTGGAGGCACTCGTTGTGGAGGCCATGCTCCGCCGTCGCGGGGCTCGTCCCGAGCTGCGGTTCGGCGTCCGCCGTCCTCAGGGCGCCGAACGACCGTTCGAGGCGCACGCCTGGGTCGAAACGAACGGTCGTATCGTCATCGGCGATTTGGATGGTTTGGACCACTACGCGGTTCTCACTGACGCGCGAAGCTCATGACGGCTGACGAGCGTGCGCGCGCGATCGCGGCGTTGGCGGCCGGCCTTCGCGGGGACGATGTCGAGTGGCGCCGTGCGGGCGCCACCGACGAGCAACTCCTCGAGCTTTGCGCGTCAGAAGGCCTTGGAGGGCTTTTGTACCGCCGGCTCGAGGCCGGGTCGAACGAGGCGCGGGCGATGTCGTTACGCCGGGCGCTCGAGCAGGAAGCGCATGCGTCGACCGTGCGCGAGCTTCTACGCCGCCGCGAGCTCGTCGCTGTCCTCGACGCCCTCGCGGCCGGGGATGTTCGTACGATTCTTCTGAAAGGCGCGGCGCTCGCTTATGCCGTGTACGAGGAGCCCGCCGACCGACCGCGCGCCGACACCGATGTGCTCATTCCGCGCGATCGCGCCGCCGCCGCCCGTGTCGTGCTGGAGCGGCTCGGCTACCAGTCCTCGATTCTCTGCGACGGAGATCTCTTCTGCCAATTCGAAATGGTGAAGACCGATGCGTTCGGCATTCACCATGCGATCGACTGTCATTGGAAGATCAGCACGCAGCCGGTGTTTGCCGACATGCTGACGTTCGACGAAATCGACGAAGAAGCCGTGGCCCTTCCGCGTCTCCATCCGCTCGCGCGCGCGGCCGCGCCATTCCACGCGATCTTCCTCGCGTGCCTGCATCCGGCCATGCACCACCGGAATGTCGAGCGTCTCATCTGGGCCTACGACGTGCATCTCTTGGCGTCGCGCCTTTCGGGATCGGATTTCGACCGGCTCGTCGAGCTCGCGATCGCCCGACGGGCGGCGGCTGTCGTGGCTCACGAGCTGCGGCGTGCGCGCAACAGGTTCCGCTCGGCCGTTCCCGATCGCGCGCTTGCCCGTCTCGAGAGCGCGCGCGGCGAGCCGTCGGCCGAGTACCTTCGCGCCGACCGGCACTGGCACGACGAGTTTCTCTCGAGCATGCGCGGGCTGCCGGCATGGCCCGATCGGATCCGGCTCGCGCGCAACGTGGTGTTCCCGGACGCCCGCTACATGCTGAGATCGTATGGCCTCGAGTCGAGCGCCATCGGCCCTGCGCTGTTGCCGACGCTCTACGCGCACCGCGGAATCAAGGGCGTCTTCAAGGTGCTGGCCCGAAGGAAGTGAGATCAGCCAAGTCCCCAGACGCCAGGCTCGCGCGCCGACCTGCCCTGGCGGTCTGGGCGCTTCTGGCCGTACTCAACCTGACGGCCGGCCTCGTGGTCGCGGCCAGGCCGGAGCGACAGACGGATCTGGAGACTGTCCGTCGGTGGGGGCATGAGTGGCTCGTGGACGGCCGGAGCCCCTATGAGATTGACGGCGAGGCGCCGGACTACCCGCCGTACGCCATCGCGTTCCTGTCACCGCTCGCGTTGTTGCCTGGCCGGCTGGCCCCTCTGGCCTGGGCGCTCGTCAATCTCTGCCTTGCCCCGATTGCGGCATATCTGGCGGTGTGCTCCGTGCGTCCGCTGGGCAAGGTGTCTTCGGCAGTCCTGCCTGTCCTGATGTTCCTCTGCTGGGGCGGATTTCGGACGCTTCTTCAATTTTCACTGCTGTCGACGACGCTCGGCCTGGCCGCGATGCGAACGCGCGGCCGCGGTTCTCTGGCAGGCGGGCTTGCGCTCGGTGTCGCGCTCGCCAAGCCGCAGGTGGCGGCGCCGTTCTTTCTTTGGGCGCTCTTCGCGCGGCGGGCGGTCACCGCGGCCGTGGCACTCATAACGCTCGTCGCGGGAAGTGCGGCGTTCTGCCTTCGAGCCGGCGCGAACCCGATCGACCTGGTCCGCCGCTACGTTCGGATCCTCGAAACCTTCTACACCGCCGATCCAATCATGGTCGGCCTTTCTGAGCTTCGGCCCTTGATCGCCATCGCCACGTCGAACGCCAGCAGCGTCGACACAGCCGCGATGGCGATCGGCGTCGTCCTGCTCGGTCTGATCTGCGCGCTTGGCGTAAAAGAAGGCGCCAAAGGCTCACGCGTCGCCTTCAGCGCCCCCGCGCTCGCGGCTGTCTGGTCGTTGCTGACGTTCTATCACCTGACATACGGCTTCATCATTCTTCTGCCGGCCGCGGCGCTGCTCCTCCCCGCTCCTGGTGCGCCGTTCCGCCAGCTGCGCGCATGGACGTTCTGGTTTCTCCAAACGGCATTGATGATCGATGTGCCGGGTGCGTGGCGGCGGTTCGGGCCGGTCTTTGGGAGGCACTCGACGCTCGACGCGGCGATGTCGCATGTCGATCGGTTCGTCGTGCTGGCACTTGGCGTGTCGATCGCAATTCTTGCCCGGCTCACCGTGATGACGCGGCAACGAACGACTGGATCGCCCGCGGCCGCCGACGCCGCTCAGTGAAACCGGAGGAGGAGTCCCGCGGTGAACTCCCCCTGCCAGACGAGGTCTGCGTTGAAGCTCAAGAAGCAGAGGCTGGGGCCGCAAAAGAAGACGGCGCCATTGGCGTTCGCGTCGACGAACGTCGTGTAGACGCGCCCTTCGAGCCGCACGCCGATGTGAGGCGACGCGAGGAGCTTGACACCGCCCCCGGCGCTCACCGTGAAGCGATACTCGCTGTCGACGTCGGACGCGTATCGGGTGAGACCGAGCATTCCCGTCAGAAACGGGCGCGCGCGTCCGCCGGCGAACTCCTGCAGCCCGCCTCCGAGCCAGTGATCGACGGACATGTGCCAGACGGTTGGAGGTGACAAGAGGTCGGGGGTCAGCGCGAGGCGAGCGTGTTCGTGACTGAAGAGACCTTCGAGCTGCATGCCGCTCGGCAGCGGGATGTCGACCGCGACGCCGTACGCCGGGGCGGCGTCGAGGTCGACGGGCTGGCCCGTGAGCCGCTCGAAGAAATCGCCGCCAAATCGATATCCGCCGAAGGGCGTGACCTCGACCGGCTGTGCGCGCACCGGCGCCGCGAGGCCACCGAGACACGTCAAGAGCGTGATCGCTCCGACGATTCGGAATCGTGGAGGGGGCATGTCGGCCAAGTGAAATGGGCGGTCGCGCCGGTCGACCCGAGGACTGCAAGTCCGGGTCCGCGACGCCCCCAACCCGCGTCCGCCGATCTGCCGCCGCGCCGGATCGCGCCAAATTGCGCACCCTCGGTCCCGGCGATAGAATCGGCGCCTGCGTCACAAGCTCACGCGAGCGTCCTTATGAAGAGCAGACGAGTCACGCTCCACCTGTTCACCTCAGTCGCCATTGTTCTGTCGATCGCGGTCGCCGCTCTATCCGCGGCCCAATCGCCGGCGCCGGCGGCGGGATCGGCGAGGACCTGGCTCGGTCGCGAATCCGAGATCGAATCCTATTTGAAAACCGCTGAGATCGAACGGGTCGAGAACATCGGCACCGGCGTCACCCTCCCCAAGCGCGCGTTTCTCAAGACCTCTGAACCGGTCGACAGCTTTGCCTGGAAGGTGCTCCCGCCCGGCCGAAAAAACGGGCACTGGGAGAGCTACAAGTCTGAAGTCGCGGCCTACGAGCTCGACAAGCTGCTCGATATGAAGATGGTGCCGCCGGCCGTCGAGCGGACCATCGACGGCAAAGTCGGCGCGGCGGTCATGTGGGTCGGTTCGGTCAAGAGCGTCAAGCAGTCGGGTGGCGAGGTTCCCTCCGCGCCTGTCTGGGGCAGCGCAGTCCGTCGTATGAGGATGTTCGACAATCTCATCGCCAATCCGGATCGGAACGCGGGCAACATACTCATCGGCGCGCCAGGTGAGCTGATTCTCATCGATCATTCGCGCGCGTTTCTCACCGACAAGAATCCCGAGCACAAACTCGAGCGCGTCGACGCGGACCTCTGGGCGAGGATGAAGGCGCTGACGCGGGCTGATCTGGACCGCATTTTGGGCCCGTGGCTCGAAACGGACGCTATCGCCGCAATCATCGAGCGGCGAGACCGGATGGCGGCCGATGTCGACAAGCTCGCGAGCAAGAAAGGCGCCGCCGCCGTGATCATCCCGTAGGGCGGCCGCCGCCGGCTTGGCGGACTATTCGAAGTTGCCGCGAATCCCCTGGAATCCGTGCCGCGCCTGCTTGAACAGCCAGTTGATGACGCGGCGGTCGTTGTAGCAGTAGCCGACGATGTGGTTGAGGGTCGAGAAGCAGTGCGTCTCGCAGGTGTCTTTCATGTCCCGCAGCTGTTTCGTGTCGAATTTGGGCTCGCCGACAAATCCCCAATCGTGTGTTGCTGAATACATCGGGAAACACGGCGCAAGCGAGCCATCCACCCGCACGATTACGGTGTTCTGACCCGCGCGGCAGTTCCAGGGTTTCAGGTGGCCGCGCATGAACTCCTTCATTTCGGCGATCCGTTCGACCGAGTTGGTCATCCCGTAGCCGGCCTTCTGCTTCTCGCACAGCCAGTCGATCAGCTCGTCGACCTTTTCCCAGTCGTCGCGCGTGATGTACGTCGGGTTGTCGTCGTCGAGGTGTTTGAAGTGCGACTGCTCGAGGAGGGGCGCCTCGTTGATGTGATAGTCGGTCGAGATCTTGTGCGCGTGCGCGATCTCGGTCAGTTCCCGGACGTCGTCCAGATTGTTCCGGCAGATGTTGATGTTCAGGAAGACCGTATACCCGTAGCGGTACTGTTTCCTGCAGAGATATTCGAAGTCCGCGCGGATCGGATTGAGCGCCTTGGGAAGGCCCGGCTTCTCGTCGACGGCGTCGACGGCAATGTTGAACGTCGCGACGCCCGCGTCGGCGAGCCAGTCGATCACGTGCCGCTTCAGCAGGCGGCCGTTGGTCGGAATGTAGATCCAGAAGCCCTTCTTGGCGGCGTAGTCCACGACCTTGTGCACGAACTTCGGGCGCATGAGCACCTCGCCGCCCATGAGCGCCAGCACACGGCAGGTCCCGTCGTGCAGCCAGTCGATCGTCGCCTTGGCGGTTTCCTCCGTCATCCCTTTCACGCGGTTGTCGTACGAGTAGCAGTAGTGGCAGTCGAGGTTGCACTTGTACTCGGTGAAGAGGTAGGCGACGATCGGATGGAAGCCGCCCGGCAGCACGCGTGACTTGAAATACGGAAACGCCCAGCCGTTCGCGGCGCGCAAGATCTGCGAGGGCGTCCAATGGCGTTCACCGTCACCAGGTCGGGGCTCGTCGGGCAGCAGCTCCGGGCGCTGCGGGAACACCGCGTTGGGTAGCGGTTCGGTGCCTATGGTCGGAATGGGGGTGGGCGAGGCGCCCTCTAGGCGCCCGGTCCCTACGCGCAGTTCGAGCGGGAACGACAGTATGCCGGGAGGCGGCGCGCCCGATTCAGACTGACTCGCCCCTCGCGTATTCGGCTGTACCGGCATCGGTCTTCTCCCGTTGTGTCGTCAGGCTGACGCGCTGAAAGCGTGCGCGTCGGCGTCTTCGTGCGCGGAGTGACCGCCCGCCATCGGCAAGAATCGCCTGTCGCGCTTGTGCTGGCGCTGGCGAGCCGAGAGCTCCGCCAGGTCGGCGTCGCGCATCAATTCCTCCCGCAGCTTGCGCTCGTACTCGGCGACCTGCCGGTCGATCTCCTCCCGCGACGGCCGCGTCCGGTCTTCCGCGTAGCGTTTGAGGAAGTAGTGGATCGTCTCGACCCTGATCCTGATCGAGCCGGTCGGCTTGTTTTCGTCGATGTCCTTGAACGAGAAGTACGGCGTGCCCGATCGCTCGATGATCGACTCGATGACGGTGTAGATCGGCGCGTCGTGCCCGCACTTGAAGCTCGACATCTCGAGTGCAACGAGATTCGGATGCCGGGCCGTGAACTTCGCCGCCCACACCTTGTGGTTCGTGCTCGCCGAGTAGCTGTTCTTCCACACGTCGTTGATCGCAAGCGGGCTCTTCACAACGCCGGCCTTCACTTCTTCGCCGAACAACCGTTCGAGCAGATCCTCGTCGAGCGGCAGCGTGCTCTGCGAGAACACAGGATAGCCCAGCTTCTGGAACTCTTCGAGGATTTCGTGATTGAGCCCCGGATCGTGATGGTACGGACGCGCCAACAGGACGATTCCCATCCGGTTTTCGCGTTCGAGTTGGTCGAGGGTCGCGCGCGCCCGCTGCCGGATTTCCGTCTCGTACGCCGCGAGCTCGCGGAACCCCACCTCGAGCGCCCGCGCATTCTCCTCGGGCGAGAGTCCCAGCAGCGGCTCGAGCGCCTGGAACAACTGCTGGCCGAGCAGCTTCCGGTCAGAGAAATTGAGGAGGGGATCGTAATACGTCACGCCCTGCTCGGCGAAGACGTTCGACTCCTTTGTGAACGCCGCCTTGACCGTGTTGGGTGTGACGGTCACCGTCGGGCACGCGTTCGAACCCTGGAGGTGCTCGAGCGGAGTGTGGAGGACGTCGATCATCGGAAAGAAGACCGCGTCGAGCTTCTTCTTCGAGTGCTTGGCAAAAATCAGGTTGTGGACGTGCGCGATGCCGATCTTTGCCGGGAAGCAGGGGTCGATCGCCCCGCGCCCGGACCCTTCTCGGTACAGCTCGCCGCTTGTGAAGTCGGAGTAGACCAGGTTGCCGCCTGGCACCCCGAGCGACTCGAAATAGGCACTGAAGAACGGCGCGTAGACGTACATGTTCAGGACGCGCGGCATGCCGATACGCAGCTTCTCGCGCCCAGCCATGAGCTCCGTCCGCCGGCGTGCGCTCTTCGTCCACGCGCGTGCCGGAATCGGATCGGCAACCCGTTCGGGCTTGCGCGCGTTCCAGACTTCCTTCGCCGCGATTTCCACGAAGTTCGGATTGACCTTCTTGACCGCGTCGAGGCCGGCCTTGATCTCGCGCATGCTGTCGACGTCTTCGACGGTCCCCTTTTCGCACGTCGCGATGATCAGCCGCTGCTCGTCGTCTGCCTTCGCCACCTTGGAGACGAACTTGAGCGGTGCGGCGGCAACCACCGGCTTGGGCGCCGGGGCAGCCGTCGTCGGCTCGGTCATCTTCACGTCGATGAACGTCCGGAGGCAGTTGTTCTTGCAGAAATTGCAGCGCGTCGACTCGTTCCGGGTCGTCCGGTACGTGATGCGGCGGACGGCGTCGAGGCCGATGAACTTCGTCCGGTGCCCATTCATCCACAGACGGCGCGCTTCGACCGCCGCGCCGATGGCGCCCGACTCGCCGCAGTGCTCGTGAACGATGATCTCCGGCTCGACGTCCGAGCCGCGGAAGTTGGACTGAATGAAATCCACTTCCGCCTTCACCGCGGCCAGGTTGTGCTGCGTCCCGCCCTGCAGCACGAACTTCGACCCGAGCTTCGCGATGTTCGGAATGCTGGCGACGTACAGGAAGATGTTCTTCGGCAGGACGGCAGCCAGACCAGCCAGGATCTCTTCCGGCGCCCACCCCTGCCGCTGGAAGTTGACGATGTCGGACTGCATGAAGACGGCGCAGCCGTAGCCGAAGAGCGGCATCGCCCGGGCGGCGAACGCCTTGTCGGCGAATTCCCTGACCGGAATGCCGAAGGTTTCCGCCGTCGACTGCAGGAAGTAGCCGTTCCCGGCCGAGCACTGCGTGTTCAGCTTGAAGTCCTTGACGCGCCCCTCGTTCAGCACGATGAGCTTGATGTCCTGCCCGCCGACGTCGACGATGACGTGCGGGTCCTCGTAATACTTCACCGCGGACTCGGTGTGCGCGACGGTTTCGACGAGCGCCGCATCGGCCGAGAGCACATCCTTCAGTACGTCCTTTGCATAGCCGGTCGTGCCGACGCCCAGCACCTCGATCCGAGCGCCCTGCGACTCGGCCTGCTCGCGCAGCTCGTCGAAGATGTCGATGGTGTCCTGGATCGGGTTGCCCTTGGACAGCTGATAGGCCTTGCACAGGACGTCGCCGTCGGTCGACATCAGCACGCCCTTGGTCGACGTCGATCCGCCGTCGAGGCCGACGAACACCTGCGCGATCTCTCCCCGTCGGAAAGTCGCCGGGACAAACGGCTTGGGACGGTAGCGCGCCTTGAACGCCTCCAGCTCGTCGACCGAGGCGCTGAGGCCGCGTCCGCCGGCCGCCGCCTTCTCCTCGAGGCGCCCGACGTTGATGTAGTGCTCGAGCGCCGCCGCGCCCTTGTAGCGGCCGACCGCGTCCTCCTCGTCCTTGCCGAACTCGATCGCCCCGAGGGCCGCGAAGTACTGGGCGTTCTCGGGCGTCTTGATGAGGGTCTGCGGCGTTTCGCCCGCCGGGACCTCGACCCCGCGCTCGGCCCACATCTTCGGGATGTTGTGCTGCCAGGCTTCCCGCATTCCCTTGATGAAGGTGTTCGGGCCGCCGAGCAGGAGCACATGAGGACGGAGCGTATGGCCGCGCGTGAGCACGGTGAGGTTCTGCAGCACGATGGCGTCGAAGAGCGACGCCATGAGCTCGTCCGACGGCGTTCCCTCCTTCTGCAAACCGTTGATGTCGGTTTCCGCGAACACGCCGCATTTGCCAGCCACTTTGTGCAGCTTGACGCCGTCGTAGCCCTGCAGGCAGAGCTCGGCTGCCGGAATCTTCAGCTTCGCGTTGATCTTGTCGATCACCGCGCCAGTCCCGCCGGCGCACTTGTCGTTCATCGACGGGATCTTCTTCTTCCGTCCGCTCTCCGCATCGGCTTTGAAGACGATGATTTTCGCGTCCTGGCCGCCGAGCTCGATGACCGAGTTCACTTCGGGGTGCAGCTTCTCCACGGCGAGCGAAACGGCGGTGACTTCCTGCACGAACTTCGCGCCGATGAGCGGCGCGATCGCGCTTCCGCCCGACCCGGTGATGAACACCCGGCAGTTCTCGGCCGCGATGCCGAGCTCCGCCTCGAGACGGCCGAGGAATTCGAGCGTCTTTTCCGGCTGCTTGGTCTCGTGCCGCTGATAGTCCGACCAGGCGATGGCGTCGGTCGCGGCGTCGATGGCCACGGCCTTGACGGTCGTCGATCCGACGTCGATGCCTAGCAGGTACTGTTCGGCCATGGCTACCTCACGGCGGGGCCGACTGCCCGCGCGCCCTGGAACGTTTTCGCCACGGGCATCACGAACCGCCATCTGTTTTCGCGATCGATCAGGTCGCTCACGTGGAGCGCGAAGTTCGCCGCGGTGCCGGTTACGCCGTGGCGATGGGGCACTTTGTAAAACGGGCTGCGGAGCTCGCGGTGCGCGGCGACGTACGCACGCAGGTCGTCGAGCCGTTTGCCGGTCGATTCGAGCGCCTGCTGGAATTCGAGCTTCGCCTTCGCTTTGGCCTCGCCGAGCGCCATCTGCACCCGGCTGTGCGCGTTGATCTCGCCTTCGCCGGATGTCTCGATCGGCAGGAAGATCATGTCCTTGAAGTGGTTCATGACGGCCGACTGCACGCCGTCGGACTGCGACGAAGGCATGCAGCCGAACGGCTTGAGGCTGAGCACCATGTGCGCCTTCTTGTGCACGGTGTAGTAGATGTTCTTGGCGACCTCGAGATGCCCTTCGCCGCCGCGCGCGAAGCGGTGGTAGTAGGGCTGCGCCATCGCGGCAAGCTCGCGCATGTCGAGCAGCTCGTGGCCGATGCCGCCGAGTCCGTCGATGATGCGGCCGTAGAGATGCGCGAAGAACTTCTCGCCGATGCCGAGAAACATCTGACGCTGCTGGAACTTCGCCTCGCAGGCGAGCCGCTTGTGCAGCTGCCACGCCTTCGGCTTGGTCATCTCCAGCCACTTCTTGTCGGCGTGCTTGGCCCTCGCCTGCCAGAGGAGATACATGATCCAGTTCGCAATCGGTTCGACTTTCACTTCAGCGCCCTCGCGCTCGAGGAACTGGAACATCCGGAAGTTGCCGTCCCCTTCGGTCGTCTGCGCAAAAAATTCGCCCGTGACCTTGACGAGCGGCTTCACGCGAAGCCGATCCACCTCGACCTGTCCGAGGCGCTCCTTCGCCTTGCTGAGCCCCTCGGCTGTCTGCGCACCCCACAGGTGGTCGTAGATCTTGCCGAGTGTGTGCGTGATCGACTCGACCTTCCCGTTCGCCAGGACGCGGTCGGCCGCCCATTTGGGCCAGCGTTTGCTGACGTGGAACATGTCGCGATCGCGGATGGCCGCCGACAGCGCATCGACCGCGTCGGTGAACGCGCGGTCGGTCTCGCCCGCGTGGACCTCGTAGGGCCGCATCTGGCAGCACACGTCGTTCATGACGTCGCCGACGTTCAGCGCGTGAAACGCGCCCAAACCGAAATCGACGCCGAACTTCAAGCCGGCCTCGCCCGACGCCGCATTGATCCCGTCGTCCTGCTGGAAGAGCAGGATCCGGAAGCCGTCGAAGCCGGCGTTCTGCACGCCGAGGCGGTATTCGGCTTCATACATCCCGAAGCGGCACGGTCCGCACGAGCCTGCCGTGAAGAACACGTAGTTGTCGACGATGTCCTGCCGCGAGAGCCCCTTTGTTTCGAGCGATTGCAGGTACTTGATGAGGTGACCGACCATGAAGTAGGTCGGGTTGCATTGGCCGTTGTTGCCGAATTCTTTCCCGAGCTGGAAACCGGCGACGTCGGGCGTCGGCAGGATTTCCACTTTGTAGCGCGCCGATTGAAAGGCGGCGCGTATGAGGCGCTCGTGCTTCCACGTGAGCCCGCCGATGAGAATGGTGACGCGCTCCCGCTCCTCGGCCGTAAACGGACGCTCGACCGGGCGGTGAAAGTGGTGGGGCGCAGCCGCCGGACGGGCGGCGCGCTGTTCGAGCCTCTCGCGTTCCTGGGCCACCCGCCGCGCGATGTCCTCCTCGATCTGTTTTCGCGTCTTGAGGGTCTGCCTGACGCTCTGCCCGGTCGTCGACGACGAACCGCGATCGACAACTTCCATGAGAACCTCCACAAGAGGCGTTCGATGTTCTTACAGCGCTGACGTTACGTTCGTGCTGCTCGACGCAAACGCTCGAAACTCCGCTCGAAGCGCATCCGCCTCGCTGGCAATCGAACGCGCGACTTCACCGACAAGGCGGCTGCTTTCCGTCACAGTGCGCCAGGCGGGACCGGCGGTCTTCTCGTTGACGAGCCTGTGATCCGCCGTTAGGTCCGTGCCAGCCTGACGGTATTCGTTCATCAGACGCGCGAGATCGGCCGCAACGTAATCGGCCAGCGCGACATAAGCGGTTTCCAGAAACTCGCGCAACTCATCGGTGAGCTGCCCCGTCGACTCGAGCGTTTGAGCGGACGTTTGAATGGCCGACTTGATCGCCTGCTTCGGGTACGGCAGGCGGTCCGCATCGACCGGCCACACGTTGGCCTGGCTGTCGCGTTCGAGGTGTCGCGCATATTCGGCGACGATTTGTTGAGCAATGAAAGGGTCCTCCGGGCTCATCGGCGTCGAGCTGGCTGCAAAGGAAACGATGTCGGATATCCGTCGTCCAAGGGCGAATCATTGACGCACCGCTCCTTTGAAGTCAAGAGCCCCCAACACATCTGTCAGGCGCGCCGGCGCGAGGTCTGGAAATGTTGACAGTCGCGCTCCGTGAATACTACAGAAGCAACCCTGATCTTGACGAGTCTCACTGGATGAGGTCAGCATGCGACAACGGTTCGACCATGGCTATCCGGCGTGACGTGATGCGGGCCGCGATTTTTGCCTGCGGGCTCACTGCAATCGCATCGCCTTCGACAGCTCAACCCGGTGT
>Ga0335080_10003392_pt1 | contig 16118 bp, 14 predicted proteins | sample Lox_Sample_34_FD_206720 | JGI IMG/M metagenome (GOLD analysis project Ga0335080, IMG submission 206720) | Soil microbial communities from Loxahatchee National Wildlife Refuge, Florida, United States - Lox_Sample_3.4 | ecosystem: Environmental > Terrestrial > Soil > Wetlands | place: USA...
GGCCGCAGGCTGCGCCGGCACGCTCTCGACCGGAGCACCGGACGCGGGCTCGGTCGCCCCGGCGGGTGCCGGTTCGGTGGCGCCGGCGGGTGCGGGTTCGGTGGCGCCGGCGGGTGCGGGTTCGGTCGCCCCGGCGGGAGCCGGTTCGGTCGCGCCGGCAGGAGGCTCGCTCGTCCCGGCAGCGGGTTGCTCGGTGCCGCCGGCCGGAGGCTCGGTAGTTCCGGCGCCGGTGCCGGTCGTCGCGCCACCGGTGCCGCTCGTCTGGCTGACCCCGGCGTGCTGCGGTGCGTCGGCAACCGCGCTGCCGCTGATCCCCTGGTCGATGTGGCCGGTCTGCTCCGCGAGGCCGACTGCCTCGCCCTGCGGGCTGAGCACATTTGCCGTCGCGGACGCCTCGATCGGCGCGGCTACGTTGAGGTTGGCCGCGGCTGCCAGGTCTACGGGCGCCGCCAGATCCAGACCGAGATCAACGTTCGCGTTCACGTCGAGAAGCGAGAGCACCTCCTTGTTAGGAAGGTTGACCGCGTCTTCGGCCTCGATCTCGTCCATCGAAACTTGGTCTTTGTCCTCCACCACAGCCTCCTAGTGATCTGGGATCCCTACCGCTTGGGCATCGGGGCTTCCCGCGTCTAGACCGGTCAAACGCCCCAGGCGCGTTCGCACGCGGACGGCGACACCAAGAACCCGTCGTCTTGCAGGCATTTCTTGCAGGACAGAAATTCAGTCTGTCGCGCGATCGTCAACGCTGATTGCCAGCGTTCGACGGGCGGGCATCTGGGTCCCGCAGAGCGGGTAGATAGCTCCCCATGGGAGTGAGGACACCAACGATCGAGCAGCTGGCGCGCGACGCTACGCAGATCGCGGACCCGGAGACCGCCCTTCGGGCGCTTACGGCTCTGCGCCTCGAGCTCGACGCGGCGGAGGCCGACCTCGTCCAGCGGGCGGTGCGCGGTGGCGCTTCGTGGAGCCAGGTCGCACGAGCGCTGGGCATCACCAAGCAGGCCGCGCACCGGAAGTACCGACACCTGTTCGAGCAGCCGCTGGCCGCAGCGCTGGCCGGCTCTCGGATTCTCGCCACGACAGATGCGCGGCGGAGCATCCAGTTCGCGCGGGAAGAAGCCGCGCGGCTCAGCCAGCCCGCGATCGGCACCGAGCATGTGCTGCTCGGCATTCTGCGCTGTCAGCGAAGCCGCGCCGCGAAGGCCCTGAACGCGCTCGGCGTGTCACTCGAGTCGGCCCGACTGTGCCTGCAGACGACCCTTCCCGGACTGCCTGCGGGCGCCCCCGAGGCCGAGACCGTCACCGTCCAGGCCGGGAGGATTCTGGAGCGCGCGGTGCGCGAGGCCGCCAAGCGCGGTGAGCGGCTGGTTGGCGTCGAGGACCTGCTCCTCGCCCTGCTGTCGGACTCTCGAAACGGAGCCGTTCAAACGCTTGAGTCGCTGAGGACGACGCCAGCCAGGGTCAGGCGCCAGCTCGAGCTCGAATGGGCCGATACTCCGCCGACGGCGGCCGGGCCGGTGCCCGCCGAGGAGCCGGTGCCCGTCGTCCCGGTAGTCGAGAAGTTCAGCTGACCTCGCGCAGCCGTCCGGTCTCGACCTCGTAGACGAACCCGCGTACCGCCTCCTTGCGCGGGATGAACGGCGAGGCCTTGATCCGCGCAATCGACTGCCGGACGTCGGCGTCGAGATCGGGAAACGACTCGGCCGCCCATTCCGGCCTGATCCCGGTGTCCTCCTCGATCGACCGCTTGAAGTCGTCATCGGTGAACGTCAGCATCCCGCACCCGGTGTGGTGGATCAGGACGATCTCCTCGGTCCCGAGCAGCCGTTGCGAAATCGCCAGCGATCGGATGGCGTCGTCGGTCACGACGCCGCCGGCGTTGCGGATCACGTGCGCGTCGCCCTCTTCGAGACCGAGCGCGCCGAATACGTTCAGGCGCGCGTCCATGCAGGCCACGACCGCGACCTTGGTGGCGGGCGGCAGCGGCAGGTCGGCCTTGTCGAACGAGTTCGCGTAGGCCTCGTTGTTGGCCACCAACTGATCGGTCGAGCTCATGGGTCTCCTTCTGGGCTGGGAGGGACGGCAAAGTATAAAAAGTCGATCAGGTTCGTGGTATTTCATCCTGATCCGGAAACGTGTTCAGGCGCTCGACGACCTGTCCGAGCGCTTCGCCGGCCAGGTCCCGCAGCGGAGCTTCACCGCGATTCGCAAGCAGCTCACGGCGGAGCGGGATCCCGCGCGAGCCAGCTTGGTCGACTCCGGCCTGACCGCCGAGGTGGCCGACGAGCTCAAGGCCGTCCGGGGCCGCATCGACGAGTGGCATTTCAAAAGGGGCGGGTGGCGTGCGATCGAGTCCGGCCTCAACCGAAGCTATCGGCGCGGCCGCGGCGCGCTCGAGCGCGCGCATACCGACCCCAGCGTCTCGAACCTCCACGAGTGGCGCAAGCGCACCAAGGACCTGTGGTACCACCTGCGCCTGCTGACGCCGACCTCGCCGGGGATCATGGGCGGCCAAGCCAAGGATGCTCACCGCCTCGGCGACCTGCTCGGCGACGACCACGATCTCGCGGTGCTGCGCGAGCGTCTGGAGGACATCGCCGGTTCGATCACCGCCGACCTCGACCCGGTGTTCGGTCTGATCGACCATCGTCGAGAGCAGCTGCAGCAGGAGGCGTTCCTGCTCGGCCGCCGTCTGTATGCCGAGACGCCGAACGCGTTCGGCCGGCGCGTGCATCGCTACTGGAAGGCGTGGCGGCGCGAGGCGCGCGCAGCGGGCGCGCGGCGGCCAACGGCGCCTGCGCTCGGCTGACCTAGCTGAACAGTTCGCTTCCCGGCTGCGGCGTGTCGTCCGCGGGGGCGACCACTCCGCAAAAAGTCAGGCGGCGAGCGGCTCCGGGATCGTTGCCGGCGCCGGCGCCGTGAGCTCGTACGCGACCTCGTCGAAGCGCCGTGTCTGCTGCCAGAAGCGCCAGGTGAAGTCCGGCCAGATCGTGCTGTTGCGGCCGTTGCGGTCGATGTACCAGCTGGCGCAGCCGCCGGTGTTCCAGACCGTCTGTTGCAAGCGTGTTTGGACGTGCTCGTTGTAGGCGTCGTAGGCGTCGCGCCGGACCTCGATTCGGGTGGCGCCGCCGCGGTCCATCGCCTCGAGCGCGCCCATCAGATAATTGAGCTGCGCTTCGATCATGAATACGACCGAGTTGTGGCCGAGGCCGGTATTCGGACCCACCATCAGGAACAGGTTCGGGAAGTCGGGCACGGCCGCTCCCCGGTAGGCCTGCGGGCTGCCGTTCCAGACTTCGGAAAGCGCTGCGCCACCGCGCCCGCGAACGACCGACGCGAATGCGATATCGGTGACGTGGAACCCGGTGGCAAAGATCACCGTGTCGACCTCGTGCACGGTGCCGTCGGCGTCGACGACGCCCCCCGGCTCGAACCCAGTCACGCCGCTCGTCACGACCTCGACGTTCGGCTGCGTGATCGCCGGATACCACGCGTTCGACGGGAGGATGCGCTTGCACCCGATCACGTAGTCCGGCGTGAGCTTCGCGCGGAGTGCCGCGTCCGGCACTTGCTTGGCCAGGTGCGCCTCGGCCATCTTCTGGACCGTGTTCATCAACTGCGGGCGGTACACGAGCCCGGTCACGAGCAGCTCGCGGCTGAAGTACACCGCCGTTCGCACCGCTCGCTGGGCTGCCGGCAGGCGCCGGTAGAGCCGCCGCTCGAAGTCGGTGATCGGCCGGTCGCGGTGCGGCACGACCCACGGGGGCGTGCGCTGGAAGATCTTCAACTGCTCGACCTGCGGCTGGATCCGGGGAACGGTCTGAATCGCTGATGCGCCCGTCCCGACGATCGCAACTCTCCGACCGGTCAGATCATGCGAGTGGTCCCACTGGGCGGTGTGGAACGTGACGCCCTCAAACCCTTCCATTCCCGGCATCGCCGGAATCGATGGTTCGCTGAGCGGTCCGGGGGCGCCGATCAGCACCTGCGCGGAGAAGGATCCGTCGGCCGTGTCGAGCTGCCAGACCCCGGCGTCGTCGTCCCATTCGGCGCGCTCGACTGGGCAGTTGAAACGAATGTGGTCGCGCACGCCGAAGCGGACTGCGCACTCGCGCAGGTAGTTGCGGATCTCGGGCTGGAGCGGATAGGTCCGGGTCCAGTCCGAGTTCGGCGCGAATGAATAGCTGTAGAGGTGCGAGGGGATGTCGCACTGGCAGCCCGGATAGGTGTTGGCCCACCACGTGCCTCCGACATCGCCGTCGCGTTCGAACACGACGAAGTCCTCGTTCCCCGATTGCTTCAGCCGGATCGCCATCCCGAGCCCGCCGAAGCCGGCCCCGACGATCGCCACTCGAACATGCCGCGCGTCAGTCATTTCGTCTCGCAGACCCAGTCATTTTCGCCTCGCACACCGTATCGTAGAAACAGTCGTGTTCTTCAGTGTACAATGATGTTCCCATGAGCGCTACACCGCAAACGGGGATTCCGACCGTGCTCCCGCGCGGGCGCCATGCCGCGCCGCGGCCGGTCGTCCGCGAGGCCCAGCGCTCGCGCATGCTCGCCGCGATGGTGCAGGCCGTCGGCGACAAGGGTTACGCGCACGTGGCCGTGGCCGACGTGATCGACCGCGCCGGCGTCTCGCGCAAGACTTTCTACGAGCAATTCGCGAACAAGGACGAATGCTTTCTGGCCGCCTACGACGCCAGCGTCGACGAGCTGCTCGCCAAGATCGACGGGGCGCTCGACGCGATCGCGCCCGATTGGCTGAGCGCGCACCGCGCCGCGGTCGAGACGTATCTCCACACCCTGGCAGCGAGCCCGCCGTTCGCCAAGGCGCTGCTGATCGACGTGCTCGGCGCGGGCACCGACGCGCTCTCCCGGCGTGCCGCCGTACAGGCGCGATTCGCCGCGCAGCTCGAAGACGTCCACCGCAGGGCGCGACAGGACATCCCCGAGATTCCCGAGGTGCCGGCGCACACGTTCTTCGCTGCGGTCGGCGCGGTCAACGAGCTCGTGACCGCGCACGTGCTCGAGCACGGTGCCGAGACGCTGCCGGAGCTCGCCGACGCCATCGTCGACGTCCAGCTCGCGCTGCTCGTCGGCCGTCAGGTGGCGGCGGAGCTCGTCGCGCGCTCCGGCTGATCCGAGCCCACGATCCGGTTGAGCGCGGCCGTGAGCTCGACGGGCCGTGATGCCCACACGGCGTGATCCGTGTCGATCTCGACCACCGGATCGCAACCAGCGCGCTCGATCATCAATCGCTGGAGCGGCGGCCGAACAGCCATGTCCTGCAGGCACATCACGTACGCCCGCGGGAGCGCAGCGAACGCGTCATGGCCGTCGCCGCCAAGCGCCACTGGATGGGTGAACGGTGCGACTGCCTGCGGACTGTTGCGGGCCAGCGCATAGGCGACCTGCTCGTCATCGCAACATCCGTACCGCGCTGCCCGCGCTCCCTCCGGCGACATCCTCGCCACCGGCGGGTCGCCCTCGACGACCATGGTGGCTTGGATCTGATCGCCGGCCGCCTCGGGTAGCTGCGTCATGTCGATCAGGCTCATGCCATCCCACGGCACGAACGCCGCCACGTACACGAGCCTGGCAACGTGCGAAGGGCAGCGCGCGGCGGCTTGTGTGATGACGATGCCGCCCATGCTGTGTCCGACGAGGACCGCCGGCGGTCCCTCGGACAGCACCTCACATACGCGCTCGGCGTAGCGATCGAGCGTGATCTCGTCGAGCGGGGTCGGGTCGTCGCCCTGGCCCGGTAGGTCGATCGCCTCGACGGAGTGACCAGCCGAGCGCAGCCCGGGAACGACCCGGTCCCAGCACGCCGCCCGTCCGAACGCCCCGTGTACCAGCACGATCCGCGACATCACCCACGCTCCTTGATCATCAGCGTCAACTCTCGTGTCAAGCCGTGCGATCCTACTTGGGAGGCGATCGGGCGCGGTCTAGACTCCCCACCGCTCGTGGCGGTTCACGAGCAAGGAGCTCAAGAGAGGGAGCAGATGGCTACAACCGCGCCAAAGGCTGGGGCATTCCCGAGCCCGTACGAGATCGACACTCCCCCCGGCTGCGAAGGCTGGGAGGAGATGTATCCCTACTACGCGCTGTTCGACGAGCGCCGGCGCGAGACTGACGAGAACCGCTTCTGGTTCTGGAACTCGATGCACTTCCCGATGCCGATGCCGGCGTTCGACGTGATCTGCATCGACTCCCCCTACCAGGCGGTGGGGGCGTGGCAGAACCGTGTGTTCGCGGTACCGCCGGCGATGGGCATCGACTACCGCTGCATCAACGGCTACATCTACATCTCGGGCAACCCCGTCACCGATCCCGAGAAGATCGCCGAGCGTGCGGGCTTCTTCCAGGCTCGCGCCGGCTACTACTTCCAGAACTGGAGCGAGCTGTACGGCAAGTGGCGCGCGAAGGTCGAGGCGCTGATTCGCGAGCTCGGCGACCTTCAGGTTCCGGACCTCCCCGAGTACGAGCCCGACGAGGTGGCGTTCGGCGAGGACCGCAACACCGCGTTCTACGAGGTACTCGATGCCTACCCACGCGCGCTGCGGCTCGGCGACATGATGTGGCAGCACCACTTCGAGTTCCTGCTGCTCGGCTACGGCGCCTACGGAACGTTCGTCGAATTCTGCAAGGGAAACCTGCCGGACATCCCCGACCAGCACATCGCGCAGATGGTGGCCGGCATCGACGTGCTGCTGTTTCGCCCCGATGCCGAGCTGCGCCGCCTCGCGCGACTGGCGATCGAGACCGGGGTCGACGGAGCGTTCCAGCAGGGCCGCACCCCAGACGAGATCGACGCCGAACTGCGACAGAGCGACGCCGGAAAGAGCTGGCTCGACGAGCTCGAAAAGGTCAAGGACCCGTGGTTCAACATGGCGACCGGGGACGGGCTCTACCACTACTACCGCAGCTGGCTCGACGACCCGAGCATCCCGTACGCGGCGCTGATCGGTCACATCAGCGCGCTCAACGCCGGCGAGCAGATCGACCGGCCGACCGAAGAGATCCAGCGCGAGCGCGACCGGCTGGCCGAGGAGTACGGCGCGCTGCTGGACGACGAGTCGCGCGCGAGCTTCAACGACCTGCTCAATCTGTCGCGGACGGTGTTCCCGTATGTCGAGGAGCACAAGTTCTTCTGCGACTACTGGTTCCTCACCCGCTGGTGGAACAAGATCCGCGAGTTCGGCGCGCTGCTCGCCCGCAACGACTTCCTCGAGGACTCGGAGGACGTGTTCCAGCTCTCGCGCTACGAGGTTGCGAGTGCGCTCGACGAGCTCGTGCTCACGTGGGCCACGGGCGGTTTGCCGCTAGGCCCGAAGCACTGGCCGCCGATCACCGCCCGGCGCAAGGAGATCCTCAAGAAGCTCGGCGACTGGACGCCGCCGCCCGCTGTCGGCGTGACCCCGGAAGCGGTCACCGACCCGATGACGATCATGCTGTGGGGAGTCACGACCGAGCGCGTGCAGGAGTGGGCGCGGCAGCAGGACGGCGGCTCGGTGCTGAACGGCGCCCCGGCATCGCCGGGGGTGATCGAAGGCGTGGCCCGAGTGGTGAGGTCGGTCGACCAGATCGGCGACGTGCGCGACGGTGAGATCCTCGTGTGCGGCAGCACCTCGCCCGCGTGGGCGCCGATCTTCTCGAAGATCAAGGCGACCGTCACCGATGTGGGCGGTGTGATGTCGCACGCCGCGATCGTCGCGCGCGAGTACGGCCTCCCCGCGGTCGTCGGGACGGGCCGCGCCACCGCGGCCATCCGGACCGGGCAATCGATCAGGGTGGACGGGACCGAGGGGACGGTCACGGTGCTGTGACAGGGTACATCCGGCCGCTCCAGCGACTCTCCCGTAACGACGAGCCGGCCTTCGGCGGCAAGAGCGCCAACCTCGGCGAGCTGCTGATGGCCGACATTCCGGTGCCCCCAGGATTCGCGATCTCGACCGAGGCCTTCCACGCCTTCGTCCGCGATGCCGGGCTCGAGGACCGGATCTCGAGTGCGCTGGCCGGCGTTTCGCCGGGCGACGTCGACGCGATCGGCGGCGCGTCGCACGCGATCAGCGAAGCCATGCGCTTCGCGCCCGTCCCCGACGCGGTGCGCGACGAGATCGCAGAGCACTACGCGACCCTCGGCGCGGACTCCCCGCCGGTCGCGGTCCGCTCGAGCGCGGTGGGAGAGGACAGCCAGGACGCCACCTTCGCCGGCCAGCAGGAGACCTACCTCTGGGTCCGTGGGACTGAGCACGTGTGCGACGCCGTCCGCGACTGTTGGGTGAGCCTGTACAGCCCGCCGGCGATCAGCTACCGGACGCGACTGGGGGAAGCCGAGCGCGCAGCCGCGATGGGAGTCACCGTGCAGCTGATGGTGGACGCCGAGGTTTCGGGGGTGATGTTCACCTGTAACCCGGTGAGTGGCGACCCGAGCATGGTGGCGATCAACGCGAGCTGGGGTCTCGGCCTGGCGGTGGTCGGCGGTGAGGTCACTCCCGACGATTTCCTCGTGAGCAAGGTGACCCGCGAAGTGGTGCGGGAGCACATCCACCCCAAGCACGTGCAGTACGTGCCGGATCCAGGCGGAAAGGGTGCCGTCCGTGTCGCTGTCGAGGGCGGCCGGCGCGAAGCGCGCTCGCTCGAGTCGGCGGATCTCGAGCGCCTGGTCGATGTGGCGCGGCGAATCGAGCGCTACTTCGGCTGCCACCAGGACATCGAATGGGCGCTCCCGCGTGGCGAGACCGAGCGGGTGTTCATCGTCCAGACGCGCCCGGTGACCGCCGTCACCAAGAACGCGCAGAAGCCCAAGCCGGCGTCGGCGATGTCGTTGATCATGAGCACGTTCGGCGCGGCCCCGCCCAAGGACGCCTAAGCGGATGCCGCTCAGCGACGACGACGTCCGCGAGATCCTGCGGATCATCGATGAGTCGGACTTAGCTGAACTCCAGATCGACACGGAGGCCTTCTCGCTCTATGTCCGCAAGGGTGGGGGGGATGCGGAGGCGCCCGGCCGCCCTCGCGTTCGATCCGTAACGGAGCGCGGCAACGCAGGCCAAGCGTCGGGCGGCCCGGAGGCCTCGGCGCCCGCAACGCCCGCCGCGGCGAGCGATGGCCTCGCCACGATCCCCGCCCCGATGCTGGGCACGTTCTACCGCGCCGAGGCGCCGGGCAAGCCGCCGTTCGTCGAGGTCGGCCAGCGGGTCGAGCCCGACACGATCGTGTGCATCATCGAGGTGATGAAGATGATGAACTCGGTGACCGCGGGCATGGCAGGAACGATCGTCAAGGTCTTCCCGGCGAACGCCGAGCTCGTCGAATACGGCCAGCCGCTGTTCGAAATCGAGCCCGCATGAAGCGCATCAAGCGCGTATTCGTCGCCAACCGCGGCGAGATCGCGCTGCGGATCGTGAACGCGTGCCAGGAGCTCGGGCTCGAGACCGTTGTCGGCGCATCCGAAGCCGACCGGAACGGGCTCGCGGCGCGGGAGGCCGACCGCGTGGTGGTCATCGGCCCGCCACCCGCGAGCGAGAGCTACCTCCGCGATGACCTGGTCGTCCAGGCGGCGCTCGGCACACGCTGCGACGCGATCCACCCGGGCTACGGCTTCTTGTCAGAGAGCCCCAAGCTCGCCGGCCGCGCCCGGGAGAACGGCCTGATCTTCATCGGGCCGCCGCCCGAGGTGATCGAGTTGAGCGGAGACAAGCTCCGTGCGCGCGACGAGGCGGCGCGGGCCGGCGTCCCGGTCCTCCCCGGCAAAGAGATCGCCCCGGGCGACGACGCGCGCAAAGCCGGCAATGAGATCGGATACCCGCTGCTCGTCAAGGCGGCCGGCGGCGGAGGCGGGCGCGGGATCAAGCTCGCCCGGGATCCCGACGAGCTCGAGAACCTCGTCAGCCTCGCGCGCAGCGAAGCCGGCGCCGCATTCGGGGACGATCGCGTGTATCTCGAGCGCTTCGTCGCCAACGCCCGCCACATCGAGGTCCAGGTCGCCGCCGACGAGCATGGCGCGGTCGTCCACCTCGGCGAGCGCGACTGCTCGGTCCAGCGCCGCTATCAGAAGGTAATCGAGGAGGCACCCGCGCCGGATCTCGATTCATCGACCCGCAACGCCCTGACCGCGGAGGCGGTCGCATTCGCGAACGCGGTCGGTTACCGCAATCTCGGGACGGTCGAGTTCGTCCTCGACGTCGACACCGGCGAGCACTTCTTCCTCGAGATCAACTGCCGGATCCAGGTCGAGCACCCGGTCACCGAGGCCGTGACCGGCCGAGATCTCGTCAAGCTCCAGATCCACATCGCCAACCGAGAGCCTCTGAACTTCACGCAGAGCGACGTGCTGTTCGACGGTCATGCGATCGAGTGCCGCCTCAACGCCGAGGACGTGGCGCGCGGATTCATGCCGAGCCCGGGCACACTGTCGCTCTTCGCCGTGCCGGAAAATCTTCACCTTCGCGTCGACACGGCCCTTTGCGCCGGCGCCACGATCACGCCGTACTACGACTCACTGATGGCGAAGCTGATCGGGCACGCCGAGGGGCGGGAGTCGGCGATCGACGTGCTCCAGGAGGCGCTCGAGGATCTCGACGTCGAGGGCGTCGAGACCAACCGGATGTTGCTGCTCAGCGTGCTCGGCCACGACGACTTCCAGCGCGGCGCGGTCACCACCGACTGGCTCGAGCGGGCGATCGTATGAGTTCCGCCGGGCGGCTCGTCGATTTCGTCGACACGACCACGCGCGACGGTAACCAGAGCCTGTGGAGCGCCACCGGGCTGACGACGCCGGATGTACTCGCGATCGCGCCGACGATGGATCGGGTCGGCTACCACGCGCTCGATTTCACCTCGAGCACGCACATGGCGGTGTCGGTGAGGTTCCATCGTGAGGACCCGTGGGAGCGGCTGCGGCTGGTCAGCGCGGCGATGCCGAACACGCGGCTCAGCATGATCACCACCGGGATGCGGTTCATCTCGTGGGTGCCGGCCGACAGGGACGTGATCGCCCTGTCGCTCCGGCTCGCGGTACGCAACGGGCTGCGCCGGCTGCAGATCGCCGACCCCTCCAACGATCCGGACCGGCTCAAACGAATCGCGGCACTTGCGCGGCACGAGGGCGTCGAGGAGGTCGTGATCGGCCTCACATATTCGATCAGCCCGATTCATACCCACGAGTACTACGCCGAGCGCGCCGCCGCGCTCGCCGACTGCGCCGAGATGGACCGGCTGTATCTAAAGGACCCCGGCGGGCTGCTGACTCCCGACGCGGTGAGAGAGCTCGCGCCGCATTTCGCGAAGGCGGCCGGCGACCGAGTGGTCGAGCTCCACAGTCACTGCACGATCGGGCTTGCGCCGCTCGTTTACCTCGAGGGCGTGCGCGCCGGGTTCCAGGTCGTACACACGGCGTCGGGCCCGCTGTCGCGCGGGACCTCGCAGCCCGAGGTCGTCAGCACCGTCCGCAACCTCGAGGCGATCGGATACGAGACCGACCTGGACCTAGACGCGGAGAAGATCGTCTCCGACCATTTCGATCAAATCGCCAGGGCCAAGGGCCTTCCGCCCGGCGCGCCGCGGGAGTTCGACGCGGTCTACTACACCCACCAGCTCCCCGGCGGCATGGTCACGACCACGCGCCGGATGCTCGAGGAGCTTCGCCGGCCCGAGCTATTCGACGCCGTGCTTGAGGAGGTGACGCGCGTCCGGGCCGAGATGGGCTATCCGATCCTGGTCACGCCCGTCTCGCAGTTCGTGGCCAGCCAGGCGGCGCGGAACGTGATCGACCCCGAGCGCTGGGTCAACGTCTCGGATGAGACCATCCGCTACTTCCTCGGCCACTACGGCGATCCGGCCGCGCCCGTCGATCCCGACATCGCCGACCGTGTCCTGAGACTGCCCCAGGCGGCGAAGCTCCGCGACCTGAGACCGATCACCCTCGATGGCGCGCGCGAGCGATTTGGCCGGCGGATCTCCGAGGAGGAGCTGCTGCTCCGCCTCACGATGCCCGAGGAACAGGTCGATGCGATGGTGGCAAACCGCGATCGGCCCGCGCCGGAGCCTGCGGCGCGCCCCGGCCGCAGCCCGCTCGTCAACCTCCTCCACGAGCTCGCCCGCCGCCCCGCGATCACCGAGTTCGAGCTGACCCAGAACCAGGGCGACACGGTGGTGTGGCGCCGTGCTTGACGGGCTCGAAGGCGTCCGCCTCGACGAGGTGCGCGGGTTCGTGTTCGACGTCGACGGCACGCTGGCGCACCGCGGGCCCGATGGTCGCGCCGAGCCCCAGCCCGGCGCGGTCGAGGTGCTCGAGCGGATCCGCGCCTCGGGGCGAAAGCTCGTTCTGTTCACGAACGGCAGCCACATCCGATCCGAGACGATGGCCCGGGGCCTCCGAGACGACGGGCTGCCCGTCGCCGACGACGAGATGCTGACGCCCGTCGACAGCGCGATCACTTACATCAGAAAGCGCCACCGCGACCGGCCGGCGCTGCTGTTCGCCTCGCAGGTGGTCCGCGAGCGGATGGCCGAGGCCGGAATCCACGAGGCCGAGGGCGAGGAGGCCGAGGTCGTGTTTGTCGCCCACGTCGACGAGGCCGATATGCCGTCGATGGAGCGCGCGGCGCGCGCGGTCGAGCGGGGCGCGCCGCTCCTGACCGGAAGCTGGGCGCGGGGCTATGCCGGCGCCAACGGGATCATCTTCAGCCGCGGGGCGATGGTGACCGCGGCGATCGCCAAGGTCACGGCGAAGCGGCCGAAGATCGTCGGCAAGCCCTCGCGGGCCGCGGTCGAGGAGATCCGGACGCGGCTCGGAATCCCCACCGACCAGATCGCGGTGATCGGCGACGACGTCGGCATGGACATCGCGCTCGGTCGCATGGGCGGGTCGCGCACCGTGCTCGTGCGCAGCGGCATCACCGGCGCCACGCCACTCGCCAAGCTCCCGGAGAGCCGGCGCCCCCACGCGGTCATCGACCGCGTCGCGGACCTCCTCGAGGTGCTCCCATGACCGTATGCTGAGAGGCTGAACGTATGGCCACGACCGAGCAGCTGCCACCCGCCGTCGTCCTCGAGCAGGCTGGGCTGACCGTCGAGGCGCTGTATGACGAGCTGACCGACCGCTGCACGCGACCGGTGCGGCTCGAGGACATCCTTTACGACGCCGCCGAGCGGGTTCCCGGGCTGGCGCCGACGCGCGCCGAGATGGACGTCGAGCGGACGCGGAAGCTCGCCGACAAGCAGGGGCTCGAACTCGCGCAGGGTTTGCTGCTCGCGGAGATCCTTCAGGTCCCGCGCACCGGGCGCCACCTGGTCGAGTCGATGCTGTATCCGACGGCCCTCGCGCAGGACCACCTCGAGGAATTGCAAGAGACCGGCAAGGTCGACCTCGGCCACGCCCGCGTCACCCGCCGGGGCCGGGCCGGAGTGCTCGAACTCTGCAACCCGCGCCATCTGAACGCCGAGGACGGGGACACGCTGGCCGAAACCGAGGCCGCCGTCGACCTTGTCCTGCTCGATCCCGAGATCCAGGTCGGCGTGCTCCGCGGTGGCGTTGTCGACCACCCGCGCTACGCCGGCAAGCGGCCCTTCGGCGCCGGGATCAACCTCACCCATCTCTACCACGGTCGGATCGACTTCCTGTTCTACGTCGTGCGCGACATGGGCTACGTCAACAAGCTCTACCGCGGTCTCGCCGGACCGCACGCCACCGAGAAGCTGTGGATCGCGGGCGTCGAGGAGTTCGCGATCGGCGGCGCCTGCCAGCTCACGCACGTCATGGATCACGTGATCGCCGTCCGGGGCGTGCGGCTTTACCTGCCGGCGCGGAAGGAGGGGATCATCCCGGGCGCGTCCAACCTGCGCCTGCCCCGGTTCGTCGGCGACCGCGCCGCGCGCCAGGCGATCCTGTCGGGCCGAGAGTGGACCGCCGGCGACCCGGACGCGGACCTGATCGTCGACGAGGTCGTGGAGCAAGACGCAATCGAGGACGCGATCGACAACCGGATCGACGCGCTCACAAGCTCCGGGCTCGTCAACGCGTCGGCCAACCGCGCCGCGATGCGCGTGGGGGCCGAGCCGCTCGATCTGTTCCGCGAGTACATGGCCACCTACTCCGGCGAGCAGGCCTACTGCCACCTGAGTCCGGCGCTCGTCCGCAATCTCGAGGAGCACTGGAATGCTCACCGCCGCAGCGTCTGAGTTCTGGGACGCGGCGACGGAGACGATGCCGCGCGACGAGCTCGCGGCGCTCCAGCTCGACCGCCTCCGCGCGACGGTCGACCGCGTCGCCAAGCACCAGCCCCTCGGAGCGGAGCGCCTAAAGCAGGCGGGCATCATGTCCCCGCAAGACATCGCCTCGCTCGACGACCTCGCCGGCATCCCGTTCGCCCACAAGAGCGACCTGCGCGAGCACTACCCGTTCGGGCTGTTCGCGGTGCCGCGGGAGGAGGTCGTCCGCGTCCACGCCTCGAGCGGAACCCACGGCAGGCCGACCGTCGTCGGCTACACGCGCGCCGACCTCGAGACGTGGACCGAGCTGATGGCGCGCTCGATGACGATGGCCGGCGTCCGTCCGGGGATGCTCATCCACAACGCCAACGGCTACGGCCTCTTCACCGGCGGGCTCGGCTTCCACCAGGGCGGCGAGCGGATCGGAGCGACCGTCGTCCCGGTGTCGGGCGGCCAGACCGGGCGCCAGGCGATGCTGGCGCGCGACCTCGACGCCCAGGTCCTCGTCGCGACTCCCTCGTACTCGCTCGTCATCGCGCAGGCCCTGCAGGACGCCGGCATCGCTCCCGAGGACAACCACCTCGAGCTCGGGCTGTTCGGCGGTGAGCCCTGGACCGAGGGACTCAGGACCAAGATCGACACCGCGCTCGGGATCAACGCGATCAACTTCTACGGCCTGTCGGAGATGTGCGGTCCGGGCGTCGCCACCGAGTGCCTGACCGCCCGCGATGGGCTGCACGTTCAGGAGGACCACTTCCTCGTCGAGGTCGTCGACCCCGCGACGGGCGCTCGCGTCCCGCCGGACACCGACGGCGAGCTCGTGTTCACCACGCTCACCAAGGAGGCGCTGCCGCTGATCCGCTACCGCACCGGGGACCTCGGCGCGATCACGATCGCGCCGTGCGCCTGCGGACGGACAACCGCGCGGCTGATCCGGCTCGGGGGGCGCCAGGACGACATGATGATCATCCGGGGCGTCAACCTGTACCCATCGCACATCGAGCAGATCCTGCTGACCGTCGATGGGGTGGGACCGCACTACCGGCTGATCCTCGAGCGCCCCGGCCCGATGGATGAGCTCACGCTCGAGTGCGAGCCCAGCACGCTCGATGGCGACCGCGGCGGCCTCCAGCAAACCCTCGAAAAAAATTTAAAAGAAGGCACCGGCGTGCGAATCGCGGTGTCGGTATTGGAACCCGGAACGGTTCCGCGCAGCGAGGGCAAGGCCGTCCGGGTCGTCGACCGGCGTTAGTCACCGCCCCGTGTCGAAGCGGTCGGTGACGAGCACCCGGCCGGCGGCGTCGAGCGTCTCCAGGCGGAACCCGGGATGGCTCTGCGGGATCACGATCGCGAAGTAGCGCCCATCGCCGATCGGGACGGTCACGCCGCTGATCTCGTCGCGAACCTCGACCGGGTGGCCGGTGGTCGGGGCGTCCCCCCCCTCGACCCACCACTGCCGGCCGTCCCGGGAGCCGATGCTGCCCGGCCAGTAATCGAATCCACGGGCGTCCTGCCATCCCAACACTCCGCATCCGGGCATCGGTCCGCCGAGTTGGTACCGCTCGCCGCCGGGGAGGCCGGCCCAGGTTCCGTCCGGCTGGCGGATCGCGGTGCAGAGCCAGCCCTTCGGTCGGCTCAGGGCGACCCACAACTGGAACCGGCCCACCCCCGGAACCGTGAACGTGGTCGCCAGGCGCACGGTCTGCGGGATGACGTCGGGGACGATCACGCCCTGACCTGGACGCCACGGGAACGACCCGGCGGGGTTTGCCTCGAACAGCGCCTTGGGGCTGTCGTGCGAGAACGCGCCCAGGCCGAAGGCGCCACCGGTTGCGCCGAACACGACGGCGACGACGAGCACGGCAAGCCGGCGAGCCCGGCGTCGGTGACGCTTG
>Ga0335080_10003393_pt1 | contig 16118 bp, 14 predicted proteins | sample Lox_Sample_34_FD_206720 | JGI IMG/M metagenome (GOLD analysis project Ga0335080, IMG submission 206720) | Soil microbial communities from Loxahatchee National Wildlife Refuge, Florida, United States - Lox_Sample_3.4 | ecosystem: Environmental > Terrestrial > Soil > Wetlands | place: USA...
CCGTCGGCGGCCGGCCGCTCGCCGCGTTCATCGACGCCGCCCAGGGCTCGGTGCGGGAGGTGCGGGACGTCGACGAGCCGCAGACGTGCTACCGGGCGATCGCGCGCCTGAGCGGGCACCTGGCCGCCATGTGGCGCACGGTATATCCCCACGCGGACGGCCAGCCCGGCCCGGACGGGCCGCTGCGGGCCGTGTGCCTCAGCCGCGCCCGCGAGGTGGAGTGGACACTGCGGCTGTTCCAGTGCCAGCTGTCGGGCGATGTCACCGCCGTCGGCCGGTCGGCAACGGCCGTGCTGACGTCGCTCGGGCAGCGCCTCGACAGCTACTGGCTGGCCGAGCGGGCGCTGGTCACCTGGGTGGAGGACCAGCTGTCCACCGAGAGCCGCGAGAAGCTGGCCAGGAAGTACCGGCGCGCGCTGACCTGCGCGCCCACCCGCCCGCACCCGCGCTCTCCCCGCACCGGGCCGCTGTGCCATGGCTCCTTCTGGCTGCACAGCGCCTGGGACCGGATGCTCGACACGATGGATTCACGGCCCGGCGTTGGCCACGACTTCCCCATGCCGCTGCCCTGACCGGGGGGCCGCCTGGCGGGGCGCTGACCTGTGGGCGCATGCCTGCCGGGCATCCGCCCGCCGGTGGCTGAGGAGGGCCGCGGTGTCATCCCTCAGGCAGACGTCCGCGGTGGCCCGGGCGTGAGGCCCGCCGGCCGCGCGTCCCGTCTGCGGTAGCCCTGTCGCGGATCGGCGCGGGGGCCCACGATTGCTCCGGCGGGAGGCGCGGAGCGCGGGCGCGCGGGATGATGAGCCGAGGAGACGAGCATGCGGATACTGATGATCGCGCCCCCCGGCGCTGGCAAGGGAACCCAGGGCGCACTGATCGCCGCGCATTTCAGCATCCCCCACATCGCGACCGGTGAGCTGCTGCGCGATCACGTGGCGCGGGGAACCGCGCTGGGCCAGGCGGTTCAGGAGTACCTCGACCGTGGCGAGCTGGTGCCCGATCAGATCGTGCTCGCCATGGTGCGGGAGGCGATGATCGCCGCCAGGGCGGCCGGGGGCGGGTATGTCCTCGACGGAATCCCGCGGAACATGGAACAGGCCCGCGCGGCCTATGAGATCGGCCGCGAGCTCGGGATGACCGCGGATGTGGCGCTGCACCTGCAGGCGGACGACGCGGAGGTCACGCGCAGGTTGCTGGCGCGGGCCGCGATCGAGCATCGCTCCGACGACACGGCGGAGGTCATCGCCCAGCGCCTGGCGCTCTACCACGAAGTGACATCTCCCATCCTCGCGTGGTACCGCGAGCGCGGAATCCTGGTCTCGGTGGATGCGATGCGCTCCGCGCATGAGGTCGGGCGCGAGATCCTGGCCGCGCTGGAGGCGATGCGCCCGTTCCTGGAGCAGGTGCCCGCGCAGGAGCGGCTCCCGCTGGACCTGACCAGCCTGGGAGAGGCGTTCGGCGCGGCCGGGTCAGCCTCCAGCGCGTCCGAGTGAGCCGGGATCGCGCCGGTCATCGTCACGGGCGCGGGCCTGCGGCCGCGTCCGTGGTGCCCTCAAGCCGAGAGCGCTTCCCGGGCGCGCCATCGACACCCTCGCCACCATCTGGGTGAAGTCCGTCTATTGGCTTCGGAATCGCCCGCGTAACCCCGGTGACACCTGCCGGCCCGGCCGGGCCGCCGCTCAGCCGGCCGCCTTGACCCGCGCGAATTCCTCGGCCAGGCCCTTGGCGTCGCCGCCGCCGCCGACCTCAAGCTTGAACGCCGTACCCCGGACGGTGAGCGTCACCACCTTGCCGACCAGGAGGCGCTTGACCTCGATCGAGTCGACATCTGTCACCGCCGCCTCGCTGACGAGCTCCTTGACGTCGCCGCCCTTGCCCATGGCGATCGGCGGGCTGACCCGGAGCACCAGGAGCCGTTTGCCGGTCAGCGCCAGCGCCATCGGGTTGGCCAGCTGCAGGCCGGCGTCCGAGGCGGCGCGGTTCTGCTGGCTGATCTTCCTGCCCCCGGCCATGCCCGGCCCCAGCCCGCCCGCGCCGGCCGTCGTCGCGCCGCGGGGCCGCGCGATGAACGCGGCGAGCACGCGCTCACCGTCCACCAGGTAGGGCTGGGCCTGTTCCTTGATCTTGTCCTCATACGACATGCGGCTGCTCCCCTCAGCGGATGACTGGGCATTTCAGGCGATCGCATCCTCGTCACGGCGGGCCTGCGACCTGGCTATTTTGCCATAGCTTTGCCGAATCATCGCCTACTCTGGCCCCCCGCATGACGGACATGGGGTACAGCCGCTGCCCCCCAGCCGGCCGGCTCACCCGGACCTGGCGGCCCAGGCTCAGGCTCGCGGTGGCTGGAGTGGTGTCGCGGCGCTGGGGGCGGCAGGGTCCTTGCTGCCGCCGAACCGCGCTGCCCCATGCATGGTGGTCGCCATCTGGGTGACGAGCCACCCAGCGGTGCGCGTGGTGATGTCGGAATGGCAGTAGGGGCAATGGCCTGACTCGGCTGGGTCGGCGGGAGCGCCGCAGACCGGGCATACCGCCACCGAACCGGAGGCGTGGGTGCGGCTCCCGGCGGGGCGCTGGAAGAGCCATCGTTCCTGCCAGTGGCGGTACCGCTCGTCGATGAACGAGGCCTGCGCCGCGGCCATGCTGACGGTGAAGGACACGGTCGCGCTCTGGCTGTGCCCATCCGCGCCGGCTCCGGCGAGGGTGGCGGCCGATTCCGCGGCGGACATGAGCTTGCGGGCGAGGGCGACGGTGCTGGCGGTCAGCAGGTACTGGGCGTAGCTGTCCCATACCTCCTGGGCCATGACCGGGCGGAGCAGCTCGGGGTTCCTGTCCCGCCACGCCGCGATCGCCCGCTGGTACACGCTGCCCGCCCAGGCGAGGAACGCGCCGGCGTCGAATGCCGGATCGATCGCGCGGATCGAATCGATGTCGCTCACCCCGGCGCCGGTCAGGCTGGCTGAGCTGCCAGGGGCCGGGGCCCCGACGACGAACCACTCACCCGGGTCAGGCTCCGTCGCGGAGGCCCCGTGATGCCACCTCATGGCGGGGAGGCGGGAGGAATGCCGGTGATCTGCGCCTGCACGTCCTCCGGCAGCAGCCGGAGCATCCCCGGCGGGAGCCGCTGGAGGGCCTCGGGGTTGGTGCGCAGCTCATCGGCCAGTTGCTGGTGCATCATGGCGAACGCGGGGTTGTGGGAGACGATCCCGGTGACGAGCCAGCCCGCCGTCAGGTATGGCACCGCTGCGCGGCAGTGCTGGCACAGGCCGTGCTCGTCGACTTCGGCCGGGGCGCCGCACGACGGGCATTCCTGGGGCCGGATCATCGGGTCACCGCCCGGCCGTACGGACCGCTGGAACAGCCATTCTTCGCCCCACTCGGCCATGCCAGGGGGTACATCGGGCGGCAGCGGCTCGCCGTCGCCGCCCAAGCGGATGTCCATGGTCACCTGGGCGGAGTCGTACCACTGTCCGGCGTGCAGTCCGGTCACCCGGGCCGTGGCCTGCTGCTTACCCAGCAGCGCGTACACCCCCAGGCCCTTGTGCGCGGCGGTGGCTGCGGCCAGCGGCTCCCACAGGGCGTCGCTCATGACCGGGCGGACGCCTGCGGCGTCCGCCCCCACCCAGACCGGGGCGATGGCGGCGAACACCTGCCCGGCGAAGGTGGTGAGCAAGGCGACATCGAACGCCCGGTCGCGGGCTTGTATCCCGGCTGCCCCGGCGGCAACGGACGCCGCCCATGCCGACCCGTCCGCAACGGCATCGTCGCTGCCGGGCAGCGGCCCCCCGCGCCGTTCCGCGGTAGCGGCGAGCCGCGGGCCCAGCGCGTCGGCCAGCACATTGGCGAAGCCTGCGGCGAAACCCCGCTGCGGGCGGGAACGGCCGGCCGATGCCTGCGTGGCCGCCTCGTTGGCTGCCTGCCCTACCGCCTTCAGCTGCTGCCAGGCCTTGACGAATTTCATTTCCGTGACCCCGCTCGGGCTAGCCAAGGCGCCCGGAAGCAGGTCAGCTTCCGGGCGCTGGCGCGGTTCTTGCCGATCACTCATTCAAACAGCGGCTGACACCCGCCGCAATCCTGCGGGCTTGCGCAGCCGCCGCCCGGCTCCGGCTGCCCGCGTCGTCGCCGGCCCGGGGATCCAGCGGTGAGGGGCGTCTGCCGTGCGGGACCCGGTTCAGAGGCTGGCGAAGAAGTCGAGGTAGGCCTGGGCCAGGGCGGCCGGGTTCTCCAGCGCGATGTTGTGACCGGACTCGGTGATGACGGCGCCGCGGACGTCGGAGGCCACGTGTGCCAGCTGCCTGGATACCTGGTCCCCCAGGTAGGCCTGGGCGCCGACGGCCAGGACCGGGCAGCTGATCGGATCGGCGTAGTGCGGGCGGTTCTGCTCGGCGTCGACCTGGCGGGCGCGGTACATCTCCAGGATCGCCCTGGTCCCGCCCGGCTGCTCGACCGAACGCACCATCTCGTCGACGTCGCCTTCGGTGAGGGCGCTGGGATCCCACATCTGGCGCCTGGCGAAGTACGTCCAGAAGGGCCGTTCCCGCCCGGCCAGCAGCAGCTCGGGCAGGTTCGGCAGGCTGAAGAAGCTGAACTGCCAGCCGGTGCGGCCGTCATCGGGGGCGAGCGTGAGGTCGCGTTCGCCGGCCGGCAGTCCGGGCAGCAGCGTCTCCTGGAACACCAGCTGCTGCACCCGGGGGCGGTGGAAGGCGGCGACAGCGTAGGCGATGGCCGCGCCCCAGTCCTCGCCAGCGACGCGGAACCGTTCGAAGCCCAGGTGGGCCGCCAGCTCGGCGATGTCGCCAGCCATCGTGGCGGTGTCGTAGCCGGCCGGGGGGCGCTGGGAGCCGCCGGAGCCCCGGTTGTCAACCGCTACGACGGTGTAATGCGGGGTCAGCAGCGGCACGACGTGGCGCCAGTACGACATGGTCTTCGGCACGCCGTGCAGCAGGAACACCGGCTCGCCGGCGCCGCCGATCGCATAGTGGATCGCCACGCCGTTGACCGTGGGCTTGCCGTGCGTGAGCCGGGCTCCGGCGTGGTCAGCGAGGGTGATCGGATCTGTCATGGGGGCTGACCTCTACAGGCCGTGCTTGTAGAGCCAGTCCAGGCATGCGCTGGCGACGTCACGCCAGCCGTGGTCGATGGTCAGCGAGTGCCCGCGGTCGGGGAACTCGATCAGGTCGTTGATCGCGTGCGAGTGGCGGTACTGCTTGAGCGTGGACCTGGTGATGGCCTCGGGGACCGTATGGTCCTGGCCGCCCATGATGAGCAGCAGCGGGCCGCGGTCATCGATGGTGGTGTTGACCTTGGCGGGGGAGTGCAGGGAGAAGTTCGCCGCGGCCGCCTCGAACAGGGGCCGGCCAGGCGCCGGGATGGCCCATTGCCGGTACAGGGTGCTGGACTCGCCGGGGTCTATGGCGTTGCCGAAGCTGTAGCGGAACTGCTCGGCGGTCAGGGAGACCGCCAGGTGCTTGTTGGCGGGGTTGCGGAACACGGGCAGGGCTGACCGCAGCGACGACAGCGGCAGCGGCAGCACGCCCTTGATCTGGGCAGCGTCGATGGCGACGGCGGCCGCCGCGAGGTCCTGGCCGAGTAGTTTCTCGGCGATCATGCCTCCGAAGGAGTGGCCGATCAGGATGGGCTTCGCCGGCAGGCTGCTGATGATCGCGGCGTAGTGGCTGGTCACGTCGTCGATCCCGTGGTTGGCGATGCTGTCCGGGTTCGCGCGGGCGGCCTCTACCGTGTCGGGCACACCGGGCCAGCCGGGTGCCGTGGCCCGGTACCCGGCGGCCTCGAACATGCCGGCCCACTCGGTCCAGGAGAGCGGGTGCAGCCAGAGACCGTGGATGAAGATGACCGGGATCGGTGCGTCAGTCATGGGCTGGTCCCGTCTGATGATGAGGTTTGCGGATGCACCCATCCTGTGCGGCTCGCGACGGGCCCGGCTTGGGTCAGTTGACTGTCATTCTGAGCCGAGGCGGGAGGGAAGCTGCTCGCGAAAGGGATGCCGAGTTCGGCGAAGATGCGGTACGGGCGCGCCGGCGGAGTGCCGGTGCACCAGCGAGCGAGCTGGAGGATGATGGAAGGCGAGCGACGCCATAGGTGGTTGTGATTGCCAGTGAGCAGGTTAGGCCGGGCATTTCGGTGGGACCTGAGGGACGACGGCCCGGTTCGCCTGGTTCGCCGCTGGTCGGCCGCGAGGCCGAGGCCGCGATGCTCGGTCAGCTCCTCGCCCGGCTTCCCGGGCGAGGCGGCGCGCTCGTCCTGCGCGGCGATCCTGGCATCGGCAAGACCGCGCTGCTGGCGGTGGCCGCGGCCACGGCGAGCTCGAAGGGTGTCTCGGTGTTGCGCACGGCTGGGGCGCAATCGGAGACCGGTCTCGCGTTCGCAGGGCTGCATCAGCTGCTGCGCCCGGTGCTGACGTGGCTGGATCGCTTGCCGGGACCACAGCGTGACGCGCTGTCGGCCGCGTTCGGGACGCTCGATGTGCCCGCCCCGGACCCGTTCCTGATCGCGCTTGCGGCGCTGAACCTGCTCGCCTGCGCGGCTGAGCACGTGCCTTTGCTGCTGGTCGTCGATGAGGCGCAATGGCTTGACCCGCCGACAGCGAGCGCTCTTGCGTTCATCGCCCGTCGCGTCGATGCGGAGCCGATCGCAATGGTGTTCGCGTTGCGGAACGGCGTCGCGGGTGCCCTCGACGCCGCGGAACTGCCGGAGCTGCACCTCGGCGGCCTCGCCGATGAGGCCGCCCGCGAGCTGGTGGACGCGTCGGCGGGAGACCTCACGCCGGGCCTGCGGCGGCGGGTTCTGGAGATCGCGGCCGGCAACCCGCTCGCCTTGCTGGAGCTTCCGGATGCGCTGAGGCTCGGCGATGACCGGGCCGGCGGGATCTCGCCGGGCACGGTGTCGCTGACGTCCAGGCTCGAACGCGCCTTCGCCCAGCAGGTGTCCGGGCTGCCGGCGCCAGCGCGCGATCTCCTGCTCGTGGCCGCGGCTGACGAACGCGCCTCGGTTGCCGAGGTGCTGGCCGCGGCGTCCTTGCTCGGTGGCGCTGAGGTTCCGCTCGATGCCTCGGCTGCGGCTGAGGAAGCTGGCCTGGCGAGCATCGTCGGCGGATCGGTGATCTTTCGTCACCCGCTGGTCCGCTCGGCGATTTACCAGTCCGCGGGCGCCGGGCGCCGGCGGCACGTGCACGCCGCGCTGGCGGCCGTGCTCGCCGGCGAGCCCGACCGGCGCCTATGGCACGTGGCTGCGTCGACGGTTGGGCCTGATGAGTCCGTAGCCCGCGAAGTCGAGTTGCTGTCGGCCCGGCTTGCTCGTCGTGGTGCGATTGGCCCAGCTGTCGCCGCCGCCAGACGCGCGGCCGTGCTGAGCGCGGATTCTTCGCGGCGGTGCTCGCGGCTGCTTGGGGCGGGCGAGCTGGCGTTCGAAGCGGGCGATCCGGATCTGCTGCGGCAGTTGGTGCGCGAGGCCGAGCAGCTGAACCCGGACGGTGGGCAGCGCGCACGATTGACGTGGTTGCGTAGCACGTATGCGGACACGGTCCCCGGCGATCAGGGCCAGGCGCAGTCACTCATCGACGCCGCTGAGGTGGCCGCTGATGCCGGGAACATCGATCTCGCGCTCCGTCTTCTCTTCGCCGCCGCGGTTCGGTGCTGGCGCGGCCACCCCGGCGGGCGGGTCCGGGATCGCGTGGCGGCCGCGGCCGAGCGGCTGCGGGTGCCGGAGACGCACCCGCGCCGCGTTGCGATCCTGGCGATGGCGGGACCCGTGCGCTGGGGCCCGGCTGTGTCTGAGCGCCTGGCGGTGATCGAAGCATCGGCGGATGAGCTGATCGCTGACCAGGCGTACCTGGCGGGCATGGCTGCCCGCGCGATCGGCGACCACGATGCCGCGACCAGGTTCTTGGGGAGCGCGGCGGCCCAGCTGCGCGCGCAGGGCCGGCTGGGTGTGCTCGTCCAGGTGCTTGTGATGCGAGGGTGGGTTGCGATCGCCCAGGGCAGCTGGGCTTCGGCCGAGATGCTCGTGGACGAGTCCGGGCGGCTCGCCGAGGAGGTCGGGCAGTCCTGGTGGCGGACGGGCTCGTTGATCGCGCGCGCCACTCTCCGTGGCCTGCGGGGGGAGGCAGAGGCCGCGGAACGGCTCGTTGCCGAGGCCGAGAAGACGGCGGTATCCCAAGGCCTGAGCGATCTCATGTGCATGATCGCGTTCGCGCGCGGCGTGACCTGGCTGGGGGCCGGGCGGCCCGCGGGTGCGCTTGAGCATGTCACCCGGGTCTTTGACCGGAACGATCCGGCGTTTCACGAGGCGGCCCGCTTCATGTCGATTACCTACCTTGCCGATGCGGCGTCGCAAAGCGGGCAGCGCCATGTCGCGGTCCCGATCCTCGATGAGCTGGAAACGCTCGCGCAGCGCACGCCCTCGCCGGCGCTGCACGGCGGCCTGGTGTATGCCCGCGCCGTGCTGGCCCCGGGCGACGGGGCCGAGCGGCTGTACGACGTGGCGTTGCGGAGCGATCTGAGGCATCAGTCGTTCGACCATGCGCGGCTGCAGCTCGCCTACGGGGCCTGGCTTCGCCGCCGCCGGCGTGTCAGCGAGTCGCGCGCGCCGCTGCGGGCTGCGCGGCAGGTGTTCGACGCACTGGGATGCGTTCCCTGGGGGGAACGCGCGCGCCAGGAGCTGCGTGCGTCTGGCGAGCAGAGCCGGGGGCGAGTTCCAGCTGCGCGTGATCAGCTGTCGACCCAGGAGCTTCAGATAGCCCAGCTGGCGGCGACAGGGATGACGAACCGCGAAATTGGCCAGCAGCTCTACCTCTCGCCCCGGACCGTTGGGTCACACCTGTACCGGCTGTTCCCGAAGCTGGGGGTCACGTCGCGTAGCCAGCTCGCCGGTGCCCTCGACGCAGCTGCTGAAGGACCCGGGACGTAGCCGCGGTCATCCCCGGGCTACCAGGTGGGGATGAGGCCGCCGTCGATGGTGATGTCGGCGCCGGTGACGTTGGCGGTGCGGTCGCTGGCCAGGATGAGTACCAGGTCGGCGACTTCTTCCGGACGGCTGAACCGGCCGGTCACCATCTGCTGTGCTGCCTGGCTCTGGACGTCCTGGGGCCTGGCGCCGGTCGCGCGGCCGACCGTCGCCGCGACCCCGTGGTCGCCGAGCCACAGGTCGGTGGCGACCGGGCCCGGGCTTACCGTGTTGACCCGGATGCCGTGCGGGCCGGCCTCCTTGGACAGGGACTTGGAGAAGCTGGCCAGCGCGGCCTTGGCAGCGCTGTAGTCCATCACGGCCGGGTCGGGCAGGATCGCATTGGCCGAGCTGATGTTCACGATCGCGCCCTTCCCGGCGGCGACCATGACGGGCAGCGCGGCGCGGGTGGTGCGCACCGCCGCCATCAGGTTGAGGGTGAGCGACGTCTGCCAGTCCTCGTCGGTGATCTCGCCGAACCCGCCCGGCCTCGCCGGGGCGGCACCGACGTTGTTGACCAGGATGTCGATCCGGTCGCCCGCCGCGGCAATCAGCGTGGCCGGCCCGGCGGGTTCGGCCAGGTCGACCTCCACGGCCCGCACCATGCCGGTTCCCGCCAGCTCGTCGAGCTCAGCGGAGGACTTTCGCGCCCCGGCGGTGACGCGCACGCCCTCGGCGACGAGCCCGCGCGTGACCGCCAGCCCGATTCCCCGGCTGGCGCCGGTGACGATCGCGGTTCGCCCGTTCAGGCCGAGATCCATCATGCCCTCCTTCCGCCATCAACCCGCCCCGCCTGTCAGGCGGCGTGGACGCTCTCCGGGAGGTACCCGATCTGCTTCAGGATCCCGAACTGGTCCTGCAGGGTCAGGATCGCGATGACCTTGCCGCCCTGGAAGTGCCAGATCGCCGTGTCGCGCACCTCGACGGGCTTGCCGGTCGCCGCCACGCCGCCGTACGGGCCGGTATGGGTGCCGCGCCACAGGAGAGTCACGGCGAGCTTGTCCCCCGAGACGAACATGTCCTCGATGCTCGTGGTCAGATCGGCGAAGCCCGTCAGCCGGTCCCGGATCCTGGCGACCGGCCCGGCCACGCCGACATGGACACCGTTGGTCCGCAGTTCCTCGCTGAAGATGTCATCGGCCATCGCGAGATGCCCGGTCCATCCCTTCGTGAACCACCGCCGGGCTATCGCCATGTACCGCTCGCCGGCCGCCAGCTCGTCCGGGCTCGTCATGGTTCCTCCTCTCGCCCCCGTGCGGTGACCTGACGGTACTTCTCAAGGCTTGCCCGCGGCCCCTGGCCCTTCTTCCGTCATCTGACTGTATTTCCGGCGCCGCGGCCTGCCGCGAGTGGGGGCTACCCAGCCGCCGGCCGCCGCTAGCTGCGCACGGCGGGCGCCGCCAGCTGGATGAACGCCTGCTCGGTGGCGGAGCCGGGAGCGGCGCAGTAAGCGATGATGCGCTGGCCGGTCTCGGCGATGTGCAGGACCTGGCACTCGAACTCGAGCGGCCCCACCTGGGGGTGGTTGATGCGCTTGAGCATCGGCCCGCGGACCTCGACCTCGTGCGCGGCCCACATCCCGGCGAACTGCGGGGAGAGCGCGAGCATCTCAGTGACGAGGCTCTCGATCTCGGGGTCGCCCGGGTAGCGGGCATACCCGGCGCGCAGGTCGGCGACCGTGGACCTGGCGAAGCCCAGGACGTGCTCGTCATCCCAGATGGAATCGGCTGGTGGCCGGCGGAACATCCAGCGGATCATGTTCCGGTCCGGGTGCCCGGCGAGGTCGCCGATGAAGTGGGTGGCGAGCTGGTTCCAGGCCAGGACGTTGTAGGCGGCGCTGACCACGTAGGCGGGTGTGGTGGGCATGCTGTCCAGCAGGTGCCTGATGCCCGGCGTGATCTCGCGGCCCGGCCGCGCTCGCTGCGGCGGGGCCTCGTTGGCCATCCGGAACAGGTAGTCCCGCTCGTCCGCGGTCAGTATCAGCGCCCGGGCCAGCGCGGACAGCACCTGCCGCGAGGGGTGCGGCCCCCGGCCCTGCTCCAGCCGGATGTAGTAGTCGACGGACATCCCGGCGAGCTGGGCCACCTCCTGGCGGCGCAGCCCCGGCGTCCGCCGCCGCCCCGTCGCGGGCAGCCCGGCGTCCTGCGGTGAGACCCGGGCGCGCCTGGCCCGCAGGAACGCCGCCAGCTCAGCGCGGTTAGCCATGGTCACGGCTTCCAGCTTGCCACCTGCCGCAAACCCTAAGGTGGTACGGCCAGTACCAGGCTCCGCCCGTCTCTCCCGCCCGCAGGACAGCCACCGTAACGTCAGTGGCATGACAGCGAAGGTCGCCCTCATCACCGGGGCCAACAAGGGAATCGGGTTCGAGACCGCGCGGCAACTCGGGGCCCAGGGCATCACCGTGCTGGTCGGCGCGCGGGACGAGGAACGAGGCCGCGCGGCCGAGCATGCCCTGCGCGACGGCGGCGCGGACGCTCGTTTTGTCCAGCTCGACGTCACCGATGCCAAATCGGTCCAGCAAGCGGCCGAGTGGATCGACGCCGAGTACGGCCGGCTGGACATCCTGGTCAACAACGCGGGCACCGCGAGCGTCGCGCGCCGGGGTGCCGCGCCGAGCCAGACGTCGCTCGACGATATGCGGGCGGTTTACGAGATCAACGTTTTCGGCGTGGTGGCCGTGACCAACGCGATGCTGCCGCTGTTGCGCCGCGCCGCGGCGGCGCGGATCGTCAACGTGTCCAGCGAGGTCGGCTCGATCAGCTCGCAAAGTGACCCCGCGAGCCCGCTCAGGCAGATGATGCCGGCGTCCGCGCAGTATCCGTCGTCCAAGGCTGCGCTCAACATGCTCACCGCCATGTACGCCAAGGAATTCCAGGACACGCCGATCAAGGTCAATGCCGCCAACCCCGGCTACACCGCCACTGATTTCAACGACCACCGCGGATTCCGTTCCGCCGTGGAAGGAGCCGAGCCCAGCGTCTACCTCGCCACCTTGCCGGACGACGGCCCGAGCGGAGTCCTGTGGGGTCACCTGTGGGCCGCCGGCGAAGGCGGCTACGGCACGCTCGCCTGGTAGCGCCAGGCGAGCCCGCCACCCGGTTCCGGGCCGCGGTGCCTGGCGCCGGGCAAGACCGGAAGCCGTCGTCAGCCCGGCTACCGCCCGCCCGGTATCACGTTCCGCGAGCCGATCCGCTGCCGGGGCAAGCTCAAGCTGCTCGCGCGCGGGCGGCCTGGCGGACCAGGTGGTCGCGCTCGGCGACGTTCGTCGCCAGGCGGGCGGCCTCGGCGTACGCCGTGGCGGCGGCGGGCAGGTCGCCGTCGAGTTCGTGCAGGTGCCCGCGCACGGCGTGCCACCGGTGCCGATCGCCGATCACCTCGCGCAGCCGGTCCGTCTCGCGCAGCCCGGCGGCGGCGCCAAGGACGTGGCCGACCGCGACCGCGCGGCCGAGCACCGCGGCGGGGTCCTGGCGCACGGGGTCCCCGGTCAGCGTGACAAGGTCGTCGTACCAGGCGAGGATCTGCGGCCAGTCGGTCTCCCCGGCGCTCGCCGCGTCGTCGTGCAGCGCGGCTATCGCGGCCTCGACCTGGTAGCGGCCCGGGCGCCGTTCCTCCGTCTGCACGGCGAGCGCCGACTGCAGCACGCGCACGCCCTCGGCGATCTCGCGGGTGTCCCACAGGCCGCGGTCCTGCCGGTCGAGCGTGACGATCCGGCCCTCTGGGTCGAGCCGCGCCGGGAGCCGGGCGTGGTTAAGGAGCATCAGCGCGAGCAGCCCGCGCGCCTCCGGTTCCTCGGTGGCGAGGGTGAGCTGGCGCGCGAGCCGGATCGCCTCGCCGGCCAGGTCCACCCGGCCCGCGTGGCCGGCGGTGTAGACGAGGTAGAGCACACGCAGCACGACGGCGAGGTCGCCGGGCTGGTCCAGGCGGCGCCCCTGCAGGGCGCGCTTGGCCCGGCTGATCCGCTGCGCCATCGTCGCCTCCGGCACGTAGAAGGCGTCGGCGATCTCCCGGGTCGTGAGGCCGCCGACGGCGCGCAGCGTCAGCGCCACCTGGGAGGCGGGCGCGAGGCCGGGGTGGCAGCAGCAGAAGAGCAGGAAGAGGGTGTCGTCGCCCTCCTCGGTGGCGGCCGGCCGCGGCTCCGCGTACGTCGCATCCTCGCGGCGGTGCCGGGCGGCCTCGCTGCGGCGGGCGTCGACGAGCCGCCGCGTCGCGACCGTGGTCAGCCACGCGCGCCGGTCGCGCGGCGGGTGCCCGGGCCACACCCGCAGCGCCTCCAGCAGCGCCTCCTGCAGCGCGTCCTCGGCGGCATCGAAGTCCTCGCCCCGCCGGACCAGGCCCGCGAGCACCCGTGGGACGAGGGCGCGCAGCGCGCCCTCGTCCAGCTGTCGCACCGGCTCGCCGGTCACGCCGGGTCACTCCTGCGACGGCGCCTCGGACATGACCTCCCGGACGTCGATCCACTCGTACAGCGGCTCGCCGCCCGGGCCGGGCTCGGAGGAGACGTACGCCGCGAGCTCGACCGCGCGCTCGCGGGACTCGACGTCGATCATGTACCAGCCCGCCACGAGGTCGCTGGTCTCGGGGAGCGGGCCGTCGGTGGTGACGGGCGCCGCGTCCGGGCCGCCGTAGCGCACCCAGGTGCGCGCCGGGGTGAGCGCCTGCGCGTCGACGTACTCGCCGTTCTCCTCGAGCAGCTCGCTGACGTGCCTGAGGAAGGCCATGTGCGCCTCCACGTCCTCAGGCGCCCACTGGTCCATCGGGGGCACGGGACGGTGCGGCTCGGGGCCGCCGCGGTAGTGCTTGAGAAGCAGGTACTTCGGCATCGTGGTCTCCTGATGTCGTGGGCCGCGCCTGTCGAGGCCCTTCATCTGGTGAGCGGAGCCGGACGGCGCTTCTCGACATCGTGCCGCCAGTAGTGAGCGTAGACCTCGGCGCGGTAGCCGCCGGGCCGGCCAGTTGGACACATACGGAACGCCTCAGAAGAAGCCCCGGATGAGGGGCCAGCACGCCTGAGCCGCGGCCGGTCAGCTCTGGGCTTCAGCCGGGCTCAGGCGTGCTGGCTGGCCAGGACCATGACGGCCCCGGCGGCCGCGGGATTGACCCGGCGCCGCCCGCCTACTCGCCGTCGGGCGTGGTGTGGATGAGCTTCTTGTTCACGAACTCGTCGATGCCCAGCGGCCCCAGCTCCCGGCCGACGCCCGAGCGCTTGGTCCCGCCGAAGGGCAGTTCCGGGCCGCCGCCCTCGGGCTGGTTGATCCAGACCATCCCGACATCCAGCCGGTCGGCCACCTCCAGCGCCAGCGTCTCGTCGCTGGAGAACACCGCGCCGCCCAGCCCGTAGGAGCTGCTGTTGGCCAGTTCGACGGCCTCGTCGGCGCTGGACACCTTGTAGACCACCGCGGCCGGCCCGAACAGCTCCTCGCGGTAGGCCCGCATCTCGGGGGTCACGTCGGACAGCACGGTGGCCTCCACGAACGCGCCGGGCCCGTCCAGCCGGTGCCCGCCCAGGTGCACCGTCGCGCCCTTGCTGACCGCGTCGTTGATCTGGTCCATCAGGTTGCGGGCCGCCTGCTCCGACGACAGCGGCCCGTAGGCGGTGGCCGGGTCGGTGGGGTCGCCGGTGACATAGCCGGACATCGCGGCGGTGAACTCGGACATGAACTCGTCGTACACGTCGGCGGTCACGATCATCCGCTTGGAGGCGTTGCACGCCTGGCCGCCGTTCTCCATCCGGGCGGCGGCCGCTGCCTTGGCCACACTGGGCAGGTCGGCCCCGTCCAGGACGATGAACGGGTCCGAGCCGCCCAGCTCCAGCACGACTTTCTTCAGGTTCTGGCCGGCCGTCGCGGCCACGGCCGAGCCGGCCCGCTCGCTGCCGGTCACCGACACCCCGGCGATCCGCGGGTCGGCGATCATCCCGGCCACCTGCTCGTTGCTGGCGAACACGTTGATGTACGCGTCGGCGGGCAGCCCGGCCTCGCGGAAGATCTGCTCCATGGCCAGGGCCGACTCCGGGCACTGCGGCGCGTGCTTGAGCACGATCGTGTTGCCGATCATCAGGTTGGGGGCGGCGAACCGGGCGACCTGGTAGTAGGGGTAGTTCCACGGCATGATCCCGAGCAGCGCCCCGATCGGCGACTTGCGGACCCACGCCGTGCCCGGCGTGTTGGAGTGCAGCGGCTCGTCCTTGAGCAGGTCGGCACCGTTCTTGGCGTAGTAGCGGTAGATACCGACGGTGAACTTCAGCTCGCCCGCGGCCTCGGCCGTGGTCTTGCCCATCTCGCGGGTGATGATCGCGCCCAGCTCGGCGGACCTCTCCTTGTAGATCTGCGCCACCCGGAGCAGGATCTCCGTGCGCTCGGCCATGGGCGTCCGCCGCCACGCCGGATAGCCGCGTCCGGCCCGGTCCAGGATCTCGGCGATCTCCGCGTCGGTGGCCGTCGGGTACTCCTGCTCCACCTGGCCGGTGGCCGGGTTCACAACCTGGTAGTTCATCGCCTCTGCCTCTCCCTAGCCCGTGGCCCGGGTGGTCATCATCACCGAGCCTACCTGGGCCGGCCGGGCAGGCCCTGGCGGCGCTGACGCGATCCGGCGCGGCCGGTTGCTAGCGCGGTGACAGGACGCAGAACTCGTTGCCCTCGGGATCGGCCAGGACCGTCCAGGACACGCGGCCGCCCTGGCCGACATCCGCCAGGGCGGCGCCCGACCGCCGCAGCCGCGCTACCTCAACGGCGGGATCGTCACCTGGGTAGGGTGCCACGTCCGGGTGCACCCGGTTCTTGCCCACCTTCACGCCGGGCACCTGGAGGAACTCCAGGTAGGGTCCTGCGCCCTGGGGGGACCGGAGCCCGGCGAAGTCGTCCGCGGCGCGCTCGATCTGCCAGCCTGCCGCGTCCGCCCAGAACCGTGCCAGGGTGGCGGGATCGGCGCAGTCGGTGACGATCGCGGCGACGGGGCCGGTGTCACGGTAGATGTCCCGCGGCTCCAGCACGCAGAACTCGTTGCCCTCCGGGTCAGCCATCACGGCCCAGGGCACATCGCCCTGGCCGATGTCCACCGGCCTGGCTCCCAGGTCTGCTGCCCGGCTGACCAGTTCGGCCTGATGCGCGGCGGAGGTGCTGGCCAGGTCCAGGTGGACGCGGTTCTTCCCGGTTTTCGCC
>Ga0335080_10003395_pt1 | contig 16111 bp, 16 predicted proteins | sample Lox_Sample_34_FD_206720 | JGI IMG/M metagenome (GOLD analysis project Ga0335080, IMG submission 206720) | Soil microbial communities from Loxahatchee National Wildlife Refuge, Florida, United States - Lox_Sample_3.4 | ecosystem: Environmental > Terrestrial > Soil > Wetlands | place: USA...
GGCTAGCGCGGCAGAAGGAGACCGAGCAGGCCCCCGGCGGGGACGAGCCAGGCCGGGCTCGCCCGGGAGAAGAGGAGGAGCGCCGTGCTGGCCACGGCGATGACCGCCGTCCACGCGTCCACGATCGCGGCCCGGGCGAGCTGCGCGGTGACGAGGGCCATGAGAGCGATCGACGCCACGTTCACGCCGTCGAGGAAGGCCCCGGCCACGGAAGATCGCCGGATCCGCGGCACGAGGGGTCCGCTGAGGGCCACGAACGCGAAGGCGGGCAGGAAGATGCCGATCGTGGCCACGACCGCGCCGCGGAACCCGCCGAGGACGTAGCCGACGAAGGTCGCGGTGGTGAAGACGGGGCCCGGCGTCACCTGGCCGACGGGGCTACTCCCGTGGCGGCGGACCCGAGCGCGGCGCCCGCGGGCATGGCGAGGATTCCCTTTGCTCCGGGTCCTCCGCCGCGCAACCGGGTGAGCGCGGCGAGGACGGCCCCGAAGACGACCGCGAGCTCGTCGACCCCGGCCGCCGCGGCGGCCAGCGAGAGCAGTCCCGTGGCGGCGAGCCCCCGCGTCCGGGCGGCGGTCCGGCCCAGGCTCCACAGCGCCTGCAGCACGACCGCGATGATCACAGGCTTCACCCCGCGCAGGAGCCCCTCGGCCGCGGGGAGCCTCCGGTGCCGCGTGTAGGCTCAGCCGCAGCCGAGGACGATCACGAACGCGGGCAGGATGAAGCGGGTGCCGGAGACGAGGAGGCCCCGCCAGCCGGCCTTCTCGTGCCCGACGTGGATCGCCATCTCGGTCGAGTTCGGGCCGGGGATGGCCCCGAGAAGGTCGAGGAATCGCTCCCGGCTTAGCCCGCCGCGCCGGCGCACCACCTCGTGCTCCATCAGGGCAATGTGGGCGGCCGGTCCGCCGAAGCCGAGGGTGCCGAGCTTCAGGAAGAGCCGGGCGAGATCGAGGAGCACGCGCGATCGTGGCCCGGCCGGCGACTGGCCGAGCCGAGGGCAGTCAGGCCGGCTCGGCGCGCAGCCCGGCGGGAGTCGGGAGAGGGAGGAACTCCCGGTCGTCGTCCGGGGGCTCGAGGGGCGGCACCGGGGGGGACGCGTTCTCGAGGCCTCCCGGCGGTGGCAGTTCCGCTCCCCGGCGGCGGGCCGCTCGCAGCGCGGCCAGTCGCCGCCACGGCTTCATGCGGTTCAGCTTCATGCGTTCACGTTAGTCGGGTGGTGCGACGGCGCGATGGCGCCGGCGTGAAGCCACTGCCGCACCGGCGCTTGGGAACGCCCGATCCTCCCTCGGGCCGAAGGTTTACCGCCCGTTCACGGCGCCGTCACATCCTCGTCACGACCCCCGCTTAGCTTCAGCGACGGTTCGTTCCGAGTCTGACCCCTATCGGCCCGAACGGCGGCCCGAGAAGGCGTGGGGCCGGCAGCTCAGCCGACGATTCCCGAGGAGGACCATCGATGAGTTTCGAGGCACTGCGACGCGGTCTGCGGACCGCGATCGTCGCCGCGGCGGCAGTGGCCCTGTCGGCCACCGCCTTCGCCCAGATCTTCTACAACGAGCAGGCGAAGGACGGTCGCATCTACGTGTTCGCCTCCGGCCAGCGGTACGACGCGTTCCAGAAGAGCGGCGGCGCCGAGATCGGCGTCGCCATCACCCGCCCCGGCTACGGGCCGAACGGGGAGACGGTGGTCTTCGACTCCGAGGACGCCATCAACCTCTACAACTTCAAGCACGGCCTCCCGGGCGAGGCCTTCGCGGCGCCCAAGGCGGCCGCTCCGGAGACGCCCCTCCAGCTGAAGATCGGCAGCGCCACCATCATTCCGATCGGGTTCATGGACTTCACCGCGGTGTGGCGCAGCACGGCGGCGGGGAGCGGCATCGGGACCAACTTCGCGAGCATCCCTTACGGCAACAACATCTACCAGACCAGCCTGAGCGAGTTCCGCCTCAGCATGCAGAACTCGCGGATCGGCTTCCGTATCGACGCGGACGTGAAGAAGGCCCACGTGATCGGCTACATGGAGGCGGACTTCCTGGGGAACAACCCGGGCAACGTCGACGTGAGCAGCAACAGCAACACCCTCCGCTCCCGGGTGTACTGGGTCGACACGCGCATGGGCGGGTTCGAGCTGCTCGCCGGCCAGACCTGGAGCCTGATCACCCCGGGGCGCACCGGCATCTCGCCCCTGCCCGGCAACCTCTTCTACACCCAGGTGGTCGACGTGAACTACCAGGCCGGCCTCTACTGGGGGCGCATCCCGGAGCTGCGGCTCGTCTTCCACCCCTCGGACAAGGCGGCCTTCGCCTTCGCCCTCGACAACGCGGACCAGTACATCGGCGGCTCGGCGGGAGGAGGGCTCGTCACCCTCCCGAAGGCCCTCGCGACCTCGTACTCGGCCCAGCTGAACGTCGGCACCAACACCCTGGGCGTACCCAATCGCGCCCCCGACTTGATCGCGAAGCTCGCCCTCGATCCGTCCAAGAAGTTCCACTTCGAAGTCGGCGGGGTCGTGCGCGAGTTCAAGGTCTACAACCCGACCAACTCGACTACCTATTCGAAGACCGGTGGCGGCGGCTTCGGCACCCTGTACTTCGAGCTGTTCAAGGGCCTCCGGGTGATGGGCACCGGCTTCCTCAGCAACGGCGGCGGGCGCTACATCTTCGGCCAGGCCCCGGACCTCATCGCCAATGCCGACGGCAGCCTCTCGCTCGTCAAGTCCAACTCGATGATCGCCGGCCTCGAGTACACGAACAAGAACACGCTGCTCTACGGCTACTACAGCGGCATTTGGGTCGACCAGAACGCCACCCTCGACGCAGACGGCAAGACCCCCATCGGCTACGGATACGTCGGCTCGCCGGCCGGCCAGAACCACAAGATCCAGGAGATCACCCTTGGCTTCTCCCAGACCTTCTGGAAGGACGGGAAGTTCGGTGCGCTGGGCCTGATGGGTCAGTACTCGCATTTCCAGCGCGACCCCTGGTACGTCGCCGCCGGGAGCCCCGCGAACGCGAAGCTGGACGAGGTGTTCTTCAACCTGCGCTACACGTTGCCGGGCTCGGCTCCGGCCACCAAGTAGAACCGTCGGTCGACCCCGCCCGCAGGGGAGGAGCGTCGGTTTAACCCGGATTTTGCGCGGACGTAACGTCCGGTTTACCTCGGGGTGCCAGTCTGGCCACCGAGGCTCCAGGGCGTCGCCGCGCCGGAGGAGCGACTCATGAAGCGTTTGCTCACTGCGATCGTCGTGGTCGGACTCGGGGCGGGCCTCGCCCACGCCCAGGCCGTGCCGGTCGACCCGTCCATCGCCGCGTACCAGAGGACGTCCGGCGTCTCGGGCAACATCAACAGCGTCGGCTCCGACACGATGAACAACATGATGGCGCTCTGGGCGGAGACGTTCCGGAAGATGTACCCGAACGTCAAGATCCAGATCGAGGGCAAGGGCTCGGGCACCGCGCCCCCCGCCCTCATCGCCGGCACCTCGCAGTTCGGCCCGATGTCCCGCGCCATGAAGGCGGCCGAGATCGACCAGTTCGAGGCGAAGTACGGCTACAAGCCCACCCAGATCCGCACCTCGTACGACGCGCTCGCCGTCTACGTGAACAAGGACAACCCCCTCGACAAGCTGACCCTCGCCCAGGTGGACTCGGTCTTCTCGAAGACCCGCCGGCGGGCCGGGAAGGCGGTCAAGACCTGGGGCGACCTCGGCCTCACCGGCGACTGGGCTTCGCGGCCCGTCTCCATCTACGGCCGCAACTCGGCCTCCGGCACCTACGGCTTCTTCAAGGAGCACGTCCTCCAGACCGGCGACTACAAGGACGAGGTGAAGGAGCAGCCCGGCTCGGCCTCCGTCGTGCAGGGGGTGACCGAGGATCGCTTCGCCATCGGCTACAGCGGGATCGGCTACAAGACCTCGGGCGTGAAGGCGCTCCAGCTGGCCGACAAGGGGCAATTCTTCGACGGCAGCTACGGCAACGTCACGAGCGGCAAGTACCCGCTGTCCCGCTTCCTGTACATCTACATCAACAAGGCCCCGGGCAAGCCGCTCGATCCCCTCGTCAAGGAGTACGTGAAGCTGATCCTCAGCAAGGAAGGGCAGGAGGTCGTGGTCAAGGACGGCTACCTGCCGCTCGCGGCGACGATCGTCGCCGAGGAGATGAAGAAGCTCGAGTAACGCCTGCCGGTCCGCCGGGGCGGGGCCGCGAGGCCTCGCCCCGGGACTCCGAACCGTCGGGAGACCGGAGCACGGAGCCGAATGTCCACTGCCAGCTTGAGCGTCCGCGACCGGATGGCCGCCGCGTCCCGGCGGATCGCCCGCGTGAAGCTCGCCGACCGCGGCGCCACCGCCGTCATCGTCCTCGGCGGCGTCTTCATCATCCTGAGCGTGCTGTTCATCTTCGTCTTCATCTTCGCGGAGGCGCTCCCGCTCTTCCGAGGAGCGAAGGCCGAGCGGACGGGGACCCTCTCCCTCGCCGCCGCGCTGCCCGGCGGCAACGGAGCGCCGCTCGCGGTCGGTGTGGACGAGTACCAGAGGTACCTCTACGACTTGACGCCGGAGGGCAAGCTCGTCCTCTTCCGCCTCCAGGACGGCGCTCGCCACCGGGAGATCCCGATCCCCGGGCTCGGCGGGGCCACGGTGACCGCCGCCTCCCGGAGCCTCCAGGGCGACCACCTCGCCGCCGGCACGAGCGACGGGCGCGTCGCCCTCATGCAAGTGCGCTTCCGGCCCGTCTTCAAGGACCAGGTCCTCCAGGACCTCGACACGGAGCTTCGCGACGAAGGCGTCCTTGAAGTCGACGCGCAGAAGCGGCCGGTCCGGGAGGTGAGCTACCGGGAGTCGGCCGAGGGCGAGAAGCTCGTCGCCGCCCTCGTGGGCGCGAACGAGATCGTGCTCGCCCGCGTCGCTGCCGCGGCAGAGGGCCAGCCGCCGCCCGCGCCCGCGCGGGAGACGATCCGCACCAGGGCCGGCGACCCCATCACCCGGCTGCGCGTCAGCCGCACCGGGGCGCTCGCGGCGGCCACCGCCAGCGGCCAGCTCTACCACTGGGACACCGGCGAGTCGGCCGTGAAGCTGACCGACGTCGTCCGGGTCGCGAACACGCCCCTGACCGCCCTCGAGTGGGGTCTCGGCGGCAACACCGTGATCGTGGGCGACCAGCAGGGCAACGTGTCCGCGTGGTTCCGCGCCCGGCCCCGGCCCGAGGACGACCTCCAGCTGGTGAAGGCCCACGATTTCGAGCCGCAGCGCACGGCGATCCTCTCGATCGGCTCCTCGTCCCGGGAGCGCAGCTTCGCCACCGGGGGAGCCGACGGGTCGATCGTCCTCCGCCACCTCACCTCCGAGCGCACGTTGCTGAGCTTCCCCGGCGAGGGCCGGCCCGCCGACGCCGTCCTCATCGCTCCCCGGGCCGACGGCATGCTGGTGACGCGAGGGGGGGCCACCGTCGAGCACTACTCGCTCGACAACCCGCACCCCGAGTTCTCGTGGCGCGCGATGCTGGGGCGGGTCTGGTACGAGGGCTACCCGAAGCCGGAGTACGTCTGGCAGTCGACGGGAGCCACCGACGACTTCGAGCCCAAGATGAGCCTCGTGCCTCTGGTGTTCGGCACGGTCAAGGCGACCTTCTACGCGCTCGTGTTCGCGATCCCCCTCGCCGTCTTCGGGGCCCTTTACACGTCGCAGTTCGTCCACCCCCGGATCAAGGCGCGGGTCAAGCCCACCGTCGAGATCATGGCCGCGCTCCCGAGCGTCGTCATCGGGTTCGTGGCCGGCCTCTGGCTCGCCTCGAGGGTGGAGTCGGGGCTCGTGCCCGTCCTCCTGCTCGTCCTCCTCCTGCCCCTCGTCGGCAGCGCGGGAGTCCTCTTCTGGGATCGGCTCCCGTACGGGCTCCGGCACCGCCTGCGGCCGGGCACGGAGCTGTGGGTCATCCTGCCTCTCCTCGTGGCCGGCGGCTGGCTCGCCTTCCAGCTCGGGCCGTGGGTGGAGCAGGGCGTCTTCGGCGGCGACGTCCGGCACTGGCTGTCGGTGGCGTTGGGGCTCGTCTACGACCAGCGCAACAGTGTGGTGGTCGGTCTCGCCATGGGCTTCGCGGTCATCCCCATCATCTTCACGATCTCCGAGGACGCGTTCTCGAGCGTGCCCCAGCACCTCACCGCGGCCTCCCTCGCGGTGGGGGCCAGCCGCTGGCAGACCGCGACGCGGGTCGTGCTGCCGACCGCGAGCCCGGGGATCTTCTCCGCGGTGATGGTGGGGTTCGGGCGCGCGGTCGGGGAGACCATGATCGTGCTCATGGCCACCGGGAACACGCCCCTCCTCGACTGGTCGCCGTTCAACGGGATGCGGACCCTCTCCGCCAACATCGCGGTCGAGGTTCCCGAGGCGCCCAACGGGGGAACGCTGTACCGCGTCCTCTTCCTCTCCGCGTGCGTGCTCTTCGTCATGACCTTCCTCGTGAACACCGTGGCCGAGCTCGTCCGCCAGCGCCTGCGCGACAAGTACCGGGCGATCTGACCATGACCCTCGCGAAGAACCTCGCCCGCGGCGAGCACCTCATCTGGCTGACCGGCAGCGCCCTCGGGATCTGCCTCCTGATGATCCTCGGCCTGCTGACGGTCATCCTCGCCAACGGCCTCGGGATCTTCTGGCCGTCGCGGATCGAAGAGCTCACGCTCGTCGACGGCTCGGTCGTCGCCGGCGAGCGTGTCCAGCGGCAGGCGATTCCGGACCCCGGCCACCCGGACCACCTGAAGAAGCACCGGCGCCAGCTCAAGACGGGAAACCGCGACATCTACGGGATCGACTTCCGCTGGGTGAACGAGTCCGAGATCGCGAGGTCGGAGGAGCCGAAGGGCCTCTACTTGGTCGAGCGGAGCGAGTACGGCCCGCTCATCGGCGAGCCGGTCAAGGTGAGCGAGGGCCCGCAGGAGGTCGCGACGGGACCGGCGGCGGCGGAGCGGTTGCCCGACCTCGTCGCCCGGGCGGAGCGGGACCGAGCCGCGATCAAGGCGATCGAGAAGGACGCCATAGGGTCCGTGAACTACACGCTGGAGCGGATCAGGCTCGAGCGCCGGAAGCTCGACTACCGCCAGAGGCAGGACCCCCGCCGTGACGTCTCGGCGGCGAGGTCGGCGCTCGACCGGCGGGAGGAGGAGCAGAAGGCCCGATACGCCGATCTCGAGGAGAAGCTGCGAACGGCGATGGAGTCGGCCGCGCGGACGAGCGTGACCTTCCGGACCGTGGACGGGAAGGAGAAGGAGCTGCGCGCGCTGGACCTCTACCGGGCCTATCCGGCGAACGCTCTCTCCTGGCCCGGCCGAGCCGCGGTGTACGCGAGCCGCCTGTGGTCGTTCCTCACCGACCAGCCGCGGGAGGCGAACACGGAAGGAGGGATCTTCCCGGCGATCTTCGGCACCGTCATGATGGTCTTCCTCATGAGCTTGGCCGTCGTCCCGCTGGGCGTGCTGGCCGCCCTCTACCTGCGGGAGTACGCGCGGCAGGGGGTCCTCGTGCGCGCGGTGCGCATCGCGGTCAACAACCTGGCCGGCGTGCCCTCGATCGTGTTCGGGGTCTTCGGCCTCGGCTTCTTCGTCTACTTCGTGGGGGGAGCGATCGACCGGATCTTCTTCCCCGAGGCGCTGCCCACCCCCACCTACGGCACGGGCGGCATCCTGTGGGCCTCGATGACCCTCGCCCTCCTCACGGTGCCCGTGGTGATCGTGGCCGCGGAGGAGGCCCTGGCCGCGGTCCCCCGCTCGATGCGGGAGGCCTCGCTCGCCATGGGAGCGACGAAGTTCCAGACGATCCTGCGCGTGGTCCTGCCGGCCGCCGCCCCCGGGATCCTGACCGGCCTCATCCTGGCCATGGCCCGGGCGGCGGGCGAGGTGGCCCCCCTCATGCTCACCGGCGTCGTGAAGCTCGCCCCCGAGCTGCCCCTCGACGGCTTCTTCCCCTTCTTCCACCTCGACCGGAAGTTCATGCACCTCGGCTTCCACATCTACGACGTCGGCTTCCAGAGCCCGAACGTGGAGGCGGCCAAGCCGATGGTCTACACGACCACCGTGTTCCTGCTCCTGATCGTCGTCCTCATGAACGTCACCGCGATCATGGTGAGGAACCACCTGCGCGAGAAGTACAAGACGTCGGCGTTCTGAGGACCGAGGCATGCTGATGGCCGATCACGAGATGAAGACCACGGCCCCCGACACGGGGCTGCGCATCAAGACGGAGGTCAAGGCCCCGGGAAACGCCGCCGAGGACACCGGCATCGAGATCGTCTGCCAGGCGGTGAACCTCGCCTACGGGGACAACCACGTCCTGCACGACATCACCATGGACATGCAGAAGGGGCGGGTGACCGCGCTCATCGGCCCCTCGGGGTGCGGCAAGTCCACCCTCCTGCGCTGCCTGAACCGCATGAACGACCTCATCGACGACGTCAGGGTGTGGGGGGAAATCAGGGTGAGCGGGCTCGACATCAACGCCCCCACCACGGACGTCATCGAAGTCCGCCGGCGGGTGGGGATGGTCTTCCAGAAGTCGAACCCGTTTCCGAAGTCGATCTACGAGAACGTCATCTACGGCCTGCGCATCGCCGGGATCTCCGACCGGGCGACCCTCGACGCGGCCTGCGAGCGCAGCCTGCGGGGGGCGGCGCTGTGGGACGAGGTGAAGGACCGCCTCGACGCGAGCGGGCTCGGCCTCTCCGGGGGGCAGATGCAGCGGCTTTGCATCGCCCGCGCCATCGCGGTCGAGCCCGAGATCATCCTGATGGACGAGCCGTGCTCCGCCCTCGACCCCATCGCGACCCTCAAGATCGAGGAGCTCATCTACCAGCTCAAGGAGAAGTACACGATCGTCATCGTCACCCACAACCTCCAGCAGGCGGCGCGCGTCTCGGACAAGACGGCGTTCTTCTGGCTGGGGCGCCTCGTGGAGTTCGGACCCACCGCACAGATGTTCACCGCCCCCAAGGACAAGCTCACCGAGGACTACATCACGGGCCGGTTCGGTTAGAGAGGAAGAGATGGAGAGGCACCACTTCGAGGCCGAGCTGCAGGCCCTCCGGAACCAGCTCCTCCACATGGGAGGGCTGGTCGAGGAGCGCGTCCACCGGTCGATCCAGGCCCTCGTCCACCGGCGGGAGGAGGAGGCGCACCGGATCATCGCCAGCGACAAGGAGATCAACGACCTCCAGATGGAGATCGACGACCGCTGCCTGAAGCTCCTCGCCACCCAGACTCCCCTGGCCGTGGACCTCCGGCTCATCACATCGGCCATGAAGATCAACGCCGACCTCGAGCGGGTGGGCGACCAGGCGGTGAACATCGCGGAGAGCGTGCTCGTGCTGATCCCCCAGCCGCCGCTCAAGCCGCTCATCGACATCCCGCGGATGGCCACGATCGCGGAGAAGATGATCCGCGACGCCCTCGACGCGTTCGTGAAGAAGGACCCCGAGCTCGCGCGCGACGTGCTGCGGCGCGACGACGAGGTGGACGACCTCAAGGACCAGGTCTTCCGCGAGCTGCTCACCTACATGATGGCCGACCCCGGCACCATCCAGCGCGCGCTCTCCCTCATCCTGATCAGCCGCAACCTGGAGCGGATCGCCGACCACGCGACCAACATCGCCGAGGACGTGATCTTCATCGCCGAGGCGAAGGACGTTCGGCACCACGCGGAGGCGGAGAGGCCGTGAAGGCCGATCGCGTCGAGCCCCCCGACCGGACGGCCCGCGAGAGGCCGGTTTCCCGCGCGACGGCGGGGCCTCCTCCGGGAGCGGACACGCGCCGCCGGGTGCTGCTCATCGAGGACGACGGGGACATCGCGGAGGCGATCTCCTACCAGCTGGAGAAGGCCGGCCTCCAGTCGCGGGTGGCCCGAACGGGGGAGGAAGGCCTGGAGGCGGTGCGGAAGGGGGTCGACCTCGTCCTTCTCGACCTGAACCTGCCCGGAATGGACGGGCTCGAGGTCTGCCGGATGATCCGCCGCCAGCAGACGACCGCCCACGTCCCGATCATCATCGTCTCCGCCCGGGCGGACGAGGTGGACCGCGTGCTCGGCCTCGAGATGGGCGCCGACGACTACGTCGTGAAGCCGTTCAGCCTGAAGGAGCTCGCGGCGCGGGTCAAGGTGGCGCTGCGGCGCGCGGGCGCGGGCGGGGAGGCCCCCCAGGGCTACCGCGACGAGAACTGGGAGATCGAGTTCGACGCCTACGTGGTGCGCTACCGTGGCGAGGAGGTCCGCCTCACCCACAAGGAGTTCGAGCTCTTCCGATACCTCGTCGAGCGCCCGGGGCGGGTGCTGACCCGGGAGCGCCTCCTCGAGCGCGTGTGGGGATGGGAATCGGAGATCGACGCCCGGAGCATCGACGCCCACATCCGCCGGCTCCGCCTGAAGCTCGGCCCCGCCCGCCACCACGTCGAGACCGTGGTCGGGCTGGGCTACCGCTTCGTGAAGTGAACGGACCAGAGGAGGGGCGCGATCGGAGGCCGCCCGACGTCGCCCCACTGGGGGTCCAGCCCGCAGATGATGAAGTAGAGATCGTCGCGGAAGAAGCCGTAGTGCGGGTTGCCGAGGAGGTGCATCCCGAACGTCGCCATCGCGGCCAGGCCTGGAACGCCGAGCCGCTCGGCGGCCAGCGGGCCGAGGGCCTCAGGATCGTCTGCGGCCACGGGGACACGCTACCACGGCTCGGGGACGTCGTGACGACGGTGCCGACGATCGAACGTCGCGACAGACACGCCGGGCGCTCGACCGGGGGGAGCCGAACGGGCGTGCCGAGAAACGAGGGCGAGCCCACACGCGATGCCTGAGGTCAGGATCCCGAGCGCGGCGCGCGAGATGCCCGCCTGGCTCGCCACTCCCGCGACGAGCGGCCCCTGGCCGGGCGTCGTCGTGCTCCACGACGCCGCGGGCATGAGCCTGGATCTGAGGAACCAGGCGGCCTGGCTGGCCGGCGAGGGGTACCTCGCGGTGGCGCCCGACCTCTACCATCCGGGCGGGAAGATCGCCTGCATTCGCGACGTCATGCGCGATGCGGCCGCTCGGCAGGGCCGGTTCATCGGCGACATCGAGGCCGCCCGCGACTGGCTGAAGCGCCGGGAAGGCTGCACGGGCAGGATCGGGGTGATCGGCTTCTGCATGGGCGGCGCGTTCGCCCTCCTCCTCGCCCCGGGGCACGGCTTCTCCGCGTCGAGCGTGAACTACGGCGGTCCCCTGCCCAGGGACGTCGAGACCCTGCTCGCCGGCGCCTGCCCGATCGTCGCGAGCTACGGGGCCAGGGATCGCTTTGCCCGAGGCGTCGCCGCCCACCTGGAGTCGGTGCTGGAGGCGGCGCACGTGGTGCACGACGTGAAGGAGTATCCCGACGCCGGTCACTCGTTCCTGAACGACCACTGGAACCCGCTCTTCAAGATGCTGAAGGTCGTGGGCATCGGCTACCACGAACCCTCGGCCCGGGACGCGCGCCGCCGCATCGTCGATTTCTTCGCCCACCATCTCCGATAGCCGGCGCGAGCGCGGCACACCTGATCGTCTCTCGAACCGGCCCGGCGCGGGGTCCCTTGACGTTCACCGTGACGGGCGACAGGATGACGGCCATGAAGACGAAGAGCCGTCCGCCCGCCGCTCACCGTGCGTTCGTGCGTCGCTTCCCGAGGCTCGGCGAGGCCTGGGACCTCGTGAACGCGGAGGGCGGGAGCGGTCCCCTGGACGCGCGGACGCAGCGTCTCGTGAAGCTGGCGATCGCCGTCGGCGCGATGCGCGAGGGCGCGGTCCACTCGGGTGTCCGCAAGGCGCGAGACGCCGGGGCGAGCGTCGCCGAGATGGAGCAGGTGGTGGCCCTCGCCGCGAGCACCATCGGCTTCCCGGCGGCGGTGGCCGCGTGGGGCTGGGTGCGCGAGGAGGCGGCGGGCGGCGGCCCCGTGCGCCGCAGCTAGAGCGAGGGCGTCCGCCTGGGGGCCGGCGCGGGCTTCCCGGCGCGGGGCCACAGCGGGCGCGCCCACAGCAGGCCGAGGAGCACGAGGGCGACGTAGCTGGGCCAGTCGCGGTCCTGCCGGTGCTCGACCAGCCGGTCCACGCGGAGGACGTCCGGGGCGAGGAACGTGCCGTAGAGCGAGACGGTCACGTCCTGCGCCGGGAGGGGCCCCGTGGCCCGCACCTGCTCGCCCGTCCACAGCCGGATCCTCCCGCCCCCCGGCGTGGCCAGGAACGCGGTCCGGTCGAGGCCGACGGTGCGGCCTGCGCGCGAGTCGACCTCGCGCAGCGTCTTGACCGAGTAGCTGTCGGAGGCCTCGACCGCGCCGAGGAAGGGAAGGGGAGCGAGGTAGTAGGCGGCGAGGAGCGCACCCGACGCCGCGAGGCGCGCCCGGCCGAAGTCGAGACGGAGAGTCGGGCGCTCTCTCCCGGCGATCTCCCAGAGGAGGAGCGCGGCCCCCGTGATCCCCAGGGTGAGGTAGACGGCGCTGTCGCCGGCCAGGAGGTCGAACGAGGTCATGCGCCACGAGAACGGCGCGAGGAGGTGCACCCCGTTGCCGAACTTCACCTCCGTCGCGTCGAGCAGGAGGTGGAGGAGAGCGTTCACGCCGAGGGTCGTGAGGACGAGGCGCGGCGCCGCGGTCAGGAGGGCGAGGGCCGCGCAGAGGAGGAGCGTCCCGGCGAGCGAGGCCTGGGCCATCGTGTAGAGGCGCAGGTCGAAGGCGTCCACGGGCACGCCGAAGGCCACCACCGCCCGCCGCAGGATCCAGGGCAGGTCGGGGAGCAGGCAGCCGAGGTAGATCCACCGCGGGTCGGCCCTCCGCCAGAGGCTGCGGCTCACGGCCCCCTGGGCTGCGAAGTGGACGAGCGTGTTCGGCACTCGGCCGATCGTACTTCAGCGGAGTCCCGGCCGCGCCCGCGGCCTCAGGGCTGGGCGGAGGCCGGCAGGCGCTTCACCCTCTTCCCGACGATCCGGCGAAGACGCTCGGGCGAGAGGGGCGGGCCCGTCATCACCTGCTTGCCGTCGACGAAGAGCGCGTCGGCGAGGCCCCACTCGGCCACCGTCGCGTGCTCGGCGGTATCGATCTCGCGGTAGGCCACCTTCTCGCCGAACTCGGAGGCGATACGGCGCGCGCGCTCGGCGGTCACGGCGCCCGCCGTGCACCAGCCGTTCACGAAGCAGGTGACGTTCACCCGCCCCGGCACGAGATCGAGCGGCTTCGCCGTCCGCCGGAACCACCGCGGCGGCTCGGCGTCCGCCGCGAACGGCTTGAAGAGGAGCGAGGCGATCCCGATCCGGTCCACCGAGCGGTACCCGTGCCGCCGGAACCAGGAGGCCTTCATCCAGAAGGGCAGCCAGAGGCCCCACGCCGCCATGCCCTTCGCTCCGAGGGCGCGGGCGTCCTCCTCCGCGGCGGCGAGGAGGGCGCGACCCATCCCCCGGCCCTGGAAGTTGCCTCTCCCCTGCTCGTGTCCGTGTACCCAGATGCAGGTGATGAAGTAGAGCCCCGTCCCGTCCACGGTCGACTCCTCGATCGGCAGGTACTGGATCATCCCGCCCGGAGTCCGGGCGTCGTCCGTCGCGAGCTTCGCCCGAAGGCCGCGCGCGGTGAACCGGTCGACCCAGCGGCAGCGCCGGTCGCCGGCGTCCTTCACGTCGTCCGACCACTCCTCGAGGCACTGGCAGAAGAGCGGCTTCGTCTCCTCGTCGAGGTCCACGACGCGCATGGAGAGCCTCCACCCTCTCATAGGGCCGGCGGCCCTCGAAAAGCAACCCCGAAGTCGGGCCTCGGGGTATCCTCCGCGAACGCATGCGGTTCTCGGGGGACGCCTCCGACGAGGACGGTGGCTGGCGGAGGCTGCTGCTCGGCCTGCCGCGAGACCCGACCGTCGTCGGCTTCGTCGCGCGGGCGGCGCTCCTCCTGCTCCTCGCGCTCTGGACGCTCGCCTTCCTGCGCCACGGGATGGACGCGGTCTCCCTGATGGGCTCCTTCCTCCACCTCGTGGACCTGCCTTTCCACGAGGCCGGGCACGTCCTCCTCGCGCCTTTCGGCCGGTTCGTCTCCGTCCTCGGCGGCAGCCTCTTCCAGGTCGCGATCCCGCTCCTCTGCGGCGCCGTCTTCCTGCTGAAGAGCCGCGATCCGTTCGCGGCGTCGGTGACGTTGTGGTGGGCCGGGCAGAGCCTCATGGACCTCGCTCCGTACGTCGCCGACGCCCGGGCGCTTCGCCTGCCCCTTCTCGGCGGCCACACCGGAGCCGAGGTCGAGGGCCACGACTGGGAGTACCTCTTGAGCGCCCTCGGTCTCGTGAACCACGACGTGGCGCTCGGGAAGGGGTCGTTCGCTCTCGGCGCCCTCGCCATGCTCGTCGCGCTCGCCTGGGGCGGCGCCTTCCTCCTCCGGCTCCACGGCCGGATCCGGACGTCGTGAGAGGGGAGCGCGACGCGGGCGTCGGCCACGGCGAGACCTCCGCCGAGTCGGCAACCCGCGCGGCGTGGCTCGTGGTCGTGCTGCTCCTGCCCGTGGCTCTCCTCAACTACCTCGACCGCCAGATGCTGGCCTCGATGAAGTTCTCGGTCATGGGGGACATCCCGACGATCGGCACCGAGGCGAACTGGGGAAGGATGCTGGGCCAGTTCAAGTGGGTCTACGCGTTCCTGAGCCCGGTCGGGGGCTACGCCGCCGACCGCTTCGGCCGTCGGCCGACCGTGTGCCTGAGCCTGCTCGTCTGGTCGGCGGTGACCTGGGCGACCGGGCACGTGACCACGTACGACGGCCTCCTCCTCACGCGCTCGCTCATGGGGACGAGCGAGGCTTTCTACATCCCGGCCGCGCTCGCGCTGATCGCGGACCATCACCCCGGCCGCACCCGCTCGCGCGCGGTCGGCCTCCACCAGACCGCGATCTACTGCGGCGTCATCGCGGGCGGCTTCAGCGGCTACGTGGCGGACGGCCCGGGCTGGCGCTGGGCGTTCGCGGTGTGCGGCCTCGCCGGCGTCGCCTACGCCCTGCCCCTCGCCCTCCTGCTGCGGGAGGGGCCGGGGCGCGCCCCGGCCCGGTCCGTCGCGGAAGGCTCGCTCGTCCGTTCCGCGGGCGAGCTCCTCGCCAACGGGTCGTTCGTCCTGCTGGTGCTCTCCTTCACGCTGCCGGCGCTCGCGGGCTGGGTGGTGCGGGACTGGATGCCGGCGATCCTCAAGCAGGAGTTCGGCATCAGCCAGGGCCTGGCCGGGGTCTCGGCCACGTTCTCCTGGCAGGCGGCGGCGATCGCGGGAGCCCTCGGCGGCGGCTTCCTCGCCGACCGCTGGGTGAGGCGGAACGTGCGCGGCCGCATCTATACGAGCGCGATCGGCACCGCCCTCCTCGTGCCCGCCATCGTCGGGATGGGCCGCGCCGGATCGCTGCCGGCAGCGGTGGCGTTCCTCGTCGTCTTCGGCCTCGGCTGGGGCTGCTTCGACGGCAACAACATGCCCATCCTCTGCCAGGTGGTGCGGCCCGGCCTGCGCGCCACCGGGTACGGCTTCATGAACCTGGTGAGCATCGGCTGCGGAGGCCTCGCCGACTGGGGATTCGGAGCCCTGCGCGACGCGCGGGCGCCGCTCGGCATCGTCTTCGGCCTCTTCGCCCTCACCGCCGCCCTCGCGGCCTGTCTCGTCCTCCTGGTCCGGCCCCGGGAGGATCAGCCGAGCGCGCCGGCCAGCAGTCGGTGGAAGTGGTGGACGCCGTTCTCCCGCTTCACCGAGAGGCGCCCGCGGTCGTAGAAGCGCGACCGCAGGCCGCGCTGCACCGCCTCGCAGATCGCCGCGTCCTCCCTCTGGACCTCGTCCGAGAAGGCGAACGACCGCTCGAAGTCCTCCGAGAAGCCGGGCCGTGCGGGGTCGGAGAAGAGCCAGTCGAAGCGCACGAGGGTGCGCGCGGTGTCGAGGGGGAGGACGAGGTTCACCTGGACGTTGTCGGGATAGACGTTGAGCATGAGGTTGGGGAAGAGCCAGTAGTAGAGGGCCTCCGGCTCCGTCCCCTTCTCGAGGCGCCGCCTGTAGAGCGAGTCCGGAGACGTCGACCGCACGGGCGCGTGCTGGCGCGAGTGGTGGCCGCGCGTCTCCACCCGGTAGGCGCCGTAGTCGATCTCGCGGAAGAGGCCGGG
>Ga0335080_10003398_pt1 | contig 16107 bp, 14 predicted proteins | sample Lox_Sample_34_FD_206720 | JGI IMG/M metagenome (GOLD analysis project Ga0335080, IMG submission 206720) | Soil microbial communities from Loxahatchee National Wildlife Refuge, Florida, United States - Lox_Sample_3.4 | ecosystem: Environmental > Terrestrial > Soil > Wetlands | place: USA...
AGATCAACGACCGCTTCGGCCACCTGGAGGGCAACCGCGTGCTTCGGCTGTTTGCGCAGGCTTTGAAAGAAACCTGCCGTGAATACGATTACGTCGCGCGCATGGGAGGCGACGAGTTCGTGGTGATTGCGCCGGGACTACCGGTCGAGGCGGCGCTCAAAAAGGCGGAGCAATTGAGGGACCTGGCGAAGCAGGCCGGCCTGGAAGTGTGCGCGGAAGAGATTCTCTCGCTGAGCGTGGGGCAGGCGCTGTATCCGGAGGACGGAAGCGATGCCGAGGAACTTCTGGCCGAAGCTGACCGGCGCATGTACCTGGAGAAGCAGCGGCAGCCTTCGCGCAAGAACCGGCGGATGCACGCACGGCGGAAGTGCCGAGTCACCATCGAACTGCATCCGGAGAGCGGCGATGGACCGGTGCTGGCCAACCTGACCGATGTGAGCCTGGGCGGCTGCTATGTAGAGACGAGCGCCATTTTTTCTCCGGGCACGAAGCTCCGGCTGGTGTTTTCGATCGATGACGACAAGATGCACGCCGACGGATACGTGGCCCGCATGGATCCCGGCTCGGGTATCGCGGTTCAGTTCAAGGAGATGACCCGGGAAGACCGGGAGCGAATGAATCGCATCCTGGAATTTGTAGAAAATACCACCAACTTCTACGACAATCGTTACCTGCAGGGACTGATGCACCGGTAGGCCGGGATGGGCGCGGACGAGACTTACTTCCGGCCGGGATGAGCTTCGCCGCGGCTGGAGAAGAGGGAGTAAGGCCACTCAGCTTCTTTGCGCGGCGGCGGAACGGCTTGCGCAGCAGGCTTGGGAGGCGCGCTTCCCCAATCTGCCGGCGCCGGCTGAATGCACCAGATATTGGCGCATTCCTCGAGCGCGATTCCGACCAGCCAGTACTTCCCCTCCGTGCCCAATGGCACGCAGTTAGCCACCCGCGCGGGGGCGCGGTTTCCACCCGGCAGCTCGTCCAACAGCACCGGCAGTCCTGGTTCCAGGGAACGGGTGAGGCGTACGCCACATCCCTGAATGTTTACAACCAGCGTGTGGCAATGCTCGGAGAGCTCGACGGAAGGATCGAGGCTGGTGAGACGGAATGGTATTTGCGCGCGAACCCGCGTGCTGCGGCGCGACGCTTCGTAGGATTTTGACGGCGCGGTCATGAACTCTAAATTTTACGGCCTGGGAGGATTTTGCATGGCCGGCCACGAGGCGAAGCGGAAACCAAAGTAACGGTCGAAGTTTGGGTATCGAACTGTGCACCATGACGGTGGAGATTCGGGAATGGACCTCGACGAGTCCCGATATGATGAAGACCTGAGCCGGAAGCTGGTTATCGGCTGCCGAAAGTTTTCGTGATGTCTACGGCGACTCAACTGCACGCTCATAGGCCCGATACTGTCTCGGCGCCGCCGAACACGCAAGTCCCTGCATTCGATGTGTTGCTGGCGTGTTGCGGGGTGCGGCGAGGGAGTGATCGCATCCGGGCGATGCTTTCTTCCCCGCTGGACTGGGAGCGGCTGCTGCCGTTGGCCGAGCATCACGGCCTGCTCCCCAGGATGTACCACCGGATCTCGGAGTGGCCGGAGATGGTACCTGGGCCATGGTTCTCACAATTGCAATGGCGCTACCGGAATAATGCGCGCAGGTGCCTGACGTTCACGGCTGAGCTGATACGAGTGGTGGAGCATCTCAATGCTCAGGGAATCGATGTGTTGCCACACAAGGGACCGATTCTTGCGCAAGGGCTCTACGGCGATGTTGCCCAGAGGCAGTTTCGCGATCTGGACATTTTTGTTCGGCAGGGAGATGCGGTGCGGGCGAAAAGGGCACTGGCCGATCTCGGATACCGGCCGACGATCCAGTTGAGCGGGGAGCGGGAACGAGCCTACATTGGCTCGAATTCCGAATATTCGTTTCATGGCGAAGGAGGACGGCATCTGCTGGAGATTCAATGGCGGGTGGTACCGCGAATCTATTGTGCCGATTTTGCGGTCGAGCAGTTCTTCGAAAGGGCGGAGACACTACGGGTCGGCGAACGCGAGTTTCAGACGCTGTGCGCCGAGGATCTGCTGCTCGTGCTGTGCGTGCATGCGGCCAAGCATGTCTGGGCGCAATTGTCATGGCTGTGCGAAGTCCTCGACCTGGCCGGGAATGAGCGGATCGATTGGGACAGGCTGCTTAAAGAAGCCGGGCGATTAGGCTTGATGCGGATCGTCGCGGTCAATTTTCTGTTGGGGGAACGGCTGCTGGGGGCGGCGCTGCCGGAGGCGATCGAGAGGTGGGTAAACAAGGATTCCGCAGCAGACGATCTCACGGAAGAGATGGGGAAGATCGTATCGAGTAGCGCTTACTACCATACGGAGTCAGTTGCGCACTTTCGCCTGATGATGCGGATGCGCGAGCGTTGGCGGGAGCGGGCGCGGATGGTGTGGCGCCTTGCCTTCACGCCCGGCCCCGGAGATTGGGCCGCAGCGCAACTTCCGCGGAGCATGTCGCCGCTGTATGGAGTGGTGCGTGGATTCCGGCTGGCAAAGAGACTCGCTTCCTACGACTAGCTGACGCTGACCTTCGAAGAAACCATGGAAGTAGTGCTCTGCCGCTGATTCAAGCGCGTGTAGAATGGGTGACCGGCGGCCATCGGAAAATCCTTCGTCGCCAACTACTATTCCGGCTGCCGCCCGCGACGCGCGTCCCCATGGACGTGTGCAGTGTGTAGTACACGGGGCCGAGACCGAGCTGTTAATCCTTACATGCGAACGGAGGGGTGTTATGCCAATCATGCTCACGCAGCAGACCGCTCTGATCACGGGAGCATCACGCGGTATTGGCCGCGGAATCGCGCTGAAGCTCGCTGAACAGGGGGTGAAAAGAATTGCCATCAACTACAAGGAGAACGACGCGGCTGCCGAAGACGCGGCTCGCCTCCTCAAAGAGCGCGGTGCGGCGCCTCTGGTGATCAAGGCGGATGTCGGCAAGGTTGCGGACATCCAGCGCATGTTCGAGACCATCAAGTCCCAATTCGGCGGCCTCGACATCTTCGTTTCTAACGCCAGGGCTACGATCGCCACAGGTTTCTACGCGGAACCAATGCAGATCCCGCTGGAGGCATGGCAGGCGACGTTTGACACCCAGGCGACGGAGTTCCTGGTTGCGGTCCGCGCGGCGGTGCCAATGATGGGCAAGAACGGCCGGATCATCGCCATTACCTATGCGCCCGGCGGGCAAACCGGCAGCTGGCAGCCCTGGGTCGCAATGGGCTCGGCGAAGGCGGCGAAGGAGGCGCTGGCTCGATATTTCGCGGTCGCTCTCGCCCCGAAGGGCATCACGGTGAACATCCTCAGTCCGGGCGCCTGTGACGACAGCGTGCTCAGCGGGCTGCCGCCCCAGGTGTTCCAGATGATTAAAGACTGGCACGAGAGCGGCTGGACGCCGATGAAGCGTCTCGGCCAGCCAGCCGACGTCGGCAATGCCGTAGTTCTCCTGTGCACTGACCAGGCGAGCTTCATCACCGGCCAGCTGCTGTACGTCGATGGTGGCGCGTCGGCGATGGAGCCGGTCTTCCCGTTGGCCATCCAGGGCATCAAGTAGCGGTCGAGGCTGGGCGCTGAACAAGCTGGGCTCAAAGGACCACGGTGGTCCCCGTCTGCCGTGCGGTGGCGCGATCGGTGATGGCCTGCTACCTCGCCCGCTGATGAACCTGCGTGCCACGATGCCGGTCCTGAGCGTGATGAACTTTCACCGCGTGCTGCTAGGCGTGACGTCGCGCACGGCGGAGGCCTTCTTTCAGGCCAGCCTGGATTGATTGGCGGAAGCCGGAACTGTTCATGGACTCCATTACGCCGGCGGCGATGCCGCCCGGAGTGGCGGCCTGGTGAAGCAGAGAACCTAAAGAGGCGCCAGTGGCGCGCCAGGCCAGGATCCCGTCGGCCAGAGCGTGTGCCGCGGCGAGCCGCGCGGTCTGGCGATTCAGCCCCAGCCTGACAGCGGCGTCCGTCAAGGATGCCAGGGCATGGTACCCGTGGCTGCAGGAATAGGTCACGGTGAAAGCATCGAACTGGCGCTCGGGAATTTCAAGGACTGGGCCAGCGCTCGCGAACAGACTCTTCAGCTCGCGCCGGGCCGCGACGGGGAACTTTTTTTCGAAGGTCACCGCGGTAAGCCCGTGACCGGATCGGCATGCGGGGCTGGGCATGGCCCTTGCCCACACGACGGGAGGGCCAAGAAGCGCGCGCAACTTTCGAAGTGGGACGCCTGCGGCCAGACTGACTGCGGGAAGCGGCCGGCGGATTTGACCAATCTCCTGGAGCAAAGGCTGAACGCCATCCGGGCGTACGGCGACGATCAGGAGCCGCGCCCGTCTTACAGCTCGCTGCAAGTCTTTTTCCGTAACGACACGATCATGTGCGCGCAGATCCCGCAGCTTGCGGGGATGGCGATCGTGAACGATGATCGGCTGCCGGTACTTTGCCAGGCGGAGGCCAGCCAGGAGGGCGCCGGTGATGCGTCCGCCGCCGAGGAAGACGATCGCCCTCACGCCAACTCCCGACAAGCCTGGCCGGCTGCGTCGAGCAGGGCACTGATGTCCTGTTCGGTGTGCGCAGTAGAGATGATCCAGTGGAGGCCATTCGAGGGAGTCATGTAGACGCCGAGTTCGAGCAATCGCTGAATGAATCGCGAATAGCGCGTGACATCGGCGTAGCGGCAGTAGTCGCGGTAATCGCGGATGGCATCGCAATCGGTGAAGTAGATCTGAAACATGGGCCCGAAGCCTTGCACGATGGCGTGGATGCGGTGACGGCTAAAGAGGTCGCGCAGTCCGGCGATGGCGGCGTCCCCGGCGGCATGCAGCCGGGAGTAGATGCCGGGCGCCGATAACAAGTCCAGGTTTGCCGCCACAACTTTCATGGTGAGGCGATGTCCATTGAAGGTACCGTAGTGCAGCACCATGGATTCCTGCCAGCGCAAGCGATCGAGAATCGATCGCGGGCCGGCGACGGCGCCAATGGGAAAGCCCGCGCCCAGGGCCTTGCCGAAAGTGGAAAGGTCAGGCTCAATTCCGAAATACTCCTGGCATCCGCCGGCGGCATAGCGAAATCCGGTGACGACTTCATCGAAGATGAGGAGCACGCCGTATTCGCGGGTGAGCTCGCGCAAGCGTTGCAGATAACCTTCGCGAGGAGGGATGCAGCCCATATTAGCCATGATGGGTTCCGTGATCACGGCGGCGAGTTGGCGACCGTGCTGCTGCATCACTCGCTCGAGAGCGCTGACGTCGTTCCAGGGGGCGAGGACGACATCGTCAAAAGTAGCGGGCGGGATACCTTCGGAGTCGGGAATTCGCGCGGGGTTGTCAGGTGAACCCAACTGATCCGGCGGGTGACTGTGAGCGTTGAGAAGAAAAGGGTCGTACCAGCCGTGGTAGTGACCTTCGAACTTGAGGAACCGGGTGCGCTTCGAATGAGCGCGAGCCAGGCGCAAAGCCAGCATGGTGGCTTCGCTGCCGGTGTTGGTAAAGCGGACAGCCTGGGCGGAAGGAACGAGGCGGCAGAAGCGCTCGGCAGCTTCGAATTCGGCGGAGGTGGCGGCGGCAAAGTGCGAGCCTTCGGCCATCGCCTGGGAAACGACGGATACCAGCCGGGGATGGGCGTGCCCCTGAATGAGGGCACCGAATGACATCATGAAGTCGACATACTGATTGCCGTCGGCATCCCAGACCTGCGAGCCGAGACCGCGTTCCAGGAGGATCGGGCCGCCGGTATAGACGGTGGCCCCGCGCGATGGGGAGTTGACCCCCTCGACCAGGTTTTTCTGGGCGCGCTCGAACATCTGCTGCGATCGGGCCCGGCTCGTGGTACTTGCGCGCGTCATGGCAGCGTTAGTCCGCGGTGCCGCCGCCGTCGACGACCAGGGCTGCTCCGGTCATGAAGGAAGAATCGTCGCAGGCCAGGAACAGCACGGCTTTGGCAATCTCGTCCACGGTACCGATGCGGCCGAGGGGCCGGTTGGCACAGCCCGCAAGGTAGACCTTCCAGTCGAGGCCGCGCATGCGGGCGTCCTCGGGAAGCATAGGAGTATCGACGTCGCCGGGACAGATGCAGTTCACGCGAATTCCCTGACGTCCGTGGTCGATCGCCATCGCCTTGGTTAACAGCACGACGCCCCCCTTGGAAGCACAATAGGCGACTGCCGAGTCTCCGCCGACGATGCCCCACCCGGAGGCATTGTTGACGATAACGCCGGAGCCTTGGCGAATCATGTGAGGCAGTGCGAACTTCGACATCAGGAATGTGCCTTTGAGGTTGACGTCAATCTGAAGGTCCCATTCTTCCTCGGTGCAATCGAGGGTGGTGTGAGGATAGAAGAGGCCGGCGTTGTTGAAGAGAATATCGAACCTGCCGAACGCGCGGGCTGTCTCCTCGACGGCGCGATGGCACTCGTCGGCCTTGCGAACATCGGTGCGGATAAAGATAGCCTTGCTACCTTTTTCGAGTATCTGCCCGGTTATGGAGTGACCACGTTTCTCGTTGCGACCGGTGATGGCTACACACGCACCCTCGGCGGCGAACAAGTGTGCGGTGGCCTCGCCGATTCCCGAGGTGCCACCGGTAATGAGAGCGACTTTGTGGTCCAACTTTGTCATCTGCCGCACACGATTGTATCGCCGCTCGAGCAGGGCCTAAGCGCTGCCTGCCAGGCCGCCGCCATCCACCACCAGGGATGCCCCGGTAACAAATGAAGAGCCGTCGCCGGCCAGGTAAAGCGCAGCCCGGGCGATCTCCTCTGGTTTGCCGATTCGCCCCAGGGGGCGGTGCGCCGATTCGGCAAGAAAGCGGTCTTCACTGGCGCCCAACTGCCGGACTTCGTCGCGCAGCATGCTGGTGTCGGTATCGCCGGGGCATATGCAGTTTACGCGAATGTTCGCGGCGCCGTGGTCGACGGCCATGGCCTTGGTGAGAAGCACGACCGCGCCCTTTGAGGCGCAGTAGGCGGCGGCGCGCGGTCCGCCCGCCAGGCCCCATCCCGAAGCCATGTTGATGATCGAACCGCCGCCGGCCTGAGACATGATGGGGATGACCTGCTTCGACATGAGAAAGATGGATTTTACATTTACCGCCAGGACACGATCCCAGTCCTGCTCGGTGAGTTCGAGCAGCGAGGCGCGGCGAATGATACCAGCGTTATTGAACAGGACGTGGAGGCCGCCAAACTCGCGCATGGCGCCTTCGACCGCGCGCCGGCAGTCGGCAGCGTCAGTCACGTCGGCGCGGAGAAAGATGGCACGGCCATCGTGGCCAGCGATCTCCTGCGCGACGGCCTGGCCGGAGGGTTCATTGAGGTCGACGATGGCCACGGCAGCGCCTTCGCGAGCGAAAAGCAAAGCGGTGGCGCGTCCAATGCCGGAAGCGGCGCCGGTGATCAGCGCGACTTTGCCGGTCAACGATGCGTTCCCGGAGCCGGTCATGATGGCCGCAAGGGCCTCGGGCGGGGACCGCTGAGCGGAGATTTCACCGGCTTGCCAGTCCGCCGGCTGTTTCTGCGCCATCAATGGTGTAGACCTGGCCGGTCATGTAGGCGGCGTCATCTGACGCCAGAAAGGCGAAGAGAGCGGCGATTTCCTCCGGGCGGGCGTGGCGGCCAAGCGGGATTTTCCGATTGACCTGTTCGAGCATCTCGTCGGTGTATTCGGCGCGCTGCATGGGGGTGAGCACGTAACCGGGAGCCACCGCGCAGACACGAACTTTGGGTGCCAGTTCCAGCGCCATGCTCTTCGTAAGCTCGATAACGCCGGCCTTGGTGGCGTTGTAATCGGCATAGTAGGGTTGGCCGACCAGGCCGTTGGTGGAGGCGGTCTGCAAAATGACCCCGCTGCCGCGCTCCCACATATGACGAGCGGCGGTCTGCGCCATGTAGAAGACGCCCGTCAGGTTGACGGCCATGATCCTGTCCCACTCCTCCGGAGTGATCTGGAGAAAGTCATGGCGAATGCTGATGCCGGCGTTGTTGACGAGCACGTCGACGCCGCCCATGAGGCGAAGCGCTTCGGCAAAGGCGGCGTGCACCTGCTTCAGGTCTGAAACGTCGGCGGCCACGGTTCCGGACAAGCCCGGCAGCTGGCGGCGAATCTGCTCGCGACCCGCGGGGTCGCGATCGAGCACGCAGACGGCCGCTTCCTCTTCGAGGAAGCGGGCCGCGGTGGCTGCGCCGATTCCGCTGGCGCCGCCGGTGATGAGAATGCGTTTTCCCTTGAGCCCGCGCATGACATTTAGCACAAACGAAAATTGCTGGGAATTGCAAGGATGAAGCGATCCGCGTCGATAGAATCCGTTTCCGGTTCCCGATCAGAACACTTTGCCACGAAACAAGTACACGAGTTCGACGACCAGAATGATCACCACGGTCAGCTCGAGGAAGAATGCGCGGCTCTGGTTGAACTGATCGACCATAAAGCGGTAGAGCTCCTCTGCTGTCTGGACTTTCTGAGTGACCAGATCTTTGTAGTCGGGCACTCCTACTTTCGAGGCCGCAAGCTTGTAAAGCCGGGCGGAGAACATATCGCTCAGGAACTTGATGGCGTTGTCGGCGTGTTCGGTCAGCTCGTTCACGTCGAGCAGAACGGTGTGAAGCTTGGTAGCGTCGCGGGCCAGACGCCAGCGAGCCAAAATGCCGGTGCCTTTGTCGAGCGAGGCATAGACGCTCTCGAGTTCGCGGGTGAGGAATTCGTCATAGTGGCGGAACTCCAGCAGCTGCGAGTTGGCGTACTCGAGCAGCTGGATGGCGGTTTCGGCGCCCGCCGGACTGTCATAAAGAAAAGCTGCGTTCCAGCCGATGACGGCGAGGTCATTGGGATAGTAAGAGGTTCGGGACAGCAGAATCTCGTTGCGCTCGCTGTCGGAGAGCTGGGCGGTTTCGCCGCGCACGATCTGAGCAATCTGAGCACCGTGGGCTTGGCAAAGCTGTTCGGCTGAAGGACCGCCGGCAACTTCGCGTACGTGAAAGATGAAATAGTCTTCGCTGAGCCAATCGGGATAGGGCTTGACCAGCGCGGGGGCGGCCCGCTCGAGCCGCTCGTGGGCGATGCGAGAGGCGTGACCGGCGAAATCGACATCCCAGACCCAGCGGCCAGCGAGACGCACGAGCGTATCCCAGTCGCCGGAGAACGGCAGCTCGAACACCACGCTGAGGACGCCGTAGTCGTAGTACTTGATCTGGCTCTCCAGCTGTTCGCCACTTTCCAGGACCAGCATTTCGATGGGTTCAACGACGGGCGGCCGCTGATAGCGGACATAGCCGGGAGCCGGATGTTTCAGGTTGGGATGCTCGAGAGTGCGGGCGCCGAAAATCTGTCGCAGCTGGTCGAGCCGGATCTCCTCGCACACGTCGAACTGAATCAACACCAGGACCGAGCCCTGCACCAGGCTGCCGGGTTCGACCGAGCCTTTGGCCTGGGAGGTGGATTCGGTGAAGACGGCGGATTCAGGGTTGCGAATCATGGCTTGCCGGGCTTAAGCCATTCTCCCAGAATCGCGGCATTCTGGCGAGAGTCATACAAGTAACCATAGAATAATCAACAACTTGCTCGGGCTTATGAGCGCCGGGACAGGTTCCATAGAACAGCCGCCGCCAGGGCGACACCGGCCAGGCCCAATCCCGCATGCTGCATCGAGCGGCGAGTCTGCGCGGTTCGGTTTTCCACCAGGCTTCGCTCGGGATAGGTTCCCTCGGGAAGCGGCGGCTCCGGAGTTAGCGCCATCCGGATGACTTCGGTGAGGTGCAGCGCGTGGCGGTCGGCGCATTGCGCGATCTGCTCACGGCAACTGAACCCATCGGCGATGATGAGGTGATCGGCCGGGGCGCGGCGAACGGCGGGCAGCAAATCCAGTTCCCCGATGGCCACCGACATGTCGTACTTATGCGCTTCGAAGCCGAAGGAACCGGCCATGCCGCAGCAACCGGGGGCGGGAGATTCGAACTCTATTCCCATTCTTCGCAAGACCGCTTCTTCATCGCTCATGCCCAGGACAGACTTCTGGTGGCAGTGTCCGTGGACGAGAGCTCTGCGAGCGAGGCGCGGCAGGTCGAAGTGGGTTGCTTTTTGCTGAAGGAATTCGCTGAGCAAGAAAGTCTGGCGCGACAGCGCCCTGGCCCTCTCGTCCGCGGGATAAAGATTAAGCAATTCGTCGCGGAACACGGCGGCGCAGCTGGGCTCGAGAACGACCAGGGGGACGCCCTGCTCGATCTCCAGCTGCAAGGTGTCGAGGATCCGGAGCAGCAGACCTCGGGCGCGGTCGAGCATGCCAAAGTCGTAAAGGGGACGGCCGCAACAGAGCACCGCATGGGGCAACCGGACACTGAAACCCGCTGCCTCCAAAACCTCCACCGCAGCCCGGGATGTCGCCGGAACGAAATAGTTGTTAAACGTATCAGGCCATAGCAGGACTGGAGGAGCGCCGAGGTTGCGCGGAGCGCGGCGGCGGAACCAGCTCCGGAACGTCTGCGGCGCAAAAGGCGGGATGTTTCGTTCGCTGGGAACGCCCGCGAGCAGCTTGGCAATACCGCGGAGGTAAGGCAGCTGGGTGACGAGATTGGCCAGGCCCGGAGCGCTGGAAGCGAGTTCCGCCCAGATGTCGATATTGCCGAAGAGGTAAGCGTTTCGCGGACGGCGGCGTCCTGCGTAGTAGTGAGACAGAAATTCTGCCTTGTAAGTGGCGAGGTCGACGCCAACCGGGCAATCGCTTTTGCAACCCTTGCAGGAAAGGCAGAGGTCGAGGGAACTTTTGAGATGCTCGTCCCGCCAGCCTCCGGTGATAACTTCGCCCTGAGTCATTTCCCAGAGAAGGTGGGCGCGGCCGCGGGTGGAGTGTTCTTCTTCGCCGGTCACGCGATAGCTGGGGCACATCAAGCCGCCTTCGAGACGGCGGCATTTTCCGACCCCCACACAGCGCAATGTGGCCCGGGCCAGACTGCCTTCGTCGGCGGGAAATTGAAAATGAGTCTGCGGCTCCCAGGGCCGGTATTCCGCTCCGAGGCGCAAGTTCTGGTCGAGGCGATAGGGCTCGACCACTTTGCCGGGGTTCATCTTCCATTCCGGATCCCAGATGGCTTTGAACTCACCGAAGGCCTGCACCAGTTCCGGACCGAACATTCTCGGCAGCAATTCTGCCCGGGACTGGCCGTCGCCATGCTCGCCCGAGAGGGATCCGCCGTAGCCAACGACCAAGTCCGCAGCCTCTTCAACGAACCTGCGGTAGTCGGCGATGCCGGCTTTGGATTCGAGGTCGAAATTCAGCCGCATGTGGACGCAGCCGTGCCCGAAGTGGCCGTATAAGGAGCTGTGATAGCCGTAGCCGGACATGAGCTTGTGCAGGTCGCGGAGATACTGCCCGAGTTTATCGGGGGAAACCGCCGAATCTTCCCATCCCTCCCATCCCAGGGGCTCTCCCGGAACATGGGAAGTGGCGCCGAGCGCGGATTCGCGAACGTCCCAGACTCTCCGCGCCAGGTCACGGTCGAGAAAAAGATGCATGTTCGGTGGCGAGGGCCCGCTGGCGAGCTCGCCCATGACGGCGCGAGCCTGAGACTCGGCCAGCTCGGCGCTATCGGCGCCGAATTCGGCCAGCAGCCAGCCTCCCCCGTGCGGCAGCAGGGACACACCCTCTGAGTTGAGGCCCTTGCGGCGTGTGTACTCGACCAGGAGATGGTCGATGCCTTCGAGTCCAATGGGGTGATGGAACATGATTTCGGGCACGCGATCCGCGCATGCGTAAATATCGGGGTAGGCAATGACAAGAAGAACGCGCTCGCGCGGGCTCTCCACCAGACGGCAAGCGGATTCGAGGACGGTGACGCAAGTGCCCTCGGAGCCCACAAGCGCGCGGGCTATGTGAAATCCTTTTTCCGGCAAAAGCTGGTCGAGGTTGTACCCGGAGACGCGGCGCGGAATGTTGGGATAGCGTTGCTGAATGAGGGCCCGATACCGGTCACGCAAGGACACGAGCCCGGCGTAAATCTGGCCGCGACGCCCGCCTCCGGCCACGATCTGTTGGAGGTTGGAATCGGGAGTTTGGCCGACGGACATGCGCACGCCGTCGTAGGTAAGAATCTCCAGGGCCTCGATGTTGTCGTCGGTCTTGCCGGCCATGACGGAATGGACGCCGCAGGAGTTGTTGCCAATCATTCCGCCCAAAGTGCAGCGATCATGGGTAGCGGGGTCGGGGGCGAAGGTGAGGTGATATTTTTCCGCCGCATTGCGGAGGTGATCGAGAATCACGCCGGGCTGAACGCGCGCGATTCGCCGCTGGGGATCGATCTCGAGGACGGCGGACATGTAGCGGGAGAAATCGAGAACCACCGCGACGTTGCAACACTGCCCGGCCAGCGAGGTTCCGGCGCCGCGGCAGAGAATGGGAGCACCGAACTGCCGGGACAAGGACACGGCGGCGATGACATCTTCCACATCGCGGGGAAGGACAACGCCGATGGGAACCTGCCGGTAATTGGAGCCGTCGGTCGCGTAAAGGGCGCGGCTGCCGTCGTCGAAGCGCACATCGCCACGAATATGGCGGCGCAGCGCGGCAGCCAAGGTGGGCGCGTCCACGGCGGCAGATTTCGCGGCCTGCGCGAGTTCGGCAAAATCACGCCCCATGGAAGTGCCGCGGTCAGTCGCCAGAACCGCCGACGCCTTTCCCGCTCACGTTGGCGACGTTAATCCGGGTTTTGCCATCCTGGGCCTGAATATTGATGGTGATCAAGTTCTTGTTTTCGGTGTTGACGATGGTGAAGTGATCGGCATCGCTCACGGCAACATTGGCGCGAGGGAATCTGGACTTGTAGAACTCGGCGACTTTGTCAATGGGGTCGTCGGTTTCAAATTCGACCGCGATGGTGTGCATGCCGGCGACATTGATGTTGGCGGCATTATTCCTGACGACCCGGGCTCCGGGATAGAGATCGACTCCAAGGTTACGGGCTACCTCCTGCGGGTTGGAAGAACTCTCCACGCTGCCGAAGGGGCTCTCGACGCGAACATTGCCATCCGCTTCCTCCTTGATGTGCGTATGGCGAGCGACCCGCCAGGCCACGAAGGTGAGGGTGCCGATGCCTAGAATCCCGAGAACAACGACCGCGGCTACCACGATGAGAATGACCTTGACGGCGCTGCTGCGTTGCGGCTGCGCAGCGGGAGGCGGAGGCGGAGCCGGAACCGTAGAAGCTACAGGAACTGTGCCGCTGACAGGCTGAGTTGCGCCGCACTTGGGGCAAAAGCGCGCTCCGCCTTGCAGACTTGCGCCGCAGGAGTTGCAAAAGGCCACGGGCCACCTCGCTCATTCGATCGGCGGAATTGACGGACAGCGGAGTATACCGCAAGTCGAATGAAGTCCGCCGGTCCGGCCTAACCGATATGGCGAGTCGAGTAATCCGCCAGGCTGAGGAACAGGAGAAGCAGGAGCCAGAAAATGGAGGAGACGATGACCATTCTGGTCAGCCTCTCGCTGGTGTACTTCACGTGCATAAAAAACAAAACGACGAGCAGAGCTTTGAAAGTCGCGATGACCAGGGCGACCACGGTATTGAACGGACCCAGATCGACGAAAGAAACCGCGGCTGTGATGGCGGTGAGACACATCAGGCTGATCCAGATGACAACGTAGAGTTTGGTGGGAATGATGTGCTCAGACATAGGTCACCTCAACGGTTTCCGATCGATCAGATAGAGCAAGGGAAAAAGGTAGATCCAGACGATGTCGACAAAGTGCCAGTACAACCCGCCGATTTCAACCGGGGTGTAGTACTGCGGGGTATAACGGCCGCGCCATGCCCCGTAAAGCAGGAAGACAAAGATGCCGATGCCGATGATCATGTGCAGGGCGTGCAAACCGGTCATGGCGAAATACAGGGAAAAGTAAATTTGCTCGTGGGAGGAATCAATGTGGATCCTGGGGTATTGGCTGATGAGTTCTGAGGCGTCGAAGGCAGCGCCGGGAATGTGGTGGTGCTCATACTTCTGATACCACTCGACGCCTTTGATGCCCAGAAATGCCAGGCCGAACACGAGGGTCAGGACGAGAAGAACGATGAGCAGCATCCGTTTGCCGGTCTGAGCGGCGCGCACACCCAGAGCGACGGTGAGACTGCTGCAGATAAGGACCGCAGTGTTGACGGTGCCGAGGGTGATGTCGAGGCTACGGCTGCCAACGGCGAATTCGTTGAAATAAGCCACGCGATAGATGAGATAGGCGCAGAACATGCCGCCGAAGAACATAATCTCCGTTGCCAGAAACAGCCACATACCGAGGGAGGAGGCATCGCGCTGCTGCTCCACGGTAGAGAAATGGTGACGCAGTTCGGGGCCGTGCTGTTCGACCGCGACCGGACTATCGCTCAAGCGCGACCTCCTGGGGAGCAGGGATTTCTTCGTAGTTGTAGGCCTCCCACGTCACCTCGGGAGCCTCGTCAAAGTTGAAGGTGGGGGGCGGGGAAGAGGTTTTCCATTCCAGGCCGGCGGCGCCCCAGGGATTGTCGTCGGCGATCTTGCCATAGCGCATCGACCACAAGAAATACACCATGGGCATGAGGTAGCCGACGGCGAGAATGGTCGAACCGGCGGTCGAGAGTACGTTCAGCACCTGGAACTCGGGGGGATACTGCCAGTAGCGGCGCGGCATGCCGAGGTATCCCAGGATGAATTGGGGGAAGAAAGTGAGGTTGAACCCAAGAAATACAATGAGAGCCGCCAGCCTTCCCCAGGCCTCGGGGTACATGCGTCCGGAAATCTTGGGCCACCAGAAGTGCATGCCAGCCATGTATCCCATGACCGCGCCCCCCACCATGATGTAGTGGAAGTGAGCGATCACGAAGTAGGTGTCGGTGACGTGAACGTCGATGCCTAGGGCGGCGAGGAAGAGTCCGGTCAGTCCCCCCATGGTAAAGAGGCCGATGAAACCAAAGGCATACAGCATAGGGGTAGAAAAGGAAATGGAGCCTTTGTACAAGGTCGCGGTCCAGTTGAAGACTTTGATGGCGGAGGGCACGGCCACCAGGTAGCTGAGGGCGGAGAAGATCAGGGCCGAGTACAGAGAGATGCCGGCGACAAACATGTGGTGGGCCCACACCAGAAATCCGAAGACGGCGATGGCGATGCTCGACATGGCGACAAATTTGTAGCCGAAGATGCGTTTGCGCGAGAAGCAGGGGACGATCTCGGTGACCACTCCCATGGCGGGCAAGATCATGATGTAGACGGCGGGGTGGGAGTAGAACCAGAACAAATGCTGGAAGAGGAGGGGATCGCCGCCGCGAGTGGGATCGAAAATTCCCAGGTGGAAGGCACGTTCGAACACCACCAGAACCAGAGTGATGGCCAAGACGGGTGTGCCAAGAAGCTGGATCACGCTGGTGGCGTAGTGCGCCCAGATAAAGAGCGGAAGCCGCGACCAGGTCATTCCAGGGGCGCGCATGCGGTGGATGGTCACGACAAAATTCAGGCCGGTGAGAATGGAGGAGAAGCCGGCGACGAAAATGGAGAGTCCGGCTTCGACGACATGAGTGTTGCTGAAGGCGGTGCTGAAGGGAGTGTAGAAAGTCCAGCCGGTATCCACGCCGCCGGTCACGATGCAATGAAGCATCATGATGCCGGCGATGATGTACAGGTACCAGCTCAGCAGGTTGATGCGAGGGAAGGCCAGGTCCTTGGCCCCGATCATCAAGGGCACGAGAAAATTTCCCAGCACGGCGGGAATGGAAGGGATGAGAAAGAAGAACACCATGATCTGGCCATGCATGGTGAAGAGCTTGTTATAAGTGTCGGCCTGAACCAGATCGCCGGCCGGCGTCAGCAACTCCAGCCTGATCAAAAGAGCGAAGAATCCGCCGATGAAGAAAAAGAAGGTGATGGAAGCGAGATAGAGCAAAGCGATACGCTTATGGTCGGTAGTGAGCAACCAGGAGCGGATGCCGTACTCACGGTTAAGGTAATGTTCGCGTTCGGCGGTGATCACTGCGGTGGCCATGACTATTCCTTGGGCTCCTGCGACTTCGTGCCGGGTGGCGCGAGGCTGGGGTTTCCGGCCGCGGCGGCCGGGGACGGGGTCAGCGATTTCAC